>ERZ1026776.94-NODE-94-length-66008-cov-6.208542_pt1 | contig 66008 bp, 102 predicted proteins | sample MGYA00380125_ERZ1026776 | MGnify/ENA primary metagenome ERZ1026776 (study PRJEB33269, sample SAMEA4719761) | human gut metagenome | biome: human-associated habitat; feature: organic feature; material: feces | place: Cameroon | collected 2013-10 ...
GGCCTGCACTTCACCCCGGAGCTGATGGATACCATCCGCGCCAAGGGCGTGAACATTGCCGAAGTGACCCTGCATGTGGGCCTGGGTACCTTCCGCCCCGTGCAGGAGGACGAGATCACCGACCACAAGATGCACAGCGAGTGGTACTGCATCGACGAAAAGACTGCGCAGATGATCCGCGATACCAAAGCTGCGGGCCACCGCGTCATCGCCGTGGGCACCACCAGCTGCCGCACGCTGGAAGCTGTTGCCGCAAAATACGGTGAGATCCGTGCCTGCAGTGGCAATACCTCCATTTTCCTGTATCCGGGCGTCAAGTTCAACTGCATCGACGGCCTCATCACCAACTTCCATCTGCCGGAAAGCACCCTCATCATGCTGGTGTCGGCGCTGTACGGCTACGAAAAGACCATGGCAGCTTATAAGGTTGCCGTTCAGGAACGTTACAGATTTTTCTCTTTTGGCGATGCGATGCTTATTGGTTAAAAGACTGTGATGTTGAGTCAAAAAGGAGAAAATGGCTTGATGTCAGACTGTTTTTGGCTGGTTTTCTGAAAATTGCAAGTAACAAAAAAGAGTCTCAAACGGGTCTTCTATATGAATATGCAGCCCATGTGTATAATTGATGTCATGAATTTATGAATATTCATAAGCTGATTATGAATTTTAATTCGCGTGTGAGGCACAAAAGTTTGCACAACAAAAAGAGCGCCCTTCGGATAAGATCCGACAGGGCGCTCTTTTTTATTTATAATTGAAATGCGTTTCGAGACCATTTTTGAATGTTATTGATGTGATTCTTCCGCTCGTTATGACTATTTTGTCAATCACAGACAAAATGAACGATCTCTGGATCGAACGATCTATTGACCGCGTGAACTTTTCGTAATTGATATATTTGCTATCCAGAAGCCGCTCGATCATAACGAAATAGCTCGCACGCTCAATAAAATCGCTGCTTGATATCATGTCTTCGGTCTCGTCCGCTTTCATGACTGACAGTTTTTTCTCGATTTCTGACAGCTCCGCGATAAGTTTTTCGCGCTCTGTGACGTACTCTGTTTCTGATATTCCGCTATCTCCGTACAGGTACAATGCTTTTAAACGGTCCAACGCCATTTGCGTCTTTTGATATTTTCCGCTCAGCATTTCCTTTTCGCTTAGAGCTCCTGATACGCCACTCACTGTGATTGGCGGGTTGTACTCGAATCCGGTTTGCCCCGCAAGTAGCATATCCCTTATTGACTCCAAGCTTCGATCGTCGATGCTCGAAACTTCTGAAAATGCAAGGCCACAAAGAAGCTTCTTTTTAAGAGCTTCTAGGGTGGTCTTCTGCGTTACCTTGTCCTTTGCTCGGATGATGTTCGCAATAAAGTTTATTACGAGCTCTCCAAAGGATTCTTCTTGAACGAATCTGTTTGAACATTTCGAAGCGTTATTCCTTTTCTTTCCGCAACCGTATACCGATGCTCTCCATCCATCCGCACGAGGCTTTCCTGGACCGCAGCTCATATTCGCACCACAATTTCCGCACTTAACTAATCCCGCGAAAACATGGATGTTCTTCCTCAAGTATGTCTGACCTGTAGGAACGCCCCCTCGTCTGTTTTTTATGAGGACTTCTGAAGCTCGGTTGTAGTCAACCTCTGAGATAATTGGCTGATGGTGATTTTTCACCGTTACCCAGTTGTCCTCAGAGCGCTTTTCGTATCCTTTACCATCGCAATGCACATTGTACCTATACGCTCCGGTGTAAAACGGGTTTGACAGAATCTTGTGTACAGTTGCTACTGTCCATTCATTTCCAGCTCTCGTTTTAAGGCCTGATTGATTTAAGAACCTCGAGATGTAAAGAATTGATCTATATTGATCGTACATGAGATATATTTTCTTCACAATGGAAGCTTCTTGGCTGTTTATAGAGAATGTCCTCGTTTCTTTGTCGTAGTCATAACCATATGGAACTCGGCCGCCGTTCCATTGACCGTTTGTTGCTCTTGAAAGCATAACCGCCGTAACACGCTCCGAAGTCATCTGCCGCTCAAGCTCCGCGAAAACCAGGATGATCTTCAGCATTGCCTCACCGACAGCGTTGCTTGTGTCAAACTGCTCGTTTTTTGACACGAACGCTATCCCAAGCTTCTTCAGCTCTGAGTACATTTCTGCAAAATCAAGAAGATTACGACTGATACGATCGATCTTCCATACAAGAAGATGTGAAAATTCGCCAGAGCGCAGACGATCCATCATTCGTTGATAGTCAGGTCTATCTGTATTCTTGGCAGAGTAGCCGGCATCCTCGAAGATGACATAGTCCTTTATACCAAGAACCATATCTGCATATGCTTCCAGCTCTCTGCGCTGAACCTGTAGTGAATCCTTGTCCACTTGATACTTTGTTGATACGCGAATGTAGATCGCTGCCTTTTTTGCGCTTAGCTGCTCTGATATGGTAGCCATTTTAGCCTCCTTGAGTTATAGTGTCCAAAATATGTCACGCGGACGGTCACTATAGTTTTCCAAACAAAATCCAGACATATACCGTAACCTTAACCGTAATCGTAACCATAATATATAATGATTATTAAAGCAGGATACCGAGTGTGTGGCATCCTGCTTTTCTCTTAGTTCATTTAGCCAGTTGGATCTTCAAAGCAAAACAGAGAAAACGCGCACGACCGAAGACAATTTGTGACATTCGCCATTAAGCTGTTTGTCTGAGAAAAAGTAATATGTCCATGCTTTGCGAGAAGATCACATACTGAAAATGCTTGCCCGAACTCTCTATACGAATAATCCATAGCGACTCGATCTAGTGTATTATACGTCCAAGATTGAAGCTCATCGATAATTGCATCAACAACAGTCGAACTTGGCTTTTTTGAAAGAATTACCACAACATGGCCAACAGGAGTTACAAAAATGGCCTCAATGTTGATCTTCCCGGCGCGAGTCGAAGCTGCAGAAATCCACTGCCCTACGCATATCAGAGGAGACTGACTCCTAGGCACTTCTGCTAGGCCTTTGTTCAAGTCGAGAATTCTCATTGACAAAACCTGCTTTTCTGTCAGACGCGAAGAATACACGCTTTCCGTGAACATCACTGCAAATCACCTTTTCCGTATCTGTCAAGAACTGCGTGAACCACTTTCCGATCGTCGTTCGATGCGATTGAGTATAATGCTGCGATCTCCGCGACATCTTTCGGAAAAGCTTTGCTTAAATCGTGATCTAGCCCAAGCAGCCAATCGATCGAAACGTCAAAATATTCTGATATGCGGGCAACATATGCAAGATCTGGCGTTCTTTCGCCACTAATATATCTTACAAGAGTCGGAGTACTAATGCCAAGTTCGTCTGAGAGTCTGCTGATACTTAGACCACGAGATTCAAAAAGCCTCTGAAATCTAGCTCTGAATGCCGTAAAATCAATCGTAAGGTACATTTTGGATTACTCCTTATTCGTAAATGTAAAAACATCTAATATAATCTTATAACAAAATTACGGATTTTGCAACTTATATTGACGAAACCGACCAAAAACTTATTGACTTTTACCAATCGGTAATATATAATATTCGCACAGGGATAATTACCGATCGGAAACATGTCGCTCCAAAATGATGCATTACAATTGATCGGCAATAAATAACTGAATGAAGGGCTGGAGGTGATTGAATGGAGTCCTTTGAGAAAAACCCTCGATGGATTCGTGGCGCAAGAAGCGCTTTCGGATACAGTCAAAAGCAAATGGCTGATGCGCTTGGAATCTCTGAAAGTAGTTATCGGAAGAAGGAATGCGGGGATGTTCGTTTTTCCGACCAAGAAAAAGTGGCTGTTGCCAAGATATTTGGATTATCTGCAGATCAGATCAACCAGATTTTTTTTGGCGGGAAATTACCGATCGGTAACGCTTCTGATAGTACCGAAAGCTCTAAATTGCCTTTCCTGCCATAAATTATATCCAGAAACGAGGGCTAAATAAATGGGACGTGCTCCTACGAAAGCAGCTGAAAATCCGTGGTGCAAAGCTAGGATGAACGCGGCAAGATATGATGAGAGGCTATTAAGTCGTGAGGGAGCCGCAGAGAGGCTTGGGATGTCAGTTTCTGCGGTGTCTGATGCGGAACTTGGGCTTTCCAAATGTATGCCCGTTGATAAGGCTGTCTTGATGGCTGATCTATACAAAGCTCCGCATCTGCTTAACTATTATTGCATCCACGAATGCCCTATTGGATGCAGGCTGCCGATTTCTGACGATGTTCTTGGAATCGAACGTGTTACTGTTAAGCTTCTGAAAAATTTGAGGGTTGATGACCTAAGAGAGGTAAAAGAAAAACTTATCGACATTGCCGCTGACGGAATCATCAGCGAAGATGAAAAACCGGAACTCAAAGAAGTTATCGAATACCTTGAAAATTTGGCGAAGACAATATCTGAGCTCAAAACAATTGGGCTGATGGCTCTTGGTGCTGACGATGAGAAGCGATGAACGACAAGCTCTTGCTCGGAGACTTCAAGAAATTTTGAAGAACGAGTATCAAATAACGACTGAAGAAGAACTTCAGAAAGCTATTGACAAGATTGGATTTATCGATATCTCGGTGTTTTGCGCACCGAAACCTGAAAAGAGAGGGATTTCTTCATGAGAAGAAGTGGAACATCCATCAGGATTATTCTTGGAACATCTATAATGGTAGCTTCTTTGATAGCGCATTCCGTGGTTGTATCCTCGGGATGTTCTCAAGTTGAATTGGGAAAAAATGAAAATGTTTCATTTCAAAGCGAACGGATTGCCGCCGAAGAAGATGCACTCCCTGAAATTATTATCTGTGATCTTGTCCCTCTTGAAGAACGACTTCAGAAGAAAGCTCAGGAATTTTGCGGAGACTACGGTGTCCCGTATGAGATTGTCCTGGCGGTGATCCATCAGGAAAGCCGATTCGATGAAAATTCTTATAACGGGAACTGCGTTGGACTCATGCAGATCAATCGCATCAATAGTGAGTGGCTCAAGTTGGAGATAGGCGTAACAGATCTATCGGATTCTGAGCAGAATCTTCATGCTGGGATTTGGATGCTTGGCAATCTGTTTGAAAAGTACGGTGAGTGGAATATGGTACTTACGGCTTACAACAATGGAGAGTCAGGAGCAAAGAAAAAGTTTTTCGACAAAGGAAAAATCTCATGCCAATACAGCGAAGAAATACTTCGAAACTGTGAGGAATGGAAGATCATATTGGAGGAAAGTCATGAATGACATTATCATCCCGGATTTTGAGGAGCTCCAGTTTGACGACAGTAGGCATATCTACAAACTGAATGGGGCGGAGATACCAAGCGTCACGACGATCATGAAGCCGCTGAGCAACGCTGAGTATAGCGGCATCAGCGAAAAGACACTGGCGAAGGCCGCAGACAAGGGTACGGCAGTACATAATGCCGCAGAGAACTGGATCAAGTTCCAGATCGACGATATTGCGCCGGAGTATAGAGGATACTTTGATGCCTTTCTTGAGTGGTGGAACGCTAACGATCCACAGGTTGTTGGATCTGAGGTTCGGCTGTACCACAAGATCATGCGGTATGCTGGAACAGCTGATCTGATTGCATGGATCAACGGAAAACTGACACTGGTTGATTACAAGACCACGAGCAAGCTCATTGAAATGAACTGTGGCGTACAGTTGGAGGCCTATGCAAAGGCCCTGGCATCCCATGGAATTGATGTTCAACAGAAGATGATCCTTCATCTCAAGAGGGACGGAAAATTCGCTGAAATGAAGTTTCAAGCCTCTGATCCGAAGCGTTGGATTGTTTTTGGCGCATTGAAAACGGTTCACGATTACATCGAATCGTCTAAAAAGTAGTCGTTTCGTCTCAAACGCACTGCATTTGAGACAAAAAATATTATCAAAAATGAAAGGTTGGTTTTATTATGGAAAAAGTTGTTGCAGGGACAAGCGCTTTGGAATGCAAAAAAGCTCCTATTGCACTCGAAGCCGAGCTCGATCAGGAGACATCCGCTATTGAGCTGAGAGTTCAGCGGATGGCCGTTTCCAATGACACGGACTATGTTTGTGCGGCTGAGATGCTCAAAGAAATCAAGGCCACACAGAAAAAGGTCACGGAATACTGGGAACCGCTTCGGGTGTCTGCTAAAGAAGCTTATGATCGGGTTCTTTCTCGCAAGAAGGACATGATCGACCCGCTGAAGTCGGCTGAGGAAATCCTGAAAAGCAAGATGACTGCTTATTCTGATGAGCAAGAAAGAAAGCGGAAGGCCCAGGAAGAAGCGCTGCGCAAGCTTGCCGAAGCAGAGCTTGAAAAGAAGCTTTCTGAAGCTGCTGCTGCAGAAGCCTCTGGTGATACCGAAGCTGCCACCAGCGCAATGGCTGAAGCTGAAGTTATGGATGACGTGTCCGTTGGCGGAAGCATCAGTGCACCGGATGTCAAGGTCAAGGGTGTATCCAAAAGCAAGACGTGGAAGATCGTCGGTGTGGATGCTTCCCGCGTCCCCGTTGAGATCAATGGAATGGTTATCCGCCCTGTCGATGAAAAGGCAATCCTGCGGATTATCAAAGCATCCAAGGGGACTATCCGTATTCCGGGTGTCATTTATGAAGAAACCACGGCGATCAGTGCCCGTGGCTGATTTAGAAGGAGGTTTTTGTTATGGCAAGTAACGCATTGAGCAAGGCTGAAAGCAATGCCCTGAGTGTGAGCTATGAAGTCATGGGTACGCGAGTCGAACTCGACCTGAACTTTGTGAAGCGATACCTCGTCAGAGGCCAGGCGGACCGTGTGACCGATCAGGAGCTTGTGTTCTTTATGAACACCTGCAAGATGCAGAAGCTTAACCCGTTGGCATCTGGTGAAGTGTACTGCATCAAATTTGGCAGTGATCCTGCCCAGATGGTCATTGGCAAGGATGCTTACCTGCGCCGGGCATTTAGTAATCCTGACTACCTTTATAAGGAAGATGGCATTACGGTGCTGCGCGGGGATCAGATCGTCCAGAAGGAAGGCTGCTGTATCTATCCGGGAGAGAAGCTCATTGGCGGATGGTGCAAGGTGTATTTCATGCGAAACGGCAAAGAGCGGACTGCCTACAAAGAAGTTTCCCTTGATGAGTACAACAAGGGGCAGGCAAACTGGAAGACGAAGCCTGCCACTATGATTGACAAAGTTGCTGTTTCCCAGTGCGTCCGTGATGCATTCCCGAAAGACTACGAGGGACTGTACAGCGAGGAGGAAATGGTCGCTTCTGGGGCCATCCCTGTAAACTTCCGAGAAGTAAAGGACGATGGTTGTGGAGATGCACATGAAGTGACAGCTGCGGATGTGGATCCTATTATATCTCAGGAACAGCGACAGGCTCTTTTCAAAGCCGCTCAAAAACAGTTTGGCAAGGAAGAAGGCAATGCTGTCGTCAAGAAAATCATTGAGAGCATGGGGCTTGAGTCTACGACCGGAATGACCGAGAGCCAGTATGTTGAAGCTACTGAAAAGCTCGTGCAGATGGTCAATGACAGGAAAACTGCTGTTGCCAGCGAGGAATCTGCCGCTGAAGAAGCCAATGAATGATCGCTTACGCTCAATATTTCCAAAAAGAGAGGTAGGTGATGTTCAATGGCATGGGTCAGCGTGCATGACTCTGTTGACGGAAGCAAGCTTCGAGAGCTTGCGAAGTCGATGAGGTGCACCAAGGAAGAAGCTCTTGGAACGTTGGTTTCCCTTTGGATGTGGGGTCTGAGAAATGCTGACGAGTTTGGAAAAATCGTTGGGGCTGAAAAAGACGATATTTTGGATGCGTTTAGTACAAAGCTCGCCTGTAGAATACCGAATATCGTTGATATTTTGATTAAAAGCGGCTGGATTGATGTCGAGGATGATGGAAACCTAGTAATCCATGACTGGGAACAGTGGCAGGCACAGTGGTATAAGGCCATCAAACGTCGAGAAGACGATGCCAAGCGTCAGGCACGGCGGCGAAAGAAACTGGCCGCAGAGGCTTTGCACGAAAATGGGATTGATGAAGCGGAAAAGGTTTCTGAAAGTGCCACCATGAATGAAGAATGCGAGAATTTGAGTCTTTTTCCAAATGAGGAGAAAAAGGTCAAAAAGCCGATATCACGGTACTCTGATGGCTTTGAAGAATTCTGGAAGGCATATCCCAGAAAAATCGATAAGGGGAATGCCTATAAAAAGTATTCTGCTAGAAGGAATGATGGTTTTTCTGATGAAGAACTTCTTAGTGCCGCTACGGCTTATGCGGAAGAATGCCGGAAGCTTCATACTGAGCAGACGTATATCAAGCACCCGAAAACGTTCCTCAGTGACAGCTTGCCATTCGCCGATTATATCAAAAATGGATCTCCACCTTCTGATGAGCCGCCGCGAAACGATGTGGATCCATTTGCTGAGTGGGGTGAATAGTGATGACAAGCAGTTACGATATGATGAAAGCTGCGGCCGATCGATGTATGAAAATGCAGAGTGAGCGCCCGGGAGATTACCGGAACAGCCAAGGGCTTCTTGTGTGTGGGAGATGCAAAAGTCTGAGGCAAAAGGTTATGATGATTTCCAATCCGACCGCTAATGACAAGGATCATAAGAGCCGGCTTGTCGTTCCAATTCAATGCAGATGCGATATCTCCGAGCACGAAAAAGGCTTGAAAGACAGGGCTGATGCACAGAATGCCGAAAGACTTAAAAAGCTGAAAGCGGCCAGTCTTATGGATGAAAAGCTTGCAAATGCATACTTTAGCGACTTTCGGAGCAATCCATATAATGAGCGAAACCGAAAACTGTGCATCAGCTACGCTGATCGATTCCAGAAAATGGTTGAAAAGAATCAGGGGCTTCTCTTTTGGGGCGGTGTTGGAACAGGAAAGAGCTACGCTGCAGCCTGTATAGCAAACAAGCTTATGGAAAACGGTATTCCGGTTGTCATGACATCCTTTGTCAAGCTGCTGGAGATCATTCAAACATCTGGTCAGGAGTCCGTGATATTATCAAACCTTAATGCTGCACAACTTGTCATTTTTGATGATTTGGGTGCTGAGCGCGGAACGGATTACACGCTTGAGAAGGTCTACAACATCGTTGATAGCCGGTATCGGAAGAAGCTTCCAATGATTCTGACAACGAATCTTACGATCGATCAGATGAAATCCGAACAGGACATCCGTTACAGCCGGATCTATGATCGAATTTTTGAGTCGTGTTATCCGATGCAGTTCACAGGCCCCAGCTGGCGAAAAAAAGAAGCGTCCAGACGGTTCAAGGAGATCGAAGACTTGCTTGGCGACTGAAAAGGAGATGGATCTAATGAATGAGCGAGAAAAAGCCGGCGTTCTTCGGATCTCAAACGAAGCTGACCGAATGACAGTGGTTGCTATTCTGTATAAGAATGGCTATAGTATTACCCCGATGCGTAGAAAGAAGAACGGTAGAACTTACGAATATTTCATCAAGTATTCGTACAACGAGAGCATTGATGATCCCGGGAGTGTGCAGAATGACAGTTAAGTTTACCATTCCCGGACAGCCAGTAGGCAAGGGAAGACCGAAGTTCTCCACTGTGTGCGGGCACGTTAATACATACACACCCGCCAAAACCGCAAACTACGAAGCTCTTGTCAAATATGGATATCAAATCCAATGCAGAGGATTCAAGTTTGAGAAGAAAGTTCCCCTAGACGTTCGGATTATTGCATATTTTGGTATTCCTACAAGCGTCAGTAAGAAAAAAGCAAAAATGATGAGAGAGCACGTCATTCGTCCGGTTGCCAAACCAGATACTGATAACGTGGCGAAAGTTTTGCTCGATGCGCTCAATGGCATAGCTTACTATGATGATGCTCAGATTGTGGATATGCAAGTCCGAAAGTTTTACGACGAGAATCCCCGGGTGGTTGTCACCATTCGGGACATTCCATTGATTGCACTCTAAAATTACCGATCGGTAACGAAAACTGAAAAGGAGAAAACCATGAGCAGAGAACTTGAATTCGATGGCTACTGGGAAGGCGATATCGTTTATTCCTGCGACTGCTGCAATAAGGAAGCCCGTTACCCGTTCACCTCTGAGGATGAAGCAAAATCCTACGCAGAAAGAGCCGACCTGAAGAAAAAAGGCTGGCTTGTGACCAAGGTGAACAACCGATTTATTGATACATGCTGCGAATCCTGCCGCAACAAGTATATCCGCATGAACACCATTTGATTTTTTAGGAGGAAACAAAAATGACCAACAACGAAATGATTCTGAGCCTGAAGAGCGACACCTTTGCAGCCCTCAAGGAGGATTTCGATGGTGTGCTTGCCCGCACGATCGGCAACATGGAGATGAAGAACGCTGACAATGCCACCATCACCCTGAAGCTTGGCATTACGCTGGACAAAGTCAGTGTCGGAACCCCGAACGGCAATCAGGACATTACCCGCCCGTCCTTCAAGCACGACATCAGCTCCGTCATGCAGGTCAAGGACCGCAAGTCTGGCGCTTTGACCGGCGACTATGAGTTGGTTTATGAGGATGGCAAGTATGTCATGCGCCGCATCGATGACGGCCAGACTAATATGTTTGATGGACGGATTGAGCATGTCGAGCCTTCCTTCGTTGATGCTGACTACAATGATGTTGTGGATGACGACACTGATCGCCAGAAGGCTATCCCGGCAGCATCTGAGGTTGGCCCACGCAAGTTGCCGGCTGCTTCCTCTGATGTTGACACCGATGAGGCCAGCACCGACGAGGATGACTACAACTACGATGAGCCGGAAGAGTAATCCGGTTTGAAACAAAAATCCATATAAAGAGGGAAGCTACATGAAAAGCCCCATCGATGTTGTAAAAGGAACGATAGTAGGCTATGACGACCGAACCCGAGAGATTATCATCCGAGCGCCGTACGATGACTGGTTCACGATGACAAAACGGAACTACTCAAAGTGTAATGTCCAGCTGATTGACTCTAGGCCACTGTCTGACAAACAGAGGAGAACATGCTACAAGCTCATTAGGGAGATTGCAAACTACACGGGAATGGGACTCGACCCCGCCAAAGAATACCTCAAGCTGAAATTCTTGGTTGAGGATATGGAGTCTACTGCCGATCAAATGTTCTCGCTGAGCGATGCTCCTATGAGCCTTGTCTGTGCATTCCAGCGTTTTTTGGTACATTTTATAATCGACTGGGATTTGCCCTGCAGCTTCCCTCTGCTGGATTTTGTGGATGACACACAGGATTACATATATGCCTGTTTGGCCGCTAAGAAATGCTGTGTATGCGGAAAGCAAAGCGATCTGCACCATGTTGAAGCGATCGGTAGCGGCCGTGATCGTGAGGAGATCATCCATGAGGGTATGGAGGTTTTACCATTATGCAGAATCCACCACACCGAGGCGCATCAGATCGGTCAGATCACCTTCAATCGGAAGTACCACATCGACCGGGGCGTAAAGCTGGATAAGGATCTTTGCAGGATTTACAAGTTAAAGAGAAAAAAGGAGCAAGAAAATGCTGAATGTAGTGGCGATTATGGGGCGGCTGGTTGCTGACCCGGAACTCAGAACCACGCAGAGCGGCACGGACGTATGCAGCTTCCGTATCGCCTGTGATCGTAACTTTGTACGTCAAGGTGAGCAGCGGCAGGCTGATTTCATCGATATTGTCGCTTGGCGAAATCAGGCATCCTTTGTAAGCAAGTATTTCCAGAAAGGCAGTCTGATTGCCATTGAGGGCAGTCTCCAGACCCGAAACTATCAAGACAAGAATGGCAACAAGCGTACTGCTGTTGAGGTCGTAGCAAATAATATAAGCTTTGCTGGATCTAAGAACGGCAACTCCGGTGGTGGCAATGATTATCAAAACGCATCCTCTAACACGAGCTATAACGCTGCGGATCCTGCGCCCGCAAAGGATGCAACAGCGGCTGACGATTTCGCTGTCATTGACGACACAGATGACCTGCCGTTCTAGCGAGGTGTGAAAAATGAGTCTTGCCCGTAAAATGGTTCGTTGCCGCCTGCATACCGGCGGCAAGAGCATCGATCAGATCCGAGAAAAGTTCAAAGGTCAGGGGCTAACCTACCGCGACTTTGAAAATCTTCAGAAAATGTATGAAGAGTTCGACGGCGCGGAAGTTGTCCTGTCGCTGTGGGACTGGGATCGCCGAGAGAGCTATCATCTTGATAGTTGGTTGGCTGCTGATGATGAGAAAGTGATGCGCGGCGTATACTTCGCCGAGCAGACTCATCCGTTCCCGCAGTACAAAGACAATTTTGAAAAGTTTCAATGTGACTGGAAGGCCGGGAAATATGATTTCGGCGGCGCTTCCCTTACATTTTCACCTGAGAATGTTGAAGAAATCGAGGAAGCCCACATGGAATCGCTCTAACTCGGAACAATGGCTGTGCTATCTGGCCTGACGGGCGTTTTTTTCTATGAAAGATGAAATTTTACTGCAATGTGGCGATGACAGCAAGCCCAGAGAGTGCAACGATGAGTTTGACATTACCATTCACTGTGAAACAGAAAAAGATAGGGAAGATGCCATAAGGCTTCTCAAGAGAGCTGAGAGGCTTGCGTGGCATGATGTGAACAAGGAATTGCCTGAAGACGACTCTGCGCCGAATGCTGAGAATTGTAGCATTGAGGTATATGTTGTAACGAAGGATGGATGGAAAGGCATTGCTTTTCACGTCAAAGGCGATCCGGAAGACGAATGGATGTTCTCCGAAGGCTCTGCAAGCTTTGGAATGTCTTTTGACGGCGTGACCCATTGGATGTATCAGCCTGATGCGCCAGACAAACAAGGAGTTGACCGCACATGAACCAGATCGAGTTTCCTATTTTATCGAAAGAGGAAGTTGGGAAATCGCTGTTTCTCAGATTGTCAAGGAGATACTGTGAGCGAATTTCGTTTCGATGTGAAACCTGTTGGTCAGAATTGATCGTCTCTGATCAGAGATTCGCTACTGCAGTATATGAAGGGCATGATCGCGCTTTGTGCCCGATTTGTGGTGACGACATGTTTGTGGTGTCTTTTGAAGTTCGAGACAAATGAAAGGAATAGACAAGATATATGAGCGTAGTAGCAGCAAAGGTATATACCGACCACATCGAAGTGGCGGCTGATTCTATCATTGTCCAAGGAGACATGAAGAGAAGCGGAACTTTTTCAAAGCTTGAATGCATCAACGATATGATTATTGGAGCTTGTGGGACTGCGAGAGAGGCTTCTTTAATGTGGCAATTTGCAAAGACCCACAAGCCAGAATCTGCCACTGAGATAGATGTTCTTGCGTACATGATCGAATTTCTTAAATGGAAAAAGGATTTCGGAGGAGACGCCGAAATTGAGAATGATTACGTTATTGCTTACCAAGGGCGTCTTTTTGAAATTGAGGAAATGTTTGTGAATCGAGTAAAAGACTACGTTGCGATCGGAGTTGGCATGTACTTTGCAACTGCAGCTCTTTACCTCGGCCAGAGTCCCAAAAATGCGGTTAAGGTGGCGTGCGATCTTAACTGCTATGTTGCCGAACCGATCGTGTCCTACGAGATGAAGACGGCATTATAAGGAGGTTTTAACATGAAAGTCATTATCAATACACACGGAAACCCACTTCCCGCATCCTACGGAGAGTGGGTCGATCTTTACACCGCAGAAGATGCAACCCTCGAACCGATGGAGTTTAAGATCATCTCTCTTGGAGTGTCCATGCAGCTGCCCAAAGGCAAGTATGCTGTCATGGTCCCGCGCTCTTCTGCCTGCAAGAACTATGGCGTCATCATGGCGAACAGCATCGGCATCATCGAGAACAGTTACTGCGGAAACAATGATGTATGGGGTTTCCCGGCGGTTGCTATCCGTCATACGGAGATCCCGAAGGGAACACGGCTGTGCCAGTTCCGGCTTGTTGACCAGTCCGAAGCGATCGTGTTTGAACCCGTTGATGACCTCGGAAACCCTGACCGTGGCGGGTTTGGAAGCACTGGCAGTAAGTAAACCTCTCTGTTTTGACATTTTCATTCCATTATCTGCCCCTGCTAAAGGATAGAGCGATGACGATGTAGGAGGAAATCAAAGTGAGAAGCCCGGAAATCGAGATAAAAGAAAAGCGGTATGATGTTGATGCTGTAAAGAACCGGTTCAACGCATACCGCGATAAAGAACGGGAGATCGATGTCAAGGTTGAACGTCTTGAAACTTTGGTTTCCAAAATGAAGAGCGTAGGCTCTCCCGGAATGTCAGACATGCCGAAAACCCTGGGAGCAAGCAATGACCGCATGGCTCGTGATCTTGAGCATAAGGAAGAGCTTGAGAATGCCATCAATGATGCTATCGCTGCTCAGAAAGCTGAAAGAGCGGCTATTGAGGCAATACTTGATCGACTGAAGGTTTCTGATGAAAGAGAAGTTGTTCGCATTCGGTACTTTGAGTGTAGCGGGTGGAGCGAAGTCACAAAGATCATGTTTGGCATGAAAGCTGATTTTGAACGGAAGCAAGACAGTTATCTGCGCCGCGTTTTCAAGATTCATGGATCAGCTTTGCTGCATATCGCCATGATAGAACAAGATGGAGAGCTTTCTTGAGTATGAAAGCTCTTTTTTCAAAAAGAAAAAACGTTTCTCGCAAAATAATTCATAATAACGTCAAAATAAATTGACTAGGCCGGTCGGTATGCTACGATATAGTTGTTATCCATCCTACACAACACTCGCTCAAAATAAAGGAGGTAGTAAAAATGAAGAGAGCAGAAGCATTCCGGAATATTATGGAAGCGAGAATCCGGGCCAATGAAGGCGAGGTTCGACGGCTTGCAAGGAGTATCGAGACCAATGCAAAAAGTGACCCGATCGTTTTCGCCGATTCCATTGCGAGTGATGCGGATAAGCTTGTTCAGATCAAGGCAGAACTTAATGAGCAGAAGGATGTGCTCAATATGCTCAATGCTATTCTCGATGAAAAGTAAGGAGAAAATATTATGAATATCAGCATTGAAGAGAAAAAGGCCGAAGCCATCAGCCGCATGAAGATGCTTGGGATCTTCCCGGAGACCATCAAGCAGTTCGAGCGTGACGGAAAGATCAGCCGCAGTGATCCGCCTGTTGGAGCTTACTACTGGGTGGAGGGGGAAGAGCTGGAGGCCATCCGCAAATTTGAGCAGGAGCATAACTATCTTGTGTACACCGTCATTCGTTCCTATACCAGCATCGGCATGATGGACAGTTACCTGTTCGTTGGTGATGACAGAGAAGAATGGGAGCTGGATCGCAGCGATTTCAAGGAAGGTTGCGCCTTTACATACACCGTCAACTACGATGCTCCTGATTGCTCAGAGTTTGGCTCTATCGGATTCAAGCTTGGCATTGCCGCTGGCCTTGTACGGACTGCGTGAGTCCGTTTATCAATAAATATGGAGGAAGATCTTATGAATGGAAAACCGCCAAGAAATCCGAAGTATCCATACAAATTGCCTGTTTGGTAGTGAAGCTCAAATCCATGCCGGGAGCGCCCCGGCTTTATCGGGTATTGGCGCAGATGGCAGCGCGCCAGATTTGGGATCTGGAGGCCGTCAGTTCGAATCTGACATATCCGACCAGCGGATCATCTCCGCATCGATTGTCAACACATATAGTCTGGAGGAAATGAAATGCCTACGCAGAGAGAATTTTCTGAAGCTTTCAGGTGGATGTTCGGAAGCACTTGGAGAGGAGCTGCTGAGACGTACAAGGAAATGAAACGGAAGGATCCACAGTATATCGAAACAGTCGTGGCCGTCTACCGGAAAAATAGCCGAGATGCGTTTTACGCCGACTGATTACCAATACGGGCTAGTAGCTCAGTCGGTCAGAGCTGGCAGCTCATAACTGCTTGGTCGCGGGTTCAAGTCCTGCCTGGCCCACCATTTTTTGAATACCACCCCAAAAAGGAGAGATGGATAATGAAAAATTCGAGCGTCAAGGAAATCGTTGAATGGGTTATTGCGAAGGGGAAAGAGAAGGCTTCGTCTCGTGTCGCGATTATCCACGAAGGCGAGATTATCAAAGAGTTCGGTGTGGAACCTGGATGGCTTCAGAGCCATGGTCCCGAAATCTATCATGAGTGCGATCGGCACACAGAAGTTTCGGATTCTCTGATCTACACCGGAAATGACAGGGACTATTGGTCTATTCAGCTCACTTTTTGAGCAAATAATAAGTCAAACGTGAAGGAAGGTTTTTATTATGTTTTACTCGTTTTGCTTCTTGAATGACAAGACTGGCGTTTCTCTTGACCGCTACACCACCATCTCGCCGAAGTTCCGCTCTGGCGTTACCGGAATGATCGTTTCTGAAGATAACACCGAGGCACTTGGCGACATGATCGGAGAAGAAGGCATTCATCTCCTTGTCGAGAACGGCTTTCTGATCGAAGAAGGCGAATGGAAAAAGGCTCCTGACACCAGATCGTGGCAGGAGCTTTGTGAGTATGGCGAGGTTATCAAAGCGGTAAGGAAATTCAGAGAAGATCACGATTCCACCCTGAGAGAAGCTCGTGATGCCATTGAGAACTACAAGGCGTTTCTGAAGAAAGAGTACGGCAGGAAGGAGAAGTAAGGATGCGTCCCAATTATTTCACGGTTCTTGGTTACAACAAGGACGATGGTAGCTACACTCATTTCACGGACTGCTCAAGTTTTTCAAATGCAGAAAGGTATGCAAGGTACTTGCTTCGGACGGCTCAGGCAAAGCCGGCTGGCGGAAGCTTTGACCAGTTCGAAGTATGGGATATCAACAAGAACCGGGTTGCAGTGATCTCACCTGCAGAAAATAGCAAACTTGTGGAGGTGTGACTGTTGCGGATAGAAAAGATCATCTGTGATCGTTGCGGCAAGGAGATTCCAAAGGTGACAGAGATGAACATTTGGGGCCATGAGGTAGAGAGATATCGGCTCGGGAAGCTAGATTTGGGATTTCCATTCCACAACATCGATCTTACCCGGTACGGGATGGATCTTTGCGAGAAATGTGCTTTTGAGGTAAGCATATTGATGCGTGACCAGAAAGCTGAGATGATCGGAGGTGACGGAAATGGAACACTCGAGGGCTGATGCCTATAATGCGCTGGATGCTCTGGCTGGAAATGTTCGGGACACAGATAACTATGGAATGTTCTGCAAGGACGAGCTGAAAAGTTTGATTGATGACTATTTTTCAATCGTAGATCACCTCAAGCAAACGTCACTCTGGGATGTTCTGACGTATGAGAGCCGTCTTGAAAGTCCGCTGCGAATCCTCACAACGGATAATGAACGCCTGAAGAAGGAAAACAACAGGCTTCTAAAGGAACTTGGAAGAACTGAAAAGTACAGAAAAATGAGGAAGCACAAAACCGAATCTTCATATCATTTCAATGTTGGAGATACGGTATTTTCAAACGTTCTGAACAAAGCTGGCTGCGTTACTCGTGTTGATTTTGAAGCTAAAACTGCTGTGGTTGATTTTAGAGTCGGCCATGGACCGAACGCGACATTTTCCTGTCGATTTGCTGAACTAAGAAAGATTTGAAAGGTGCGATTCCTATGAAGTATTTTGTTGGAGCAAGCGTAAAGTACACGGACATGAGCACGATTGCCACGTTTATCATTGACTGCGATTTTGCGATTGAATCGTTCTATGACATCATGCGGCTTGAATCCGAAGCGAAAAGGACCTTCGACGAGCAACAATCCAACCGTAAAGATTATGAGGAGTTCATGATTATCTCGTTTTCTCGGCTTGACACACCTACGAAACCAATTTACGGAGGCTACGGAGGAACGGCGCTGCTATGAAGAAGAAAGTAAGAAAATGCGATCCTGGCATCTGTGACTACTGCCAGTACATCGGTGAAGGCGACTTCCTGTGTGACAAATACCTCGAAGTTGTCGTAGAGGGCTGGGAGCCCACCGAAAATTTTTTGATGTGCGCTAAGAAAAAACGGAGGATTTCAAATGACTTTTCTGTGCGTCCCTGAAAAGTGTGATATCAGAATTATCACACCTGCAGACAAAGAGACTCCAATTCTCTGTACTGCCCACAATTGTGAGAGAAGAGTTTCTCCGACATGCGGAAGCTGCAAGTATTATGCGGAGTATGAGGGTGTGTGCTGCTACTACAAGTCGGAACATGTGGCTGACTTTACCGCTCCTGATGATGAGTGTCGCTGCTGGAGGAAGAAAGAAGATGCTTGATATCGTCCTGAAAATTTCGCAGATCGCGGCCGCAGGCGCTGCGATCTTCATGCTTTATCAAAGCGTTAAGCCAAGACCGCTTTGTGATAGATGTAAACATCTGATCTGCAAAAGGACGGATGACTACTTTAGATATGTGTGCGGAGCTGGCTTATTTAGAGAGATCTACCACAAAGCTCCTGAGATCTGTAGCTGTTTTGAGGAAAAGGCGGAAGGTAAGACGTCTCGCTAAAATGCAAAATCCGATAAAAGTCAAGTTCTAGGAGGGCTTTGTTATGAAAAAGTTTGTTGTTCTTTTTGAAGGTTGGAATGACAACCATGAGCATAAGTGTATGTGTTACACTGTTGATGTGAATGATGACTTTGAAAGCATTTTAAGTGTAGAAGAACAGGCAGGGAAGATGGCACGAAATGATAATCCCACTTTGACTAAATTTGAAACGCTGTACATTAAAGAATTGTTGAGCCGATAAAAGTTAAGATTTAGGAGAATGCTATGGGAAAAATCATTGATGCTGATCTCTTTTATCAACAGGAATGGATTCGTTGCGGAATGTATGGACCTGTGGTTGGAGTAGAGAATGTTAAAGGCGACAGAGAAACATCATACCGAACGTTAAGAGGCCACCTGAAACAAGCTCCTGCTGTAGATGCCGTCGCGGTCATTCGGTGTAAGAACTGTGATTTATGGAACACATGGGACAAACAAGGAGAACTGTGTAGTTGTGCTCACTTCACGCTAGATGATTCCAGCCCTGCGTATACAAAACCTGATGATTTCTGTAGTTATGCAGAGCAACGATAAAAGCTGAGATTTAAGGAGGCGTTTTTGTATTGTACGAGCATATCAGGTGCAAAGAATGCGGTGGAATCATCGGCTCGTTTGACAGAGGGGAAACATACAGCTGCGAAAAATGCAAGAGAGTGTATCCGATTTTTAGTATTGAATATGACACGGTACTTTCAAATCCAAAAACAGGATGGATGTTTCCTATGATTATGTCTGATAAAAACTAAGTTCTAAGGAGGAGATACATTATGAAAAAGTTCGTTGCTCTTCTTGAAGGTTGGAATGATAAGCACGACCATGAGTGTATGTGCTATGTTGTTGAGGTAGATGATGATTTTGAAAGTATTTTGAGTGTTGAAGAACAGGCAGAGAGGATGGCTCGAAATGATAATCCCACTTTGACTAAATTTGAAACGCTGTACATTAAAGAATTGTTGAGCCGATAAAAGTTAAGTTCTATAAGATTTTTGAGAAAAATTTATGACGGTATTGCGTCAATAATCGCAAAGGAGAAAACTGATATGGGAGATTATTATGTTGAACAACTAAATAAGGTAAGGAATATGTCGTGTAAGCCGGTTGGGATGTCTCTTGTAAAAGAGGGATATGTATTTGACGAAGATAAATCCGTGAAATGGAACCGTGAACAAGTAGTAAAGAACAACCAGAAATATCAGGACGAAGTGAAAAGGCTCAATCAAGCTAAAATGAAGGCGCGTGAAGAGATTTATGCTACATTCTATAAAGATATTGCAGATGCGTTAAACAGAGCGATTGGTGGGAAAGAGAAGGTTACTACTGAGCAAGCAAAGGTTGTTTGGAAATATCTTGAAGGACACTTGACTGACTCGTATGATATTGAAGGCCCACTGTATGATTTAATTAACATGATTGCAGATTTCGTTGCCGGTGGGCCAGACAATCACTAAGTCGATAAAAGCTGAGATTTAAGGAGAATTGACATGAATTATTTTGAGTATGAAAAATTCGATGTTTCCGATAAAGCAACGAAGGTGGCAGAGTGGCTCAGGGAGCACGGTGATGACTTCATCACCATGGAAGGCTTGAATCTTAACTCAAGCGGTTTGGCTGACAATCTTGAGACGTTGGCGTATGTTCTTCGTGGAAGAGCTGAATAAAAACTAAGATTTAGGAGGATTTATGGACGACACAAAGCTTGTTCTATCTGCGATTGTTGAAGCACACAACATGAAAACACTCGAAAGTGCTGTCAATACAGTAAACGAGTTTTTGGAATGTGGTGCGGTTGTCTTCGTAAAGATCAAAGGAAGCAGGAGCCTAGCCAAGCTTGAACGAATTGACACGAGCGCAATGGTGATTCCTATTGAGTAAATATGACAAAAGCTTGATTTTAAGGAGGAATAAAGATGAGCGAAGCAAAGATTTTCAAATTTTCCGGGTACGCGGTCGATTCGGTTGATCCGTACTCAAAAGATCAGGTTGAGGACAGCCTTTACGACTGGGCTGACGATCAGCCTTTCCAATGCCTGCATCATGTTCAAGTCGAAGAGGCAACGCTGTCAGAAAGTGATTTGGATTGCCTTACCGTCAAGAACTGCGACTTGTCATACTGCGAGAAACATTTTCAAAAGCAGAAAAGTATCGCGGAGTATGATCGGCCCATTCCAAAGCCGGGTGAGCACTGGATGCACTTCAAGGTTGGAAAGCTGGTTGAGATCGTTGCAGTCAGCCGCTGCACCGAAAGCCCTGATTCTTTCAGTGTGATCTATCGTGATCCGAATGGGATGGTGTGGGACCGTCCGTTGGACATGTTCATGAGCGAGGTTGACCATAAGAAGTACCCCGACAGCAGCAAGAAATACCGCTTTTCAAAAGTGCAAAAGAGGATGAAGGATAACACGACAAAGTATTTCTTTATCAACCGAGACAAGGTGCTTGATGCACTTGATGAAGCTCTCGAAATGAGTCCTGGGATGTTGAACAAGGTTAGAACTGCTTTGACGAAACTTCCATTCACACAGGCCGTTGAGATTTCAGATCCCACTGCTTTGAACGCAGCTGAATACATCAAAGATTATTGTGTTTCTCGAAAAGAATGTGATGGATGCTGCTTTTATAAAGAGTACGGTGACAACGGCGATAGTAATAAAGCATGTCGTGTCGGTTGTGCCGAAAACTGGGATGTCTAAGGAGGAGATTGTATGAACACCATTTTTTACCCTGCCATCTTTCACCCTGAAACAACTGGCTACTCCGTTTCTGTCCCTGATATTGAGGGCTGCTTTACCCAGGGAGAGAACATGGAAGATGCTGTATCTATGGCGAAAGAGGCTGTCAGCCTTATGCTCGAAGAAGCGAGCACATTTCCAAAACCATCTCTTGCCGCCACAATTCGGCTCCATCGTGGAGACTTTATTGTCATGATCCCATTCGAGCCAAAGGATGAAGAGGTTTGACGATGGCTGATTACATAGAGCGCAAAGCGCTGCTAAACGCAATTATGCTTAGAGCTTGCAGTAAATGCTCCGACGGATATTGCTACGAAGAATGTCACTGCCGGTGTAACGCGGCAGATATTATCAAACTCATTGAGAATGCACCAGCCGTCACCGTTGACGATCGGTGCTGGCACAAGACCACGGAGAATCCGCCAACGGAAAAGGACGCAGACGAAAGTGGTAGTGTTTTGAGCGTGCGAAACACTATCTATGACGGTTTTCCCACAAACTGGCAGCGAGATCTCATAGTAGCGCATCCAGACCAATTTCCCGTTTGGATGCAAACACCTGATAAAATAATAAATGATGGCCAAGATACTAGAGTTGAAGGAGGTTCTCTATGATGAATGAAAAAATTATCGGCCTTTTCAAGTGCCGAAACTGTGTGTCGGTCTTTGAGGAAAAAGTTGAAGTGACGAAGTCTGTGAGTTGGGCAATCGAAGACATGGCCAGGGAAGTTGAATATACTACTACCACGACATTCAACAGAACTTCTCTCCCTGAACGTTTTATCATTCACCGGTGTAAAGAAGGAAAGTTCTGTATCTGCGACCTTATTGGTTGGAAGATCGGAGGGGAGGTTCAGGACGGTGGCGAATGATGTCAGACCTGTAGATGCCAACGAGTTGCTGAAGCAGTCCATCTACTGCAAAGGCGAAGATGGCTCCATGATCTATGCAGTTCCAGCAAGTTCTATTTTCAAAGCCCCAACCCTTACATCGAAATACACATGGAACACACCGGGCAAGAAGCCAACCAAGGTAGATGCTGACCGAAGCGGCTATGTATTGGCCGTCCATAAAAATGATTGCCATATTGAACGGTGGCTTGCTTACACAGTTGCGGAATACCCCGAAAACTTTTACTGCTGGTATCCGCTTCCTGAGCCGCCAATGGAGGTTTTCAATCATGAGTGATACCAAGAAGATTAGACGGTTGGCTGATGTCGGGGAGCTTGAGGCAACACTCAACTATATGCTAGATGCAGAGTCTTCCAAAGGTGAAGACAGAGGAGATGAGGAACGGTGCGAAAATATTGCTGTCTGGCTATACAATTTGAAGCAACTGCCCACCGTTGACCCCGCAAGTTGCCTTAACTGGCACACTGGAATGCCTCCCGAGCATGATTCTCAATGCGCGAAGCTGAAAGGCACCGACAAGTGGCATCCGTGGATGTTTGAAAAAGTATCGGACAAGGTGCTTGTGACCATCGAGGATGCAGAAGGCAATCGCTGTACAGATGTATCAAAGACATTTGATGGAAAATGGAAGGGATATATCCAGATGGATGCTCTAAAACTCAAAATTGTTGCATGGACTGAAATGCCGGGACCCGCAAAGGAGATTGAAGATGGCGTTCACTAAAAAGACCCGCGAGGCTGTGTATCGTAAGTATGGTGGCCGATGCGCTTACTGCGGCAGGGCAATTGACTACAAAATAATGCAGGTTGACCACTTTCGGCCTTTGAGACTGTTTGAAGCCGATGACCCGGAGGCCAATAATATTTCCAATCTCATGCCAGCCTGCAGAATGTGCAACCATTACAAGCGAGCCAACTCTCTTGAAACCTTCCGCAAGTATATTGCGGAGATCCCGCGAAAGCTGCGAGATGATTACATCTACAAGATCGGCGTAGCCTACGGGAACATCGTAGAGAATGAACATCCTATCCGGTTTTTCTTTGAAACACAGGAGGCAAACGATGACGGAGATCGAAAAGCTTGATACTGCTCTCACTGAAATGAACATTGGCCACGAGCATGTCGTTGAGCCTGTGAGCGGCGGAGATATGATAATTGCTTACGGCGGAAGATTCGGCACAAAGTATCTGTTTGACGCGATCTGCAATGAATTTTCATACGGAGGAAAACAGGGTCTTTTGGAAGTCATGGGCAAATGGCTTATCGGAAACAGGGATGTTGTTGGATGGCTCACTGTCGATGATGTCGTCAAACTCATCAACAAGAAGTTGGAGGAAAAGAAATGACAGAAAAGATATATGGACTCACTGAAAAAAGGCGAGGTCTCTATGAAGTCCCTATTGAGTACACGAAGAGAGGCAAGATGATTGTTCATGCAGATTCGTATGAAGAAGCCATCCAAAACGCGCTTGATCCGATGTCTGGATCACTCCCGGTTGATGATGAGATTGTAATGGGAAGTCTTCACATTCCGTTTGATAAGGAGAATGCTCCGTTACACATAAGGTTCAAAGAACTGCCAAAATGGTTATGAAACGCAAGAGCTGCATCTGATACTGCAAATATTCGTTTTCGTGCATTTTGCATAAAAAATCATATAATCGCATAAAAAATCATTGTAGTACATTATCAACCTGTGGTATCTTGTATCCTGTCAAGAATGAACGAGAGGCAAATAGCAGCTCGGAATTTCCGATCGGCAACAGCAGGAAAACCGATCCGACATGTTCCCGACATTTTTGCCGGGAACATATATGCAGCTGTAGTTCAAGTGGTAGAGCATCGGATTTCCAATCCGAGTGTTGCGGGTTCGATCCCCGTTAGCTGCTCCACCTGCGTAATGCAGGCCATGAATTGACCTACCTTCACACTGCCACGCTCGGCTCTCCATCACGGTGGAGCGGCAGGATGTAAGCCGGGCACTTTATATGCGGATAAGGGATGCCTTAAATGCGAGGCCCGGTTCGAGACCGGAAATCCGCGCGAAAGGGGTGGATGAGATGCTGGAGCTATATTATGTGAAAGGCACAGACCTTGTATACGTCCGTCTCATCTGTCCGAAAGTGCGATCGATTTCGGCTAAAGGCAACGGAATCCACTCCAATCGTATCAACCGTTCAGCAAAGGCTGAGACTGGGGGCTGTGGTTGTAGATCCTTTAGGGGCCGACCTGCAACTCGGTTTTAAAGCGGATGCTAAGTGGAAGATTATCATTCCCATCGCTGCTGATACCAGCTGATAGTCTTCCACTTTTATAAGGGCGTGTAGCTCAGGAGGTAGAGCAAGCGTGAGTCCAAAAGGTCTCCGCCAGAAGAAGTCGTCGGTTCGATCCCGACCACGCCAAGCCCGAAGACATCGAAAGATCATGTGTGGTGCGCAACATACGCGGCCCGGAGATGCATAGTAGGCGATAAGGCCATCGCCAGGTACAAGCGCTGGTCAAACACAAGAGAGCTGAAGACGTTCAGCTCTCTTTCTTTATGCAGTCGTACTCAAGTCTGGTTTAAGAGGGCTGTTTTGAAAACAGCTAGGTGGGTAACACGCGCGGGTTCGAATCCTGCCGGCTGCGCCATACGAATAAAAGAGAAGGAAGGTCATGATATGAAAGCTGTTAATCCCGGTTATCAAATCCTCACCGAAATCTCGGAAGGCGGCATCAAAGAACTGCAGCAGATCGAGCGAGTGGCCCGTGTCTGTTACAAGAGCGAGGATAAAATCGTCCCGGATGGCTCATCTGCGAAGAAGCTGGTGGGCTTTCTTATTAAGCAGGAGCATGAGGCTATGCTGGAACACTCTCAGCTGTCTGTGCTGTTTACCTGCGACCGGGGCGTGGCAAATGAACTGGTGCGCCACCGCATTGCATCCTTCGCGCAGGAGAGCACCCGCTACTGCAACTATGCAGGGGAGAAGTTTGGGTGGGAGACTACGGTTATTAAACCGTACTACATTCCCGGTGATGGGTCTGACGCATATAAAGCTTGGTTCGATGCCTGCTGGGAAGCAGAGCAAAGCTATCTGAAGCTTATTCGAGGTGGTCTTCGTCCTGAACAAGCACGCTGCGTGTTACCGTTGTGCCTGAAGACCGAGATCGTGGTGACTGCCAACTACCGTGAGTGGCGCAACATTTTCAAATTGCGCACGCCGGTGGCCGCTCACCCGCAGATGCGCGAACTCATGTGTCCGCTTCTGCTCGAACTGCAGAAGAATATCCCGGTTGTGTTCGATGATATCTACACCTACTGGCCGAATGATGACCAGACCGGCGAGAAAGCTTAACCTAAAGCCGTGGTAACACGGCACATCGAGGATTCGCCAAGTTGGTAAGGCAGCGGAATTTGACTCCGCCAGCGCTGAGCAAGCGATCACAGGTTCGAGTCCTGTATCCTCGGCTATAAAAACAATGCGGAGGTCTCTCATGGAAAGCAAGGAACAGTTGATTATCTTCGGAGCCGGCCAACAGGGGCGTGTGTGTAAGCGTCTTGCCGTTGAAAATGGATATGATGTGGCAGCTTTCGTTGATGACTTTGTTGCCGGACCTGTGGAGAGCATCCCGGTTTATCAAACCATCTATGATATCCCGGATTTCCGAAGATACAAATATTTCGTTGCCATTGGGGATGTCAAGGCAAGACGAAAGTTTGTTGACCAGATTTACTCTCTGCGGCTTGAATCTGTCAATTTGATCGACAAGGCGGCTTATATTGAGGACGGAGCACAGCTAGGAACTGGTAACTACATCTGTAAGCTTGCGATCATTTATGCATCTGCAAAGGTAGGAAGCCACAACATTATCAATTGTAAGGCAGTCCTCGCCACAGATACGGTGGTAGGCACCAACAATAACATCTCAATGGGATGCAATCTGTGCGGAAGCGTTCATGTTGGGAACAACTGCTACATCGGATGCCAGGCATCCATCGTGAGCGAACGCACTATTGGTAATGGCTCCACTGTTGCCGCCGGCGCGGTTGTTTTGAAGGATGTCCCTGAAAATTCCTTCGTTGCTGGTGTACCGGCCATTCCGAAGGAGAGGAAAAGACGATGAGAGTTCTCGTTATCGCACCGCATCCTGACGATGAAGTTCTCGGTGTCGGTGGAACGATAGCAAAGCGGGCAAATGCAGGCGATGAAGTCACTGTGTGTATCTGTACAAAGGGCATTCACCCCATGTTCGATCAAAAGATTATCAAAGCTGGGCGCGATGAAGCCGGAATGGCACACACATACCTTGGTGTCTCAGAAACCATCTTTCTGGATCTTCCTGCTGCAGAACTCGACAGCCTGCCTATGACTGATATTGTTGGTAGGCTTGAGAACGTTGTTTCAGAGATATGCCCGGATGAGATTTTCATTCCTCATCATGGAGACATACACAACGATCATAAAGCTATCGCTGCGGCCGCGATGGTTGCTTTAAGGCCGAAGCGGTTCAAGAAGCCTATTCGCATTCTCAGCTATGAGGTTCCGTCTGAGACGGGATGGGATACTCCTACTCCAGAAAATGCATTTACCCCGAATGTATATGAGGATATCACCGATACAATCGGAAAGAAGCTCGATGCCGTTCTTATATACAGATCGCAGGCTGAACAATGGCCCGGTGCTCGTTCCGCCGGAGCTGTTGAAGCTCTTGCAAAATATCGGGGATCTACCGTCTGCATTCCTTACGCTGAGGCATTTCAGCTTGTAAGGCAGACGCTGTGACAATATCAAAAGAAGAGGGTTCGTCAATGGAAAAACGGATTGAAGTGTGCAGGATGCGAGCCGGTGACATCAAGACTGGCTTTGGAAATCCTCGCAAGATCAGCAGCAAGAAGATGGAAGAGCTTGAGCAGAGCATGAGCACTTTCGGAGACTTTGGAATTTTCCTCATTGATGAAAAGAACAATGTCATCGGAGGAAATCAGCGCCTGAAGGTTGTCAAAAAGCTCTATGGCGACGATGCTGAGGTTGATTGCAAGCGGCTCATCGGATATTCTCAATCTGAGCTGAAGGCTATCAACATTAAAGACAACACACACTCCGGCGAATGGGACCTCGACCTGTTGGCCGACTGGACCTCTGATCTTGTAATGGACTTCAGCGTTGAGGCTGAAGAAAAAAAGCAGATCGAAGAACGTGAGATCCCGGAAATGGAGCTGATCCATTACGAGAAGTACGATTACGTCATGATTGTCTGTAACAATGAGCTGGATTACAACAATCTGGTTAGAGCTCTTGGCATCGAAGGCAAGAAGGTTCGGATTTCCAAACGAAAGATCAACGCTCGGGCGGTATGGTATCACAAAATGAAGGCAAAGGTCATTCCCTATGATGAATTGCCCGAAGAGCTGCTCGACGATTCTGACATCAAGGCGAGGGACGGGGGCGATGATGATGAATAAAGAAATGCTTGTCATTCTCGGGGCCGGACAGCAAGGAAGGAACTGCAATCGCCTTGCTCCCCTCAATGGATATTCTACCGTAGCATTTGTTGATGACTATGTTGTCGGGTCTGTGGACGGAATTCCTGTGTACAAAAAAATCCGGGACATCCCGTTTTTTCAGGAGCGCTGGTATATCGTTGCCGTTGGTGACTTGGTTGTTCGCAAGAAGTTCATTGAACAGATTTGCGCCCTCAATTTGAAGTGCGCTAACCTAATAGACCCCACTGCCGATATTGAACCCGGGGCAAAGATCGGTAAAGGCAACTACATCTACAAGTTCGCAAGCGTGTATGCTTCTGCTACGATTGGCGATCACAACATTATCAACTGCAAAGCTGTACTTGCTACCGACAGCGTTATTGGCAACAACTGCAATATCTGCATGGGAAGCAACATCTGCGGCGCAGTCCATGTCGGAGATAACAGCTACGTTGGGTACAATGCTACCATCGTGAGTGGGAACAATGTTGGCACCGATGCAACCGTAGAGGCTGGAGCTGTTGTTACGAACGATGTTCCTGACGGATGGTATGTCGGAGGCATTCCGGCTTGCGGATATTGACGAAAGTTGAGGCACGGCATGGAAAAGCCTGAAATTTTCGGAATATATATTCCGAGCTACAAGAGATCTGACACCATCACTACCCACAAGCTGCTGGAATACTACAAGGTTGTAATCCGCCAGAGCGAATACGAAGACTACCTCAAAACCATCCCTGCGGAGAACATCATCGCAGTTCAGGACGATCTGATCGACAGCGTCCCGAAGGTATGGAACTGGATCATCGACAACGCTGAGGAAGACTACTTCTGCATCATCGGCGATGACGTTCCGAGATTCTACTACCGACTGGAGAAGAGCGAAGCAATCACTGACCCCGAGATTATCACTTCCGAGATAGAGCGGATTGGTCAGCTTATGATCGACCTCAACATCGGATGGGGATGTGATGACGCGACCAACGTCCCGTGGGGATATGACGCGGAGTTCACATTCAAGGGAACCACCGGCGGTATCAACTGGATCAATCGGAAGAAGCTCAAGGCGCGGTTCAATGCGGAGATCGGCTACTGCTGTGATACTGATGTGGTCATGCAGGAACTGCTGATAAACCGCATCATTCTCAAACCGAAGTACCTCTGCCCCGGCGGTGGAGCCGACAAAAACAAGGGCGGCAACTCCAAGAAAAGCCGAGAGAGCATGATTGCCAGTTTTGAGCTTATGAAAACGAAGTGGGGCAAATACTTTGACTACGACCTGAAGACCAACAAGATCTATGTGAGGGTTCCACGATGACCGATGAAAGAGTGTTCTCCGGCCATCAGCCGAACTTCCTTCCATATATGGGCGTATTCTATAAGATGTACCATTCTGATGTGTTCGTCTTAGATGATGATGTCCAGTATTCGCGTGATGGACTCCATAACGCAAACTTTATCAAAGTGAGTGGGTCAAAGCACCGAATTACCGTGCCTGTCAAATATGACTTCGGAGATCCGATCAACAAGGTTAGGATCTGCTATGATACGGACTGGATGGGAAAGGCACTCAAAACGCTGCAGTGTTCATACGCAAAGGCCCAGCACTTCGATGAAGGATATGATCTTGTCGAAAGACATTTTCAAACAAGACCCCAATTGCTATCTGATCTCAACACTGGCCTCATCCGAGAGATTGCTGATCGATTTGGAATCAAGTGCGAGATCGTGATTGCAAGCGAATCCGTCCCTACGGATCTCAAGAAGAACGAAAGAAACCTCTACCAATGCATGAAGCTTTGCGGAAAGGTGTATTACTCCGGGGAAGGCGGTAGGGCGTATAACGATGAGGATCTGTTCAGAAAGCACGGGGTTCAGATAGAATACTCCGACTACCAGCCCGTCCATTACAGACAGGTGGGCAAGGGGTTCATCGAGAACCTATCCGTTCTTGACTACATCTTTAATGAGGGATTTGTCATTCCTGATACTTGGGAAAATATTTCTCGATGATACGCCAAAACCCTTTACAAATGGCATGGATGTGTTACGATATAGTTATACAAAAACCACATCAGGAGGTTAAAAAATGGCTTATCCGTACACAGAGAATGGCTACAACATGTTCGACATGCTCAGCCTGATTCAGAAATCCATCCGCCGTTCAGACTACAATCATGCAAGCTTTGCTGCAAAGCAACTCAAGGGGCGATACCGCAGTACAATGTGGAATCGCCTCTTTGTCACTGCGTCGGAAGACTGCTTCGGCGTATTATCAAAAGAACTCGTCGAGCTGAGGAAATGTGATGAAGTACATCCCAGCGACAAGAACCTCAGTGATGCACTCGCTCTGATGTGCAGAGCAAAGAAAAGCCGGGATGCCTGCTACTTTGCCTGCAATTTCGTCCTTGCAAACAGAAAGCCGCGCAACTTCGAGTTTTCGGAATCGGAGATGTACGGTTTTCATTTGCAGTTGAATAGAATCCATGATCGTATTGCCGGGAAGATCAATCCTGATGGATGCGATCAGCTCTCTATCGAAGAGAACGGATTTAAAGAAGCTGACATTGACTACTGCGATCTGTTCTGTGAACTCAGCGAGGGAGAAGCCGCAGTGACATACAATGGCCTTGCTCTCCAGAAGGCTATGAAACACCGCGACATGGATATGATCGGCTATCACACCAACTTCTTCCGGGAAAATTGCCGAGAGAAGTTTTGGGAGACGCTGCTCGATTACACCCTGACCAATGCGCGGGATCTCTATAGTGAGATTGACGCCCTGCGGATCTGCGATGAAGTTGTCAACAAGAGGAGAGCACCTCTCGATAAGGACAACATCTTCGTGGCGAAGGCGGTCATGCTGCTGTGCTACTACGAAGATGATCGCTTCGACTCCGTATTATCAAACAAGATCGTCAGGTTCGATAAACTCATTGACTGGTCGCAGTGGGACATCCCTTCTATTGAGCGGGCAAGGCTCGTGAATGGTGAAATCCCGGAGTGGGTATATGACTGCCACACCCTGAAGGGAAAGAAGGCGGGAAAAACCGACTGGGATATGACCGTAAGTGAGCAGGCGGCTCTTACCCCTCTCCAGCCGGCATACTTCGATGAAGCGAGCTGGCTGTATACCTATGAGCAGGATGTCGAGATGGGAGTTCTGGATGATGTCGGGATGAAACCCATTCTGGAGTTCGCAAAGACGCATCCAGTGAATCCCGTTGAGGTGATCCCCTATGAGGAGTGAACCTGAGAGGAAGTCCGATAAGGTTCGTAGGCTGGTGGCAGACGGGAGATACAAGGAAGCACTGAGGATTGCAAAGGATTTCCATTTAGGGATCTCTCGTGAGGACTCCGACACCATGAAGCGTGGATATGAATGTATGGTATGGCCGGATTTCTACAGGCAGATAGGCAAGGACCCCTCTGAAATCTCAATAAAAGCCATAGAAACCGTACAACGGCTGTATGGAATCAAATCAATCAAAGAATAAAACAGACGCTTAAAGACAGCCTCTATGACCAATGCATAGGGGCTATTATTTTTGGAAAAGGTTGGTGAAACTAGTGGACGAAAACAAGGAACGGAATGACGCTCCCGAAACGGCGCTTAAAAGCGCGAAGAAAACGCGAAGAAAACTCTCCCCTCAGCTGAAGGAAAATCAATACACAAAGGGGTCCGAAAAGGCGAGAGAGAATGGACGGAAGGGCGGGATTAAGTCCGGCGAGTCCAAACGGAACAAGAAGGACGCAAGAGAGTCTATCCGGTACATGCTTCAGCTGTCTGCAAAGAAGGGCTGGGAAGCAAACCTAAAGGAGTTTGGCGTTGCCACCGAAGAACTGACCAACATGAACGCTCTGAGCGCAAGACTATTTTCAATGGCCCTGAGTGGAAATTTGGATGCATACCTTACCCTCATGAAGATGGGAGGCTATGATCCCGAAGAAATCCGCAGAGAGCGTGAGAGTATTGCATCTGATGCGCGTCGGGATAAAGAGGTCAACGCAAAGGTTGAAGCTCTTGGCAATGGCCCGGAGGGATCGAGTGCTGCTCTCAATATGAATGATGAGGAAGGACACAGTGATGTCGTGATCTATATGCCACAGGTTGAAAAGTTCGAGGATCTTGAAGAAAAAGGTCCCGAAAATGAATCTGAGGAATAAAGACCAAGCATCTATTCGGAAGGGGTGATGAGTATGCCACAGATCCTGAAGCCGCAGGAAGGGCCGCAGACTAAGTTCATGTCTACCCCTGCGAGCATTTGTATCTATGGCGGCTAGGAGCAGCGGGCGGCGGAAAGAGCTTTGGTTTGCTCATGTCAGCACTCCGATACAAGAATGTTCCTGGATTTGGCTGCACCATCTTCCGAAAGAACTTCAATCAGATCTTTGCTCAAGGTGGTTTGTGGGACGAATCCATGCAAATCTACCAAGATGTAAAGGGTGCTTGCCCTAAGTTTGCCAGAGGGCAGTGGCTATTCTGCAATGACAAAGGCGAGGTTTTATCAAAAGTCACGTTCGCTCATATTGAGAAGGACGAGGACGTTCATAAATGGCAGGGTAGTCAGATCTGTGAATTAGGCTTCGATGAGCTGACTCATTTCACCGAAAAGACTTTCTTCTACATGTTGTCCCGTAACCGTTCTGCCTGCGGTGTTGAACCATTCGTTAGAGCTACATGCAACCCGGATGCAAATTCGTGGGTGGCAAAGTTCATAGAGTGGTGGATCGACCAAGACACTGGCTATCCAATCCCTGAAAGAAGCGGGAAAATCCGTTGGTTCATCCGCCGGGACGAAGTTCTTTACTGGGCAAATACCAGGCAAGAGTTGTGGAAGCAGTTCAACCTCAAGACTGATGAGGAACGCAGCGAACCGCGATCTGTCACGTTCATCATGTCCAAGTTGAGTGACAACAAAGAGCTGATGAAGGTGAACCCGGGCTACCTTGCAAACTTGAAGGCTCTGTCTCAGATCGAGAGAGAGCGACTGCTGTATGGCAACTGGAAGATCAAGGCTGCCGCGGGCCTGTATTTCAAGCGGTCTCAGCTTGGAGACATCCTCGAAAGTATCCCTGCTGATGTCATTCAGTGGGTGCGGTGCTGGGACTTGGCCGCTACAGAGAAGGACGACAAGGGTGATCCTGCCTATACTGCCGGCGTTCTTATGGGCAAGCGGAAGAACGGTCGTTATGTTGTTGCTGATGTGGTCAACAAGCAGATGTCTGCATCTGATGTCCGAAAGACCATCAAGCTAACTGCCCAGTCTGACAGAGCTGCCTATAAGCGAGTTAGAGTGAGATTGCCGCAGGACCCCGGTCAGGCCGGCAAGGAGCAGGCGGAATCCTATATTAAGTTTCTGTCCGGCTTTGATGTCACAACAGTGGCAGAAAGCGGAACCAAGGAAGCCCGTGCTGAGCCTATGGCCGCACAGTGGCAGGCCGGTAATTTTGACATCGTCTTTGGTCAGTGGAATGAAGAGTACCTGCTTCAGCTCGAAAATTTCCCTGATGGAAAGTTCAAAGATATGGTCGATGCATCCGCCAATGCGTTTGCAGAGATCGAAGCCAGAAGTGCATTCAACCTCAGCAATCTGTTGTGATTACCATACCGGAAGGAGATAGAAGCGTGGAGAAAATGACTCAAGAGGATCGCATCAAGCACTATGCGCATCTGATTCAGCGTCAGACCGGCAAAGCTGTGCGTCCATACCGTGCTGATGGCTACATCAACATGGTGAACCGGTATGGAACCTCGAAGGATTCATCCGAGCAGTATAGCTTCGTTCCTGAAGCGGCTGTCCCTGATGAAGTCCTTGAACTGCACTACGAGAACAACGGCCTGTTTTCCAAAATCATCGATATGCCAGCAGAGGAAGCTGTCAAGCACGGCTTTACTATCGAGGGTGTCGAGGATGGAAAGCTGGCCGATTTCTATAGTGAGGCAATGGATGAGCTGAACTGGGAAGAAACGGCCATGACAGCTGTAAAGTGGGCCAGATTGTTCGGCGGATCCATCGCAGTTATGCTTATCAATGATGGCCGTGGCCTTGAGGAACCGCTTGACTGGAAAAACATCCAGTCTATTGACGACATTCGCGTATATGACCGTTCGATCATCCAGCCTGACTATTCCAGCGTGTTCAACTATGACCCACAGGATCCGTTCCGCGTTCGCGGAAGCCGGCTTGGAATGCCTGAATACTACAATGTTTTCAGTCGGTATGGATCCTTCCGCGTTCATGACAGCCGCTGCCTTGTTTTCCAAAACGGTGTGCTGCCTGAAAACGCATCGAACACGATCTACCAGTTCTGGGGCATCCCAGAGTACATCCGCCTGAACAAGGCTATCCGTGATGCGGACATTGCGCATCGCAGTGCACCAAAGCTGTTGGAACGATCCGTACAGCCCATCTATAAGATGAAGGATCTCGCCTCTGAACTGGCAACGGAACAGGGCGAAGACCGAATCCTCAAGCGCCTGCAGGTCATTGACACTTCCCGCGGTATTCTCAACAGCCTTGTCATCGATGCCGATGGCGAAGACTATGACTTCAAGACGTTCCAGTACAACGGCATCACAGATGTCATCAGCGCATCATGCAACATGCTGGCAGCTTTGTCCAACATCCCGCAGGTCATTCTGTTCGGCCAGACCATCAGTGGAATGAGCAGCACAGATGACACCAGCATGGAGAATTACTACAACTACATCGAGCGCATCCAGAAGCGGATGCTGCGGAGTAATCTGCGGTATCTGCTTTCTGTTGTTTTTCAGGCTGGATTGGCTACTGGTGAGGTTGACGAAGTCCCCAAGCTGAAAGTCCAGTTCAACCCGTTGTGGTCCGTCAGTGATTCTGAACAGGCTACTCTGGATCAGCAAAAAGCCCAGACTGAGCAGGTCAAGGCACAAACCGCTCAGATCTACGTTGGAATGGAAGCTATCGATCCCAGCGAAGTGCGCTCCAAGCTTGCTGACAGCGACGAATTTGACGTCGAAAGCATGTTGGATGAATACACCGATGAAGAAATCGAGGCTGGAATGCCTGGCAATGGTGAGGAACAAGAGCAACCTGCTGATGGACAGCCTGCCGCTCCCGATTCTCAACCTTCAGGAAATGATGAAAAAGGTGGTCCGGGCCAGCTACCGAATGAAAAAATGCTCTCTGCTGTTGGAAACAACGCAAAGGATCCTGCCACAATGGAAGCCAAGGTTAGCTCCGATCCCCATGAAAACAAGGAAGGCACTGAGGGTGATGAGCCTGCATCCGCTCCTGCAGCAACAAAGCAGCCGGCTGATATGGACCCTGAAGAAAAGGCAAAAGCTGCACAGTCTCGCCAAATCAAGGCAAAAGACCGGGAGGACGCTCTTCGTACCGATGACAACAATTCTCACTCCGAAGATCAAAAAGGCTCCGTGGGCGTTATTGTGGTCACTGGGGGCAGAATCCTGAATGGTACTCGGCACAACGATTTTGGTTACGGCCTTATCTGCGGCCCCGGCGGTCACATCGAAGAAGGCGAAACGCCAGAACAGGCGGCATTCCGAGAGACCAAAGAAGAGTTTGGGATTACACCCGAGAGCCTTATGTGTCTTGGACAAGGGCCAGAGGAAAAAGATACTGGCCTGAAGCCGTACCTGTTCCTCTGCACTAAATACTACGGCACTCCGAACTGCGAAGATCTTGAGATGACCGGAGCAAAGTTCAGCACCATTGAGGAGCTGAACGAAAAGGCTGAATCCATGTTCGGACCATTTGCTGACGGGCTGAACATCCTGATGGACTGCCTCGAAACCGGCATCTTCTATACAGACCCTGCGGAAGGCGTTACTGACGAAAAGCTCAACGCTCATCTGGAAAAGGCCATGAATGCTGACGATGATGACTGGGTTAAAGAAAACGCTGATGGCGGCCCCGGCAGCGGGAATCACTGTCATAAAGGAGTGCCGGGACAAGTGGGCGGATCTGCGCCTTCTGATTCTCACTCTGGATCATCCGCAGGTCCTTCGGCCGCACCAGCATTCAATAGCTTGATTCCAAAGGACAGCTACTTCAACACTCCGTCATACAAAAAAGCTGTTGAAGCCTACCGTGGAGCCATCAAAAAGCATGATGCGGCATGGAAGAAATACAGCGATCTCAAGGAAGCTCTCAAATCCGAGTCTACCCCGAAGCCTGAATCCGAATGGGATGATAACGACATCTTTGAAGATCTCATTGGCCGTCGTCCCATGACCTACACAGAAAAAGGCAAGAAGATCAAGTCTGAGTTGGACAAAGTCTTCAAGGATTCACAGGAATATGACCATGAGCAGACCGAGACTGGTGACAAACTCCGAGAGATCAAGAAGGAAGAGCACGACAAACAGGTGGAGAACATTCATTTCCAACCGCCTGCTGATGCCTCCTCCGATGATTATGAAGGCTTCACCACCAAGACCACTGGTACATCTGCCTACGATGACTACCTGAACGGAGAAAAGCACGGAGGGCGCATTGCAGAGATGTCCCCAGCGGAATATCTGCAAAGATGCGCCTATCAGGTCTTTGAAGATGCCACCATTGAGTCAACTCTGGCTGCTATCGACGAGTCCAACGTTGAAAAGTACGCGGACATGATGAAGAACGGCACAAAGTTCGACATGCCGTATCTCAATTTCATGTCTGGTCAGCAGGAAGGACGGCATCGAGCCGCCGCTGCCATGCAAGCCGGAATCGACAAGATTCCCGTTCTGGTAGTCGGAGAGCGATTTGCTAAGTACGACGGCGGACCCGGATCTGGAAACTGGGGACATGAGGGAAGAAAAGGGGAAGTCGGCGGTTCAGCCAAAGGCGGAGGTGTACATAATCGGATCTCCGAAGAGGGTGGAACCTACACCTCATTCTCAAAGAAGCAGAAAAAGCTTGCCACTCCGCACACTGCAAGCGCTGGTGAACTTGATAATTTGCCTGACAACACGAAAGTCGTCGTTGACACCACATTTGGCAAGTATTCCATGGTTTACAATGCCAAGCATGGAGTTTTCCTTGGTCAAGACGGCGTTGAAATGTACCCGAGTGACATTTCGGATTCTTTCGGTGATGATGACAACAAACTCCAAGTATTCATTCCAAATGAAGCCAGCACCAACTACAATAAGCTGAAGCAGCCCTTTGATGTATCGCTGTCCAGAATGGCATCTGCCAAGTCCTATGCAAGGCCACAGGATGCCGATAACGCTCTCCGGGCCGATACTGGCGCTGTATGGAAAACGCTCTCTGATAAGCAGAAGAAAGTTCTGCGCGACTACACTGGTAGCGATTTCAGCAGTATCAACCATTCGCTCAGAAAACAGCACGGAACAAAAGAAAACTGCGAGAGAATCAACGATATGACTGCTGCCATTGCAAAAAGCAAGACGAAGCAGGACATGTGGCTATCTCGCGGAGTTGATTTTGGAGCGCTTCCGAATATGTTCGGAATAAAGCCAAAGGAGTTCAGCAAAGAAAAAGTTGGATTTCTTGTCGGAAAATCTGGCAAGGATGAAGGCTTCATGTCCTGTGGCACTACCACTCAGACAGGCTACAGCGACGGCTCTGATGTTGATCTGAAGATCTATGTGCCAAAAGGATCTGAGGCACTGTATGCTGAGCCTTTTGCAAGGTTTGGATCAAACCCTGAATCGAACCATTGGAACGGAGAAAGCCACCAAACCAGCTTTTCTTCTGAGATGGAGACCATTCTGCAGAGAGGATCCCATTTCCAATGTACCAAGGCAACCTATGATGCCAAGGAGCAGAAGTACCACCTAGAAATCGCCGTCACAGGGCAAGAGTACAAAGAGCTCGATTGGTGATAACGATAATTTTCCGGAATGTTATCGGAATTTGACAAAAAAGATCATATCTGTTACGATACAATTGTATCAAAAACACTAAGATTCAGGAGGAAAAAGGATGCCTAGATGGGACAATGAAGAACTGTCGTGGGTTCAACCAGATCCGGCTAAGATTCAGTGCACTAAGTGTATGCTTCGTGCCAAAGATCGTTTGAACGGTGAAATCAAAGGAGCAACGCTCGGCATCTGTGATGCTTACGACTTCAAACCGCCGCAGATTCTCATGGACGGAGCGGAATGTCCGTACTTCATTGATGAGAATACTCCTGATGACGATGAGTGACATAGAAGGGGATAGGTGGTACGCTTGAAAAATACCAATCGCATTCTCGGAGGTATCGTTGGAGATATTGTCGGCTCTGTATATGAGTTCGACAATATCAAGACCAAGGATTTCGTTCTGTTTGGGAATCACCACGGTCAGAAGTGCTTTGCCACCGATGACAGCATCATGACTCTGGCAGTATGTGATGCGTTCATCAAGAGCGCACCGTATTATGAAAACCTCGACGAAAACCTTGTGATGTCCATGCAGGAAATCGGCAGGCCATACCCTGATTGTGGATACGGCGGAAGATTCTACGGCTGGATGTACTCCGATCGCCCTCAGCCGTATAACAGCTTTGGCAATGGAGCTGCAATGCGCGTTAGTGCTGCGGCATACGCCGCGAACACTCTCTCTGAGGCTCTTGACTTTGCCAGAATCACCGCAGAAGTCACCCATAATCACCCTGAAGGCATCAATGGCGCACAGGCTACTGCTGGATGCATTTACCTTGCGCTTCATGGATATGACTTCCGAAAGATCCTGCGATTTGCCGATCACTACTATGACCTAGACTTCACCCTTCACGGTATCCGTGACAGCTATCGGTTCAATGAGTCCTGCCAGGAAACAGTTCCACAGGCTATTGTCGCTTTCCTTGAATCCACTGATTTTGAGGATGCAATCCGCAACGCGATTTCCATTGGCGGGGACAGCGACACGCTTGCTTGCATCACGGGATCTATCGCTGGAGCATACTACGGAGTGCCAGTTGATATTGCAGATAAAGCTGTCAGCTACCTGGATCCGCACCTCTGTGAAATCTATGACCGGTTCGTCAAAGAGTTCTGATTCGCTACAATTCCATAAGCACCTGCAAGCAGGGCCGTCTTTTTGATGGTTCTGCTTTTTTGCTAATGTAGCTCAATCGGGAGAGCAGACGTTTTGTAATCGTCAGGTTGCGGGTTCAAGTCCCGCCGTTAGCTCCATAGGCCGTACACCGTAATCGGCACTCCAATGACACATGGTTGAACATGGCGTTTTTTCAAGTTTGCACACCATGATTCTCCAACAGAAGCTGACAGTAGGAACAAGTTAGTCCATGACGCCTCCGCCTACTGTCCGTCGGATGCGCTGTAAGCTTAGGCTGTGTGTCATAAGCCCTGTACTTTTTATAAGTGCAGGGCTTCTTTTATGCCTATACCTCACCAAATCTAAATAAAAGACCGGGAAGGATGACATCTTCATGAACAATAAAATTCACCAAGAAGCTGTCAAACAGGCCACACAGGCCAAATTTCGCGGCAAAAAGACCATCAAGTGCAAGTCCAAACCTCTGTACCCTGCATCTGCTGAAAGAGAGTTTGCTCGTGTTACGAATGGCTACATGAAAATTCTTGATGAGACTGTCAAGAAGCACATGCCAGCCATCATGAGGGCTTACAAGGTAGATCTTGATGAAAGCGTTCGTGAAGACGATATCCATGATGTTTTTGACAAGACCCGCCGGGAATTTCAAAGGATGGCTGAGGAGCTTGAACGTAAACTTTCCAAATATGGGCTGCAGAACCTTGTTGAAAAGGTCGCAAGAATCGCCAGAAAGAGCTCATACAGACAGTGGAAAAGAGCCTGTAAGGACACGCTTGGCATTGACCTAATGGATGACTACTACAACGGCGACTTCTATCAGCAAGCTATCCAGAAGTGGGTTGATGACAATGTTCTAAAAATCAAAAGCCTGCCGAAAGATTCTCTCGGAACAATGCAGCAAATTGTTTTCAATGGCTTTCAAAGTGGCTCTAGCATCCGAGATATTTCCAAGGAAATCCAAGATGAATATCAGACATCCAAACATCAAGCCCAGATTATTGCCAGAGATCAGCTTTCGACGCTGAACTCGCAGATCACACGCCTTCAGCAAGAAGATGCTGGCTGTAAAAGGTACAGATGGTCTACATCCAAGGATTCCCGCGTTCGAGACTGCCACAAATCCTTTGAAGGCAAGGTATTCAGCTGGGATGATCCACCTGAAGCGTGGTACAAAACCAAGGGTGGTATCAAGTATACCGGTCGAAGATGCAATCCCGGAGAAGACTACTGTTGTCGATGCGTAGCCATTCCTGTTTTTGATTTTGAAACGTTGGATGTTCCGATGCAAACAGATGAGAAAAAGGAGCCGTGATTTCAATGGAAACAAAAGAAAAAATCGAAGTTTTCATTGATGTCGAAAACGGCCAGACCGTATGTATCTGCAAGCGTACTCGGAAGGGCTGCAAGAAATTTTGTGAAGCTGCGGTTGTTGAACGAGACAAGTACCTCGGATGGGAGAAAACGTTCAGACAAAACAAGTTTGGAAAATGCAATGGGATGGATTGAACGGAAAGGAGCTGATTTATATGCAAAATAGAGCTGCGATCGGAAGTATTTGCACACAGATCATCAAATCGTGCGAAAAAATCCAGACGGTTACGTCCGCTATGGATGCATTCTGGCAGTCTGCCGAAGAGCTGGCCGAAATGTATGGAAACATCCAGTTTGATGAGCTTGAACATGTACAGGTTCTCACCCTGTCCCTCACAAAGCTTATCTCGGATGCGGAATCCGAGCATGAGGATGACTCTGGAAGTGTGTTTGCTCCCGGAGATCTTACTTCCGAAAAGAAAGGGGAGAGCAAGGAATGAGTCAGGGCAATGGAAAGGACACCCCAACTCTGTCCCGGGTGATTCGACTTGATAGCCTTCCTGTCAACTCGACCTACTTCACAGAGGAGGGCTATCTGATCGATCACCCGATTCTGACCAGCATCGGCATTTTCGAGTATACCAACAAAGACGGATCTGTCCGCAGGGAACTGCGGCTCCCGGAAGAGGTGTTCAAGCCCGAAAGCCTCAAATCCTACAAGGGAAAGCCCATTATCGTCACGCATGATGCCGGCCTCATCACAAAAGACAATGTTGGTGAGGAAGCGATCGGAACAATCCTCTCTGAGGGCTATCAGGACGGGGACGATGTTCGGGCCGAAATCATCATCCATAACACGGATGAGATGAAATCAGCAGGGTTGAAGGAGCTGTCACTCGGCTACAACCTGACACTCGATGAAACACCGGGTGTCTGGGAAGGCAAGCCGTATGACGCTATTCAGCGAGATATTACAATCAATCACCTCGCTCTTGTTTTTCAAGCACGAGCAGGTGACCAAGCACGGCTGAACATTGACAGCCGTGACCGCACAACGAAAGGAGTCAAAACTACCATGAGCAAGAAGATCAAGAAGTTCGGCTCTCGCGCCGACGGTGTTCTGAGCCCCGAAGAACTGCAGAAGGCTATCGCTGACTACAAGAAGCGCCGCGCTGAGCGCATCGAGGGCCAGAAGGATGATGATGCTGCACCCCCGGCAGATGATGACACCACCAAAACCACTGCCGAGGCTGACGGCGATGACGATGCCCCCACCGGTGAGGACGATCAGAAGAATGCAGTCCAGGCCGTAAAGGATCGCCGTGACCGCCGCGATGAGGACGGAGATCCCAAGGACAAGGATGCCGCCATGGGCGTTATCGCTCAGCAGGATGCCGACATGGATATTCTGTTCGACATCATCGATACCCTGCTGGCTGAGCGTGACATGAAGTCTGCCACCGACGGCGACAACTGCGATCCCAACGACACCAACACCGACGATGACGATGATGGCAACAAGCCTGCATCCGCTCTGGCCGCTGTCAACGGTGACGATGACGGCGAGGATGACGAGACCAATACCGATGAGGATGACGAGGAAGAGGATGTCAACACCGACGATGACGATGACGACATTCCTACCACCAACGAGTCCACAGTTTCTGAGACTGCCGTGAAGGAGCCTTCTGCCAATATGGACTCCATCGACGCTATCGTCCGTCAGCGCGTCCAGCTGGGCATTGCCGGCTCCAAGCTCGGTATCAAGGGTCTGGAGAACATGAAGCTGTCCAAGGCCAAGAAGACCGTTATCCGCGCAGTCAACCCCGGCATCCGTCTGGACGGTAAGAGTGATGCTTACATTAACGGTGCCTTCAGCTGCGCAATGGCCGCAATCAACACCCCCACAAAGAAGGGCGTTGCTTATCAGAAGAAGCAGATGTTCAATGGCGATTCCCGCGACTTCAGCCGCAATACCGCCAAGATGACTTCTGCCGATGCAGCACGCGCTCGTATGATCGAGCGCCGCATGAATAAGGAGGTAAAGTAACATGAGTGCACAGACCAAGTACGGCTTTTCCACTTCCATCGGCTCTGCCGGTGGCATCGTCGATCTGGCTCCCTATGCCATCGACAGCTTTCTGAATGATGAGGAGAACGGCAAGCTGAAGTTCGGCATCGGCGTTGTCCGCGGAGAGAAGCCCGGCGTTGGCATTAAGCTGCCTACCACCGATTCCACCGCTGCCAAGTTTGAAGGCATCACCACAAACAACCGTACCACTGAGTACAATATGGACGGTGACCTGTCCATCCGTAAGGGTGCATCCGTTGGTGTCATGCGTTATGGTCGCATCTATGCTCGCGTTGCAGATGGCGTGACGGTCAAGTATGGTGATGCACTGTATCTGCTGACCGATGGCGACAATGCCGGCATGTTTACCAACGCTGCATCTGCTACCACTCCCAAAGCTGTGGCTGTCAAGGGTCGCTTCCTTGGCGCAGCTGATCTCAGCACCAAGGTCGCCGCTGTCGAGCTGTTCGACCAGGCACAGGCTTAAAAAGGAAAGGAGATAAATCACAATGGCTATCAAGAAAGCTTCCTACAACAAGGACGAAGCAAAGGCTCTGCGCAACTCCGCCATCCCTGCTGCCGTCATGGCCTCTGAGGGCACTCGCTTCGACAGTGCCGATGAGGCTTCTGTGTTCTTCGCCCGTGAGCTGGATCACGTCAAGGCTGAGTCCTATGATGTTGAGTATCCTGAGTTCACCGCCCTGAATCTGTTCCCCGTCAGCAATGAGACCGACCCCGGCGCAGAGACCGTCACCTACTACACCTACGACAAGACCGGTCTGGCAAAGGTCATCGACAACTACAGCACCGACCTGCCCCGTGCTGATGTGACCGGTAAGCCCAGCTATGCTCAGGTGAAGTCCATCGGCGACAGCTATGGCTACTCCGCACAGGAGATGCGTGCATCCCGCATGGCCGGCAAGTCTCTGGACTCCCGCAAGGCTGAGTCTGCTCGCTACCAGATCGACAACCTGACCAACCGCATTGCATGGGCTGGTGATGAAAACTCCGGCCTGATGGGTGTTCTGTCTACTGGTCAGAATGTCCCTCTGTACGCCATCGGAAATGGTGCTGGAAACAAGGCTGACTGGGCAAGTAAGACTGCCGATGAGATTCTGGCCGATGTCAACGGTATGCAGAAGCAGGTCGCCCGCGTCACCAAGAACGTTGAGCGTCCTGATACTCTGTGCGTGCCTTCTGATGTCTACATGGATATCAGCACCCGCCGCATTCCCGATACCGCTACCACCGTCAAGGCTTTCCTGCTGGAGAATGCTCCTTACCTGAAGGATATCGTTTCCGCCGCAGAGCTGGATGCCGACTCTACCGACACCAACCCCTATGCCAAGGCATCTACCGGCGGCAAGGGCGTTGCTTTCCTGTTCAAGAACGACAAGCGCAAGATGTCTCTGGAGAATCCCATGCCCTTCATGCAGTATCCCCTGCAGGTCAAGGGCCTGGAGACCGTCATCCCCTGTGAGGCTCGTACCGCCGGTGTCATCTTCTACTATCCGCTGTCTGCTCTGATCGCTGTTGGAGTGTCTGTCAACTGATCTTTAACGACCGACAAACCACCCTATAAGTTTCTCGAAGAGGTTGTCCATGAGGGCAACCTCTTTCTTTTTTATGAAAGTGAGGAAGAGATTATGATTCTCTCTAATGTTGGAACGAAAATCATCAATATTGGCTCCACTGTTCTTATGCCCGGAGACAACATGAAGATCTCTGCTGAAACTGCAAAGCTTCCGGCCATCGAGGCTTTTAAGGAGATGGGCTTCGTCGCCGTTATTGGCGAGGAGACTGCTCCTGCTGCTGAGCCTGCTGCAGAGGAGAACGCCGCCGATGAGACTACTACCTCAAAACGTCGTGGCCGCAAGCCCGCCACAGAGGAAGCTCCGCAGGAGTAACGGAGGGGCTGAATGACTGCCATTGAGATTGTTCAGCTCATCGGAGCTGAGTTCAGCGAAGTTGATGAAGACACCATTTCAAAATGGATTGAGATCGTTAAGCCAATGGTCAGCAAAAAGCAGTTTGGAGATCTCTATGAGCAGGCTATCGCTTATCTGGTTTGCCACAAGCTGAAAATGGCTGGCAACGGGCAGAACCCTCTCGGTGAAATTGGCGCAATTGGCGTTGGATTTTCCATTGGTAGTGTGTCCGAAGGCGGAACAAGCGTCAGTTTCGGTGCTGGTCAGAGTTCAAACTTGGCAACAGATGCAGAACTCGCACTTACATCCTATGGGTTGCAGTATCTGTCGCTTCGCCGCCTTGTAATCATTCCGATTAGATGCAGCGGAGAGAACCAGTAGGGAGGATGCCATGGGAGAGATTGCAAATGCACTCGGACTTGATTTGACCCCTGAAGGTGCTGCTGCTATTGCGAGACTGGAAGAACTTAACGGTCTTGTGATTGAAGTTGGATACCACGAGGATCAGGTTGCCGATGACGGAAAGACACCGCTTGCTGCCATTGCTTACTGGAACCATTTTGGGACGGTATCTGAAGATGGATCTGTTGCTATACCAGCTAGACCATTTATGGATGCTCTGAATACTCACAAGGATCAAGTCCAGCAAATTGCGCAAAATGCTCTTTCGTCTGCGGCGTCTGCACAAGAAACGGCTTCGATCATCGGAGCTGCGGCTGTTGGCATCATACAAAAAGAGATTGTCGATGGACAGTGGACTCCGAACGCCCCTTCTACCATCAAGAAAAAGGGAAGCGACAGACCGCTGATCGACACCGGACACATGCGTCAGTCGTGCCATTTTGTCGTCAAGAAAAAAGAGGAGGGGTGATTTCTTGGTTTTCTTCAAAAAGCAATATAAGGTGCGAAGATACGGCAAGACCGACTGGACAAACGGGTATGCCTCTGCCCCATATAATGACGTTGTTCTTGATCTTGACGTTCAAGGAACCACTCGGACAAATCAGGATGACCCTGGCGGACGGTATTCTACCGGCTCTCTCACGGTGTACAGCGATGAGGCGTTGCATCCATCAGAACCGGATCGTCAAGACACCGGGGATCGAATTGAAGTTATGGGTCGATGGTATGTGTGCAAAAGCTCTGTGTATTGGGGAAATACATTCCTTGAGCACTGGGTTTCTCAGTTTGAAGCCATTGATGGAGAGCAAAACGGAGGTGGCGGCAATGATAGCGGCAGCATGTAGAGAGTGCATACGGAAACTTTTCGCAGAACTGTATCCCGGATGTACTGTCATTTATGCGTACCCCGGAATGTCTCCAAGGCCACCTCTCCCTTATGTTGCCCTAACATTTGAGAAAGTCCAAACTGTCAAAGTCAACGAAGCGATTGAGGATGGCATCTTACAGCAAGAATGGTACAAAACCATTCCGTTTACGGCCGAGTTTGTCACCTCAAGCAAAATTACGCACGCGGATGGAACCATGAGCGAAAATCCATCGACCGCTCTTGACGATCTGGACAGATCAATTCAGTTCCTTAGAAGTGCATACGTTGGAGACAAAACGCGAGCTCTCAACATATCGATTTCCGCAACTGGAGATCCCGAACAGGTCTTCAATCCTACTCCGAGCGTTGAAAGAGCCAGGTGCTCATACTCTGTTGACTTCGTTGAGCTAACAAAAGAATATGCAGCTCTCCACCCAAGAGATGGGGATTGTGCATTCGATCATTCGAGTTCCATGTCTGAGGAACTCGCAAATATGAAGGCGGGATGGTTCAACGAAGTTGAGGTCACGCCAAAAGTTAATGAATAAAGGAGCGAATGTTTATGAATATCGACAAAATCGTTCAGTGCGATATTGCTATTTCTGAAGCGGTCGCTATCGATGGCGGATATGACGTCATCCTCATCATCGGTCCGCTTCCTAAAAACCCCGGAGGACGTAGCACTCCTGACGTTGCAGGATACTCCAGCACACAAGATCTGAAGGAAGCCGGATTTGACACCGAAGACCCTGTATACATTGCAGCGTCAAAGGCGTTTTCCCAGATTCCGAAGCCCAGCGTTGTCATGGTTGCCGTTCAGAAGCTTTCTTCTGGATCTGCTGAGAAAGTCGATGTTACTCTCGACCGCGCCATCAGAACGCCGGGATGGTACTGCGTATGTCCTGCAGGCATCAAGGAGGATTTCTACCAGTCTATCGCAGACTGGGTTGAGGCCAACGAAAAGCTGTGTGTTTGCGAAACCACCGGCATTTCTGCTTCTCCTGTCTCTGATTCCATGATGCGCACTGCAGTTATCCATGCTTCAGCAGAAAATGACTGCATCAATGCTGCTTTTGCAGCAAAGTTTCTGTCGTATGATCCGGGTTCTGAGCAGTGGTCGTTCAAGACTCTGAACGCAATCTCTGCACAGAGTCTGTCTTCGTCTGAGACGACAAAGCTCGAAGAACGCAACATTTCCTACTACATCAGCATTGGAAACACAGCTTTGGTTCAGGGGGGTAAGGTGTCCGGCGGTGAGTGGATTGATACGATTCGCTTCCGTGACTGGCTGAAGACTAACATCCAGAACAAAGTTCTCAATCTGATCGTTTCCGTTCCCAAAATTCCGTATACGGACCCGGGCATTGGGTTGGTCTACAATGCGGTCAAAGATGCTCTTGAGGAGGGCGTTGCTGCCGGAGGAATTGCAGCTCCGTCCATTTCCTCTGACAATTCCCTAACACCCGCCTATTCCATCGAAGTCCCGCGTGCTGCAGATCTGGATGCGTCCGAGAGAAAATCCCGTCGTCTTCCGAATGTAAAGTGGACCGCTCGGCTTGCAGGTGCCATTATTGCCGTCAAGATCAGCGGTACACTCAACTATTGATCGAAAGGAGAAGTTAAATGAGAGGCCAAACTCATACTTATAGCCCTGACAATGTTGTTGTTGCCCTCGGGACACATGTTCCCAGCGGCTTCGCAGCTGATAACTTCATTACTGTCAATCAGCTTGGTGATGGCGTTACCGACGAGGCGGGCGCTGACGGCGAGGTCGTGGTCAATGTTTCTACAGACCCTCGTTATGAAGTCAAGATGGTGTTCCTGTACGGATCCGAGACCAATGATTGGATGCTCAACAAGTACAACGTGTTCCGCGAAAACCCCGGCAGCGGATTTTTCTCTATTACGATCAACGATCTCGGAGACAATCCGCTGTTTTCCGCCACAAAGGCATGGATTACGAAGCAAGCGCAGGTTTCTTATGGTCTGAAAGGTGCAAGCCAAGAGTGGACGATCCACTGTATTGGTAAGCTCGGCTGATACGGAGGCAAAAAGAAATGAAATTGAAACGAATGAGCACCAAGGATGTCGAAATTGGAGACTTCAGCTTCAAGCTCCGCCCGTTTGGAGCTATGGATGCGAGCTATATCTTCGGCGACGTGATCTCCATCGTTCTGCCCATCATCGGTACGGTTGCGCTTTCTTCTGGCGATGGTGGAGAAAAGTCCATCGCCGTTTCCGACGGCTTCAGCCTGGATGCTGAATCTGTTGCCGCATCCCTCGGAAAGCTGAACGGTAAGGAACTGTCCAATATCATCCGGGAGTTGCTTCTGGATCATAACAACATCTCTTTCCGTGACAACGAGGATGGTGGTAGCTTCAAACGCCTCACACAGGATGATTTCGATGAGATCTTCTGCATGTACTTCGCCGGCGCTTTGAAACTCTGTGCGGAGGTTCTGGTGCAAAATTACGGAAATTTTTTCGGAGATGCCAGCACCCTCTTTGGGAACCTTGTCAGCCAATTTCAGGCGGATCAGTTGAAGAATACGGCAAGTTTGACAACGAGCGTATAAGCAATCTCGAATGGTGCATGTATGCACTCATTATGGAGCACTCAGCTTCTATGCAAGAGCTCAAGTATGTCTATACTCTCGACGAAGCTTTGATGCTCTATGATCTGCTTGAAATGCGTCAAGATCAGAAAAGAATCGAATACGAGAAGCAGAAAGCGGAAGGAGGTGCATAGCTTTGGCCGAAGGAACTATCATCCAGAAGTTCGTCAGTTTGATCCAAACAAAGGTTGACCCGAAAAGCGTCCAGCAGACTCAGGCCACCCTTAAAGGCATCAGAAGCTTTGCCACGAAAACGCTTGGGGTCCTCGGGGTTGGCTTTTCTTTGTCATGGGTAAAGGGCATAACGGAGGAATTTAAGGGCGTAAACGACCAAATCCGTGGGGCCACAGAAGGCTTGGGAAAGCAGGCGGAAATCCAGAAAAAGATTCTGAACGCTGCCAATTCCTGCCGAGAGTCCTATAGTGATATGGCTGGATATGTAACAGGGCTTATTGAGAGTAGCTCAAAAATTTTCCCTGTTGACGACGCCACGCGCTTTGCTTCTATTATTGAAAAGCTAGAAAAAGCTTCTGGAAAATCCAGCAATACGAAAGCCACAATGACGACTATGACGAAGATTGCATCTGCTGGAAAAGCGGACAAGACAACCTTCGCTGCCCTATCGCCAGAAGTGGTAAAAGTTCTTGAGAAATCCCTTGGAAAGAGCAAAAAGCAGCTCGAATCCATGGCGAAAGCCGGGACGCTTTCAGCAAGCACTATCAAAAAAGCGTTTTTCTCAGCCGAAGAAGATATCCAGAAGAAGTTCAACAATCTGGACATTACAGTCACAGATGCTACGAAGCACATCCGTAACAGCTGGGGTTTTTGGCTTGAAGATCTTGACTCTACATACAAGATTACCGACAAAATCGCTCGTTTTCTTATGGAAGCTAGCGATAAGTTGCTATCCAAAGCCAAGCAAATCACGAGTTGGCTGAAATCGCTCGGAGACAAGCTCGGCGGCATGGATAAGGTTCTAAAACTCATCGCTTTTTCCGCCGCCGCGATTTTCCTTGCTATGAATGGCAACAAAATCATGACGTTTTTGAAGGGCGCAGTTGGCCTCTTGAAGGGTTTTAATGTCCAAACCGCCCTTGCTGCCGCAAAATGGCTTCTTCTTTTTCTCGTCCTTGAAGATATTTGGACTTTCTTCCAAGGTGGAGACAGCGTTTTTGGCCGGTTGCTGAAAGACGCTGGCGTTGATGTTGATGCGCTGCGAAAGAAAGTTCTGAATTTCTTCGATAATGCAAAGAAAGTCGCTAAAGATGCCATTAAAGCCATCAGTAAATTTTGGCAGGAGCATCAAGAAGAAGTGCGCGCTGTGTGCGACTTTTTGTGGCAACTTCTTGTCATTCTTGTCCAGCACATCATAGGCCGATTCCAAGCGCTGTTCCAGATTTTTTCCGGGCTGCTTACTGGCTTTAAGACTGGAGACTTTAGTGAATTTCTCGAAGGAATTCGGGCGCTCTGGGATAATACGCTAAATACACTGAAAAACCTTGCAGACCTCATTTTTTCTGCCCTTCCCAAGCCACTTCAAGATGCTTTCCAATCGGCGTGGGACTGGTTACAAGGCTTCTTTGACTGGTTTGGAGAGAAAATCCAATGGGCCAAAGATCTCTGGAATGGGATCTGCGATGTCTGGAATACAGTAACCGGGCAAGATGATTCCAATGAAAGTGCTGACGAAGACGGAGATAAATCCGGAAGCTCCGGGAAAAGTAGCGGATCGACTTCTAGTGGATCTGCAGCCACATTTTCCGGAATGGGCGGAGGAAAAACGTCTAGCACATCTGCAGGCGGTGGAAGAAGTGGACTGGATTCTTTTGTTGCTGGGGGACAGGCTGTATCAGGAAAAACCGTTTCTACGTCTCCGGTGACAAATACCACGAATACTACTACGATTCGACAGGAGAACAATCAGAAGTACGTTTTCAATGTATCAGATAGAGAGGCCGCAGATAAGCTCCAGAATGAGACTTACGCACAGGGAAACAATTCCGCGGTCCAATTGTCAACAGCATTAAACTACGGGAGGTGACATAGAGTGAACGCCACGAAGCCTGCTTCTCTCGGAAGCTTGGAATTTGATGCAATTGTATCAAGATCCGAGACGATGGATGCCGACATTCCCGAATACTCAACAGAAGCTGGATATTCGGTTAGTGACAACATCTGCCTAAAGGCTCTTACACTCGATGTCGAGGCCATTATCAGCAATACGCCCGTCACATGGTCTGATGAGCACTCTCCCTCTCAGTCCCGCGTTGAAACAATGTGTGATGAGCTCCGAAAGCTGTGGAAGGCAAAAGAGATTCTAACTTTTACTGCTGGAAGTGATGTTTATGAAAACATGTGCATAGAAAGTCTCACACTGCCCAGAAAAGCGGAAAATGGAAGTAGTGTGTACGTTTCTTTTAGCATGAAGCAAGTCACGATCACTTCAACCGATACAGCAGCTATATCTATCAGTTATGCTCGCGGTGGAAAATCCGGTCAGAACACAGGATCGAGCCAGAGTAAAACCGCGAACACATCAGCAGCAAAGGGGACTGGAACAAAATCCAGCATTCTTTGCTCTGGTGCAAAAGCGTTGGGTCTTTTCAAGTAGGGAGGGGCGGATATGCAATATTACGAAATTTCCGTTCCTGATCGAAATGATGCCATCATGCGTGTCAGTTTTGATGGATCGTACTACTACCTCAGAACTACATGGAATGAGTATGGTGGCTTTTGGATGCTAAGCGTCTATGATGCCGACCTCGAAATGCTTATCGGCATGGCGAAACTTGTTCCTGGCGCGATATGGAACTTTTATGAAATCGGAAGTGTTGGTCCTCCCGGAATAATTGGAGTTGTCACAGACAACGAAAAAATAGGCAGGCAAGACTTTGTCAATTCGACCGCAAAACTTGTTTACCTTTCGGCTGACCAGTTATAAAATTTGTCGCTTTGCCAATCTTATGGCAGGGCGATTTTCTTTTGCAGGAGCTCTATGGAAAATTTTGATCGTCAATACCGGGTTCAAATCGGAAAGAATGACTCTAACGGAAAAGAAATTGGAAAACCGGACCCGGATACCGGGAGGTCCATTCGATGCCAATTCTCGTGTGAGATAGGAGATTCGTCTGCATCAAACACTGGAAAGATAACGCTCTGGAATCTTTCTGATGAGACACTGCAGTTGCTTGACCAAGAAGCTTGTCTAATAGAGCTTCGCGCCGGTTATGGCAATGATCTCCCTGTCATCATGGGCGGATCTCTCGTTTCTTGCGTCACAACCATTGATGGCGCTGACAGTCAAACCGAAATCGAGTTTGTAGATAGCTTCAAGAGTGCAAGAGACAACACTTTGAGTCTCAGCTACGCGGGATCCGTCAACGGGAAGCAGATCGTTGACGATGCTGCCAAAAAGATTGGATGCGAAGTTCGCTATTCAGCCAATGCAAAATTCTCGGACTTCAAAAATTTTGCATTTGTTGGGGGCGGAAAGACTCTCGTTGGAAAAATCTGCAGCAAGTGCGGACTTAGATGGAGTATTCAGAATGGAATCATTCAAGTATGTGCTGTTGATGAGCCGATTACCACTGCGGCATACCGTCTTGCTGCAGACACTGGCCTTATAGGATCTCCAAAGCCTGTTTACAAGTCGTCACAGACAAGCAACAAGAAAAACAAAAATTCGACCAAACGAAAGGCCAAGAAAGGTCTTGAAATCGAGTATTTTTTGAATGGACACATCTTGATTGATGATTACATCAAGCTTGAATCGAGAAAGTACAAAGGAAATTACAGGATGTCCAAGATTTCGTTCAATGGTGACAATGAAGGTGGAGACTGGGTTTGCAAGGCCCTTATCGTGGAGGCAAAGTAATGAGAGAATTCGCCCAGGACATCTACGAATCCATTGACGCTCTTATTTCTGACAAGATAAATGAGGGTGTCCACACATCTGCTTCTGGAAAGGTTGGTAAGGTTGAAAACAACTTTTCTGCCGATATAAAGCCGGATCTCGAAGTTACAACAGATGATGGAGACAAAGTTCCATACCCGAACCTATCCGGCGTGCGGATCATTATGCCGTGCGGGGCCGGTGGAACGGTTGGGTTTGTGTTTCCCGTCAAAAGCGGCGACGGCTGCGTTTCTCTTTTCGGAGAAGGAGGCACTGGATCGGACTTGAAGTTTGATCTGTCCAATGCACTGCTGATTCCTGGTCTATGCGAATCGGCTGGAGAGGAGACCAAGAAAGCCGGCAAGGAAGATGCCGCCATTATGTTCGCCCCAACTGCGACGATCGTCGTTAAGCAAGATAGCATTGAATTGAAAAAGCAGGATACCTTGGTGACGATGAAAGATGCTTCTATTTCCGTTGAAAGAGGAGCGTCAAAGATCACCGTTACAGATGGAGCTATCGAGTCTCAGAATGGTGGAACGACAGTGACTAAATCGTCAGGAAGTGTCTCTGTGACGGCACCCGTTGTTGATGTGACCGCTAGTGTGAAAATCAAAGGTAATGTTCAGGTTCAGGGAAATGTTGACATTTCTGGAACTCTGACAGTCGGTGGTATTGTGATGAATACGCATAAGCATTCTGGCGTACATGGAATGACCGGAGGACCGCAGTAATGGCTTTGAAGGATCTTGCTCTTACTCGAAGCGGTGACTTGTTTATCAACGAAAAAGGTGACTTCGAGATCATCAATTCTGTCAGACAGGCTGTTTCTATCAAATTGCGCTGGATAAAAGGGGAATGGATCTTCAATCAAGCCCTCGGTACGCCGTACTTCGAATCTATCCTTGTGAAAAAGCCCAACAATGCACTCATTGAAAAACTAATAAAGGACCAGATTTTGAGCGTTGACGGCATTATAAGCGTCAGCGCTATATCGCTTGTGAATGACCATGCAAGCCGAACACTTACTGTTAAATTTACTGCGAGAACACTAGAAGAAGAAATAGAAAGCGAGGTTGAGATTTCCCGTGTCGGATCTTGGAATAACATCTAAGGGGTTTGTCATCCGCCGCTTATCCGAAATTTATGAAGACTCGTGTAAGCGCTTCAAGGATGAAATAGGGCTTGACCCATCAGAAAATCCGCAAAGTGTTATCAACACGATGTTTACGATTTTTGCTGATGAACCTGCTCTATTGTGGGAAATTTTCGGAGCAAGCTATCAAAACCTGTTTCCCAATACGGCCGAAGGAATTGCACTCGACAACTGTATGCAGATCGGTGGTGTTAGCCGTATTGGGCAGTCCAAAACCCGATACACGCTTTCGTGCACCGGACGTGAAGGAACCACAATACCTGCTGGTGCTATGGTTCAGTCGAACTCATTCCCTCAGCGGCAGTTCCAGGCTGCCACTGCATCTGTTATATCCAGCTCAAACTGGAATGTTCTTGACATTGCTCCTGTTGAAAGCATCTCTGGCGATTTCACATTCACGTTTGGTATTACTCGAAACGCTACTTCTGGAGAGGTCGGCTCTTATAACGAGTCGATAAGCATTACGAAAGATCTCTCTGTTTCTTCCTATGAGGATGCATTCGGTAAGATACTTAGTTCGCTCCAAGGATTCAGCGATTTGAAAAAGTACGGCATCTCTGTATCGAGCGTTAAAAACGAAAACGGAAATAGTTTCGTGAGGCTTTCTGCGTCTGGAGCATCCGATAGCTTTTCTGCTACATTGTGCCGGTACATAACGGTCGCATCTGTCACAAGTAATGTCGTTTTTGAAAGTGTTGACTATGGAAGTATTGTCCTGGCAAATGGAACGATCACAAACATTGTTACTACTGTAGATGGATGGGATTCTTGTACGAATAGCATCGCGCCCATAAAGGGGAGACTCGTTCAGACCGATGCAGAGGCACGATCCAGCTATACCAATCGCGTTGCAACAAGAGGAACTGGAACCGTCCTCAGCATCTCGTCACTTCTGTACAGCGATGTCGATGGAGTTACGTTCGCCACTGGCTATCAGAACGACAATGACGACCCTGATTCAGAAGGAAGACCACCACATAGCATAGAAATCGTAGTCCAAGGCGGAAGCGACGAAGACGTTGCAAAAACGATCTGGGAAAACAAGGCGGCTGGCATAAGGGCTTATGGTTCTCACTATGCGTATGCAGTCGATGCCAATGGACAACAACAGTATGTTGAGTTCACAAGAGTGCTCGACATATATCTTCTCCTTTCAGTCAAAGTCACAAGCTCTGGCGGATTGGACGATGATTATGAGGCCAGAATCAAGTCTCTGCTTATGGAAGAAACGCTTTCTGCAGGCACGACAATCCGGCTGCAAAAATTCATTCGACCGATCATGGAAAAAGTATCTGGCGTTGATTACATTGAAATTCGCGGGTTGCTTAGCAAAACACCGGATATTGAAAGCGCCGATGACAGCTCTATGCTTACCGGCATTGTTCCCGTTGGAATTAGCCAGCAGCCTATAATCAGCATGAATGGTATCCGGGTGGTGAAAACGGAATGATTGATGCTTATGAAGAAATGTACGGGAAATTACCGCTGCAATTTCAACTTGAGTCATTTGAGGAATCATATTTTGGCGATTTCATCTGTGATACCAAAGAAGATCTCATAAATCTTCCGTCCGATTGCGAAATGGGAAGCGTTGCAAGGGTGATTTCCCCTCCGTCAGTATACAGGAAGAATTCTACAGGAATATGGATTCTGCAAATGGTCAATAGGGAGGGTGGACAGCTTTGAGCTATGAGATTATCGAGAAAACTCCAATTCGAGTGGAGAAAATGTCTGTTCTCGATGGAATTCCATGGGCGTTTGCACCCGAGTATGAAGCTTTATCAATCGCCCTTGGAGACCTTGAATCCATCAACGATATAAATGCATGTACGGGTGTTCTTCTTGATAGGATCGGCCAGTTCGTGTGCTTATCAAGACAAGAGGCTGGTGTTATGATCGGAAGCCGAGAGCTCGCCGATAATGATGACATTTACAGAGTCTGCTTGAAATATAAAGCGTATGTCAACAGCTGCAGGTGCACCCCCGATGAAATCATCGAAGCAACAAAGATCATATTTGGAGCCACACAGGTCTTATATAGTGAGCGCAGAGACACACCTGCAACGTTTTATTTGTCTATTTCGGCTCCGTTTTCCGATATGGTGCTTTCCATTCTCGGAACGCATGATCTTATTGTTCATCCGGCTGGTGTCAAGGTGAAAATCGACTGTTCAACCACCGACTCTGATACATTTGGATTTGTTGACATAAATCCTAATATAGCTGGATTTGGAGAAGGAAAATTTGCCCAGTCGATCAACTGAAAGGAGAAAATATGGCGGAATCAAAAATCGATTCTTTCGTTGATGATTGCTCAAAAGCGGCTTTTTCCGTTGGTGGCATAAAGCAAGAACTGTCCATTGATGAGTGGAAAGGCGGATGGGCAACCATCGTTGGTGGTATAAATGGAAAGCCGACCGCACAGCAGTTCAATATGGTCATGTATGTGCTATCATCGCTTGTGAATCAAGCGGTTCGGGATGTCAACACTGTTGGCATTACTGCGAATGATGCGCTCCCAAAAGCAAGTTTCACAGCAGACCAAATTGTTGCGATGCTCTCAGAGTACGGTATTATGACAGGCTGTGATGCGGATATGCTTGATGGCAAACATGCGGCGGAGTTTGCGGCATCGGATCACAAGCATTCTGCAGGCGATATCACAAGTGGAACCCTCCCTGTTGAACGAGGCGGTACCGGGGCCGACTCGGCCGCCGATGCCTGCTTGAATCTTGGCGCAATGCGTAACGCTGGAGGTACTTTTACTGGAACGGTGTATTTCGCAAATGGAACGACTCATTATGTTGCGTCTACAGGCGATGCGCACCTCAAGTCACTGGCTGTATCTGGCGACATCTCCGCGCAGCGTGTCTTTGATGCAGTCTATAATGACTACGCAGAGTTTATGCCGCGTGGGGAGCAGACGGAGTCCGGTGATATTATCGCTCTTGATACTGAAAGCAAGACAGAACGATATATCAAAGCCACAAACCTATCTGATCGCATTGCCGGCGTCCATACGGATGAGTATGCAATGTTGATCGGTGGAAACAAAGTAGACGACGGGCAGGATTTCCTCACGGAAAATCTGCCCTATTTCATTCCGGTGTCCTTGGCTGGACGTGTTCATACGAAAGTGATTGGTCCCGTCCATACTGGTGACTATATCGTTTTGTCCAATATTCCCGGTGTTGGTCGTGCAATCGGTTCGTGTGAAGCATACCCTGCAAACAAAATTGTTGGGTACGCCTGTGAGGGCGATGATCTCACAGACCTGCGTCTGATAAAAGTGAGAGTTGGTGGCGTGTAATGATTCGAAAAAGCGATAAAATCTACTCTGTTGATTACGCTGAACTAAAAAAACAGCTTGATGCAGAGTTTGATCGGCGTGGAAAAAGTGAAGGAACAGAACAGGGACAGAGCGTTGGAAGCATGGCAGCAAACAAACAGGCTTATTCTGCTTTTCCCGAAATTGGCCAACCAATCGCTGATGAGCACATTCAAAAAATCACCGAGCCTCTCTTTGCGATCACTGGTAACAACATTACACCAGAAAGTGGAAGTAAAGTGGCTGCCGATATACTTACCAAAGCCGCAGCGATGCTTAGCCAGCTGAGCGCGATCCCTGAAACTTCAGTATCTAGTGGCTGCGCTGGAGCTTGCTCTGGTCTTTGCACTACAGGATGCTATTCTTCTTGTTCAAGTTGCACAGGAGGATGCGAAAGCACTTGTTCTGGTCTTTGCACAAAAAGCTGCGCAGATGACTGCGCTGGTTCTTGCACTGGAACATGTGTGAGCACATGCACTGGAACATGTACAGGATCATGTACCAAGTCGTGTGCGAGTGATTGCTCCAGCACATGTACGGGAACCTGTATTGGAAGCTGCACAGGGTCTTGCTCTGAAACTTGCACACAATCCTGCGCTGATGATTGCGGCGGGAGCTGTACAAACACCTGCACCGGTTCCTGCACCGGTTCTTGTACGGGTTCCTGTACCGGCGGCTGTAACACAACCTGTACACAAAGTTGCGCAAATAATTGTTCAAGCAGGTGCGACGGCTCATGTTCTGGTGGATGTAAGGACTCTTGCAATGGATGCTCTAGCACATGTGAGGGAACATGCAGTGCTAGTTGTGCAGATAACTGCTCTAGCAGGTGCATTACAAATTGCAGCTCAAAATGTGCGAATAGCTGCGAAGACAGCTGCTCTGGAACTGGGTGTATGTTTAATTGTCGTGAAGGATGCTCGAATAGCTGTGAGGGAAGTTGCAATTCCAGTTGTGGAAGTCAGTGCAGGAGCGGCTGCGATGTGTTCTGCACAGGATGCACAGCAACATGCGAGGATGACTGTACTGGAAGCTGCAAGGGTGGCTGTTCTGGTTGCTCTGGCTTCCTGTGGAGCAAATCGTGATAAAAGGAGAAAATAAGATGGAAACGACACTTCATTTTGCGCAGAATGCAGATGCAGGAACGGAAGAATCTTATCTCAGGAATCTTCCGCTTCTGAAATTGCTTGCGAAAGAAAATATTGAAGCAGACGATTGGAGCGTTTTGCTTGCAGCAACACCGAATAACGAGGACAAACTGTTATGGTGCCTTGGATATACAGGCACCCTCTGTGCACTGGATGCGACGGACTTTGACGAGTGGGTTGTCTATTGTTCCACAGTGGTTCTGTCTGCGCTTGAAGCATGTGGTATCGAGGCTTCCGATGAACGAAAGAATCTTTTATCCATTGGGCTGGCAGCGCGTACATTCAACTTTTCCGGAAATCCGGTAACAAAGGATCTCAAATGTGGCAAGACGCTTCAAGCCGCGGCAAGCTACACTTGCGCCGAGGATTCCGACATCTTCTCGATGTGGTATCTCTTGCAGGTGCTCACTGAGTATCTGAGGTTGGATTTCAATGAAAATCTCCGGGAACTGATCGACGCTATGAAAACCATGAATAAGATTCGTGACCGTTACCGTCAGATTGCAGACCGCCTCCCGAAGATGGATGCCTGCTAAGGAGAAGAATATGGAAACCATTAAATTGACCACTGCAGAAAGCGAAACAGTGGAACGTGCTTACTATGAAGCAAGCTCTTTTGAATCGCTTATTGCAGTTTTATGTCGTCAGCTTAACGCAGACGCAAATCCTGCGGCCGAAAAGATGATTCGCCATTATGCGGAACGGTGCCGTGTTGCTCAGATGAAGTTAAAGATGGCACAGGAGATGGTGCTCTCTCGGCATCTTGATCTGCAGGCATCGGTGAGTGTACAGTATAGATTTGATTTTGCTCGAGAGGAGGTCGTTCTCCTTGAAGCGGCGACGAATTGAAGACTACGGAAACATGGTTCAAAGGCTGTATGCGCGTGATACAGCAGAAGAAAACCGTGTCTGTTGCCGGAACATTACGTTTCAGGTGACAAGTGGGTGCAATCTCAGATGTTCGTACTGCTATGAACACCATAAGAGTGTTGAACGGATGAGCATTGACACAGGGCGAAGGATTGTAGATTATATCCTTGACCTGTACGAGAAGAATGATTCCGATTTCGTAAATCAGAATACGCAGGCTATCGTGCTGGATTTTATTGGTGGAGAACCGTTGCTTGAAGCCGAGCTCATTGAGCATATCTGTGATTACTGGTTTTCGGAGTGCTACCGCCGCGAGATTCCGCTTGCTCCGTTTACGAGAATCAGCTTTGCAACGAATGGCAAGCTGTGGTTCTCCCCTGAGGCGCAGCATTTGTTCGCAAAATATCACGAGATGATGTCTGTAACCGTCAGCATCGACGGTGTTCAAGAACTGCACGACAAGTACAGAGTGGATGAGCATGGAGTTGGCAGTTTTTCGCTCGCGTGGAAAGCGTTTCAGGCCGGGAAAAAAGATTTTGGATGGCTTAGCTCCAAAATGACTTTTGTCCCTGGATCTTTTCAGTACATTGCCGACAGCATCAAAATGATGCTGGATGAGGGATGCGTAGAAATCGCGTGCAACTATGCTTACGAACCCATTTATTCTCCAAAGGATGGCCGCGCACTGTATGAACAGATGCGGGCGGTCGCTGACTACATTATTTCCAGACAAATGGACGTCACAATTACGATGTTGGACGACATTTTGGGTGGGCGAGCCAAGGATGACAACAACTTCTGCGGTGGCACAGGCGCAATGCTGTCATTTGCACCAGATGGGAGTGCCTATCCCTGCATTCGATACGCACCGATTTCCATTGGTGAAGAAAAATCACAGAAAGTACGATTTGGCAGTGTTTATGATGGCCTGTACATTACGGATGCTCAGCGCCAGGCAAAGGTAGAACTTGATGCAATCACCCTTACATCGCAATCCTCGCAAGAATGTATAGATTGCCCCGTGTCTGCAGGCTGTGGCTGGTGCTCTGGTCTAAACTATGAGATGTATGGGACTGCCAACCGACGTTTCACCGGAATATGCTGGGCACATAAGGCGCGCGTTCTGGCAAGTGCTTACTATCATAACCGTAGGTATCTTGAAATCGGCGACTGTTTGCCCATCAAGGCAGAACTGCCTGAATCTGATTCACTGCAGATCCTTCCAGAGGATATCTACAAGGAATTTTGTTTCATCGAAGAAAAAGCACTGCTGAAGTTTGCTGATGCCACCGGTATCAGCTGAAAGGAGATAGCATGGCAATCATCATTGCGGATACTAAGCTTGAGACAACAACAGATGCTTGGTATCACTTCTATGTTGACACAATTTCAGATATTTCCGGGCTTCCGACAAGCCAGTCCACAGGATCCGCTTACAGCGTAAAAAAATATGCACGTCCTTTGAGTGTTGCGTATTGTATTGCTGAAGCGCGGCAATATATGCTTGACAGCCATGACAAGTGGCGTCCCATGTATGGCCTCTCTGATGATGTTCTTGACGCTCTTGATGTCAAAGCAAGCGATTTGTCTGGCATCTGCTCTGAAACGAGAAAATATAGGGATGAAGCGGTCTCAAACGCCAATTCCGCTGCTGCAAGCGCTGCGGCCGCGTTGAACAGCCAGAAAGCATCGTCTGAATCCGAACGTAATGCCGCAACTTCGGAGGCAAATTCGCTCGAATACAAAAACGCTTCGGAAGCATCTAAGAATGCTGCTCTTGAGTCTCAAAACAAATCAAAGCAGTCCGAAACTGCAGCAAATGCATCTGCATCTGCCGCTCTTGTGAGTCAGAAAGCTGCTAAAGAAAGTGAGACAAACGCCAAATCAAGTCAAGATGCCGCCAAAATTAGTGAGACTAACGCTGCGAGTTCGGCTACATCTGCAAAAAGCAGCCAGGAAGCAGCTGCTGCAAGTGAAACTGCATCAAAAACATCCGCTGAGGCGGCGGATTTATCTCAGACGAAAGCGCTTGAATGTGAAAAAAATGCAAAATTAAGCGAAACCGCTGCTAAAACGAGTGAAAATAGTGCGGCAAAATCTGCTACAGCTTCTGCCACAAGTGAGTCGAATGCTGCGAAAAGCGCCGCTGATGCACTCGCAAGCCAAAATGCGGCCGAAGATAGCGCAACGAATGCAGAGGCCAGTGAAAACGCAGCGAAAGCCAGCGAAGCTGCAGCTTCCGATTCAGCTACCGCATCCGCTGTAAGTGAGACAAATGCGTCAGTGAGTGAATCCAGAGACTCCAATAGTGCTGCAGCCGCCCTCGCAAGTCAAAATGCTGCTAAAAATAGTGAGACAAAATCCGCTGCAAGTGAAATCGCCGCCAAAAAAAGCGAGCAAAGTGCCGCGGATTCGGCTGCAGCCGCAAGTAGCAGTAAAACTGCAGCCGCCGCAAGTGAGGCTGCTGTTAAAGCATCGGCAACCGCTGCTGCTGAATCTCAGACGAGAGCCGCCGAATCGGAGAAAAACGCAAAGACAAGTGAAACTGCCGCCAACGAAAGTGCTGCAAATGCATCTGCAGCCGCAAAAAATGCAGCTTCCTCTGCTACTACGGCAACTGATGCTGCCACAACAGCTTCTGAAAAGGCTGCAGTAGCTAACGGAAGCGCTGACAATGCGGCTGCCAGCGCAAAAGCGGCAGAACAAAGTGAAGCAAATGCAAAGATCTACGCAGAGAAAGCTCAGCTCCTTGGGGACAGTTACAAGGGCTGGTATCAGACTGAAAAAGATTTGTCTACGGACATTGCTACTGGCAAAAATGGTGAATGGGCAATCATCGGCGAATCTGATACGATCTGGGTATGGGACAGCGACACGGGCGCATGGGTCAACACTCAGACGGAAGTTGACCTGTCCGGCTACCTGACGCAGGAGCAGATCGAGGCCTTGCTGGCTAGCTATATGCCACTGCGGGCAGCCACAGCGTCCCAGCTGGGCGGAATCAAAGTCGGCAAGGGACTGACGGTGGAGAAGGACGGCACGCTGAGTGCGAATGCACAGGAATACAGTTTACCCGCCGCCACTTTGGATGCCCTCGGCGGTATCAAGATCGGTTCGGGAACAGAAGATTTGATCGCCGGTGTCTCAGAATTGGAAGATGGCGCGATCTACCTTGTTTATGAGTAAGGAGGCCCTCTTATGGCTCATAAATTTTATTTGGGTAAATCCAATGCGGCAAGAGAAGTCAAACACCTGTATGTCGGAGTGAATGGGTCATCACCGGTTTACGGGTATCAAAATAAAACGGTCAATACGCAAATCAATTGGGGCAACTTCCCGGATTTCTTTTCCGGGACGAATCCTTATGAATGCCCGGCCACTTCATTCTCAAGCACCAACGGCACATATACTGCAACGAAAAATATGACCATTACCATCAATTGGGATATTTATTGCTCTCCTTCGAATTCGAGTGATAATGCCGAAGTATACCTTAAAGTTGGGGATACTTATATTATAAAATGGGACTCAAGCAGTACCTATAACGAGTCTGGAACCTGGACTGGTGCAATTAGATCCGGGCAATCTATATACATCGACATAGAATATGGGAATGATGGATCCAAAAGCGGGACCTTCTCACTCTCTGCAAAATATGAACGGCTTGAATATGTTCAGACTGGTGTTTCCACCGGCGTAAAAGCGCGAAGGGTTCGAAAAGCGTATATCGGGAAAAATGGCGTCGCAAAATCATTCTTTTCGGATTTGAGAACGATTGTTTATGGCGGACAAACTAATGCGTCGCTAAGAATGGGTCATTCGGGAAGCTTAAACGGAAATTTTGGCCTTATAAATAATGTTGCTGGAGCGTCCGTTGGCAATTATGCGATTTTTGCAGGCGGCGATAATGGGCAATCAAACGAATATAACTATACGGATGGTGTAAATGCCTATGATTCTTCATTGACTGCACAAAACATTGCGCAGCTTAGCTTCTCAAGCGGTACCGATAAATGGAGATCAGGCATGTTGAGTGGAGTGATAAATAATAAAGCCGTTTTCGCAGGCGGATATTATTTATATAAGCCTCTTTTCAGCAAAGTAAAAACAATTAGATGCGATGAGGCCATCTCGTACGACACATCTTTGACGCAAACGCAATTGACGGACCTGAGTTCCGCAAAGTGCAACTGCGCCACCGCAAACACCACGAACCATCTGATCTTTGCCGGATGGGTCAACAATACAAGCTCCAACACAACGGACGCATACGACAATTCTTTGACCCGGAGCACAATTACTGCTTTGGGTACGGCACGCTATTATATCGCCGGTGCTTCGATCGGTGAGTATGCAATTTTTGCAGGCGGCAAGGATGACTCGACGAGTTATTCCCTGGTGGAATGCTACGATGCTGCGTTGACAAAGCACACCCTGGAAAATCTCTCGGCAATCAGAACAAATTTCCAAGGCGCATCTTTTGCGGGGTATGCAGTGTTCGGCGGCGGCACAACGGATACGCCATACATCGACCGATACAATGCGTCGCTGACCAGAGACACTACGATTACTTTGAGCTCCAGTCGTTCTAATACCGCGACCGGCACATTGGGGTCCGGCATGGATAAGCGCTTGATCTTTGCCGGGGGAGACAACAAGAGCACAGTCGTGGATGTTTTTGATGCTTCGTTCACGCGAACATCCTATAGTCTGAGCACCGGAAGAACCAATGCAACCATCGTCTCTGTTGGGAACTACGCACTGGTTGCCGGTGGCGGAAGTATATCCGTTGAATATTTCGAATTAAAGAATCAAAGTTAAGGAGGACAAAGTATGTCTCGCTATAAAATTTATGATAATAAAAGTCCCGTTTTTACGCCTATCGGCGAGGAACTTACTGCCGAACAGTGGCTTTCTCGTTATCCGTGGGCAAAACACACTAAAATGGTTGTTGGTGGCGGCGTCATTAACGGTTCTGTAGCGCTTGTTTTCGATGACTATGTTTCGATGATGGCCAAAGCCGGATGTGATTTCAGTACCTGCACTTCTGATCAGGATTATTTGGATACCATTGAAAACTTTGAAGATTCCGCCAGCAAAGGCCCTACAGAAGATACTGTAAGCGATCAGACGCGCATTGCAGATGCACTGGAAGATATCGTTGCGCTGAGCATGCCGGCTGCAGAATAAGGAGGCAGGACAGATGACGACGAAAGAAAAACTGGCCGAACGCTGGCGCGGTAATCGCATCAGCGAAGCAATGCTGCGTATCTACGTTATCAAGGGCATCATCACCGAGGATGATTTCAAGGAGATTACCGGCAATGCGTTCAGCCGCAGCACTGCGGCACGATCGACTGAGACAAAACAGTAACGCACCCGCAGGAAGGAAAAAATCAAAATGGCACTCTCGAACACGGCGACGCCGATCTACTACGGCCGGTTCCGGGAGGCCGTGATGCGCGGGGAAATTCCCGTTTGCAGAGAGATCAGCATGGAGATGAACCGGATCGACGACCTGATCGCGAACCCGGGCGTTTACTATGATGACAATGCGGTCGAGGGTTTTGTAAAGTTCTGTGGGGGTTCCTGTCACTGCTTTGCATCTTTGTGGATGACTGGCTGAGGTATTTCATGTTTAAAGAGGATCTACCGAGATATCATTGGGTGTAAATCGTATCACCGAGAGTATAAAATGACATCCAAAGGAGTGTTCAATTAGAGGCTAGATCGAGGCTCCTACCTTATTATAATAGGGTGCTGCAAAAATAATCTGCGTATTGTCCGCGTGACAATCTGACGATAGCCATCGGATTGACTTTTTGAAGTTTTAAAATCCGCTTTTCTGCTATCAGTAAACAGATTCATAAAACGCATAAATATTGTTCTGCTGCATCAAAAACGCATAAATTTAGACCATAAATGCGACAATCCACGGATTGTCACGCGGACAATCCGTACCTAATCCATGCGTATACCGTAACCGTAACCATATAGTTATATTATATAGTATAGTTATATATTAAGCTTATAGTATTAAATATAATATAGATGGATGTATAGTATAACTATAGAGACTGCGTCGAAAGGCTGATGAAGATCGGCTTTTTTATTTTGTCTGAAAGGAGGGAGAAGTGCTATGGATCAGCCCATTACACGAGCAGAACATGAGGAGTTTAAGCGAAGACTCGAAGAAGAAAATGCCCGCCAGGACAGACGGATTGCCTTGCTGGAAGAAAACGTAAGCAAGATGGGATCACTGTCCACATCGGTTGAAAAGCTGGCAATAAACATGGAAAGCATGGTGAAGGAGCAGGAAAAGCAAGGAAAGCGGCTCGAAACTCTTGAAAGCCGTGATGGTGAAATGTGGCGTAAAGCTGTTGGCTATGCCGTAACCGCTGTCATTGGTGCATTTATTGGGTATATACTCACCCAGCTCGGTCTTTAGGGGGTGTACAAGTTGAGCATCATCACATTTCAGCGCGGAGATAAGGCTGCGCTTACAAAAAACTTTTTCCGGTATGAGTTCCAGTGTTCATGTGGATGCACTGCCCAGATGGTCGATCAAGAGCTTGCGGACAAGCTTCAGATCATCCGTGACAAGGTGAATCGACCACTTACCATTACCAGCGGCTACCGATGCATGAAGCACAATGCTGCTGTTGGTGGCAGCTCCGGTAGTAAGCACCGCTATGGGTTTGCCGCTGACTGGCGAACTACCAACCGGAGTATCAATCCGGTTGCGCTCGGCATCGTTGCTCAAGCTGTCGGTTTCGGTGGAATCGGCATCTACTGGCACAGAAAGGGAGCTTTTGTTCACACGGACACCCGAAATGGTAAGGCAACATGGCTCTGCACCAGCCCGGGAGTTTACCCGTCCACTACATACAACGCCTTCATCATGCCGACCATCCGGCAGGGGAGTACCGGTGCAGCCAATCGATCTGCGATTATCATGCTGCAGAAGATCCTCAAAGTCAAAGAAGACGGTAATTTTGGGCCTGCTACTGCGCAGGCTCTTATTTATGCCCAGAAACAGCACGGCTTGACAGCTGACGGAATCTGTGGCCCTGCTTCATGGAAAGCCTTGTCTGGCGCTGATAAATACTTGTGAAAGGAGATCAGTATTATGACGAATAGCAACGTGTCCATCTCTACACTGGCTCGTACCGCCGCTTTGGCGTTCGCTCTGGCGAATCAGGTTTCGAGCGCCGCCGGGAAGCCTCTGCTGCCCATTGAAAGTTCGGAAGTTGAGCAGTTTGTGACCACCGGTCTGACAATTGCCGCGAGTGTTGCCGCGTGGTGGAAAAACAACAGCTTTACCGCTGCCGCCATCGAAGGCGACAAGCGGATGAACAGCCTGAAAAATCGAGTTCACTGAGTGAAAGGAGTAAAAGACAATGAATGATCTTTTTCGTAATCTGGTGTACATCGCCCTGCTGGTATGTATTCCTTTTGCCACAGTCTGTGTGAAGAAAGGAATCACTATGCTGATCGACATTGCTGCAGACAAGATCAAAAACGACAAGGTCGAGCGTATTCTCCGGGAGATCGGAAACGCTGTGACCGACGCTGTGGCCGAATGCAATCAGAAATACGTTGACGACTTGAAGAAAGCCGGAAAGTTTGATGAGACCGCGCAGAAAGAAGCTCTGCAACGCGCGTTGTCTGCCGCAATTAAGTCCCTCAGTTCTGATGCTCTGGAGTATATTAAGAAAAACTACGGCGATACCACCGAGTATCTGGACGCAAAGATTCACGCCACAATCGGCGAAAACAAGTTGGCAAAGAGCAAA
>ERZ1026776.97-NODE-97-length-65544-cov-18.614699_pt1 | contig 65544 bp, 52 predicted proteins | sample MGYA00380125_ERZ1026776 | MGnify/ENA primary metagenome ERZ1026776 (study PRJEB33269, sample SAMEA4719761) | human gut metagenome | biome: human-associated habitat; feature: organic feature; material: feces | place: Cameroon | collected 2013-10 ...
GAGCATCTGCCTTACAAGCAGAGGGTCACAGGTTCGAGCCCTGTAGGTCCCATTGTCCAAAGGACATGCCGGCGTGGCGGAACTGGCAGACGCACAGGACTTAAAATCCTGCGGGACTAACCTCCCGTACCGGTTCGATTCCGGTCGCCGGCATTATTCAAAAAGCTTGAAACTGAAAGGTTTTAGGCTTTTTTTCGTTTATCTAAAAACGGACAAAAATTCTATATGATTTATGTCGATTTTTTATATCGTATTAGACTTCAGCATGTTGAATCTACGGCCGGCAGATGTTAATTTGTACATCTGCCGGCCGTTTTGTACATATCCATTTTATTCTGAAATTAATATGGTAGGATATTATTTGTCGAAACAGGAAACAGTGAATAAACTGTGGTCAGACAGATTAGATCTGGAGAAAAAGTGATACATTATGAGACGATATAAGGGGTTGTTATTAGCAGGGGTTATATGTATAGCGTGCAGTATAAGCGCCTGTCAGAGGACGGTCAAGGATAAAACGCAGACGACAGAACAGACAGTTGGCGAAAATTCAGAAGAATCCATAGATAAAAATATTGAATCAACGGGGAATGATGCAAGTGAAGAATCACCTGATATGGGTGAAGAAATAACTGCAGAAGCAGGAACAATTGCTGAGATAGGAACAAACACAGAAGCAGAAACAATTACTGAGATAGAAACAACTGTAGAAACAGGAACAGTTACTGAGATAGAAACGACTACAGAAACAACGACTGAGACAGTTGTCCGGGAAGTGACTGGAGGTGTGGTTGAAGCAAAACAGGTATATACGGTGTCACAGTATGAACTGGAAAATATAGCCCGCGATTTTTTCATGGAACAGGCAAAGCAGACGATTGAATGTGGGAATATCGATACACTGGAACCAAAATCAATCAATACAATGAAGAAAAAAGCAAATCTTAATACAGCTAAGACAGTAAAAATTAAATAAGAAGCCGGTTATTTATCGGATGATAAGTAAAAAAATGAAATCCTGTGAAGAGAATGACATTCAATGAAAAATGTTGAAGGATAATTTCTCTTTACAGGATTTTTTATGGCAGAAATCAGGGATTGAGCCAGAATATGGCAGCTTATATATGCATATGGAGATAATAGATTAACACATAAATGCGCAAATAAAAGGCGATTGGTTGCGCAATAAAAGAATGGATACTGAACAATAAAGCAGAAAGAAATGTCAGAAATGCACAAAATAATTATAAAAACATTGTGATTGATCGACATAGTAACTATAAAATAAATATGATATGATACCTTCATAAGAACAAACGGTTGCGCAACAAGGTGCGCAATATAAAGGAGGTCTTTTATGAAGAAAAGAGGAATTGCAGGGAAGATCAGTTGCGCGTTTCTTTCTGGTGCTCTGGTGATCGGTCAGGTGCTTGGATCGGTTTCATTTGCATTGACGGCACGGGCTGAGGAGACAGGAGAAGCAGAGAAGGTCTGGAAAGCAACAAAACTGGTGGCTAATGGAGATTTTGAAACCGGAGATCTGAGTGGATGGACGGTTGGAGAAACGACATCGGCAGATGTGAATGTAAAAGTAGACAGTTATGCATCAAATAATACGACAAACATTCTGAATTATTTTGCAGGTACGGGAAGTAGTGTCGATATGACACAGACAATATCATCTGTGCCGGAGGGTACCTATAAGCTTTCGTATGATCTGGAAGGTGAAAATGCTGCCTCTGGTCTTACAATATCTGTTGCAGATGTAGAGCAGTCACTGGCAGATACTACGGGCTGGGATAACTGGACCACCTATGAGACAGATTCTTTTACGTTATCAGAGAGCAGTGAAATAACGATCACATTATCCGGTACATTGACAAGTGGTTATTGGGGAGATATTGATAATATCACATTATATTCTCTGGAAGAGGCAGAGAAAACGGTTGATCCTGTAGAAGCAGGAATCTTTGTTGATCGTGTGGATGATCTGACTTACACTGACCTGAATGGAAATACACAGGATTTCCTGGAGGGTGTGGATGTATCTTCTTATCTGTCATTAAAGAACAGTGGTGTAAAGTATTATGATTACGACGGAAATGAACTTGGAAATGTAGAATATTTTGCATTCCTCAAATCCTGTGGTGTCAATTATGTAAGACTTCGTGTCTGGAATGATCCATATGATTCTGACGGGAATGGTTATGGCGGAGGAAATAATGATCTGGTATCTGCAATCACAATGGGAAAATGGGCATCTGATGCAGGACTTAAAGTGTTGATTGACTTCCATTATTCAGATTTCTGGGCGGACCCTGCCAAGCAGAAGGCTCCAAAGGCATGGGCAGATTATTCGCTGGACGAGAAGGCAGATGCGGTATATACCTATACACAGGAAAGCCTTAGAAAATTGATTGCAGCAGGTGTAAATGTAGGTATGGTTCAGATTGGAAATGAAACAACAGGTTCGATCTGCGGCGTTACCGGCTGGGAGAATATGGCAAAGATTTTTAATGCAGGAAGTTCAGCTGTAAGAGATATTGATTCATCCATTCTGGTTGCACTTCATTTTACGAACCCGGAGACAAGCGGGAAATATGCGGCCATAGCAAAATCTCTTAACGATAATAATGTTGATTATGATGTATTTGCTACTTCCTATTATCCTGTATGGCATGGCACAATAGCGAACCTGACTTCGGTATTAAAGAATGTAGCCGATACATATGGCAAGCTGGTTATGGTAGCCGAAACTTCATGGGCATATACACTGGCAGATGGAGATGGCCATGAGAATACGGTCCGTAAAGGAACCAATGACGCAACAACCTATTTTATTTCTGAACAGGGACAGGCATATGAGATCAGTTCTGTTATTCAGGCTGTGAAAAATGTGGGATCGTCCGGTATCGGTGTATTTTACTGGGAACCAGCATGGCTGCCGGTGAATGTATATGATGCGGACGCAGAAAATGCAGAAGCTGTACTTGCAAATAATAAAGAACTTTGGGAAACTTACGGTTCCGGCTGGGCATCTTCTTATGCAGGTGCTTATGATGCAGAAGATGCTGGTTTGTGGTATGGCGGATCTGCTGTAGATAATCAGGCATTATTTGATTTCTATGGTCATCCATTGGAATCCTTAAAAACATTTGAATATGTCAAGAACGGAGCAGTAGCAGAGGTTAAGATCGAATCGATCAAGGTAGAAGATGTTGCGGTAAATATATCTGATGTTGAGACAGTAACACTGCCGGAAACAGCACTCGTTACCTATAATGATAAGACGACAGAAGAGAAAACAATTACCTGGGCGGATGGAACAAGAGAAAAGCTGGCAGCAAATGGTGCCGGAACCTGTATGATCTCAGGAACGATCGATGTAAACGGAGAAGCTGTTGCAGTTTCTGCAACAGTGACAATATCAAAAGCGAATCTCCTTACAAATCCGGGATTTGAAAATGGAAACACAGAGGGCTGGACAATCTCAGAGGACAGTATGGGTGTTGATCTTCAGAAGAAAGCTGCTGACAGTAAGTCGGGTGATTACAGCATGCATTTCTGGAATGGTTCTGATTTTACTTATAATTTCTATCAGACAGTTACACTGGAACCTGGTGTGTATGTGATGAATGCTTATGTGCAGGGTGGTTCAACTGGCGATTCAGATACATACGAAATATATGCAAAAGCAGGAGATACAGAGCTTGATGCTGATGCAGCAGTATTGACCGGATGGACACAGTGGAAGAATCCAACGATCACAATTACATTGGAGGAGGAAACAGAAGTTGTCGTTGGTGCGCGTGCAACAGCAACTGGTGGTGCATGGGGAACCTGGGATGATTTCTATCTCTACAGGGATGCAGATCTTGATCCGGATGGAGACGGTGACAAAGATCCAGATGGCGATAAAGATCCTGACGATGGCAATAAGGATCCGGATACCGATAAAGGAAATGATGGCGACAAGGATCCGGATGCCGATAAAGGAAATGATGGCGACAAGGATCCGGATACCGATAAAGGAAATGATGGCGACAAGGATCCGGATACCGATAAAGGAAACGATGATGACAAAAATCCGGATGTAGATCAGAAAGTAAATGGTCTGGTTACGATCAATGGAATTACCGGTTATTACAAGAATGGAAAGATAAGAACCGATTATACAGGCTTTGTAAAGAGCGGAAATTCATATGTATATGTAAAGAAAGGTGTGGTTCCATCTTCATTTAAGGGACTTGTAAAGAGCAAAAAAACAGGACGGACGTATCTCGTAAAGAATGGTAAGATTTACTCTGCGTATTCAGGAATTTATAAGAATGCAAAGGGCAACTATTATCTGATCGTGAAGGGAAAAGTTGTAAATAAGACCGGAATCGTAAAGAATCCGAAAAACGGAAAGTATTATTACATCAGAAAAGGCGTTGTTCAGAAGCAGTACACAGGCTTTGTAAAGAGCAGTAAAACCGGTGACTGGTGCTATGTGAAGAAAGGCGCGTTCCAGCAGAACAAAACAGGCATTGTAACAAGTACAAAGACCGGAAAACGGTACTATGTAAAGCGTGGAAAGATTGCAAAGAAGGTTACAGGTACTGTAAAACTGGGCAATAAAAAATATAAGGTTGTAAAGGGTGTTGTAAAAGCAACCATCAAAAAATAAAAGTATTTCATAAGGGTAAATCGAAATAAACTATCTTTCTGTGGAATGGCATGATAAAATAGAAACAGTATTTTTTAGGGAGGTTATGCTATGAAGCAGACAAGAAGTAAACAATTATGGCTGATGCTTGCTGCAGCAATGTGTATTTGCATACTGGCACTGATGGGTGCGGGCTCTTTATCAAAAGCTGATAATGCAGGACAGATGTATACATATAGTGCAGCAGCATCATTTGTATGTGATGCAAATGGTACGATCACCGCATACAAAGGAAACAAGAATGCGGAACAGATCGTTGTACCGGCAACGATCAACGGCAGGACAGTAACAGGAATTGGCAATAATGTATTTAAGGGATGTGAGAAGGTTTCCCTGATCGCAGTTCCGGATACGATCGTAACGATCGGTGACCGGACATTTGAGAATTGCCAGAGCCTTAGTACACTGTACAGCTACAAGAAAGCAAATGCAAATGATATAGCTACGGCAACGGATGCAGCAGGAACTGCAACGGCACAGGGTGTTGTTGTTCCATATGCTGAGATGGGAGTTATCGCTATTCCTTCCAATCTGAAAAAGCTTGGTACAGGGGCATTTGCCGGCTGCCGATCAATCGGCAGATTTGCAGCAGCAGATACAAATGCTTATTTTAAGACATATACATGGAATACAAATAATCCAAACCAGGCACAGATCCAGAATAAGAATCAGGGAGAGCTGCTGCTGAGTAAGGATGGAAAGCAGGCGTATCGTTTTGCTCCGGCATTTCATTATACAGGGAATGGATTGTATAAGATCCCTGTTCCGGTAACGACGATCGCACCATATGCATTTGAAACCGCTGCTTTAAATGGAGGTTTTCAGATACCGACAACAACAAAGGTGATTAGTGATTATGCATTTTATCAGTGCGGCAATCTGAACCAGATCGAGTTTGCAAAGACATCTAATATAGCGATTATTGGAGCATATGCATTTGCAAGAAATTCCAATCTGCAGATTACACTTCCTGCAAGTGTAACATCGATCGGAAAATATTCCTTTGCATATTGTGTCAATATTAAGATTGATATTTCAAAGACAAAGATCCGTGTAATTCCGGATTATGCATTTTATGAATGTGATAATCTTCATGAACTGACAACGCCAAAGACTCTGGAGAAGGTAGGAGCATATGTATTTTATGGTTGCAACAATCTGAATGAAGTAAAATTCCTTGGCAAGACATTAAAGGAAATTGGTACAGGAGCATTTAAGACCTGTGATAATCTTCATGTGATCGATGTTCCGGAAGGAGTAACAAAGATTGCCAACGGAACATTTGACGGATGCCATAATCTGAATACGATAAAACTTCCGGACAGTCTGAAGAATATTGGAGATAATGCATTTAAGGATTGCAATAATATCCATGATATGGTAATTCCAAAGAATGTATCCCATATTTCAAACAACAGTTTTGCAGGAGCAAAGCAGGATGGTATTGATACTTCAAAGAATCAGTATTCCCAGAAATTTATCAAGGCAGAAAAGCCTGCGGCAGTTGGAACAAAGTTCAAAGTTGGAAAATTGCGTTATAAGATTACAAAATCAGATGCCAAGAAGGGTACTGTGACGCTGTATGGAGCAAAGAAATCCGTAACAAAGGCAACAATACCTGCAACAGTTATGTATCAGGGCTATAAGTTCAAGGTTACTTCTATTGGCAACAATGCATTTAAGGGCTGTAAGAAGCTGAAAACAGTAAAACTTGGAAAGAATGTGAAGTCAGTTGGAAAGAGTGCATTCTATGGCTGCAAGAAGCTGAACAGTGTTTCACTGGATGCGAAGCTGACAAAGATTGGAGATAAAGCATTTGCCAAGTGTACAGCGATCAAGAAACTCACAATACCAAAACAGGTAAGCCGGATCGGGAGCAAAGCATTCTATGGCTGTAAGAAACTGAAGACGATCACTGTGAAAAGCAGTAAGTTGAAAAAGAAAACAGTTGGAAAGTCTGCATTTACACAGATCAATAAAAAGGCAACGATCAAAGTGCCAAAGAAGAAAGTAAAGGCTTACAAGACTATCTTTAAGAGCGCTGGAGCAGCAAAAAGCGTAAAGATCAAAAAATAAGTTCTCTTTCCTGGATGACAGATGAAAGCTATATGAATACATTATGTCAGTATAACAAAAGCCCCGCAGCAGGTATTGCTACGGGGCGAAGGAAGGGAATCTATGAAAAATGAAAGTAAGCAATAATTATAAAGTGTGTATCTGATATTCAGATATGCACTTTTTTAGATCTGAGGACATTCAGTCGGAAACGCTTGCTCTGACCGCATTTCCGGTGATGTCCTCTTGGTTTTGTTTTCCTTTGATGGTATTTATATTACTGGATAAATGTGTTTATTCTATGTTCAGGATGTCAATGAATTGTGAAAAGAAAACATAAAAAATGCATGTTTTAATGATGCTAACGTGTAGTATAAAGTGATTTACAGGTCGCGTTCATTCGTGGTATGATAAAGAAGCCTGCAGGGAGCAGGAGAAACAAAAGGTTATGGAAAACGCAGGAGGAAAAGAAAATGGTAGTAGTAAATACAGAGAATATACCAGGAAGAGAGTATCAGGTACTCTCATTAGTAACAGGCTGTTGTGTTATGTGTAAGAATATCGGAAAAGATATCGGAGCATCCTTCCGTAATATGGTAGGAGGAGAAATGCAGGCATATACACAGATGATGGCAGAAGCAAAGGATAAAGCAATTTCATATATGATCAACCAGGCTATGAGCATGGGCGCAGATGCGATCGTAAATGTCAGATTTGCTTCAACAACAATTGTTGCCGGTGGTGCGGAGATCCTTGTTTCCGGAACAGCAGTGAAGTTTACAGCATAACAGATTGATTCACATACAGTGGTAGAAATGGAGGAGTATATGAAGAAGCCAAAACATGAGCTGATGACATTTGTTGCCGGGATCGTGATGCTGGTGGCAGGGTTATTTATCTTATCACAGAAAGTAATCGTATCGTCCAGTTTCTTTTCTTCATTTGGAGGAATGTCCATCTGGGGAGCAAGAATCAGTTCAGGAATGGTAGTGATTCCATTGATCATCGGAATTGTCTGGATGTTTATGACAGATTCCTTTGCATCAAAGGTTTTTTCGGCACTTGCAGGACTGTTGATCGTCATCATGGTCATTCTGACAACGAACATACATTTGACGACCATGACTTTATTTGACTGGCTGGTTATTCTGGTGCTGATCTTTGGAGGGCTTGGATTTATCGGAAGGATTCTTTTGGCAGACAGAAAAAATGAAGAGGTCGATCCGAGAGAAGAAATGTACAGAGAAATGTATGGGGAACAGACTGATAAAAAGTCAAAGAGAAGAAAAAAATAATCCTTTGGTGTATTCCGTTTGAAATGGGAGAATTTAAAGGGAAAGACTATTACAAATATTATATAAGAAAGAGATGAGTGATATGCCTTATTTTTATTTTGACCCAACGTATATATTAGTTCTGATCGGAGTTGTTCTGTCACTGATCGCATCTGCTCAGGTGAAATCAGCATATAAGAAGTATGAGAAGGTATCGACCAGATCAGGATTTACTGCAGAACAGGTAGCAGCGATGATTCTCAGAAATGCCGGAATCACAGATGTAACGATCCGCCCGATTGCCGGAGAATTAACGGATAACTATAATCCAAAGGATCATACCTTGAATCTGTCACAGAATGTATATGGTTCCAGATCGATAGCGGCAATTGGTGTAGCAGCACATGAGTGTGGTCATGCGATCCAGCATGCGGAAGGATATGCGCCGCTTGGTTTTCGTTCAGCGATCGTGCCGGTTGTAAGCATTGGTTCTACATTATCATGGCCATTGATCCTGATCGGTTTACTGATCCCAAGACTGGATGTATGTATTACACTGGGAATTCTGTTATTTTCACTGGTCGTTGTATTCCAGTTTGTAACCCTGCCGGTTGAGTTTAATGCATCAGGCAGAGCAATTGCTATTTTAAGAAATGGCGGATTTATGACAGAAGAAGAACTTGGTGGGGCCAAGAGAGTGTTAACTGCTGCAGCTCTTACTTATGTAGCCGCAATGGTAACTGCAATCCTTCAGCTTGTTCGTCTGCTGTTACTTACAAACAGAAGAAGATGATAAAAAAGTAAATATCTAATATTTCGGAGTGCACATTTATGGGCATGCCGGAATATGATATGAATGTAACCGGAAGGTGAAAAATTGTGGTATTAAATGATACCGGTTTTCAGCTTTCCGGTTATTTTTTTGTTTTATGACAGGATGAATATGGAGAAATGGATGCACATATATGAGAATCATTTTCGGGTTGCAGAAGCGTATAGTACAAAATATACAAATAATTTGTTAAAATTGGTTAAATTAGCTAAAAATATGTTGCAAAATTGTGAATAGTATTTATAAAACTAATGTGCTACAATATACATGGTGTGATAAATTTGGATAGTTTCTCACAAAAATAATACGGATTTGTGCAATAATTTAGAAGATTACACAAAAATATGCCCAAGGTATCACAACCGGAAACATAATGACATTGCCAGTTATCCCAAGGGGTTGGATAACTGGCAATTTATAGTATATCAAAGTATACATAGGAATTGGCGGGATGCAGTTCCGGACAGCGATGAATGGAGGACAGAATGAGAAAACGAAACATGAGAGGATATGTAGCGGCACTGGCGTTGACGGCAGGACTCTGTATGACGCAGGGGCTTTCTGTACAGGCAGCGACAGATGTGCAGGGCGACAGCGGATCGGATCAGGAATATGAGGCGGCAGATCCGTCAAAGGGAGTCACCTATGTAAAAAATGATGCAGGAAGTACAATGGGAATTGATCTGAATGGTAATTCTGTTATTATTCGCAAATCTGACAAATCAACATCACAGAGTACATATATCAATATTTATAATGATAAAAACAGGAATGGAGAGCTGGATGAAGGTGAATCAGCATTTGAACTGGATGGAAGTGCTGATATTCTGTATCCTGGGATGCCTGTTTACGGATTATATGAACAGAAGTCAGATCGGCCACTTGCGATCACATTAGATGGTGTAGAGCTGGGATCGGTGTATGGCGTATACGGAGGCTGTATTGAGACAGAATCTGACAGTGCCGCATTAATTGTGCGGGCTTTGAATAAGGCTGATCTGAAAGTATTAACCGCAGCAGAGAAATCAGAGGTAAAAGGAGATGTGGAACTCCAATTTGTAGACACATCGGTAAGCAGTGGGCCGTTATATATAGGAAAAACTGCTCAGATCAGTGGGAATGTGTCCTTATCCCTGAATGGCGGATCTTATTATATGCTCAATGCACTTGCATCAGGAAGTACTGTGCAGAAGAATGTGGATGTGAAATTACGGAATGTTAGTTTTACGGGAACTGATACATCCGGAATTGTGCTTTCCGGCAGTACAGTAAATGGTGATGTGAATTTTGATGCTGATGGGATCGATGTAAGCAGTCAAAGTGAATTTCATGTATTAAATTCAGGCAGTGTAAATGATCTGACTGTATCATTAAAGAATTATACAGGAAAAGGATGGACATTTTATGGCACGAACAACAGTGCTGTAAAGGGAAATCTGGATGTAAAGATCCTGGGCGGAAGCGGAACCTTTGCAAATATATATGGTACCTATTCGTCAGGTATTTATGGACATGCATCTATACAGATTGAGGGTTGTATCTGTTCCGGGGCGATCATGGGAAGTAGTTCCGAATGTTCATTTATCAGTCGGGGAAGCGAAAATGATGGGTATACCGTTGATGTTGCAATAAAGAATTGTAAAGTAAACGGTATCGTGTATGGCCTGAGTGGTGTAAAGCAGATCTATTCTTTGAAACTTACTATGCAGGATATTGATGGCGGAAGTGCAAGTATCTATGGTTATCAATCCGGTTCTGCGAATGTGACCGGTCCGGCTGACATCAGTCTGGATAATTGTAAGGGATACAGTATCTATGGTTATTCAGGATATACTTCTGAAAATTATAAGACCTCGGCTACACAGAAGATCTCAGTGACCAATTGTACAGCAAACTGGTCAATCTATATGGTATATAATGGTTATTTCGGTGATGACTGTATTATTAACAGTTCGAAAAATATCTGGTCTGCATATACGGGCTTCTATTATGCGAAAGCGGATAAAAATGTAATATTTACCTCTGAACATGAAAATGACAGCACGATCCTGGATGAGAATGGTCAGCCGGTGATCGATTCGAATTCATCAGCGGGTTCGAGTACATATTATATGTTGCAGGGAGCAACAATAAATGGAGATTTTACAGCAGATGTAACAGGTATTCGTTGTAAGGCAATGCAGCCGTTAAGTTCATCTACGATTTATGGAAACTCTGACTTTACGATAAAAGACAGTGAAGTATTTGGAAGCTCTTATGATACAGTCCAATTTGCTTCTTATGCGACATCGTCGGACGAACATCATGTAAATGTACAGATTGAAAATACGGACTTCAGTGCCATGAGTTCACTTCGGTTCAGTAATACTCTGGCAGATCATACAAAACTTACAATGACAGTAAAAGATGATTGTAAACTGCCATCCACATGTTATGTTATTCCGAATACAAATGAAACCGGTTCAGCGATCATAACGATCGGAAACGATATCTACTATGGTGGAACGGTTGTACTGAATGAGAATATTTCTGCGGACAATGTATATTTTGGTAATTATGCAAATTATTCAACTGCACCTGCTGTTGTTCAGGTTTCAGAAAATGTGACAGTAACAGCAAAAGAGAATTTGAATATAACATCGTCAGCCAAGGTATTAAATAAGGGAACGATAAAGGCAAATGCAATAAAGAGCCTTACGTCTTCAAATCCAAAGATCTATCTGAATGGCGGACAGATCGATGCAGAAGAGAATGCAGCTGAGATCTATTATCCAATAAAACTGGAATATAATAAAAATGCAGGTGTTGTTTCTACCGGATCGGGCGAGACTATTTCATTAGATCCCGATGTGTATTATGGAAAAAATGAACAGAACATCAGTGTTTATATTTCAACTTCCACCGGATACCAGATGAAATCAGCAATTGTAAAGAAAGATTCGGAAACAACGGGTTCCGAACTTGCAGTATCAGGTTATAATTACAGTTTCGATATGCCGGATGAACCGGTAACGATCGTTGTAACATTCGAAGGCCTGCCAATTACGATAAAAAAAGCGGCAGCAGATCCTTGTGCTGTTATAAATAAAGAGTATACATCCGAGGATCCATTATACGATCTGACCAGACTTGTGATTGTAAATGATGCAAAAGAAGGTACCGTACAGTATAAAGAAGATGATACATATAATCTTCCGGATGGACTGAAGATCGAAGATGGAAAGATTATTGGAATACCTACGGTATTATACGAAAATGGAAAACGGACTGATATTCATGTAACAGGTAAGAATGGAACGGAAGCAGTATTAAAACTGAACGTGATCGTTTCAACCAAACAGCAGGTACAGGAAAGTACCAGTGAGAGGCTGACAATTGACGAAGAGAAGAAAGAGATCAATTTAAATGGTACTTCAGCAGTTATTCAGGAGATGAAGCTGGCAGATGGTACTACAGTTACCGGAATCTATGCGGATGATGACCAGGATGGTAAAACAGATGGAAAGAGTGCTATGTACAGTGCAGATCTGTCTGATTATGTGATCAAGGGAGTTGACAGACAGAATAGTGACCGATCTGTCAGAGTCACCATGTTAAGTGGCTCTGTGGGTACGATATATGGCGCGTATAATTCTCAGATGTCATATACAGACAGCGATGCGGTTGTCGTTGATGTTCAGGGCGGCAGCGTAAATAATGTATATGGACTGGGATCCGGAGCTTCATTAGATGGATGTGTAGCTGTTAAAACAGGAAAAAATGCAGCAGTTGGAACTGCCGCTATCAAGGATGCGTCATATGCATTCTTCGCAGGCTCTCTACTTGATAAAGCAGGAGCGATCACATTGGATAAGAAATATGTGATTAATGAGTTATTGAGTGGAGATTCTCTGGCAGTAAAAGAATTTGCAACGATCATAGCGAATGCACGAGTTGAGCTTACAGGAACATTCACATTGGAACGTGGAACAGAATGTACGATCAATAAAGGCGTAAAAGCAGATAAGTTTACAACAAATGGCAATTTATCAAAGATCTGGTTCCATGATAACTGCGAATTTGGATCATTTGAACCAAATTACTGTTGGGTAACGATAGAGGAAGATGCAAAGCTTACTGCTGATGACATCAAGGCACAGAATACATCCGGTAAGATCCTTCATAAGGGCGTTGTGTCCGGTAAGACATTCAGTAGCACGGCGAAATGGCTTGTGGTTGGTTCTTTTGCGGAAGATACAGATATCAGTGACTGGTCGAAACTGTATTTTAAGGTAACGGCAACATCGAATATGGAAGGTATCACCGGATATTCATCTGCTGAGGATTTTGGATGGAGCGACAGCGAAGATGGAAATGGCCTTGATTATTACCTGCCGGGTAATACGACTCAGAATATTACTTATGTAGATGTTCCGGGATATACAGCAGTACTTTCGGTAAATGGCGGAGAGACTGTTGAGGGAGATGCAAACGGAAGATGCACGTTGACATTTCCACAGGAGAAGTCAGAGATATATGTGGAATATATAGCAAAGCAGATTACATGTACAAAACAGTATTCGGATCCGGTCGTTGTAAAAGATGCCGAGTATACAGCAGAAGATCCGGCATATGATCTGAATCAGTTAAAACTTGAGAACGATACATCTCTTCGATACGGATCATCGAAGAAGTATAGGATCAAAGCCGGTTCCAAGCTTCCGGACGGACTGATTCTGCAGGATGGAAAGGTAGTTGGTACACCAGCTGATACAGCAGAAACTACAGAAACGGTTTTCCGTATTACAGGAAGAAACGGTTCTGAGGCGGAGTGTAAGGTAGTATTTACAGTAGAAGAAGCAGGATATAAGGTAACGGATCTGACGAAAGAACTGGATGTAAAAGAGTATAGCGATATTGATCTGAAAGGACATTCTGTTGTGATCATGCCGGATGCGTCCGACAGCTCCGGTAAAAAAGTATCAATTTATCCGGATGATAATCATGATGGTATAGCCGATAGCGGACGAGCATTAAAAATTGGCGGAAAGACATCTTATGATCTGAGCAGCCGGTCAATCTATGGATATAAAGATAATACACCGTATGAGGGTGATATCTCTATTTATATGTATGGTGGATCCATCGGTGGTTTGTTTGGCGCAGGTACATCAAGTACGGGAAGCGCTCAGGCGAAGGTAAATGGTACAGTCAGTCTGTATGTGAAGGACGGAACAATTTCTTATCGGACTGCAGGAGCATATAATGCAGATGTAAAGAAAGTGGAACTTTATGCAACCGGCGGATCTTTCTATCAGTATGTTTACGGTTTGCAGGAAGCAAGTGCAGATGATCTTATATTCCATTTTACAGATAAGGCTCATATGGCGCAGACACCATTCAGAGAAACCTATAGCATGTATTTTGCAAAAAGCGGAACCGTAAGAAATAATGCAGATATCAGGATCGGTGCAAGTGGCAGTCAGGTAGCATTTGCAGATTATAAAAACAGTATGATATCAAATAAGAGCAATTCATATGGATTTTATGAAAGTACGATCCAGGGAAATGCAAGCTTTGACGTTGTTGGTAACTGGGCACTTGGAAGTAATAGCAATAGCTGGTTCTTAAATGATTCGACCGTTAATGGGGATGTGGATATAACATTGGATACCACATCATTTGGAATCAGTAATTCAACCGGTACAAATCTGGGAGGAAGTGTTCTGGTATACAAAGGATCTGTAGGAAATATAACAATTACAGATAAGACAGGATGCAGTAACTATGTTGTAGCGGCTCAGTGTACCGTTAATAATATAGTTGGAAAACGTACTGTAGCCGGAGCTTCCAGAGGCGTTGTAACATACCTGTATCAGGATAGTAGCTATACATTAAATGGCGGATTGTATGCTGAGGATTATCAGGATGTATATGTTGGCGGAACTTATACGATCAATAAAGATGTAACAACAAGAGATCTGCATGTACTTGATAAGGCGGATATTACGATCGCGGATGGTACTACAGTTACATACACAGGTGATGCAGAGCTGAATGGATCAATCACCAACCATGGTTCATTCTACTGCAAAGGAGACAAGTATTCTGATACAACAGTATCCGGAACATTTACCAATACAGGTGATGTGTCATTGTTAACTGCAACGACATTAACATTGGATACAACAGCCAGATTTATAAATAAGGCGGCTGCATCATTATGCTTTGGTAAGCTGAAAAACGGAGGAACCATTATCAATGATGGTGTTTTGGATCAGACTGTAAATGCAGCCTCTATAGGAGATGGATATATCCTTACATCTACCAAACCGGATATGTATAGAACATATTCAAATATTTACTATAAAGCGGAACTGGAATATCCGGAATTCTGTTTTGAAGAGGGTACGGATGCACCTGTTACATTAGCTGCATCCACGGAATCGAATATGAAGACTACAGGTACAGAGGGAGATGATTCCGTTTATATCAGAGGCGGTGCAACAGTAAGCGTAACTGTAACAGGCACACCGATTGATGACCTGACAGTGAATGCGATCAAATACGGTTCTTCTGACAGCTCGATGACAAAGAGTGATGATACAAGCTGGACAGCAAATATGCCATATGAACCAACTGTATTTACCGTAAGTATGGCAAGCGATACAGCAACAGCGATCACACTGGATAAAGAAGAGGATTCTGTAGACACAGCAGTTGTGGGTGTTGCAACAACAGCAGATCATCCACTATATGATCTGACAGCTTTAAAAATCTCAAATGATATTGACAATGCGACAGCAAAGGTTACATATTCATTGGCAAAAGGATCGTATCTTCCTTCCGGCCTGGAATTAAAGAATGGAAAGATCTATGGAACACCAAAGCAGGCTTCTGATTCATCACAGATCGTGACCGTTAAAGTATGTGGAAAGAATCAGACAGTTGCAGCATTTAAACTGACATTTACCAAGGTTGCCAAAGGAACTCCTGTTATGGACACACCGGACACATGTGTTGGTGTGGCAGGTAAGACATTGGAGAGTGTGACTCTTCCGAAAGCAAAGAAAGGTAATTATCAGTGGGTTGATAAGACAACTGTGATTGAAAAGGCAGGAACAGCGGAATATGATGCATATTTTATTCCGACAGATATTACAAATTATGACTGGAGCAAGGCAGATATAGCAGAAGATGCTTATGAAGTGCTGGCAAATGGATCTGTAAGGATCAAAGTAAAGATCACGGTGAAAGCAGACAAACAGATTCCGGAATATAAGGTTCCGACAGATCTGAAGGGAATCTATGGACAGACACTTGCAGATGTAACCATTCCGGAGACGGAAGAAGGAACATTTGCATGGGTGGATGACAGTATGTCTCTTGGAGAGGCAGGAAGCCATTCATTTAAGACAACATATATTCCGAAAAATGAAGATGTCTATGAAGTAGTACAGGATGTTGCAATTACTGTAACAGTCGAACCTGCAAAAGCGGAATTTACATCTACGCTTGATACATTAACTGTGAAAAAGGGAACTGTATTAGGTGATGTAGAACTTCCGGATGTTGATGGTGGTTATTATTACTGGTATACAGCAAAGACAACCGTCATAAATGAATCCGGAGATTACAAGGTGTGTTATAAGCCGAATGATATTACAAATTATGACTGGACAGAGAACCCTGGATGGAGTAATGCTCATAAGGGTATTATCGTGACAGTGAAGATAACGGTGCAGAGTGAACATGCACATACACTTGTATGGAAATCAGATGCTGCACAGCATTGGCAGGAATGTGAATGTGGTGAGAAGACAGAGAAAGCTGCTCATACATTTAATGCAGGTGAGATCACAAAGGCACCGACAACGACTGCAACAGGTATTAAGACATACGAATGTGAGGTGTGTGGATATCAGAAGCAGGAAGTCCTGCCGAAGAAGGAAGATACCACACCAGGTAAGCCAACACCGACACCGGATAAGCCAACACCGACACCGGATAAACCGGTGGTAACAGATATCAGTAAGGCAGCAAGTAAGACAGTTATTTCCGGAATTAAGTCAACGGTGACCTATACAGGAAAGACGTTAAAACAGAGTAAACTTACAGTTACGGTCAACGGCAAGAAACTGTCAGCTAAGACGGATTATACAGTTAAGTATAAGAATAATAAGAATATTGGTAAGGCAACGATCACTATTACCGGTAAGGGTAATTATAAGGGAACTGTAAAGAAAACATTCCAGATTAAAGTTTCCAAGAAGAAGGCGTATGTTGTCGAAGACATTAAGTACAAAGTAACCAAGGATGCAAAGAATGGAAAAGGTACTGTAAAGGTAGTTGGAAGTACAAAGAAGACGAACAAGAAATATAAGAAATTGAAAATTGCAAATACTGTTCAGATCGGTGGTGTGACGTATAAGATTACTGCTATTGAAAAGAAGGCATTTGCAAATTATAAGTACCTGACCAGCGTTCAGATCGGTGATAAAGTTACAAAGATTAGCGATCAGGCATTCTACGGATGCAAGGCACTTACAAATATTGAGATTGGTAAGAGTGTGACTACGATTGGTAAGAGTTCATTTGCAAAATGTAAAAAACTGAAACAAATTACATTTAAAACAAAGAAACTGAATAAGGTCGGAAAGAAGGCATTTAAGGGAATCGATAAAAAAGTAGTTGTAAATGTGCCGAAAAAGCAGTATAAGAAATATGTAAGTCTTATGAAGAAAGGAAATGTTCCATCAAAAGTAACTTACAAAAAAGTAAAGTAGAGTATCCAAATACATGTGACTATGTATATGGAAGGCGATAATTACATAACATAAGGTGAAAGGCCACCGGATCATCGGATGCCAGTTCATAGAATCTCTGAGTGACGGAGTTGTATGGAATGCAGAAGATATCGGTGGTCTTTTCTTTTAACAGGAAGGTGGCAGAATGAGTATTTTTGATATTGTAGGTCCGGTTATGGTCGGACCGTCCAGCTCGCATACGGCAGGTGCAGTAAGGATTGGATATATCTGTTATAAGCTGATGGATGAACCCATCCGAAAGGTAGAGATCGGGTTATACGGATCGTTTCTGGCGACAGGAAAAGGTCATGGAACGGATAAAGCACTGGTCGCCGGACTTCTCGGAATGAAGCCGGATGATATCCGAGTGCCGCAGAGCTTTGAACTGGCAAAAGAGGCAGGTATGGAATTCTCCTTTTATGAAGCAAAGCTTGCACATGCAAATCCGAATACAGTCGCACTTCATATGACAGGTGAAAGTGGCAGAGAGCTTGATATCGTAGCGGAATCGGTTGGTGGCGGGCGAATCCGCATTTGTAAGATCGATGGACTGGATGCGAATTTCAGTGGAGATTACCCGACACTGATCGTACACAACTTAGATCAGCCGGGACATGTGACGGAGGTTACATCTATGCTCGGTCATAAATCCATCAATATTGCGACCATGCAGCTCTATCGTGCCTGTCCGGGCGGACATGCGGTCATGGTTTTAGAGTGTGATCAGGAGGTTCCGAAGGAATCATTAAAATGGCTGGAGCATCTGGAAGGAATCCTTAAGGTAACATATCTGAGTTTGAAGGAATAGAAAGGAAGAGAAAGAATGGCATTTTCATCTTTGGCAGAAATAGACAGTTATATGAAGGAGAATACATGCGAGTTCTGGGAGGCGGTGATCCGCGAAGAAGCAAGAGATTCGCAACAGCCGGAAATGGATATCGTAAACCGGATGACACAGATGTACCGCGCAATGAAGGAGGCAGATGAAGCTTATGATGATACGCTGACGTCACATAGTGGTCTGTCCGGTAAAAATGGTAAGAAAATGGCAGATTATGCTGCAACACACAAATGCATGTGTGGTGAATTTGGCGGAGCAGTTATGGCACGGGCAATCAAGATGGCGGAGAGCAATGCCTGTATGAAGCGGATCGTTGCAGCACCGACGGCAGGCTCCTGTGGTGTTGTGCCTGCGATATTGATCACATATGAAAGGATGACGAATACTTCGGAAAATGATATGGTGAAGGCTTTATTTGTGGCAGCAGGAATCGGTGATGTGATCGCAAGACGGGCGAGCATATCAGGCGCAAGAGGAGGCTGCCAGGCAGAGATCGGAGCATCATCGGCTATGGCAGCGGGCGCACTTGCATGGTTAAAAAGCGGCAGCAGTCATCTGATCACACAGGCAGCAGCAATGGCATTAAAGAGTCTGCTTGGTCTGGTGTGTGATCCGGTAGCAGGATTGGTAGAAGTGCCATGTGTGAAGCGGAATGCTTCCGGTGCAATGAATGCATTATGTGCAGTAGATATGGCACTTGCAGGAATCGAGAGTGCCATTCCTGCAGATGAGGTTATTGATGCAATGCGGGAGATCGGTGACCTGATGCACAAGGATCTCCGAGAGACAGGAAAAGGAGGCCTTGCAGCTACCGCTACCGGAATTGCGATTGCTGAGCAATTGTAGATGGTGTTATAATGGATAAAAAAATAAGGAGACAATATGGGAAAAGTATTTTTTACAAGACACGGACAGACGATCTGGAACGTGGAGAATAAGATATGCGGTGCAACGGATATTGAACTTACAGAGCTTGGACATCAACAGGCGGAGGAGCTTGGAAGAAAGCTGGCGGAGGAACAGCCGGGGATCGATGAGATATTATATTCACCGCTTGTTCGTGCAGCAGAGACTGCCAGACATATATCTGAGATGACAGGAATTCCGATGCGGATGGAGCCGAGATTAAAGGAACAGAACTTTGGACGGTTTGAATCAACACCTAGAAATGGGGAAGAATTCATGGAAGCAAAATCCCATTTCCTCGATCATTATGATGGCGGAGAGACGATGATGCATCTGTGCCAGCGTGTCTATAATCTGTTAGATGATGTAAAGGCGGAGTCCGATCATAAGACATATCTGCTGGTTGCACATAATGGAATTTCAAGAATCGTGCAGTCATATTTCTATGATATGACAAATGAAGAATTCGCGCATTTCGGAATTAAGAACTGCGAGATCCGGGAATATAACTTTTAAATGAGTCATCCGGTAAAAAGCCGGTACTTGTTGATATTTTTTATCAATAAGTACCGGCTTTTTGTATACAAAAACAGAAATTTGACAGTATAATGTTAGAAGAAACTAACTAAAAACAGATAAAGGGTTGACAAAGACTTATACATGTGTTATTAATCATATGAACAAATAATCAAATGTTCAAAGAAGAGAATAAATAATTACACAGCGTTTGAAAGAATATTGTTAGACGAGTTAAAAAGGAGGAACAGTTAAATGGAAAATCAGAATTTTTTACAGATCAGTGGTCTGAAAAAGAGCTTCGGATCAGGGGAGAACCGGACAGAGGTATTAAGAGGATTGGATTTTACAGTGACGAAGGGAGAAATCTGTGTCTTGCTTGGACCATCCGGCTCCGGTAAGTCTACGTTACTGAATATCATAGGCGGAATCGATAATGCCGACAGTGGTTATATAGCGATCAATGGGGAAAAAACAGTTGATATGGATGAGAAGACGCTGACACAGTACAGGAGAAAGCATCTTGGCTATGTATTCCAGATGTATAATCTGATCCCGAATCTGAACGTAAAGGAAAATGTAGAGGTTGGTGCATATTTAAGTGATTCACCGCTCGATGTCGATGATATCTTAAAGACGCTTGGTTTATATGAGCACAGACATAAGCTTCCGAATCAGTTGTCCGGTGGACAGCAGCAGAGAACATCGATCGGAAGGGCTATCGTTAAGAATCCGGCTATCCTGCTTTGTGATGAACCGACAGGTGCACTTGATTATAAGACCTCGAAGGAGATCCTGAAGCTGATCGAGGATGTAAATCAGAAATATGGAAATACCGTTATCATGGTTACACATAATGATGCGATCAAGAATATGGCAGACCGTGTGATCAAGCTGCGTGATGGAATGATCCGTAAGAATATAGTAAATGATGTAAAGGTTCCGGCAATGGAGCTTGACTGGTAATACAGAAGTGGCAGAGAGAAAAGGAGAATTTATAATATGAAGAATCCATTATGGAAACGGCTGCCGAAGGAGCTGGCTGCCGATCTTGGAAAGTATCTGGTTATTTTCCTGTTTATGATCTTGAGTATTGGTTTTGTGTCCGGCTTTCTGGTAGCCGGTAAGAGTATGATCGCTACATATGATGAGAGCTTTGATAAGTATAATATCGAGAATGGTAATTTTGAGTACAAGGATGAAGCATCATCCGAGGCGAAGAGAGCGATTGAAGATGAGGGGGTAAAGCTGTATGAGAATTATTACTATGAGAAAATCGTAGAAAAAGATGGGGATGAAAGCACACTCCGTATTTTTAAGAATCGTACAGATGTGGATAAGGTCTGTCTGATGGAGGGAGCGTTCCCTGCGGCAGAGGATGAGATTGCAATTGACCGTATGTATGCGGAAAATAATGGGATCAAGGTAGGAGATGATCTGTCGGTTGATGGACAGACATATAAGGTATCGGGCTTTGTAGCATTATCTGATTACAGTGCTTTGTTCCAGAATAATAATGATACAATGTTTGATTCCGTGTTGTTCGGGGTTGCGATCGTAACGGATGAACGGTTTGAAAGCTTTGACAAAGGGCTGATGCATTATTCTTATGCCTGGATCTATGACGATGAACCTGAAGATGAGAAAGCGGAGAAGGATGTATCCGATGATCTTGCAAAGGTGATCAGTCAGTATGGAGAAGTGGAGAAGTTTATTCCAAGATATACGAATCAGGCAATTAATTTTACCGGAGAGGATATGGGTGGTGATTCGATAATGGTGGAAACACTGCTTTATATTATAATCGTGATCATGGCATTTATCTTTGCGATTACGATCAACAATACGATCGTAAAGGAAGCTGGCACGATCGGTACGCTTCGGGCCTCCGGTTACACAAGAGGAGAATTACTGGCACATTACATTTCTCTTCCGATCCTGGTTACATTTGTAGCAGCTGTAATCGGAAATGTTCTGGGATATACAGTATTTAAAAATGTCTGTGTGGCGATGTATTATGGCAGTTACAGTCTGACAAAATATGTGACAAAATGGAATGCAGAAGCATTTGTAAAAACGACGGTTATTCCGATCGTGCTGATGCTTGTCATAACAGCATGGATGATCTATTCGAAGCTCCGTATGTCACCGCTTCGGTTTATCAGACGGGATCTTTCAAAGTCAAAGAGAAAGAAAGCGGTCAAGCTGCCACATTTCCGTTTCTTTACCAGATTCCGTATACGTGTGATCCTACAGAATCTGCCAAGCTATATCGTATTGTTTATCGGAGTAACATTTGCGATCGTTCTGCTGATGTTCGGAATGATGATGTCGCCGCTTTTAAAACACTATCAGAATGAAACACTGGACAACATGCTTGCGGATTATCAGTACGTTTTGAAAATGCCTGTGGAAACAGAGAACAAGGATGCAGAGAAATACTTGGTAACTTCCCTGATCTATAAAACAGATATAAGAGATGAAGAAGTCATGGTCTATGGTATCTCGGATGACAGCAAGTATTCCAAGGTACAGCCTGCGGATGGAGAAATGCTGATCTCTGACGGACTTCGTGACAAATATAAACTGAAAAACGGGGATACGATCACGCTGGATAAGGAATATTCATCCGATTCTTATAAGATAAAGGTTTCCGGTGTGTGCACATATCCTGCAGCACTGGCAGTATTTATGAATGAGAAGACATATCGGGAAATGTTCGATGTCGAAGAGGGATATTTCTCCGGATATTTCTCAAATGAGAAGCTGACTGATATTGATGAGAAGCTGATTGCGACAGTCGTCACAGAGGAAGATCTGACAAAGGTATCAAGACAGCTTGATCGTTCCATGGGCCAGATGTTTTATATGTTTGAGGTATTCGCACTGGCGATGTTCATGCTGATGGTTTATCTGCTTACAAAGCTGATCATTGAGAGGAATACCATATCAATATCCATGGTAAAGATCCTTGGATATGAGAACAAAGAGATCAACAAGCTGTACCTTTCTGCAACAACCTGGGTGATGGCAGTGTGTGTCATCCTCGGAATCATTCTTTCACAGGTGGCGATCGCCGGTATCTATTATGTGATGATGAAGGAAGCGATCAGTGGATGGATGACGATCTATATTGCTCCGTATATTTATCCTGCGATCTTTATCCTGGCGATGGCAGCCTATGGAATCATCGCTGTCTTCCAGGTAAAAAGGATCAAACGGATCCCGATGGATGAGGCGTTGAAAAATGTTGAATAAGTCATTTGATCGTAATGTTCAAAATTGAATGATCTGAAACAAAAACGACCTAAAAACTTTCAATATTGAAAGTTTTTACAAATATAACAAATTTATAAAAAACAGGGAGATTTGCAGTTCACAAATCTCCTTTCTTATGTTATCATCGTAAAGATGGTGTGCTGGAGATTTTGTCGAAAGAAGGCGTGCATTTCGATCGATAGTATCACAGTAAAACAGGTACAATAGAAGAAGGGAGATTATTATGAATCAGAAAAAAGAAGCGATTTATGATGCAAGGGAACTGGGTGTTCCGAAAATGTTGCTGTTAGGTTTGCAGCACATGTTTGCCATGTTTGGTGCAACTATCTTAGTACCAATTCTGGTAAATTCTTATTTTAATGGAGAGGGCTTATCCATTCAGGTTACACTGATCTGTGCCGGAATCGGAACATTATTCTTCCATTTATGTACAAAATTAAAGGTGCCTGCATTTTTGGGTTCCTCATTTGCTTTCTTAGGAGGCTTTCACACAGTTTCAAAACTTGATACCGGAATCTTCAAGGATATGTCTATGGGTGAGAAATTACCTTATGCATGTGGTGGTATCGTAGTAGCAGGTGCATTGTATCTGATTCTTGCGCTGGTTGTAAAACTGGTTGGCATAAAACGTGTTATGCGTTTCCTTCCACCTGTTGTTACCGGTCCGATCATTATCTGTATCGGTCTGAGTCTTGCGCCATCAGCCGTAAATAATGCAAAAACAAACTGGATTCTTGCAATTATCGCATTTGCAGTTATCGTAATTTTTAATATCTGGGGCAAAGGAATGTTCAAGATCATTCCGATTCTTATGGGTGTTGTGATCTCATATGTAGTTGCATTTATTCTTTTCAAATGTGGTGTTCACAATCCGGACGGATCTGCAATCTTCACATTTAAGGCAGTAAAGGATGCCGGATGGGTGGATCTTCCTCCATTCCAGCTTTGTAAATTCAATATTACTTCCATCCTTGTAATGGCACCTATCGCTCTTGCAACCATGATGGAGCATATCGGAGATATCTCAGCAATCTCAGCTACAACAGGAAATAATTTCATCAAGGATCCGGGACTTCACAGAACTCTGATCGGTGATGGTCTTGCTACAGCATTTGCTGCTGCATTCGGTGGTCCTGCAAATACAACATACGGTGAGAATACCGGTGTTCTTGAGCTTAGCCGTGTATACGATCCAAGAGTCGTACGTCTGGCTGCTGTATATGCGATCCTTCTCAGTTTTTCACCAAAGGTTGCTGAGTGTATCGGTTCACTTCCTGCATCGATCATCGGTGGTGTCAGCTTCATGCTGTACGGAATGATCTCAGCTATCGGTGTTCGTAATGTTGTTGAAAATAAGGTTGATTTCACAAAGTCACGTAACCTGATCGTTGCTGCTGTTATCCTTGTCAGCGGACTTGGATTCGGTGATGGTATTACCTTCACAGTTGCAGGAACATCTATCACATTAACATCACTTGCTATCGCAGCTATCCTTGGAATTGCTTTAAACGCAATTCTTCCGGGCAAAGACTACGAATTCGACGAGTAATTACAACTACACAAGACTGAAGCAAACATATAAATAAAGCCGTTACACTAAGACACGCTGCGGTTTCGATGGGTTGCATATACCTGATTCGCAAATGTTCCTGTGCCAACTCGCCCTTTGGGCTCAGACAGGCACCCACATTTGCTGGTATATGCATTCCATAACGAAATCCTCGCTTGAGGTCTTAGTATAACGGCTTTATTTATATGTTTGTTTTTGTCTTGTGTAGATTGACATACTCGCTAATTGTGTAGCTGCGGGGAATCCATGTCGTGTATTTCGGCAAATAAATGTAAGATGAAGCATTGATGCTTGAATTGTATGATTAAGAAAAAAAGAGTGCCTATTAATAACAGGAAAAATTGTATTTTAAATAAGGAGGTATAAAGAAAATTATGCACACTTGGTATAAAAAATCTCCCAGACGTTCCTGATATGATAGATACGAGAATTTTGTTGCGAGAAACACGCTATCAGCGAATGCGGGTGCCTGTTTGAGCCTGAAAGGCGAGTTGGCACAGGAGCATGAGCGAATAGATGCGTGTGACGAGTAGAAATTCGTAGTATATCATATCAGGAGCGTCCGGGAGATTTTATATCAGGTGTACATAATTTTTTCCTGTTTATTCTACATCCAGAAGTTCAATCTTGAAGTTCAGTTCCTTGCCTGCCATCTCATGGTTTGCATCAAAGGTGATCGTAGTATCATCCTTGGCAGTTACCTTAACAGGGAAAGACTGTCCGGCAGGATTTGACAGGAATACTTTCTGGTCGATCTCCAGATCCTCAGCACCGGGAAGCTGGCTGATCTCAACAGTTAAGATGTTTTCAGGATCCGGCATACCGTATGCTTCTTCCGGCATAAGGTGAACATCGATGATATCTCCGATCGCCATGCCCTTAACAGCTTCGTCAAAGCCCTTGATCATCATACCTGCACCACATACAAAGTCGATTGGTTCGCCGCGGTCATAGGATGAATCAAATTTGGTTCCATCGTTAAACGTTCCTGTATAGTGAACGGTGCATTTCTTTCCTTCGTTACTCATAAAAAATTCCTCCGATTTCATTGAATGTCTTATTCTAACATGAAATCAGAGGAATGACTATAAAATGTTCATGAAAACGATATCCGGAAGATCTTAGTAGTAACCGAACTCGTCAATTGCATCGTCTACACCGTCCCGATAATCGTCATCTTCATCATATCGATCTTCATCATAATCTCCCATATTGTCATATACGTCATCATATCCATCATCGTAGGAGTCGTAAACATCCCGGGAATGTGTAGCTTCAGTTGTCGCAGGATAACGGGATGAAGAAGAGGACTGTTTATGATAATTGGATTCAGTCGTTGCCTGTGTTGTAACATGATAGGACTTACGGTGACCGTAATCTTTGTGATACCAGCAGTAGGTTTCGTTTTTATTCACTTCCCGGTCGCATCCGATATAATAGCAGGTATGCTTTCCGCTGTCACTGACAGCACCGATGATGTAACAGATAATAAGAAAAATAATGATGCCTGGGAGGCATCCTCCCGAATTAGAATTTGAATGTGACATATGAATCCCTCCGATCGAAAATGTGACCAACCTACCGTTTGTCTATAGAGAAAAATAAGAAAAACGGAATTGTGGTTAATATATACAGGTATTTGTTATATAGAGGATACAAAAAACGATGTACAAAAAAAGACACATAAATATATTTGCGGTAAATATATTAGCAGAACCTGAAAATTAACTATAGAAGTTATCAGCAAGATGGTTTAAAATAAAAAGGAAAATTGGATTCAAACATAAGTGATATGATGAAACGAGAAAAGAAATGAACAATAGACAGAAACGAGAAAAGCAGTTTTATAGGAAAAAGAAGAATTATAAAAAAGCCGGCATCTGCATAGGGATGGCGGTTGTATTAGCAAGCACGGTTTTTTCCTGGGACAGCCTGCACGATGCCAATAGAACCGGTACAGGACAGACAGATACAACGATTCATACATATGATATGAGTGAGCTTGCTTCGAAAGAACAGCAGGGTCATACAGTACAGATCAATGGGAAAGATTATACGGTTGCCGGGCTGAGTGATACGACAGAGCAGACGGACGAAGCGATGGAGATCTGTGATCAGGATATACAGGATGAGAGTGCGGAGAATCGGGATCCGGTAGAATATATTGCCGGGGTTCCGGTGAAGGAAGCGAAAGATGCTTCTGATGTGGTAGAACTGATCAATGATAACTGGGATCAGGACTACACAGTACCGGATACAGAAACAACAGAACCAGGATCCGATGGAAGTACAGACTCCAATGACAAATATCAGTTAAAGCGTCTGATGGTATTGACGGATGGAGCGCAGCTTACAGACAGCTATGGTGCATCCGAGATCCTTCATTATGGAGATTATAATGAATATGTGCTGCAGTTTGATACAACTGCGGATACGGAATATGCTTATTATGAGTTGACGGATGCTTATGGTACGGATCATTGTTTTATCGATCAGGTGGTAGACAGTGATATTCTTGCAGATGTTCCGGACATTGAAGACCATAATTCCCTGTCCTGGGGCGGCAGCGTGATGGGATTTGGCTATCTGAAAGCAGAATACGATTATTATGTGATCGATCAGGAAGTGACAGTTGCCATTATTGATACAGGTCTGGATGCAACGAATAAGATTTTTAAGGGCAGAATAGATACCAAGCATAGTTATTGTTTTCAGGGAAAAGATAAAGTAAGTAGAAATAAGGCATATACGGATGGAAATGGACACGGAACCCATGTAGCCGGGATCATTGCAGATAATACACCGGAAAATGTAAAACTGATGATCCTTAAAACCTTTGATGATGCAGGTAAATCGTCAAATCTTGCAATCCGGAGCGCATTACAATATGCGGTATCCCAAAAGGCAGATGTAGTAAATATGAGCCTTGGATGGACAGGATTATTCTGGAAATATTCTACATTATTAAAGGATGTATTAAAGAAGGCAGAGGCATCTGGAACGGTTGTCTGCTGTGCAGCCGGTAATTATGCAACGGATGTCAGCACAACTTACCCTGCAAATAGAGGAAATGTAATAACGGTAACTGCGATGAACAGCAATGAGAATTTTGCAGCCAGCTATTCCAACTATGGAGATACTGTTGATTTCTGCGCACCGGGAACCAGTATTGTATCAACATATCTGAAGGGCAAGTATCAGAAGATGTCCGGTACCTCTATGGCAACGCCACATATAACAGCGGCGGTCGCATATGTGAAGATGATCCAGCCATCACTGAACTATAAGGGTGTGAAGAAGGTACTTAAGAAATATGCCGTTGATAAGGGAACCTATGGCTGGGATCCACAATATGGCTGGGGCTATGTTAATCTTCATGATTATTTTGATCAGTCGGGTCTGAAGGCCCAGTATACAGATTATGATGAAAATGGAAATGAAAAGCCGGAATCGCAGACTGCATTTTCCAGGCAGACAATTACCAGAGAATATGGAAGCAAGGCATATCGGTATAAAGTTACGACCAATTCAGAGGGAAAAGTGACATACCAGTCATCTAATACCGGAATTGCGGAAGCAGATGAAAAAGGCTATATTTCGATAAAGGGTGTGGGAAGCTGCACGATCACTGCAACGGTCGGAGCAGATGCAGCATATAAAACGACATTGGCAAGTTATACGCTGACTGTAACGCCGAAGGATATATCCGATCTTACAGCAACACTGTCAAAGAAAGTATATCAGTATGCAGGTAAGAGCTGTAAGCCGTCCGTGGCAGTTGCCGGATTGAATAAAGAAGATTATACGGTAACATACAGAAATGCCAAAAAGGTAGGAAGTGCAACCTGTGTTGTGACCGGAACCGGAAATTATACCGGAAAGATCGAATGTCCATATACGATCCGGCTTGCAGCAGCAGAACTGAAAACGGTAGCAAACCAGAAGAGCGGCTTGTCTTTGACCTGGGACAGCGTACCGGGAGCAGAGGGCTATCGGATCTATCGCAGAACATATAAAGGAAAATGGCAGAGAATCGGAGATGTCAATTCCGGAGACACATTGACTTATGTAGACACATCTGCAAAATCAGGCACATGGTATGCATATAGAATCCGGGCTAGAAAGGGCACATCTTTTGGTGCTTACAGCGACGCAGTAGTAACCCGGAGACTGACCAGACCGGCAATATCGGTAAAAGAACGCAGCTACGGTGTTGCAGTAAAATGGAAATCGATCAAAGGAGCAAAGAAGTATAAGATATACAGACAGGAAGAAAAAGGCTCCATGAAACAGATTGGAACAACAACGGATCTTTACTGGAAAGATAAGACGGCAAGATCCGGTTATCGCTATGTATATACGGTAAAGGCAGTAAGCGGCAGTGCACAGAGCTGTGCAGCAAAAAGAATCACAATTATAAAGAAGTAAAATGTACAGGCATCATTTGAAGTCAGGTGGATTTGATTTTGGATGATGTCTGTTTTGAAAGGAAAGAAAATGGACAAGAAACAGGTTCAGGAAACATATAGAGAGACAACGCCGGAAGAAGAACAGGAATATTTTGAAGAAGTAGAAAATGAGCTGCAGTGTGATCTTCAGACCACACAGGAGAGCATCGACTACCGGAATCAGGCGATCAAAGCACAGAAGAAATATATGCGTGACAGCCACGGAGATATGGACGACGAGGAATTTCTGCAGAACATGAACAATGTAAATAACGATACATTTTTTATCGAACATGCGGCAAAGCAGGTAGATGTACTGGCGCACCAGATCGAGAGTCCGTATTTTGGAAAGATTGCATTTGAGTATCAGGAGGATGGACAGGTTCTTCCGGTCTATATCGGAACAAACGGTTACTGGTCGATGGATGAACAGGATCAGAAGGTCTATGACTGGCGTGCTCCGATCGCATCGATGTATTATGATTATGAGAAGGGCGAGGCATCCTATCAGGCACCCGATAAAGAATATTTTGGAAAGATCGTAGAGAAGAAGCAATTTGATATCAGCAATGGAAGACTGCATAATGCAGTCGATACCGATGAGAAGATCAATGATATGATCCTGCTTGATGCACTGGGAAAGAACAGTGGCACGAAGATGAAATCCGTAGTTGCAACGATCCAGAAAGAACAGAATGCATTGATCCGTAATAAGACAGCTTATAATCTTATTGTGGATGGACGGGCAGGAAGTGGTAAGACAGTAGTTGCGATGCACAGACTGGCGTGGCTGTTATTCAACAATCGTAAGACGATGTCGGCAGACAATGTTATGATCCTGTCGCCAAATGGAATCTTTGGCGATTATATTGCCGGTGTGCTGCCGGAGGTCGGCGAAGATAATGTACCGGAGAAGGAATTTGATTCTCTGATGGAGGAAATCCTGTTTGTGGACTGTGATTATGAGACGAAGCTGGAACAGGCAGACCGGATCACGACACATCCCGATATGGAAAGTCCGGAGATGAAGAATATTGCATGGAAATCATCGATTGCGTTCTATCAGGCATTTAACAAATATCTGGAAGAGTATACGGCAAATATTAAGTTTAAAGATTTCCATTTTGAGAAAACAGAATTTACAAAGGATCAGATTGAGAAGATGTTCTATAATCGTTTTTCCAGATATCCGGTCTATGAACGTTTTGAGAAGATCGCATATTTTATAGCTGACCGGGTAGAGGATGAACAGGATCAGGCATTTACGGATGAGAAGCATCAGAAGATGGAGAACCAGATCACAAAAGAGATGATCTATCAGTATGCGGAGCGCAACCTGATCGAATTATATCAGGACTTTCTTAACAGTCAGGCTGAACAGCATCCGGGCATCGAACAATACCGGAATGAATATGGCAAGATATGCTATGAAGATATTCTGGCGGTCTTTTATCTGCAGATTTATTTCTATGGATGCAAGTCCTATGACAATATCAAGCATCTCGTGATCGATGAGATGCAGGATTACAATATATTCCAGTATGCAGTACTGGATCGTATCTTTAAATGTAAGAAGACGATACTGGGAGACAGTTTGCAGGTGCTTTATTATAATCCGGAGGAAACGGTGCTGGATGTACTGCAGACGGTATTTGTGCCGCATGGAGGAACAGGCGGCTGCCAGATCAAGACTCTGGATACTGCCTACCGTTCAACCTGTGAGATCACAGAATTCTGTAACAGGATCCTGGAAGCAGACCGGGCGTCAGACGAGGCGGAAGCCCATCCACTCAACCGCCATGGCATGGAGCCGGTAACAGAGCAGGCGGAGAGTATAGAAGATGCTGCCGGATTTATCGCAGAGAAGCTTGATTATGGAGAACTGGATGATTTTGATAATGTGGCAATTCTCTGTGATGATGAAGAACGTGCATTTGCCATGTACAAAGAACTGGAAGAATATGAGCAGGTGACATATCTTACGAACCAGTCGACCGTCTATAATGGCGGTGTGGTCGTTCTTCCGAAGTTTCTTGCAAAGGGTATGGAATTCGATGCAGTGTTTGTTATCAATGAACAGGATGTGATGGAAAACCGGATCAGCCGGCACGCATTTTACATTTCTTGTACAAGAGCACTGCACCAGTTATATGTGATCAATGTTACAAATTAAACTTGATTATTTCAAGTTTGAACTGCTATGAATATACATTATTAAGACAAAATACTTGAAAATATCATTTTTGATGGTATTCGACTTGAGATATTGACGTATGAATGTGGGAGGACTAGAATGCCTCTTGTCAAAAGGTTTATCCCTTACAGGTAACACCGGATAACTCGTGACAATAAAATATTTGTTAAACGAGGAGATACGAAGATGAGCAGACAGTACGACCCATATGAGAATGTGGTAGCAGTGATGGAAGAAGCCATGAACATTGGTGGAATTGACAAGAGGATGTTTGAGATCATCAAAAATCCACAGCGTGAGACTAAGGTTTACCTTCCTGTGGAGATGGATGACGGAAGTGTTAAGGTATTTGAAGGATACAGAGTCCAGCATTCAAATATCAGAGGACCGTTCAAAGGAGGTATACGTTATCACAAGGACGTATCGCTGAATGAAGTCAAAGCACTTGCAACATGGATGTCATTAAAATGTGCAGTGGCAAATATACCATTTGGAGGAGCAAAAGGTGGTATCAAAGTAGATCCGGCTACACTTTCCAGACGAGAATTGTGTGCATTGACGAGAAGATATACCTATGCGATCGAGCCGATCATCGGAGCAGATACCGATATACCTGCTCCTGATGTAAATACAAATGCACAGATCATGACATGGGTGTTAGATACATACAGCCAGTTAAAGGGAAAACCTTGTCCCGGAGTTGTGACAGGAAAACCGCTGGAGCTTGGCGGTTCCAAGGGAAGACCATCGGCAACCGGACGTGGAGTTGTGATCAGCACCAAGCTCCTTCTTGCAGAAGATGGCAAGGCGTTAGAGGGTACTAAGGTTGCAATTCAGGGATGCGGTAATGTTGGCGGCAATACAGCCAGAATATTTGGACATAGAGGTGCGGCTGTTGTAGCGATCAGTGATGTGTCGGGTGGAATCTATAAGGAGACCGGATTGGATGCAGATAAGGTAACAGCTTATGTAGAAGCCGGTGGTCTGCTTGCGGACTATCAGGAAGATGGTATTACCCATATTTCGAATACAGATATTCTTATCTGTGATTGTGATGTGCTGGTTCCCGCAGCGCTTGAAAATCAGATTACAAAAGAGGTTGCGGAGAAATTAAAATGTTCTTATATTGTTGAGGGTGCAAATGGACCGACGGCAGCAGATGCAGATCCGATCCTTGCAGAAAGAGGAATCAAGCTTGTGCCGGATATTTTTGCAAACAGCGGCGGTGTTATTGTTTCTTATTTTGAATGGGTACAGAACATTCAGGAAATGACATGGGAAAAACCGCAGGTAAATGAGATGCTTGAAACGATCATGACGAAAGCATTTGGAGAAATCGTGGAGGAGAGCAAAAAGAGTCATTGTACTTTGCGGATGGCAGCCTATATCATTGCTTTAAAACGATTGATCCATACGGAAGAGATCAAGGGTATATTCCCGTAAAATATACAGATGCAATACTACATGGTATTTTTAGTGCTGGATTTATCCTGTTATTAGTAGTAAAATACAGACAGGATAGATAGAAGTACATTGATATCAGAAATATGAAAGGGATGTCCTTCTCAGATGAAGGATGTCCTTTTTCTATACCAAAGTTTCTATATAAATAAAGGTATTTGGCAGATGAGATGTATAAGAAAATGGAGAGTAAAACTATGCGTGAAGTAAAAGAGACAGCTTACTGTCTGGATGAGGTAGATCAGAAGATTCTGGAACTGTTAGAGAAGGATGCTCGTATGTCTTTAAAGGATATTGCGGAATGTGTTTTTCTGTCATCAACAGCAGTATCTACGAGAATAGAGCGGTTAAAGGAAGCAGGGGTGATCGAGGGCTTTCAGGTACAGATCAATCCGATCGCACTGGGATATTATACAAAAGCATTTATTAATTTAGAGGTAGAGCCGAACGACAAACAGGATTTTTATCCATTTATCAAGAACTGCAAAAATGTTGTGGAATGCAATTGTGTGACCGGTGACTATTCCATGCTGATCGAGGTTATCTTTGAGACAACGATGGCATTGGATCTGTTTATCGGTGAATTGCAGAGATTTGGAAAAACAAAGACTTTGATCGCATTCTCGACCTCTGTAGAACACAGAAATATCTACTGGAAGGAAGAAAATCAGGAGCCGAATACATAAATTTTTTTTCGAAAGCGGATACTAACAATGGGAGGTTGCTTATGAAACAGAACGTAAAGAAAAAAGAGACATATATTCCATCATCCAACGGAAGAGATAAATTACATGTCATTGTCTGGATTCCGCAAGGAGAGATCAAGGCGGTGCTTCAGATCTCTCATGGTATGATAGAGGACATGGAGCGTTATGATCATTTTGCAAGATTTATGGCTGCCAGAGGGATTCTGGTATGTGGAAATGATCATCTGGGGCATGGCCTGACAGCCAGAAATAAATCCGAGATGGGTTATATGTATGCTTATGATGCAAGTAAGACGATGGCAGCAGATGTGCATCGTGTGACCAGATGCATAAAACGGGCATATCCGGATCTTCCGTATTTTCTTATGGGACACAGCATGGGATCATTTATTGCAAGAAGATATATGTGCGAATATGCAAAAGATCCAAAGTACCCTGCAAAGCTGCAGAAAAATGCCAGCATAGATGGTTTTATCTGTATGGGAACGGGCGGACATCCGAAGTGTATGCTGAAGATCGGAGAGGCGGTAGCCGGAGTGGAGAGTATGCTCCGTGGCGAGAAGCATAGAAGCAAATTGTTGCAGGTGCTTGCATTTGGTACTTACCTTTTCGGTATTCCCAGAATGACGATCATGAACGGTGAGAAGCGGAAGCGTACCGTGAAAGATTGGCTGAGCAGAGATTATGTTCAGGTTGACAAATATATGGCAGATCCGATGTATGACTATACTTTTACGGTAAAGGGCTACAAGACGTTATTTAAAACACTGGAATTTATTCAGGATGAGGATAATCTGGCAAATGTCCCAAAGAATATGCCGGTATTGTTCATATCAGGAAGCAAAGATCCGGTCGGACACTATGGACTGGACGTGAAGCTCTTATACAACAAATATAGCAGATATATTACAGATGATGTCAAATGCATCCTGTACAAGGATGCGCGTCACGAAGTCATAAACGAGATCAACAATATTCAGGCATATTACGATATCTATAACTGGATCGACCTGCACACCATAGGGGTGTAGGGACGGAAACACATTTGATTATAAACAAGGGCATATCTGTAAAACACGCATGGCTACTTTCGTATTTTACAGATATGCCCTTGTTTTATATACAAATGTGAGTGTGAAGTATATGGATTTCATAAATTAATATAAGAAAATATATTGTACAAAAATCTAATATACTTTGGATTGCAAATCTTTATATTATGTAAAAACAGAACAGGTGGTACTCCTCAACCGGGGCATTTTCAAACCATAGCATGAACGACTGAGTTTCAACGATTCGATGCTGCTGCAAAGGACACAACGAATGTATCGTGTCCGGCGCAGTATGCAGATCGGATCGAAGTTGAAACGAAGGTAGTCATGCGTGTTTGAGAATGCCCCGGTTGAGGGGTATCTCCTGTTCGTCAGGATATGGGGATATTTACAAGCTGATCTTCTTTTCGAGGAGCACGGAGCTTCCGATATAGCTTGCCACCATTACTACGAAGTAGAGTGCGATCTGTGGGATCACGGCATACATGGCTTCCATAAATGTTGCATCCGGTCCGGGATTGGACAGATGGGGAATCTTAGAAGCAATTACAGACAGGATCACATAGAAGACGATGAACAGTACGAAACTGATAAAACCTTTAATCTTCTTTGTCTGAAGAATGGTGGAGCATACCGATACCGCAAGGTAAGCAAGTGTGATCGTCATAAAGAACTGGATCAGGAATACAAGGATAAATGCCAGTAATCTTAAGATAATGCCGCCCAGGGAATATCCTCCCATTTCAAGAATATTGCTTAGAAAATCATAAAAAGTATCAATGGAGTCATATGTGGAGTATGCCAGGCTGAGATCTAAGGTCAGTAATCCGAATATAACAGCAACGATTATTGCACCTGTCAGCAGGATGGATAACAGTTTGGCGCCGATTACTTTATAGCTGGATATAGGAGCCATAAAGACCAGATATCCCGATTTGTTTTTCAGATCCTGGCTGTAACTGATTATGCCGTAGATCAATACAAACAGGTAACAGCAGAAAGCCGCGAGAATAAGCAGGGAAACAGCAATAACAGAGTGATCTGCATGTTCGGTTAACGTACTAATGAGAAAGTAAAGCTCAATGGCAGCTATGACGATCCCTACGATCAGAAGTGGAAAGATTCCACGGCGAAATTCATATTTTAACATTTTTAACATAATTGAATACCTCCCAGTTTATGCGTAGATTTCTTTATACATATCAACAATGGATTTGCCCTGTGCGATACGAAGTTCTTCTGCATTACCCTGTAATACACAGGTTCCGTTTTTGATGAAGATGGCATGATCAATGATCTTTTCCAGTTCATCCACCAGATGACTTGACATGATAACGGCAGTGTCATCTGAGATATTAGATACGATTGTATGAATGATCTTCTCGCGGGCAATGATATCGATGCCGTTTAACGGTTCGTCTAACATAATAACTTCCGCATTTCTTGAAAGCGTTGCAACAATCTTCAGCTTTGCCATCATACCGGATGACATCTCACGCACTTTTTGCTTTGGATCCAGATCCATTTCCTGTAACAGGCGCATGTATTTGTCATAATCAAAATCAGCGAAGAAATCACGGTAATATTTTCCGACATCGATGCAGTTCATATAACCGAAGAAATAGGCTTCTGTAGGCATATATGCGATATGCGCCTTTGCTCTGTAATCCAATGGACGGTTATCCATTGTGATCGTACCGGAGGACGGTTTTGAAAGCCCGGCGATCATTTTCATAAGGGTGGATTTACCGCTTCCGTTCGGACCGAGTAGAGCATAAATGTTACCGGATATGATATCCAGTGACAGGTCCGAAACAGCGGTCGTACTCATATACTTTTTTACTAAGTGTTCACATTTAATCATAGCATTCATTCCTTTCAATACTTGTTTTTACAGGGAATAGTAGTCCTGCAATAATCGGATGATCTCTTCCGGCGTATATCCCATACCGGTGAGTTGTTCATCCAGAACTTTAAGAATCTGCTTTAACTGTTCCTGTTTCAGCCGATCAATTACCTGAGGATCTTCTGTTACAAATGTACCAATTCCACGTTTCGTATATGACAGTCCGAGAGATTCCATCTCGTTATAAACCCGGGCCGCGGTGTTTGGGTTGATGTCATATTGGATGGCAAGCTCTCTGGATGATGGGAGCTTGGTACCAAGTGGCAGGGCACCTGTAATAATCTTCTTTTTTATATCATCGATGACCTGAAGGTAGATCGGCAGGTTTGATTTAAATTCCAAATGCTTCCCTCCTAACTACTGTACTAGTTGGATAGTACACCAATACACTTGGGATGTCAAGCACAAAAATTAAATTTATAACTATTCATTTGGCAGCAAAACTTTCATTTACAGGTGAATTGCCGGATATAGGCTAAAATTAATGAGAATAATTCTTAAAAAGGTATTCAAACCTGACAAAATATGTGTTAGTATAGACTTATCAAAAGTAAGATCGGAATAAATCATTGGAGTGAACAGGTATGGCAGAGAAAAGAAATACAAAACAAAAACAGGTTATATATTCGGTTATAAAAGAATTAAAATGTCATCCGACTGCCCAGCAGCTTCATCAGATTCTTGTGGAGAGGGGATATAATATAGGTGCATCGACTGTATACAGAGTATTGGCGGATGCGGTTGATGACGGCATTATCATGAATGTATTCTCATTTGATAAGAATGAACATTTTGACGGTAATCCGGTTCCACATTATCATATTATCTGTACCAAATGTGGAAGAATCTTCGACAGCCATGTGCCATATGATCCTGAGATCGATGAGCGAGGCAGACTGGCGGATGAGGACTTTCTGATAACATCCCATAATCTTGAATATGTCGGCATCTGCCCTGAATGTCAGAACGAGCAGGAATAACACCATGCTTTATAACACTATCAGGATTTATATAAGATTGCATAAAATATAGCACACACATACAGCAACACCCATATGGTTGTTCCACTATAACATGACATATACGAGGATTTCGTTGTGAGCTGCACATTGTCAGTAAATACGAGTGCCTGTTTGAGCCGAAGGCGAGTTGGCACAGGAGTATTTACGAATCAGACATGTGCTGCGAACAGAAACCGCAGTAAGTCATTTATAGTGGAATAACCATATGGGTGTTGCTGTATGTGTGTGCTATATTGCAATCTTATATAAAACTTGAACAACCTGTCAAAGCATGGTGTTATTCCTGCTCATTGTTATCTTCATTGTCTTTCTTGTCAAAGACTTCGAATTCAGCGTCATTATTCTGGATGGTGGAGATCACCTTGGCAGATTTTACAGGACGCATCGGATCGGTCATTGGATTCTGGATGAAAGTCTGGTTTGATGATGGCAGGACAACATTCTGACCAAGAATGGATCTGCGGTCACGGATTGCACGGCGTCTGGCGCGTTCTTCTGCAGGGAGCTGTTCCTCATCTTCCATATCCTCATCTGCTTCGGAATCCTCGTCGATGTCTTCCGGTTCATCTATGTCATTATGATCTGTGACAGGCTTATGCTCGGAATTTGACCGGGCTTTTTTGCCGCGCATATTCAAAAGAGTGCTTATAAAATCAGAATTTTCAAAGCTGTTTTTTTGACCGGACGATTTATCGATTTCGTTGGTATCTTCATCATCTTCAAGTTCTTCCATGTCTTCGTCTTCGATTGAAGAATCAATATCGGAATCTTCGGAATCAGAGCTTTCGTCTGCAGTGCCTGCATCAGATTCATCCGAATCGTCTTCTTCCGGCTCCGCATTTCCGAATAATTCATCGAAATAGGACTGCTCGATATGGATATCAAAATCTGCTTCGGCGTGTCCGACCTCATCCTTGCAGTCGTTATAAATCTTTGTATTATACGTTTTCTTAAGCTGTTCGATCAGTTCTTTATCATCATACTGAAGCTGTTCCAAAACACGGGCAACAATGATTCCCTGATATTCGTCACTCCAGCCATCTTCGAGCTTGATCACGATACCGAGCTTCCGGCTTCGGATCGCCATACAGATCACACCTCTGGAACCATCCTTCATAAGAAGATCCGGGTTCTTATTTACATAGTAGGAAGGTGTAAAGTAATCGTTGATCTTTTCCGGATTCTTGTTAATACAGTCGAAGTTATAGGTGATTGCTTCCCGTATATCATCCGGCAGGTTGAACGGATCTGCAAGTTTTGCATAAGCAAGTGCGATATTACGCATTGGAAGTGCAAATACCGGAACGCCGCAACCGTCGATTCCCAGACTGATCCGGTAAGTCGGAGTCTGACTTAGCATGGATAAGAATGAAATGATCTGCTTCTGGACAGGAGAGTCCGGAAGCTGGTAGCCGGTTACCTTTCCGGTCAGTTCACGCTGAAGCATCATAAGGCTTAAGTGTTTGCCGGAACAGCAGTGCTGCAAACGGCTCTTGCCCTCTACAGGATTCAGCTTGGAACCAAGTGCAAGCTTGTCCGCAAGCGGTGTTGCAGATGTGGAGATCGTTGGATTCATGATCATATCTTCTTCTTTTAACCCCGTTTTTTCCATGATGCTCTGAAGTACATAGATATGATGATTACTGCCCCAGTGAGAGGAATTACAGATCGTTACTTCTTCCTCGCTCAGGTTATATTTTTTATGAAGACCTGCGAGCAGGGTAGGAAGCACCTGGATTGGTTTGCTTGCGGAACGCATATAAGTCTGGCGCTCGATATCACCGGTATAAGCAATCGTTTCGCCGGTTGATGAAACAATAGCAATAGATCCATAATGTACATTTTCAACAACATCGCCACGGTATTCTTTTACTAAAATTTCAGCCATAAGTTCTTCTTCCTTTCATCTTCGTATACTCAGGCATTTGTGGGATTATGACAGGTCAAAATCTGTGTAACAGCCTGAAAGTATATCGGTAAAATAATTAATTAGAGTTTATCACAAGTAGAAAACCATTTCTACCCGGAGAATACAGGAAAGAAAATTTTTTAATCAAAAATGCACAGTGAAAATTGTTAAAAGATACATGGAAAATTCATGCAAAATATGTGTTTGTTTTGTAAAAATGTTTAAAATTTCTATATTCTTTCAACTTTTATTGTGGAAATGCAATAAAAAACTTTGCTTATTACAAAAACAGTGGTATAATGCATTTATATTAATACGCACGAAGGGGTGACATTATGATTAAAAAAGAAATGATAGCCATGCTTCTTGCAGGAGGACAGGGAAGCCGTTTGGGCGTTCTGACCTCTAATCTGGCTAAGCCGGCTGTAGCTTTTGGCGGCAAATACAAGATTATCGATTTCCCATTGAGCAACTGTATTAATTCAGGTGTTGATACAGTAGGTGTTCTTACACAGTACAGACCACTGAGGCTTAACCAGCATATCGGAATCGGTATTCCTTGGGATCTGGATCGTAACATAGGAGGCGTGACAGTTCTTCCACCATACGAGAAAAGTGATAACAGCGAATGGTATACAGGTACTGCAAATGCTATTTATCAGAACCTGGAGTTTATAGACTATTATAATCCTGAATATGTTCTGATATTATCTGGTGATCATATCTACAAGATGGACTATGAAAACATGCTGGAATATCACAAATCCTGTGATGCGGATATCACACTTGCAACATATCAGGTACCATGGGAAGAAGCTAGCAGATTTGGCGTTGTAATTACAGATGAGAACAATGTTATTTCAGAATTTGAGGAGAAACCTGCAAATCCTAGAAGTAACAAAGCATCTATGGGTATATATATATTCAGTTGGAAGGTGCTTCGTGAGGCACTTGTAAAGATGAAGGATCAGCCGGAATGTGACTTTGGTAAGCACATCATTCCATACTGCCATTCAAATGGCAAGAAGATCTGTGCATACGACTTCAAGGGTTACTGGAAGGACGTAGGAACACTTGGTTCTTACTGGGAAGCAAATATGGAGTTAGTAGATATTGTTCCTGAATTCAATCTGTATGAGGAGTTCTGGAAGATCTACACCAAGACAGATGCGATCCCACCACAGTACATAGATGCAAGCGGCAGAGTAAGCAGATGTATCATCGGTGAAGGAACAGAGGTATACGGCGATGTTGAGAATTCCGTTATCGGTTCCGGCGTTACGATCGAAAAGGGTGCAGTCATCCGTAATTCGATCATTATGAATAACGCAACGATCGGTGAGAATGCATATATGGACAAGGCTATCATCGCAGAGAATGTTAAGATTGGTAAGGATGCTAAGCTTGGAATCGGAGAAGAAGCTGTCAACGAATTCAAGCCACAGATTTATTCATTTGGACTTGTTACGATCGGAGAGAACTCAGTTGTTCCTGATGGTGTAACAATCGGTAAGAATACTGCTATATCTGGTGTGACTACTCCGGAAGATTATCCGGATGGCAACTTAAAGAGTGGCGGAAGTATTATAAAGGCAGGTGAATAGAGATGAGAGCATTAGGTATAATTTTAGCAGGTGGTAATAGCAACAAGATGGGCGAATTATCAGCAAAGAGAGCTGTTGCAGCTATGCCTATTACTGGCGGTTACAGAGCTATTGATTTTGCCCTTTCGAATATGACAAATTCCCATATCCAGAAGGTAGCGGTATTTACACAGTACAATACCAGATCTCTGAACGAACATCTGAATTCCAGCAAATGGTGGGATTTCGGAAGAAAACAGGGTGGTCTCTATATATTCACACCAACCATTACATCAGAGAACAGCTACTGGTATAAAGGTACAGCAGATGCACTTTATCAGAACATTAATTTCCTGAAGGAAAGTCATGAACCATATGTAGTCATTGCATCCGGTGATGGTATCTACAAGCTGGATTATGGTAAGGTTCTGGAAGAACACATCAGCAAGGGCGCAGATATTACAGTTGTATGTAAGGATCTTGCACCGGGAGAAGATGATGTGAACCGTTTTGGTGTAATACAGATGGATGCGGACAACCGTATCGTAGATTTCGAGGAGAAGCCACTGGTTGCAGGTAACAATACGATCTCAACCGGTATCTATGTGATCAGAAGAAGACAGCTCATCGAATTACTGGAAACCTGTGCAAATGAAGGCAGAACTGATTTTGTAAGAGATATTCTTGTAAGATATAAGAATGTAAAGAAGATTTATGGATATAAGATGGATACTTACTGGAGAAACATCGGAACCAAGGAGTCTTACTATAAGACAAACATGGATTTCCTGAACAGAGATGTAAGAAACTATTTCTTCAAGCAGCATCCTGACATCTACTCCAAGGTGGAGGATCTTCCACCAGCAAAGTATAATGGGGAAGCGGTTGTGAATAACAGCCTGGTAGCAAGTGGATGTATCATAAATGGTACTGTAGAAAATTCAGTATTATTTAAGAAGGTATACATTGGCAACAACTGTGTGATCAGAAATTCTATCATTCTGAACGATGTACACATTGGGGATAATTGTGTAATCGAAAACTGTATTGTAGAAAGTAGAGATACGATCCGTGCAAATACAGTTCATCAGGGTAGCCCGGATGACATCAAGGTTATCGTGGAGAAGAATTTCAGATACGCATTGTAGCAGATAAGAAAGACAAGGGGGTACACACGATGCAGGTGACCGATATCAGAGTCAGGGGTGTTGAAAAAGAAGGTAAGATGAAAGCCGTCGTTTCGATCACAATTGATAATGAATTTGTAGTTCATGATATCAAAGTGATTCAGGGTGATAAGGGATTGTTTATTGCGATGCCTAGCCGGAAAGCAGCAGATGGTGAGTACAGAGATATCGCACATCCAATCAATACTGAGACAAGAGAACGTCTGCAGCGGATGATACTTGAGAAATATCAGGAATCACTGGAAGCTTAAGACGTGAAACGGAGCCAGCCACTGTAGATGCAGTGGCTGGCTTTTGTGTTAGTATTGGTATTTATATATGATAAAGATCTATAACAAGAGGAGAGAAGGTTTATGGTAATAAATAGAGTAATGATATTGTTTTCGGGTTGTTTTTTGATTGTTTGGTCTACTTTCAAATGGAAGATTCCAAATGTGATTTGGAACGCTAAATTAACCAAAGTATGTTCTGTGGCTTTGGGATTGTATAATATTATTTTAGCGATTTGCTTTGAAAAAGATTTAAACATTGCTTTATTCATTGTAGACTTTATTCTCTATATGTTGTTGGATCTAGGATTTTTAACAGTTAAGTTAAAAAAGGATAAAAAAGGAAAAATAAAGAATCTTCAACTGGGGATTTGCTCCATTTTTGTTATTTTGGCTATGATTATGGTATGTTTTAATTTGAATGAGATTTATGCCAGCATAATGATTTTAGCTGGTGTGATGATGGGGATATCTGTTCCTTTTCAGAAAATGAATTGTGATTAAAGTGTCGATTAATAAAGTGGTTGTGAGACGAAATTCAATAAATAAGTTGTTCATTTAATTTGAGAGGAGATTATATTTATGAAATGCTTATCATGTGGTAAGGAAGAATTTGATGAATGTACGAAATATTTCCACCATATGGTTGAAAATGAAATAGGGATAAAGTAAAATTAGCTGTAGGAATTTCATAGGTTGGAGGATATTAGGACAATGCTGAAAGCAATCATCCTTGCAGCAGGCAAGGGAACAAGAATGAAATCTGAAAAGCCAAAGGTTGTGCACGAGGTGCTTGGTAAGCCGATGGTATACTATTCGATAGAAGCGGCAAGAGCTGCCGGATGTGATAAAGTCTGCGTGATCGTTGGATACAAGGCAGAAGAAGTAGAAAAGAGTATCAAAGACACTTATGCGAAGCTTGGTAAGACAGAAGAAATGCAGGATGTAGTAAGTTACGCACTACAGACCGAACAGCTTGGAACCGGTCATGCAGTTAAGTGTGCTTCTGATTTTATCGGCACAGAGGGCGATGTTGTTGTCCTTTGTGGAGATACACCACTTGTAACCGGTAAGACATTAGAGCAGGCGATCAAGAAGCATGTTGCAGCAGGAAATGGTGTTACGGTTATCTCAGCAATGCTTTCAGATCCATTTGGATATGGAAGAATTATCCGTGATGAGAAAGGCTTATCAAAGATCGTAGAACAGAAGGATGCAACCGAGGAAGAACAGGCAGTCAAAGAAGTAAATTCCGGTATGTATATTTTCAAATGTGATGCATTACTGGCAGCACTTTCACAGATTACAAATGATAATGCACAGGGTGAATATTATCTGCCGGACACCATTGAGATCATCAAGAAAATGGGACTTCCGGTCGATGCGGCAGCCATGGAGGAGGCAGATCAGATCAAGGGTGTCAATACACTGGAACAGCTTGCAGAAGCAGAAGAGATAATGAGGTCAAGATAAGATGAAACTGATAGTAGGACTTGGAAATCCGGGAACCAAATATGCGGGAACCAGACATAATGTAGGATTTTCCGTAATTGTAGGGCTTGCAGATAAATATAATATAGAATTAAGTGAAAAGAAGCATAAAGCAATCTATGGCAGGGGCATGATAGAAGGGGAGAAAGTGATCCTTGCAATGCCACAGACATTTATGAATCTGAGTGGAGAAAGTGTCCGGGAGCTGGTCGATTATTACAAATGCGATCCATCTGATGTGATCGTTGCTTATGATGATATCGATCTGGCAGTCGGCAAGCTTCGAATCCGTGAAAAGGGAAGTGCCGGTGGACATAATGGAATGAAGAATATCATTTCACATCTGGGAACACAGGAATTTGTCCGTGTCCGTGTCGGAATCGGAAAGAAACCGGATCGTATGGATCTTGCAGATTATGTATTATCCAGATTCGGAAAAGACGAACTTCCGGAGATCAAGGCAGGCTGTGATAATGCCTGTGATGCGATCACATTGATCTTAAAAGACAGTGCGGCAGCAGCAATGAATAAATATAATTAACCGAAAGGCAAAATGCGTTGATCAGAACCGGTCGTATACAGGGTGAAGCCATGCATACGGTCAGACAGGTATAATGATCAGAAAATAAAAAAGAAAGGGAGCCAGGCTGTATCAGCCTGGCATTTGGCGTCGATATGAAGGCAATCAATGAGCCTGTAAAACATACCGAAAATTATATACAGATAAAGGACTGGTTAAAAGAGCAGGATGGCATCGTCAATATATCCGGAAATGACGGAACAGACCGGGTATATCTGATGCATGCATTTTCATCCGATGCACATGTAAGGTTGGTCGTAACCTACAGTGAACAGAGAATGGAACAGTTATACGAGGATTTCCGTTTCTATGATAAAGCGGTGTATATGTATCCGTCGAAGGATATTTTATTTTACAGCTCAGATATCCATGGAAATTCTATCACCAGACGGCGGATGGATATTTTCAGACGACTGATCGAGGGAGAAGCCTGTACGATCATTCTGACGGTAGATGCGTTATTTGATAAGATGCCGGATCTGTCCTACATTAAGAAAAACGTTGTGACGATCCGCGAGGCGGAAAAACTGGATGTTGAAGCGCTTAAGAAACGGCTGGTAGAACTGGGGTATGAAAAGGCGGACAGCGTGGACGGTGTCGGACAGTTTGCGGTGCGTGGTGGTATCATTGATATTTTCCCTTTGACAGAGGAATGTCCATATCGTATCGATATGTGGGATACGGAGGTCGATACGATCCGGAGCTTTGATGTAGAGAGCCAGCGGTCGATCGAGCAGGTACAGGAGATCCAGATCTATCCGGCAAGCGAGATGGTGTTGTCTGATCGCAGGACGGCGCAGGGGATCCGCAAGCTGGAGCAGGAATTCAAACCATATTATGAGAAGCTGCGGAAAGAATTCAAGACAGAGGAAGCTGCCCGTTTGAAGAAGCAGATCGGGGAGATCAAAGAGCAGTTGACGGAGTTCCATGGGATGGCAGGAGTGGACAGTTATGTAGAGTATTTCTACAGTAAGACCGTATCACTGTTAGACTGCTTCCATACAAAAAATACAGTTATTTTATTAGATGAGACTTCGAGGATATCAGATTATGCGGATAACTATATGGCGACCTTCCTTGAGAGCATGGAGAGCCGTCTGCAGGGTGGTTATATCCTTCCGGGTATGATGAATATTTTATTTACCTATCCGGCAATCGTGCAGAAAATGCAGGCATTTCAGACGCTCGCATTTTCTATTCTGTATCATGAGGATCGGTATTTTACAATCCGGCATGATGTAACTTACGACAGCCGAGTGGTTAATTCCTACAGGAATAATTTTGAAGCGTTAATTGCGGATATCGGAAATTGGAGAGAGAAGAATTATCGGATCATATTTATCTCGCCATCGACGACCAGAGCCAAACGGATGGTTGAGAATCTAACCAGCCATGATGTGGCGTGCTTCTATTCAGAGGACACCGACCGTGTTCTTTCTGAGAAAGAGGTAATGGTTACGACAGGAAGACTTCGGGCAGGATTTGAGTTCCCGGAGCTGAAGCTGGTTGTGATAAATGAAGGCGACGTCTTTACTGCACGGAGCAGTACGAAGAAAAAGAAGAACCAGAAGCCTCGGTATTCCGGTGAAGTAATCAAGGATTTCTCTGATATCAGCGTGGGTGACTGCGTGATCCATGAACGTTATGGAGTTGGTATTTATGGCGGTATCGAGAAGGTTGAAGTGGACGGTGTCTTAAAGGATTATGTAACGATCAATTATGCAGAGGGCGGAAAGCTCTATGTACTGGCTTCTGAGGTAGACTGTATCCAGAAATACAGTGATAAAGAGGGCAGACGACCGAAGATCAACAAGCTCGGAAGTAAAGACTGGGAGAAGACCAGAAGCCGGGTAAAAGGTCATGTTGCAACGATCGCAAAGGAACTGGTGAACCTGTATGCGAAACGACAGGCATCACAGGGCTTCTGCTATTCGAAGGATACGATCTGGCAGCAGGAATTTGAGGAAATGTTCCCATATGAGGAAACGGATGACCAGAAGAAAGCGATCGCAGAGACGAAGGCAGACATGGAGAGCAGCAAGATCATGGATCGTCTGATCTGTGGTGATGTGGGCTTTGGTAAGACAGAGGTTGCAATCCGTGCGGCATTTAAGGCGGTATACGATGGCAGACAGGTTGCTTATCTTGTGCCGACTACGATTCTTGCACAGCAGCATTATAATACATTCAAAGAACGTATGAAGGAATTTCCGGTTGAGATCCGTCTGTTGTGCCGTTTCTGTACACCGAAGGAGGTTCGGGAGACGATCGCTGATCTGAAGGCCGGCAAGGTGGATATCGTGATCGGAACACATCGTTTGTTATCGAAGGATGTGACATTTAAGCAGCTCGGTTTGCTGATCATAGACGAGGAGCAACGGTTTGGTGTAACACATAAGGAAAAGATCAAACAGATGAAGACAAATGTTGATGTCCTGACCTTGACAGCGACTCCTATTCCTCGTACACTTCATATGAGCCTGATCGGTATTCGGGATATGAGTGTTCTGGAAGAAGCGCCGGTTGACAGACGGGCAATCCAGACCTATGTCATGGAGCTTGATCCCGAACTTGTCAAAGAAGCGATCAAGCGTGAGCTGGCGCGGAATGGTCAGGTATATTATGTATATAACCGGGTAAATAATATAGAGATGGTCACATCGGAGATTGCATCCCTTGTACCGGATGCAGTCGTTGAGTATGCGCATGGACAGATGCATGAACGGCAGCTGGAGGACATCATGTATCGTTTTATCAATCATGAGATCGATGTGCTGGTCACGACGACGATCATCGAGACGGGACTGGATATTCCAAATGCAAATACCATGATCATTCATGATGCAGATACATTTGGCTTATCCCAGTTGTATCAGCTCCGCGGTCGTGTCGGTCGTTCAGATCGGAATGCATATGCATTTCTGATGTACCGCCGGGATAAACTCATTAAAGAAACTGCGGAAAAGCGATTGAAAGCGATCCGGGAATTTACCGACCTTGGTTCCGGAATCAAGGTATCCATGAAGGATCTGGAGATCCGTGGTGCGGGAAATATCTTGGGCGAGGATCAGTCCGGTCATATGGAAGCAGTTGGTTATGATCTGTACTGTAAGATGTTAAATGATGCGATCCGTCAGGAGATGGGCGAGGAGGTTGAAGAGCGGTTTGAGACGACTGTACAGCTTCCGGTGGATGCTTATATACCGGCTGAATATGTTAAGAATGAATTTATCAAGCTGGATCTGTATAAGCGGATATCGCATATCGCGTCGGATGATGACTATGATGATATCATTGACGAGTTAAATGACAGATTTGGCGAGATGCCGACAGAGGTATTGAATCTGCTTGATGTATCTTTATTAAAGGCAAAGGCAAATCGTGCCTATATAACCAGCATTATGCTGGCGGGTGCGGAGCTGCGGTTTTCGATGTTTAAACAGGCGAAGATCGACACAGCAAAGATTGATTCGTTATTAGATAAATATAGAGGAAGTATGAAATTTGTGATCGGCAACAGTCCGTCTTTCGTGCTTAAGATGAAGACGATCACAGAGAAAGAGATCTGGAAGCAGGCGAGAGCAGTTGTAGCTGATATTGCGGAGCTTGCAGAAGAATAAAGGATGATCAGCATACCGAAACCGGTAATATTTGCAGACACCGGAAACGGTGAGTTGGAAGAACAGGAGGTTTGGTGGATGAAACGTAGAATTCTAAAGGCTATTTCTTTGATCTGTACATGTGTGATGTTACTTACACTTGCAGCGTGCGGAGAAGAAAGTCAGGATAATACAGGAAAATATATCGTATTCAAATTTGGAAATGACAACATTTATCTGGACGAGGTGTATATTTATGCACAGACAACCATTGATGAGTATGAAAAGGAATACGGCAGCGATATCTGGGGCAAAACGATCGAGACAGATGGCGGTATTGAGATGGATGTCGAGGAAATGGCAAGACGCGAAGTAATCTCCAACATTGTCCAGACCAAGGCGCTGATCGCACAGGCAGATGAATATAAGATCAGCCTGACGGCGGAAGAACAGGCACAGGCAGAACAGGAAGCGGAAGATTTCTATAACAGTCTGACCGATGAGCAGTTGAAAGAAACCGGTATGGAGGCAGATACACCATCCCGTGTCCTTCAGGAGAATGCACTCGCAAAGAAGATCTACGATCATGTCATGAGCGACTCCTCTGCTGAGGTATCCGATGAGCAGGCAAGAATGACGACATTTTATGATATGTTCTTTGAATGTTATTATGAGGATGATTTTGGAAATATTGTAGTGTACAGTAAGGATAAGATCGCAGAACAGAAACAAAAAGCGGACGAGGCTTATACTTCGATCAAACAGCAGTTATCGGACAATCCGAACCTGAATATCACTTTCCTTGGCCATACAAATAACCTGCAGTATGCAGGAAGCCATACCATGAGTAAGGATCAGATTCTGGAAAGCTATGGACAGGAGGTTCTGGATACCTTATATGATATGCAGGATGGAGATATCTCACAGGTTATTGAGACTGAGAACGGCTATCATATCTTCCAGATGACATATCTGACAGATGAAAAGGCGACCGCTACGAATAAAGCGGAGCTGACAAAAGCGGCAAATGATGCCTATTTTAATAACCTTTTAACGAACTGGGTATCAAAGATTGACAAAGATTACACTTATTCCAAGAGCGTAAATACTGACGTGTATAGTATGATTACGTTTAATTAATGGGATAGAATAAAAAGGTCCATGGTACATTTCGTGCCATGGACATTTTTTCGCCTGTTTATTTTCTTCCTGTTGAGCCGAAGCCACCTTCACCGCGTACGGTATCGGATAATTCATCTACAGTATGGAAACATCCGGTAATGTATGGGGTGATAACAAGCTGCGCAATACGTTCGCCGCTTTCAATCGTCTGATCGACATTAGAGTGGTTATGGAGTGCTACCATGATCTCTCCACGGTAATCTGCATCGATAACGCCTACTTTGTTGGCAGGTGCAAGACCACGCTTACAGGCAAGACCGCTTCTTGCATAGACCAGTCCGGCATAGCCGGCCGGAATCTCAATAGCCAGTCCGGTGTGGATGAACTGGGTTTCTCCGGCAACGATCGTTACCGGTTCCTCCATGCAGGCATACAGATCTGCTCCGGCAGCAAATTCAGAACCATAAGAAGGAATTGTCGCATTTTCATTCAGTTTCTTAATGTTAATATCAAATGTGGTCATTAGAAGTACCTTCCTTTCTCGTCCCATAAGACTGCTTTCTTGGCAGCCAGTGATTTTGGAACATCCAATATTCTCTGATTTGTAGAACCTCTGAATCGCAGATCCAGAACTTTCTTTTCTTCAACAAATTCTCCGTCGACTAAAACATCCAGATAGGACAGGAATTTGTGAGTGAAATCCCACTGGAAATACATCTTGTCCAGAACGTCTTTTTCAAAATCATAGCCGGTATAGCACCAGATCGTTTTATCCGGATAAGCAGCTTTGAACTGTTCCAGAAGTGGAAGCAGTCCCTGCTGATTGACGAATTCCAATGGTTCGCCGCCAAGCAGGGTAAGCCCTACAATATGATCCGGCTTACAGAGTTCAATGATCGTATCAATTTCTTTTTGAGTAAAAGGCTTACCTGCGTTGAAATCCCAGGTATCCTGATTAAAACAACCCTTACAGTGGTGTGTGCAGCCGGATACGAACAGAGAGGTTCGGACTCCGGTTCCGTTTGCGATATCACACCGTTTGATATCCATATAATTCATAATTGTTATTTCTCCCATACAAAAAGTATGGCCCGCATTGCCCTCTACGACATGCAGACCATACAAATTGAAATTATTAATGCACTTAGTTAAAAATCGGATGTAAACTGTTCATACAAGTAAATACTTTATGCATAGCTTTAATATAAACCAATTTTTTCAATATAGCAAGTGTTTTTATAAAAATTCCGGTATATTCTGATCGTATGTGGTATACATTATTCTGTTTGTGGTATGGATGAACCACATGCTTCAGACCTGAATCCTACAGGTGTAATACTCTGGAAGCCATTTCTTTGGTCTTGCCTACGTTCCAGAAGTTTTCACCGAGATAACCACAGGTTCTTCTTGTAACGTTCATCTTTGCGTGGTCTTTGTTGCCACACTGAGGACATTCCCATTCGCCATCTGCATTGATGATGATCTCACCGTCATATCCACATACATGACAGTAGTCTGATTTTGTATTGAACTCAGCGTACTGGATATTCTCATAAATGTAGCGGACCACTTCTGCGAGAGCATCCAGATTGTTACGCATATTTGGTATCTCGACATAGGAGATCGCACCACCGGATGAGATCGTCTGAAACTGACTCTCAAATCTAAACTTGCTGAATGCATCGATCTTCTCACGGACATCAACATGGTAGGAGTTTGTGTAGTAGCCCTTATCAGTAACATCCTTGATCGTACCGAAACGTTCTTTATCAATGCGTGCAAATCTATAACATAAGCTTTCGGCTGGTGTTCCATATAAGCCGAAGCCAAGTCCGGTATCAGCCTTCCATTTATCACAGGCTGCACGCATTCTATTCATAACCTTTAATGCAAATTCTTCACCAACCGGATCCGTATGGCTGACACCCTTCATCAGGATAGAAGTCTCATACAGACCGATGTATCCAAGTGACAGTGTGGAGTAGCCGTTGTGAAGCAGTGGATCGATAACCTCACCCTTCTTTAATCGTGCAATCGCACCATACTGCCAGTGAATTGGGCTAACATCTGAAGTTACGCCTTCCAGTGCTCTGTGACGGCACATCAGCGCATCGTAACATAACTGAAGCCGTTCATCTAGGAGTGACCAGAATTTATTTTCATCACCCTTTGCCAGAATACCGATCTGAGGAAGATTCAGGCTGACAACACCCTGGTTGAAACGACCTTCCCACTTATAGTTGCCATTTTCATCCTTCCAAGGAGAGAGGAAAGAACGGCATCCCATACAGGAGAAGACATTACCTTCATAGTTCTCACGCATCTTCTTAGCGGAGATGTAATCCGGATACATTCTCTTTGCGGAGCACTTGATCGCAAGACGGGTGATGTAATCATATTTGCCGCCCTTTAAGCAGTTGTGCTCATCCAGAACGTAGATCAGCTTTGGAAATGCAGGTGTTACATAGACACCAACTTCGTTTTTAATACCCTCTAAACGCTGACGGAGGATTTCTTCTACGATCATGGCATTCTCTTCAATGTATTCATCAGTTGGATCGAGATTCAGGAATAAGGTAACAAATGGAGACTGACCATTTGTAGTCATCAGAGTGTTGATCTGGTACTGGATCGTCTGAACACCGGAACGGAGTTCGTCGTTCAGCCTTTCTTTTACCAGCTCCTCTAATGTATCAGCATCTAATCTCTCGCCAAATTCTTCCTGATATAACGCTTTGTATTTATTGTAACTCTTACGCAGATATTTTCCAAGGTGACGGATATCGACAGACTGACCACCATACTGGCTGGAGGCAACGGCAGCAATGATCTGTGTAACGATCGTACATGCAACCTGGAAACTCTTAGGGCTCTCGATCAGTTTGCCGTTCATGACAGTGCCATTGTCAAGCATATCTCCGATGTTGATCAGACAACAGTTGAAGATCGGCTGTAAGAAATAATCAGCATCGTGGAAATGGATCGCACCTTCTTCATGTGCTTTTGAAATCTTTTCAGGCAGCAGAAGTCGTTTGGTAAGATCCTTTGAAACCTCACCGGCGATCAGATCTCGCTGAGTGGAAGCAACAGTTGCGTTTTTATTTGAATTCTCTTCCATAACATCTTTGTTTCTGTTCTGAATCAGGCTGAGAATGGAATCGTCAGTTGTATTTGCTTTACGGATCAGTTCACGGCTGTATCTATATATAATGTAAGTTTTGGCAAGAACGAATTTCCCTTCTGCCATAATCTTCTGCTCGATGATATCCTGAATATCCTCGACCAGCATTCTTTTTCTGTTTTTCGCTTCGATACCGTCTATGATCTCTTCGATTTTTTCTTCAGAAATTTTTTCGCAGTCTTCGACTTCGGCATTTGCCTTCTGGATGGCAACGATAATCTTGCTGCGATCATAGGATACGGCTCGACCGTCTCTTTTGATTACCTGCATTTTTACATTCTCCTTCAAAATTGATTACCTAGATATTGAGTGCAATATTTTCTCAAACCCCAACATATTGCGTCGTGTGTGAAAAAAAGACAAAAAAATGAACGATTTAAAATCTGTGAGACTAAAAAATCGTTTGGAATATTTTGTAACTCTATGTCCCCGACAGTTACACATTATAGCATCACCATTCTGGTTTGTCTATATCAATTAGTACAAAATATTGAGAAAAAATCAAAGAAATAATACTAGATATTGTGTTGCATGGGAAAATGTGATTTGCTGTTCGAGTGGCGATTGACATTATGTGAAATTGTCGGAAATTGTATCTGAAAGTATGGATACTGTCGAAGTATTGCGAACAATCAGGCATTTAACAATAACGTTACATAGTTTGTGACATTTCTATGAATTACTTAAAATAGCTTTATTTTTAATGGGAAATGTGATATAAAGCTATGATAGGTGATACCTAATTTTATAATAATATAGAGGTAAGTACAATGAGGAAATTGAAAAAGGGACTTGCGGTTGCTCTTGCAATGGCAATGACATTATCTATGGCTGTGGGATGCGGCGATAAAAAGAATACAACCGGTAAGCTTGACAATGCAACGCAAACGGATGCGACTTCATCAGACAGCAGCACAGAGACAGCAGAAGATTTGACGATCGATGAGTATATTGAGAAATATGCAGATGGCGTTACGCTTGGAGAGTACAAAGGAATTGAATATGAATATGCACCGGAAGCAGTAACTGCAGATGATATTCAGAGCAAGGTAGATTCTTTTATTTCATCCTGCACTACTTATAATGAAGATAAGACAAGTGCAGCAAAGATGGGTGATATTGTAAATATCGACTTTGTCGGAAGTGTAGATGGTAAGGAGTTTGAAGGTGGTAATTCTGATGGAAATGGTTATGATCTGACTCTTGGAAGTAATTCCTTTATTGATGATTTTGAAGATCAGATTGTAGGTCATAAAGCCGGAGATACATTTGATGTAAATGTAACATTCCCGGAGGATTACAGTACAACAAACACAGAGCTGAATGGAAAGGATGCAGTATTTAAGACGACTGTAAACTACATTAAGATTCCGGTTGAACCAGAGTACAACGATGAACTTGTTGCCAATAATACTTCCTATAAAACAGTAGATGAATATGAGGCATCGATCAAGGCAGAGCTGGAAGCAAGCAATGAGACTGCAGCACTTACTTCTGCACAGAATGTGGTTATGACAAGTGTTATTAATAAAGCACAGATCGAGAATGTACCGGAAGATGAGGTTGAAAGTCTTGCAAGCGAAATTATTGACAACCTGAAAGCTCAGGCAAGCTCCTATAATTTCGATTATGCAACATTTATCAATTACTACTATGGATACAGTGATGAGGAATCATTTGCAGAATATGTAAAGCAGATCTGTGAAGAGTCCGTAAAGGAAAAGAAGGCTGTCTGTGCGATCGCAAAAGCAGAGAATATTACGATTGATGCAGATGAAGAAACAGCATATATTAAGAAGCTGGCAGACAATAATTCTACAACAGAGGATCAGATCAGAGAGCAGTATTCTTCTGAAGATCTGATGTATTATACACTGGCAGATAAGGTAATGACTTTCCTGCTTGATAATGGCAAGAAGGTAGAGCGTACAGAAGCTGCAACAGAAGCAACAACGGCTTCTGAAGAAACTACAGAAGTAACAACAGAGGCAAACTAAAGCGGATGTTGAAACAGGATCCTTAAAATGAGGATGAAAAAATAATAAGATGAAGCCTTGAGGAGAAAGATTATATTATGAAAATGAAGAAGGTAATGACCCTTTGCCTGGCAACCGTTGTCGGCATGGGAGTGCTTAGCGGATGTGGAAGCACAAAGAGTGAATTTAAGCAGTATGCAAAATGTGCAGAGGTAAGTGATTATGATGGCGTTGAATATGTTCCGACATCCAGAGAGGTAACACAGGATCAGATCGATAAGAAGATTGATTCATTCTGCACAGATAATAATATAGAGACAAAGGATTATGACAGTGCCATTAAAGATGGTGATGATGTCAATATCAATTATGTAGAAACGATCAATGGTCAGGAAAAGAATAAGAATGATGATGAAGCCGGAACCAGCGTTGTTATAGGCAAGGATGCATTAGCACCGGGACTTGATGATCAGATGATTGGATTAAAGCCTGGTACAGAGAAGAAGATCACGATCACATATCCGGATGATTATTCTGATACAACAGTAGCAGGAATGGAAGCTGTATTTGATATAACGATCAATTATATCAAGATAACGACGACACCGGAATATACAGATGACCTTGTGAAGTCGGCTACGGATGGTAAATATACAACGACGGAAGATTATACCAAGTATCTGACAGATGAGCTTCAGAAGGATGCAGACAAAACTGCAGACAGTACAGATCGTGCAAATGTATTAAAGGCAATCAAAGAGAAAACAACATTTAATCAGTATCCGGAAGGCGAAATTGATTCCTATGTCAAGAGTGTTATGGATAATATCGAGTCCAGTGCCTCCCAGTATGGAATCGGCGTACCAACATTCTTACAGTATTTCTATGGATATAAAGATGAGTCTGCATTTGTTTCCTATCTTCAGAGCTCTGTAGAGTCTGTTATGCAGGAGAAGATCATTGTAAGCTCAATCGCATTAGATAAAGACCTGATCGCAAGTGATAAAGAGGCGGATGCATACAAGCAGAAGCTGATGGATGATAATGAGGTGGATGAAGATACGATCAACTCCAGATATTCAGAGAGTGATCTGAAATTCTACGCAACAGAGGAAAAAGTTCTTGATTATCTGATGGGTACAGCTGTTCAGGTTGAATCTACTGAAGCAAGTTCAGAGGACGCATCTGAGGACGGTTCTACGGAATCAGAGAGTACAGAAGCAACAGCAGAAACAACTTCAGAAGCAGAATAATAAAAAAGTTGTTTATTTTATAAAAATTGTTTTGACAAGAAGCAGATGACGTGCTATATTAAACGAGTGCGTGAGATAAAGCACGTTCATGCAGTTGTGGCGGAATTGGCATACGCGCATGATTCAGGTTCATGTCCACTTACGTGGGTGTGGGTTCAAGTCCCATCAACTGCATTGATAAAAGGAAAAGAAGTCTTAGTTTTAAGGCTTCTTTTTTTCTATATACAGGTTTGACATTACAGGGAAACTGGAATATAATGTAGGATACTTGTGAGAACTTAACGGAAAACACAGATATTGTTTAGGAGGTAGTCGGCGATGGCTGAAAAGAAACAGGTAGTTACCTATACAGGACTTAAAAAAATTGAAGAAGAACTTCAGGATCTTAAGGTAAATAAACGTAGAGAGATTGCTGCAAAGATCAAGGAAGCAAGAGAGCAGGGAGACTTATCTGAGAATGCTGAGTATGATGCAGCAAAGGACGAGCAGCGTGATATTGAGGCAAGAATCGAGCAGTTAGAGGCTATCCTGAAAAATGTAGAAGTCGTTGACGAGGACGAGGTTGATACAGAGGTTGTCGGTATCGGTCGTACCGTAACAGTATATGATTATGAATTTGACGAGGAAGTTGTGTTCCACATCGTTGGTTCAACAGAAGCAGATATCATGAAGAATAAGATCTCTGATGAATCACCGGTTGGTATGGCATTAAAGGGTGCGCGCGTTGGTGAAGAAGTAACGGTAGAAGCACCGGACGGAGAATTCAAATACAGAATATTAGATATCAAGAGAGCAATCTAATAAACAGAATGATTAATATAGTAGAAAGAGATTAAACAAAGATGGCAGAGAATAAGCAGAACAATCAGGCTAAGCCACAGGATGTAAATAAGCTGTTACAGGTTCGTCGTGAGAAGCTGGCAGATTTACAGGCGGCTGGCAAGGATCCATTTGAGATTACAAAGTATGATGTGACTTATCACAGCACAGATGTAAAGGAAGCATATACAGCACATGAAGCAGAGCTTCTTGCAGGCAGACAGGAGCCGGATATAGAGGGACTGGATGATGCACAGAAGAAGGAAGTGCTGAACAACGATTATAACGAGAGAAGAGCAATCATGGATGCATCACCGATCCATGTTAGCATTGCAGGACGTATGATGTTCAAGCGTGTTATGGGTAAGGCATCCTTCTGTAATATTCAGGATCTGAAGGGTAACATTCAGGTGTATGTTGCAAGAGATCAGATCGGTGAAGAAGCTTATGCAGATTTCAAGAAATCCGATATCGGTGATATCTATGGTGTAAAGGGCTGGGCATTCCGTACAAAGACAGGAGAGCTTTCTATCCATGCAGAAGAAATGACACTTTTAAGTAAGTCATTACAGATTCTCCCGGAGAAGTTCCATGGCTTAACAGATACAGATGTCAGATATCGTCAGAGATATGTAGACCTTATCATGAATCAGGAGAGCAAGGCTGTATTTATCAAGCGTTCACAGATCTTAAAGGAGATCCGTAACTTCCTTGCAGGTCGTGATTTCATGGAGGTTGAGACTCCTATGCTTGTTGCAAATGCAGGTGGTGCGGCAGCAAGACCATTTGAGACACATTACAATGCATTAAATGAGGATGTAAAACTTCGTATCTCTCTGGAATTATATCTGAAGCGTCTGATCGTAGGCGGACTGGAAAGAGTTTACGAGATTGGACGAGTATTCCGTAACGAGGGTGTTGATACAAGACATAATCCGGAATTTACACTGATGGAATTATATCAGGCATACACAGACTATGAGGGTATGATGGAACTGACAGAGTCTATGTTCCGTTATCTTGCTGAGAAGGTTTGTGGAAGCACAAAGATTTCCTATAATGGAATCGAGATTGATTTCGGTAAGCCATTTGAGCGTCTGACCATGAATGATGCGATCAAGAAATATACCGGAATCGACTTCGATCAGGTAGAAGATGATGCAGCAGCTAAGAAGCTGGCTGATGAACACAATATTGCATATGAAGAACGGCATAAGAAGGGTGATATCATTAACCTGTTCTTTGAGGAGTTCTGCGAAGAAAAGCTGATCCAGCCTACATTTATCATGGATCATCCGATCGAGATCTCTCCACTGACCAAGAAGAAGCCTTCTGATCCAAGCAAGGTTGAGCGTTTCGAGTTGTTCATTAACACATGGGAGATGTGCAATGCATACTCCGAGCTGAACGATCCGATCGATCAGCGTGAGCGTTTTGCAGCACAGGATGCAAATGCAGCAGCCGGTGATGATGAAGCAGAGCACACAGACGAGGATTTCTTAAATGCATTAGAGATCGGTATGCCTCCTACAGGTGGTATCGGTTATGGTATCGACCGTCTGGTTATGCTGTTGACTGATTCACAGGCAATCCGTGATGTGCTCCTCTTCCCGACAATGAAGTCATTAGATGCTGACAAGAAGGCAAATAAGACTTCCGAAGCAGCTCCTGTTGAGGAAACTAAACCTGTTGAAAAAATAGATTTTTCAAATGTTAAAATAGAGCCATTGTTTGAGGAAACAGTTGATTTTGATACATTCTCAAAATCAGATTTCAGAGCAGTTAAGGTTAAAGAATGTGTTGCAGTTCCTAAGAGCAAGAAACTTTTACAGTTCACTCTTGATGATGGTACAGGCACAGACAGAACAATTTTAAGCGGTATTCATAGCTTTTATGAACCGGAAGAGTTAGTCGGAAAGACGCTTATCGCTATCATAAACCTCCCACCTAGAGCAATGATGGGAATTGAGTCTTGCGGTATGCTCCTTTCAGCAGTTAATAAACTCAAGGATTCAGAGGATGAAGAACTTCATCTTTTGATGGTAGATGACCATATTCCTGCTGGAGCTAAACTGTATTAAGAAAGTAAATGCATGTATTTTACGACAGTGTTACGACAAATGGTGGGCTATGATATAGTAAAAAATATTTCTAACCTTAAAAAATAGGTTGATTATTTTAAAGATACTGTATATACTAAAGTTAGAAGTAAATGTTTGCCGCTTGCTGATGATGCGGGATATAAGTAATTCAGTTCGTAAATGAAGCCACTTGCTATACAGGTGGGATAAAAATAGTATAGTTCGTAAATGTTCCCCATCAGTGAATGCTGATGGGGAATTTTATCACACAGGAAAGGTTGTTTATGGAGATACGACAGGGATATTCTTATCATATCAAGGATGAATTTTTTGACTTGGTTCAGGATAAATATTTGATGAGTAATAAGGAACAGGGAAATTACCGTCCTCATTATTATGCAATTCAGGATAAAAAGAACCCAGAATTATATTGGATGATTCCAATTAGTTCACAGGCAGAGAAATATAAGGGAATCATTGAGAAGAAAAAGAAAAGATATGGTAAATGCAATACAATTGTGATTGGGTTATTTGCAGGAAAGGAAAATGCCTTTCTGATACAGAATGCGTTTCCTGTTATTGAAAAATATTTTGATCATATACATACGATTCAGGAACTGCTAGTGACAATACATAAAAAGCTGGATAAATTACTTGTTGAAAATCTGAATGAAGTGCTGGCTATGTATAATCGTGGAATAAAACTTACTTTTACAGATATTGCAGCAATCAGAACAATTATGGAAAAAGAGTTGAAAAAGTAGAAAAGACATCATTACTTATGGAAATAAGTAGTGGTGTCTTTTGCCTATTTATCGGATTTTTCAATAGCATTCAAATGTTCCTTTAATACCATATTTATATACTGACTGAATGACCTATCATCATCCTCTGCCAGTTGTTTTATTTGCTCAATAATATCTTCATCAAGGGTAATACTTACTTTATTTTTTAATGGTTTCATTCAATCACCTACCTTGTAGATAATATACCACCAAGTCATACTTAATATTGAAAAGTAGGATAAAGCAATACTTCACATTTTGCTGAAATATTCATGGTAAAATATCAAAATGTTAGGTATAATGTAAATATCAAATTAGAAAAGGAGCGTGGTGTTATGGCACTTATAAAATGTCCTGAATGTGGTAAAGAAATATCTGATGCCGCAAAAAGTTGTCCGAATTGTGGACATCCAGTAAAAATTGGAAATGGTAATAAAAAAAGCATAATAACTATTTTGTCTATTTTAGTTGTGGTTGTTGCTATAATCGGAATTATATTATGTGTAATAAATGTACAATCTCCAGAAAAAAAAGCGGTAAATAATTCATTTGATAAATTAAAAAAAATAATACTAGTTCCTGACTCGTTAAATGTATATGATTGTATAAGTAGAGACTTTTCAAAAGATAAAAATAATGATAGTCATAAAGAAATTATGGTGTATATTCATTTTAGTTCGAAAAATAAGGGCGGTGGAATAACGGAAAGTGAGTATATATTTGCTTGTGATAAAAAGGGTAATGTAATTGAATGGATGGATGTGGGTGACATTGAGAAGGCAGTTGAAGAAGGTACGATGTCTGAATTGATAATGGATTATGACAATTATGTATTTTATGGAAATCTAAATGGATGGGATAAGGATTTTACGATATATACAGATAAAGAAATAAAAAGATTTTTAAAATAGCATATTCATGAAAAGTGAGGAATGCAGTATTACCGTATTCCTCATTCTTTTATCACGAAAGTGTCAAAACTCAAAAGTATTGACACCGAAAATTAAATATAGTAAAATCAAGACATAGAAAGGTGTCATAACTTGGTGTCAAAAACAAAAGGAGATTTTATTATGATTTATGGGTATGCAAGAGTTAGTACAAAAGGACAGGCTAAAGATGGAAACAGTTTAGAAGCGCAAGAAAAAGCGTTAAGAGAATCAGGTGCTAATGAAATTTATGTGGATGCTTTTACAGGTACGAAAACGGATAGACCAGAATTTGATAAACTGATGGATAAAATACAAAAAGGTGATACTCTGATTGTTACAAAATTGGATAGATTTGCAAGGAGCATGGCACAGGGTAGTGAGCTGGTATCAGATTTGATTGAAAAGGGAATCAAGGTTTATATTCTGAATATCGGTGTTATGGATAATACACCATCATCAAAATTGATTAGGAATGTGTTTTTTGCTTTTGCTGAATTTGAGAGAGATATGATTGTTGAAAGAACCATGGAAGGAAAAGCCATTGCAAAACAAAATCCTGATTTTAGGGAAGGTAGACCGAAAAAATATAGTAGAAAACAGATAGAACATGCGTTGGAATTATTGGAAAGCAATTCTTATAAACAGGTAGAAGATATGACAGGAATTAGCAAGAGTACCTTAATACGAGCCAAGAAAAAGAGAGGGTAGCAAAAACTGGAAAAGCAAATTGTAATATTAGAATACAGTATAGCTACTACACGCATACACTAACACGATATAGGGTACGATATTATTTTTTTACCCTAAAAGTGGATTTTTGCCAAGAAATATAAGGGAAAACCACGATTTTTTTAAAAATCAATTTTTGACACCAAAATTAAAAAAACATAAGAAAAATAAGGGGAAACACGATAACGATTTATTTTTACGATAGCAAGGTTGAAAAATACCTTGCTTTTTTGTGCTTAAAAATAGGAAAAAGCGTGTGTGTGCATTTTCACGTTAATTGTCATTACAAAAAGAGAATAAACAAGTGGTGATACATTCGCATAAATCAAAAATGCTATTCGACATTAGATTTAGGAGGAAAAATAGATTATGGATAAAAAGAAGCGTTTAGCATATTTAGAAGAGATTGATGCACATGTTGGTTTTCATACTGGAAATGGTATTGCACCACAGGTTCTTGATTTGAAGAAAGCAAATGACAATGATTTTGTTACAAATTGCAATATTCGTAAAGTTAGAAACGAGGATGAACAGGAAACGTATCTTCGTGTAAATCCTAACAGGAATAACAACGGATATATTCTGACAGAATATACAGCTTTTAAGAAAGTAATGAAAGATGTGTTTGAAGAGTTGGCAATAACTGATTTCAAGTGGAAGCGTGTAGATATGAGTTTTAACACTATGGACAATAAGTATTATCTGAATTATACAAAGTTAAACCGATTATTGATTGCTTGTATTGCTAATTCATCAAATGACAAAAATACATACGATACGAAAAATTTCTGGAATGGTAAGACCAAAAGTCTTGCAACGAAAAATCAGTTAAGAGAAGTTGAATTTTATGATAAAGCTGATGAAAGCCAGAATAGAAGCCCATATTATAGTCGATTGGAATTAAGAAGTGTTCGTATGAAGGATAGTATTGAGCATGAATTTTTAAAAGTATGGTTTGACAGATTGGATGATGCTGTAAAAGAGTTTGAAGCTGTTCAGAATAGATTTAATCACAGTATGGCTGAATTATATATGGAAGATTTAAGCAGAAAGAAACGTGACAAGGAATTTATGAGTGTGAACAGTTTTTTAATGACAAGACGTGATTATATCTTTACAAGTAACCAGATGAAAAAATTATTGATGTTACTTGGATTTACGGAAGAAAAAGCAAATAACAAGGCTAGTAATTTTAAGAAATATCACAATATTGAATATTTCAGTCTTGAAGATTTGAAAGCTATTGTTACAAATATTAAAGAAAAAATGATTGAGTATTTTTCAAAATAAAATTTGAAAATAGTAATTTGTTACCAAAAATAAATTTTATATAAATGTTGAAAAGTATTGAAATATAAGGCTTTATTGAAGATTTTCCTTAAAGTCAGTTACCTAATATGTTCATTCAGTTAGGTAATGGATGAGTGTGAATGTGTCACCAATATTTACACAAAAGGAGAATAAATAAGGTGACAAGATATAAAAAACTTAATAAGAAAGAAAAACAGAGCAGATACTTTAACATGAAAGCAAGATGTGGAAAGGAATATCAGGATCGTAATCCTCGTTATAGAGGAGCTTTCATGTATGAGTTATGGGAAGAGAACAAGAAATCCTATTACGAATGGTTAGATAATAATTTTTATGAAGTGCCAGGCGAAAATCAGATGGATGTTGATAAGGATATTATACAATATGGTAATAAGCAGTATCATCCTGATTTGTGTTTAGTCGTTCCTCATAATATCAATGTATTCTATGAAACGATTGAGGTTGGAAAAACAAATATTACACAGAATCCATTTACTAAAAAATATAGTGTAAAAGTTAAGAACGGTAATAGCTGGATTCGTTCAAAGGATATTGATACATATAATCATGCGTTAGATAGTTATTGCGATATTAAACAGGGAATATTGGTAAGTAAAGCAAAAGCGTTAAAAGATTATATTCCTGAAAAAGTATATGCGGCGTTGATGAATACGGATATTAGAGCCATTAACTGTAAGCATTATCGTGATGCTGAAAGTGAGGTGTAGTCGTTATGGAAAAAGACATTTTAGTACCTGTTTGGGAGAAGTATTCATTATCCATAGAAGAGGCGGCTGTTTACTTTCGCATTGGTGAGAATAATATCAGGAATATTATAAATCAAAATCCAGATGCAGACTTTTGGTTTTGGAATGGCAATAGAAAACAGATTAAAAGAAAATTATTTGAGAAGTACATGGATTTACAGAAGGTTGTTTAAAAAATTATAGAAGATCAGAGTGTGGTATGGTATGATGAACCCATACTATATCATGGCTCTTTTCGGAAAGGAGATAGTATTATGTCTGAAAAGAGAAGAGATAGCAAAAATAGAATTTTGCAAAATGGAGAGAGCCAAAGAAAAGATGGTAAATATGAATTTAAGTATGTTGATGTAAATGGAACTCGTAGAAGTGCTTACAGTTGGAAATTGGTTGCAACCGACAGAGTACCAGAAGGAAAACGCTGTGAATTAAGTCTTAGAGAGATGGAGAAGCAAATAAGACGAGATTTGGAAGATGGTATACAGACTCATACAGCAAATACTAAAACACTGAATCAGCTATTTGATACATATATGTCCACAAGGGAATTAAAACAGTCTACAAGGACAAATTATCAGTATATGTATAAAAACTATGTGAGCGATACTATCGGGAAAAGACGAATTTCAAGTATTAAGTATAGTGATATTAAGAAATTTTATAACAGCCTGATACTTGAAAAGAAATTTAAACCGAACAGTATGGAAATAATCAATACAATATTGCATCCTGTTTTTACAATGGCTGTTAGGGATGGATATATCCGTACAAATCCTTCAGATGGTGTTATGGCTGAAATCAAAAAGAGTCATAATTGGGAAAAACCAAAACGTCATGCGTTGACAGAAAAGCAGCAGTCGTTGTTTGTTGATTTTGTAGCTGGTTCTGATACCTATAAACATTGGTTGCCTTTATTTACTGTACTTCTTGGTACAGGATGTAGAATCGGCGAGGTTATCGGTTTGACATGGCAAGATTGTGATTTTACAGAAAATATTATTTCTATAAATCATAATCTGATTTACCGACAGCAAGATGATGGAAAGTGTGAAATGCACATTACTACACCAAAGACAGAAGCAGGAAAGCGTATTATTCCAATGTTTGAAGCTGTCAGGAAAGCCTTATTACAGGAACGAAGGCAGCAGATGAAATGTGGATTTAATACTGCTATTATTGATGGGTATTCAGGATTTGTGTTCACTAATCGTTGTGGATATGTGCATAATCCACAGACCATAAATCGAGCGATTAAACGTATTTACACAGCCTGTAATGAACAGGAAAAGGTACAAGCTAAAAAAGAACATAGACAGCCTGTTTTAATACCACATTTTAGTGCTCATAATCTCAGACATACCTTTTGTACTAGGTTATGTGAGAACGAAAATGATTTAAAGATTATTCAGGAGATTATGGGACATAGTGATATTACTACCACAATGAATGTTTACAATGAAGCCACAAAGGAAAGAAAACAGGAATCCTTTGCAAGACTGGAAGGTAAAATAAAAATCTGTTAGCAATTTACGACAATTTTTACGACATTCTACAACAGAGATATAAAGATATATAAGAAGATATGTGAAATACAGATGCTTTTGAGCCTTGTATTAGTGGGGATATAAGAAGATATGAGCACTTATTTAAGGGTGAAAATCCTAATCCCTACGATGAAGAGCTTGAATGATGTAAATAAGAAAAATGATGTAAAATCTAAGGCTGCTGAAGAAGTGAAAGCAGAGCCTGAAAAGATTGATTTTTCTAAGGTAAAGGTAGAGCCTTTATTTGAGGAAGCAGTTGATTTTGATACATTCAGCAAGTCAGATTTCCGTGCAGTAAAGGTTAAAGAGTGTGTTGCCGTACCGAAGTCAAAGAAACTGTTACAGTTCACTCTGGATGACGGAACAGGCACAGATCGTACGATTTTAAGCGGTATTCACGCTTATTACGAGCCGGAAGAACTGGTTGGAAAGACTTTAATTGCGATCACTAACCTGCCACCGAGAGCTATGATGGGAATTGAATCCTGTGGAATGCTCCTCAGTGCAATCCATGAGGAAGAGGGAGAAGAAAAACTTCATCTTCTGATGGTTGATAACCATATCCCGGCAGGTGCAAAACTCTATTAAGATGTAACTATATGAAAGTCAGTTACTCCGTGCCTATGGCACTCCCGTAACTGCCAACTGCATTCGTAATCCGGGCGATTGCCCTACTTACTCATACAGTTTAGCCTGACCGATATCCATGAATTCGTTCATGCAAGCATGACTTATTCATGGCTGCCGTTCAGGACTTTCATAGTAAATAGACGGGACGTACTTCATTTGATAAAAAACTGAAAAAACAGCGATTTATATCAAACTTACATCATTTGATGCAGAAATCGGTGCAAGCAAGAAAAAATCGCATA
>ERZ1026776.98-NODE-98-length-65450-cov-54.440905_pt1 | contig 65450 bp, 53 predicted proteins | sample MGYA00380125_ERZ1026776 | MGnify/ENA primary metagenome ERZ1026776 (study PRJEB33269, sample SAMEA4719761) | human gut metagenome | biome: human-associated habitat; feature: organic feature; material: feces | place: Cameroon | collected 2013-10 ...
TATCAGCATAAATTAAAAATAATGGTCAAAACATTTGGATATTAACATAGAAAGCGGATTAAACGGATGTTGACTGAGACAGATATTCTTTATAAGCTGCATCCGTGTTATCCGAGAAATCCGTGTTCGTTATCAAAGCGATAATTATAGGTTAGGGTGCATAATTTACAGAACACGGATTGCACGGATTAAACGGATGTTGACTGAGACAGACATTCTTTATAAGCTGCATCCGTAAAATCCGTGAAATCCGTGTTCGTTATCAAAGCGATAATCATAGGTTTGGGTGCGTAATTTACAGAACACGGATTAAACGGATTAAACGGATGTTGACTGAGACAGACATTCTTTATAAGCTACATCCGTGTTATCCGAGAAATCCGTGTTCGTTATCAAAGCGATAGTCATAGGTTAGGGTGCGTAATTTACAGAACACGGATTGCACGGATTAAACGGATGTTGACTGAGACAGAATCTACTTAACCTTCCGCTCAATTTGTATACCATTGTAATGGCCGAAATTGATTAGTAGTCCTAACTTAAACCCTGTTGCTTTTAGGTAATTGTAGACTTGACTTAGATGAGAACCATCAAGTTCTGAAACAGCTTTTATTTCAACTATGATGTCGTCATAACAAACGAAGTCTGCACGGTAGGTTTGTTGAAGTTCTTTACCATCATAGTAAATCTTTAGTTCCTTTTCGCGTTGGTAAGGAATACCACGTTTTGTGAACTCAATGGCTAAGGCTTCCTGATAGACGGACTCTAAGAAGCCATGTCCTAAGACATTGTACACCTGCATAGCAGCACCATTGATGGCGTATGATTCATTGCTATGATATAACATTTCAAACTTGAATTAGGGTGTTTAATTTATAGAACACGGATATTCTTTATAAGCTGCATCCGTGAAATCCGTGAAATCCGTGTTCGTTATCAAAGCGATAATCATAGGTTAGGGTGCGATATTTACAGAACACGGATTGCACGGATTACACGGATGTTGACTGAGAAATAATATAACATAATTACACAGATGAGATTATATAAAGAAGCATACGTAAGATTCGTATATTCTTATAAGCTGCATCCGTGAAATCCGTGTTCGTTTTTATAATTTTAGAATTCGCTCGTGAAGTGGAACTTGATATGCTTAAAGTCCTGCTGTGCCATTGACAGCACGTAGCCAGAGTCGGCGAGGAATACGTCGCGACCGTCGCGGTCCTTTGCCATGTACTGGTATTTACGCTTCTTGAACTGGTCGAGTTCTGCCTCGTCGTCGCTCTCCACCCAGCATGCCTTGTGAAGATGAACCGGTTCCCAGCGACACTTCGCGTTATACTCGTTCTCAAGACGATACTGGATAACCTCAAACTGGAGCTGACCCACAGTACCGATGATCTTACGACCGTTAAACTGATTGACGAACAGCTGCGCCACACCCTCGTCCATAAGCTGGTTGATGCCCTTCTCCAGCTGCTTTGCCTTCATCGGGTCATCGTTCTCGATGTACTTGAACATCTCAGGCGAGAACGACGGCAGTCCGCGGAAGTGGAGCTTCTCGCCGTCTGTCAGCGTATCGCCAATCTTGAAGATGCCGTTATCGGGCAGTCCGACGATGTCGCCCGGCCATGCCTCCTCAATGGTGCTCTTGCGCTGCGCCATAAACTGCGTAGGTGAAGAGAAGCGGATGGTCTTGCCCTGACGTACATGGAGGTAAGGCTTGTTGCGCTCAAACTTGCCGCTGCACACCTTGCAGAAAGCGATACATGAGCGGTGATTGGGGTCAATATTGGCTGTAATCTTGAAGATGAAGCCGGTGAACTTAGGCTCCTCCGGATCCACCAAACGCTCCTCTGCCTGTGTAGGACGTGGCGACGGCGCAATCTTGACGAAGCAGTTGAGCAGTTCCTGCACACCGAAGTTGTTGAGAGCCGAACCGAAGAATACGGGAGCCACCTCAGCATTACGGTACGTTTCGACGTCGAATTTCGGATAAACACCGTCAATAAGCTCGATGTCGTCACGCAGCTGCTGAGCGTCCTGCTCACCGATGTGCTGGCTGAGTTCGTCGGAATTGATGTCCACTTCCACCTTCTCCGTCACGCGCTGCTTGTCTGGCTTGAAGAGGTCGAGCTTGTTCTCATATATATTATATACGCCCTTGAATTTTACTCCGATGTTGATAGGCCATGACAGCGGGCGCACCTTGATGTTCAGCTCCTCCTCCAGTTCGTCGAGCAGGTCGAAGGGGTCGCGTCCCTCGCGGTCCATCTTGTTGATGAAGATAATAACCGGTGTGTTGCGCATGCGGCACACCTCCATGAGCTTGCGGGTCTGGGTCTCCACACCCTTCGCTCCGTCCACCACGATGATGGCAGAGTCTACGGCGGTGAGCGTGCGGTAAGTGTCCTCACAGAAGTCCTGGTGACCCGGTGTGTCGAGGATGTTCACCTTATAATCCTCATAGTCGAACTCCATAACAGAGGTCGACACAGAGATGCCACGCTGCTTCTCGATGTCCATCCAGTCCGACGTGGCAGTCTTGCGTATCTTGTTGTTCTTAACTGCACCTGCCACCTGAATCTGTCCTCCGAAGAGAAGGAATTTCTCCGTGAGCGTAGTCTTACCGGCGTCAGGGTGTGATATGATGGCGAAGGTTCGCCTGCGTTCTATTTCCTGATTCATTCTTCTTTTGTTGTTATCTTATATGTGTCGGGGGTGTCAATTATCAGAATTCCTCGTCGTCATCAAACTTGAGGCCCTCAGTCTTGTCCTTGATATGATAGTCGCTGAGCATTCCGAGGAATGTGGAAATCTCCTTGATGGCATGTTCCGTGTTGGGCGTGATGGTCTTGCCCTGCAGACGCAGCATCATCGTGCCGTAAAGCGCGTTGAGGCAAGTCTCAATCTCGTTGATGTCCTTCTCGCCCTTGTTGCGCAGCTCCACGATGAAGGGCAGCACCTTATAATATTCGGCGTTGTAGAACGGGAAGCGTGAGCTTTGGAGCAGACGGTTGTGCAGCTCGTTAAGGTCGTCCACCACAATCTTGTTGATGGTAAGGTGTCCGTGTTCGCGCTTGCCCTCGGAGTTCATCATTGTGATAAGGTCGCCATACCAGTCCACCATTTCCGAACGTTGCTCGTCAGTATAGTCCGTGAATCGCGCTATGTATTCGTTCTTCAGGCGCGACAGCTGGCAGCCGTAGGCACGTATGATGTCCTCCACCTGCCACATATAGAGCACGTATTCAGCCGTGCTTTTCTTTCTGAGTTGTTGGGATATAAACATGTTTCTTGATGATACGGGGATTAACTTAATACGGCAGCTTGTAAAGATTGAAGAAGGTGCCGAGGAGCATGATGACGGAGAAGATGATGACAATGCATCCCACCACACGATTGATGATAAGGATGCCGGTGTCGTCAAACTTGCCTCTCACCTTGTCGATAAGCCACGACAGTCCGAACCACCACAGCAGGGCGCCGCCCACTATGCTGGCATAACCCACCGTCATCTCGATGGGACGGTTTGGCACTACGAAGGCAAACTGTGCGAAGAGGAAGATGAAGAGGAAGATAATCAGCGGATTAGACAGCGTTACGAGGAACGCCGTCACGCCGTTGTGCACGAGTGTGCCCTTCTGCGTCTTGTTGCTCTTATGGATGTTACGGGTTGGATTGGAGCGGTAACAGTAGACGCCGAATAACAACAGCACCACGCTGCCGCTTATCTGGAGCAGAAAGCGGTTGCGCTCGTTTCCGACAAAGTTCATCATAAAACTCATGCCTAAGCCTGTGAAAAGCGCATAAATGAAGTCGCTCACACAAGCACCTATACCCGTTATGAAGCCATACCAACGACCCTTGTTAAGTGTTCGCTGTATGCACAGCACGCCCACCGGCCCCATCGGGGCTGAAGCCATGATGCCTATAAGTATTCCCTTGAATACAAAGTCTAAAATATCTAATTGAATAGGAAACTGCATAACGTGTGCAAAATTGCAAATTTTATATGATATGGGCAAATTTTATACTTAAAACTTTGTTATGTTACAACATTTTTAATACCTTTGCCATTAAAGAAGAACAATCGTTTACTATTAATTTACTAAATAAATACAAACAGCATCATGACAGAAGAATCATTGAAACCGTATGTTATCGGTTTGGACCTCGGAGGCACTAACTCTGTATTCGGAATCGTAGACAGCCGTGGCGACATCAAGGCCACCACAGCTATAAAGACACAGGGATATGGCAACAACGTACAGGCTTACGTTGACGCAGCTGTTGACGCGCTCCAGATCATCATCGACCAGGTTGGCGGCATCGAAAAAATCAAGGCTATGGGCATCGGCGCTCCTAACGGCAACTACTATAACGGCACCATCGAGTTCGCTCCGAACCTCGAGTGGGGACGTGACGGCGTAGTGCCCTTGGCAAAGCTCTTCAGCGACAAGCTCGGCATCCCCGTTGCTCTTACCAACGACGCTAACGCAGCTGCCATCGGCGAGATGACTTACGGCGTGGCTCGTGGCATGAAGAACTTCATCGTCATCACTCTCGGTACTGGCGTAGGCTCTGGCATCGTGGTTAACGGACAGCTGGTTTACGGCTGCGACGGATTCGCCGGCGAGCTCGGACACGTCATCGTAAAGGAAGACGGACGCGACTGCGGTTGCGGCAGAAAGGGCTGCCTGGAGACTTACTGCTCTGCCACTGGTGTGGCTCGCTCAGCACGCGAGTTCCTCGCCAACTCTAATGAGCCGTCTCTGCTCCGCGAGCTTGATCCTGAGAAGATCACCAGCTATGACGTATCTATGGCAGCTGCCAAGGGCGACAAGATTGCCCTCGACATCTATCAGTTCACTGGCCAGTTGCTCGGCGAGTCATGCGCCAACTTCGCTGCCTTCTCTTCTCCTGAGGCATTCATCTTCTTCGGCGGCTTGACAAAGGCTGGCGACCTGCTTATGAACCCCATCAAGAAGGCATACGACGACAACGTGCTCAACATCTACAAGGGCAAGGCCAAGTTCCTCGTAAGCAGCCTCGAAGGTTCGTCAGCAGCCGTTCTCGGTGCTTCAGCTGTGGGCTGGGACATCAACGATTAATGCAGCTATTGACAACAACTCAATCATACATCCGCAATTCCAACGTCTTGGAGTTGCGGATGTTTTTGTATAAAGGAGCAAGAGGTGTGCGTTTCACCGACGACAATATTTGCATTTCTATTGCTCAATACTATGAGTTGAACGGACAACAAAATCTTTGGTGCGAAATTCTTGAGTTTTGAGCGTTTGGGAGCAACAAGCTCATACACAGTGTGTTATGCTGTTTTCAGGAGAAATGTTATGAAATCAGACTCGCAAAAGAGCCGTTTTTTGCTGCAATAGTGCCACTTTTACACTACAATAGTGCCACTTTTATCATGCAATAGCGCCACTTTTACACTCTAATAGTGGCACTATTGTAGTGTAAAAGTGGCGCTATCGTTATGCGCGGGTACTGTTTGCACAGCAAAACACCGTAAAAACAGCAAATCCGAACTCTATAATCAATTTTTATTTTGTAACATGTTTTTACTCTTTGTACGATATTTGCATGGCAAGACTGATGATTAAAACGACTAACAATTCCTAATTCGGACAGCCGCTTAATTCGCTACGCTCAGCTCACCAGTATGGATATCTCCTGAGCCCTTCACGTTCTGATTGAGCGAGCGGAGCGTACCCTTCATCGTGATGTCGCCCGAGCCGAATACGCTGCAGTCGGACGTGCCGCAGTCATACATCTTTGCTTCGATGTCGCCCGAACCAAACACCTTCAATGTGCTGACACCTACACGATTAAGACCTAAGTCAACATCGCCAGATCCGTTCACCTCGCAGCTGACAGTCTGAGCCTTAATGTCCTTGATGTCGATGTCGCCAGAACCGCTCATTCTTATCTTGGCATGATCGCAGACCACGCTGTTAAAGTCGATGTCGCCAGAACCCTCAAGCGCCACGTCGAGGACGTCAGTATCAAGCGGACCGTCAACGTCGAAATCGCCGGAGCCGGTCAGCTTCACACCCGTAAGGTCGGGCGATGTGATGTAAATGGTAAGAGGCGTATCATCATCGAAAGAGAACGAGAAGCCATTACCCTTCGACTTGATGACAAGCGTCTCGCTGCTGCGCTGCACCGACAAACGCTCCACAAGACCCTTCGCGCCAACTACGCGGACAGACGGAGTCTTGCCCTGAACGAACTTCACGTCATAGGACGTATATGACTCTACGCGAGAGAAATATCCGAGACTTAGGACCTGCGATATCCTCTTGTGCGACTCCTTGTCCGAGCGCAGACTGCCGGACGAACTGCAAGCCGTGCAAACAACACATGCCATGGCGAAAGCTGCCAAGGCAACAAATCTTCCAAATGTCTTCATTTTCATCATCATTCTATTCGTTTTGTTGATAATTTGTGATTTGGTTTACACTATATAGACGCAAAGCTACAAAAAAAAGTTGCAAAAACAAAAAAAAGTTGTCCGTACCATACTTAATTATTACCTTTGCAGATGTTCTGGCTTCCAAGCGAGACACAAGCCACGGACAAAAACAGACACGAAAGAAAGATATGAAGATAGAATTGCTTACTGAGGCGGAGCTCGCCTCACTAAACACACTGATAGAGAGTTCGGAAAACATCGTCGTTTGCTGCCACAAGTCGCCCGACGGCGACGCATTGGGATCGTCATTGGCATGGAACGCCTACCTGACATCGCGCGGCAAGCAGACAAACGTAATCGTGCCGGATGCGTTCCCCGACTTCCTGAAATGGATACCGGGAGCAGACCGTATCATCAGGTTCGACAAGAACGCTGACAAGGCAGGCGAAATGCTTGAGAAAGCCGACCTCATATTCTGCCTCGACTTCAACGGTGCTGACCGTGTGGACGAGATGCGCGAACCGCTGGAGCAGGCTAAGGCGAAGAAGGTGATGATTGACCATCATCTCGACCCGAGCATGGACACCGTACTCACCATCTCGCACCCCAACATGTCGAGCACGTCGGAACTGGTGTTCCGCATCGTATGGCAGCTCGGAGCCTTCGAGGAGATGACAAAGGAATGGGCAACGTGCGTATATTGCGGCATGATGACCGACACGGGCGGATTCACATACAACTCCACACAGCCCGAGATATTCTTCATCATCAGCCAGCTTCTCACAAAGAACATCGACAAGGACAAGATTTACCGCAACGTATTCAATAACTTCAGCCCGTGGGCGATAAGATTCCGCGGATATCTGATGAGCCAGAAGCTGAACGTCTTTGCCGACCTGCACGCTTCTTACTTCGCCATTTCAAAACGCGAGATGCGCGACTTCCACTTCATCAAGGGCGACGCAGAGGGCCTCGTAAACGAGCCGCTGCGCATCAAGGGTATGAAACTTTCCATCTCGCTCCGTGAGGACGACCGCCACGACAACCTCGTATGGGTGAGCCTTCGCTCCGTGGACGACTTCCCCTGCAACAAGATGGCAGCCGACTTCTTCAACGGCGGCGGACACCTTAACGCAAGCGGCGGCAGACTGCGCTGCTCGCTTGAAGAAGCAGAGAAGGTGGCAAGACGTGCCATCGCACACTACGAAGACTTGCTGAAGTAAAAAAAAGCCAGAAGGAAAGAAACAAGAAACAGAAAACAAAAACATACAAAGGAAGAAAATGAAAACAGTTAAGATTCTTATATGCGTCGTGCTCTCTGCACTCGCCTTCGCAGCATGCAGCGACACAGAGACATACGCCGACCAGAAGAAGAAGGAGCGCTCTGCCATCAACCGCTACATCGCCAACCAGAAGATCAAGGTGATAAGCGAGGAGCAGTTCTTTGCTCAGGACACCACTACGGACGTATCGAAGAACGAGTATGTGCTCTTCGAGAGCAACGGCGTATACATGCAGATTGTGCGCAAGGGATGCGGAGAGAAGATTGAGGAAGGCGAAAGCACCACGGTATTGTGCCGCTTCAATGAATATAACCTCATCGAGTCGGACACCACCCTGCAGCTCACCAACATCTATCAGTATGCTTGGCTCGTGGACAAGATGAACGTACGCAATACCTCAGGCACGTTCACTGCCTCATTCGACACCAGCTCCAGCCTTATGTACACACGCTACGGAACGGCTGCCGTACCAAGCGGATGGCTTGTGCCACTGCGTTACGTCAACATCGGACGTCCCACCAATGAGGGCGACGAGGTGGCTAAGGTTAACCTCATCGTGCCACACTCGGAAGGACAAGACGACGCCGCAAGATATGTCTATCCATGCCGCTACGAGATTACCTTCGAGCGCGGAAGATAAACGGGCGCAAAAAAAATAAACAGAAAACATCAATACTTACGTAAAGATAATAAGACTATGACATTGATTAAGTCTATTTCCGGAATACGCGGAACCATCGGCGGACACACTGGCGACACGCTCAATCCGCTTGACATCGTGAAGTTCACAACTGCCTATGCCACGTTCATGAAGCGCAGAGCAACAGGTGAAGAACAGCCGAAAATCGTTGTCGGACGCGACGCTCGCATCTCCGGCGACATGGTACGCAACATCGTCTGCGGAACCCTCATGGGTATGGGACTCGACGTCATCGACATTGATCTCGCCACCACTCCTACCACCGAACTTGCCGTTAAGTGGACAAAGGCTCTGGGCGGCATCATCATAACAGCAAGCCACAACCCACGCCAGTGGAACGCGCTGAAGCTCCTCAACAGCGAAGGCGAATTCCTTACCAAGGAGGACGGCAACGAGGTGCTCGCCATTGCCGAGAAGGAAGACTTCGACTATGCCGACGTCGACCACCTCGGACACTACACACGCGACGACTCTATGAACACACGCCACATCGAGAGCGTCCTCAGCCTCAAGCTGGCTGACGTGGACGCCATCAAGAACGCCAAGTTCAAGGTGTGCGTAGACACCATCAACAGCGTGGGCGGCGTAATCCTGCCTGAGCTTCTCAAGGCTCTCGGCGTGGAATACACCATCCTCAACGCCACACCTAACGGCGACTTCGCACACAATCCGGAACCATTGGAGAAGAATCTCCAGGGCATCATGGACGAGATGAAGAGCGGCAAGTATGACCTCGGCATCGTCGTCGACCCGGACGTTGACCGCCTGGCATTCATCTGCGAGAACGGCAAGATGTTCGGCGAGGAATACACACTCGTCAGCGTTGCCGACTACGTGCTCAGCCACACCAAGGGCAACACCGTCAGCAACCTCTCTTCCACACGTGCTCTGCGCGACGTGACAGAGAAGCACGGAGGTGCTTACACTGCAGCTGCCGTAGGCGAGGTGAACGTAACCACGAAGATGAAGGAAGTGGGTGCGGTAATCGGTGGCGAAGGCAACGGCGGCGTCATCTATCCTGAGAGCCATTACGGACGCGACGCCCTCGTAGGCATCGCTCTCTTCCTTTCTTCTCTGGCACACAAGGGTTGCAAGGCGAGCGAACTGAGATCCACATTCCCCAACTACTTCATCGCCAAGAACCGCATTGACCTCACACCGTCTACGGACATCGACGCCATCCTCGAGAAGGTGAAGGAGATGTTCGCCAACGAGAAGATTACGGACATCGACGGCGTTAAGATTGACTTCCCCGACAAGTGGGTGCACCTCCGCAAGTCGAACACCGAACCCATCATCCGCGTATACAGCGAGGCAGCCACTATGGAAGAGGCTGACGAGCTGGGCAAGAAGCTTATGCAGGTGGTGTACGACATGCAGTAAGCATGACGTGATACGACATGAGAAAGACCATTCTTACACTAACAATTCTGCTTCTCCGTCTGCTCAGCGCCAGCGCACAGCAGACGGACGGCTTCCCTTATCCATCCGTACCTGACACGCTCCGCACGCCGGAGACACGTGCCATGTACGTGATGGAGCATTATTGGGACCGCTTCAACTTCGCAGACACCGTTCTCATTCATCGCCCGGAGATTACGGAGCAGGGCTTCGCTAACTTCCTCGACCTTCTGCCGAGGGTGAAGCCGGCAACGGCGGCAACCGGACTGACTGCCCTTGCCACACATTTATATAATATAAAGGCGGATGAGAAAACTGCTGAAGTGATGCGTGGCTATTTCGAGGAAATAGCAGACAAATATCTCGGCGACTCGGAATCGCCGCTTCATAACGACCTGCTCTACGCGCAATACATTGACGCTATGACCGCCAACAAGTTCGCTTCGGTGGCTGACCGCACTCGCGGAGAGTATATGGCTCGCAATCTGCGCAAGAATCTGCCTGGTTCCGTGGCTGCCGACTTCGTGTATACGGACCGCAACGGAGCCACGCACAGCATGCATTCCTTCAACGCCACATACACCCTACTCTACTTCTACGACCCTGACTGCGACCATTGTCAGGAGGTGAAGGCGGAGCTTGCGGACATGCCACAGCTGACGGAAGGCATCACCTTCCGCGTCCTCGCCATCTTCCCGTACGACGATGCAGAGAGGTGGAAAAGCGTAAAGCCCGACTTCCCCGCCTCATGGACGGACGGAGTAAGCCCAGAAGGAAAAATAACAACCGACGACATCTACTATATAAGGACAATGCCGTCGCTGTATCTGCTGGACAGCGAAAAGCGAGTGATACTGAAAAATCCTGATTTGAAGCTGCTAAAAGAAACGGTTAGCAAGTTGAAAGTTGAGAAGTGAGAGTTGAAGGTTGAGAGTTGAGAGTTATAATATGTTTATTATTAGCATGATCTTTCAGCTAATCATAACTCTCAACTCTAAACTCTCAATTCTCAACTAAATTTAATAAGCCTCCCTGTACTTATTCTCGTCCTTGTCCTGCAGCATTGACAAGTAGCTCTGATAGCGAGAGGCGGCGATGTAATGTTCTTCCACGGCCTTGAGCACCGCGCAACCCGGCTCGTGCGTGTGAGTGCAGTTGGAGAAACGACACTCCTTAGAGAAATGGAAGATGTCCTTGAAATAGCTTGTCAGTTCCTCCGGCTCTATGTCGAACGTGCCGAAACCCTTTATTCCCGGCGTATCTATAATCCATCCTCCCTCCGGAAGCTGCAGCATTTCGGAGAAGGTGGTGGTGTGCATACCAGTGTTGTGCGCATCGCTAATCTCCGATGTGCGCAGGTTGGCACCGGGCAGGATATGATTGATGAATGTGGATTTGCCCACACCGCTGTTGCCGCTGAGAAGCGTAATCTTGTCCTTCAGCAACGGCAGGATGGCGTCCATGCCCATACCCGTGGTGGCAGACACCGCCACACACTTATAGCCGACGGTCTCATAGAGCTTCATCATCATCTCCTGATAATGGCGCTCCTCGTCGGAAAGGATGTCCGTCTTGTTGAAAACGAGCACCATTGGCACGCTGTAAGCCTCAGCCGTGGCGAGGAAGCGGTCGATGAAGATGGTGCTGGTCTGCGGATAGTTGACGGTGACGATAAGGAACGCCTGGTCGACGTTGGCTGCGATGATATGGCTCTGCTTGCTGAGGTTCTGCGACTTGCGTATGATGTAGTTGCGGCGGTCGCAGATGGAAGTGATAAACGCCGTGCCCTCCTGATTGAGGATTATCTCCACACGGTCGCCCACAGCCACCGGATTGGTGCTGCGTATGCCCTTAAGGCGGAAGTTGCCCTTAATCTTACAGTCCACGTTCTTGCCCTCGTCGGTGCGGACCGTATACCAACTGCCGGTGTTCTTTATTACTATTCCTTGCATCTATTAAAATAAAAAAAGCAAAAGGTAAAAGAGTATAGAAGAGGCAGCCTGCTTTACTCTTTTACCTTTTTTTATTATACAGTCATAATTTCCTTCTGCTTTGCAGCGAGGAGTTCCTCCACCTTCTTCACGAACTTGTCGTGAATCTTCTGGAGCTCGTTCTCAGCGTCCTTCTCGAGGTCCTCTGAGAGTCCGTCCTTGATGGCCTTCTTCAGCTTGTCCTTTGTCTCCTGACGTGCGTTGCGGATTTCCACCTTTGTGCGCTCGCCAATCTTGTTACACTGCTTTACGAGATCCTTACGACGCTCCTCGGTCGGCTGCGGAATGCCGAGACGGATAATCTCGCCGTTGTTCTCAGGTGTGATGCCTACATCGCTGTCCATGATGGCTTTTTCGATGTCGCGAATCTGCTTTTTGTCGAAAGGACGGATGGCGATGGTACGCGGATCGGGAACGGTGACATTGGCTACCTGGTTGAGCGGAACCATAGAGCCCCACGAGCTAACGCGAACGCCGTCGAGGATTGCCACGTTGGCACGACCGGCACGGATGCGAGCCAGCTGCTCCTCAAGGTACATGGCTCCCATCTCCATGCGCTCCTCGGCACTGCTAAGAGTTTCTTTAACGTCTATCATAATTATTTTAGTATTAGTTTCAAAAAACACAGGTTTCTGAATTCATTTTGCAAATTTAATCAAAATACTTGACAATGCACAATATTATAAGGCAAAATACTATGCAGGGAGTATTGTTTTAGGTAGGAAAATGGATAGGAAAGTTTGGATTATTCGAAATATTTGCTAATTTTGCAATCTATGGATGATCGTGTATTGCGTGAATTGCCGCCGCTGCTCGAAAATGACTTTATGTACGTGGCGGACAGGCGAAAGAAAGAGTTCACCTACCCTATACACAAGCACGAGGTATTCGAGCTTAACTATGTGGAGAACGGGGAGGGAGTGTTGCGTATTGTCGGAGACAGCTCGGAGACAATAGGCAATCGTGAGTTGGTGCTCATAACAAGCCCCGACCTGGAGCACGTGTGGGCGCAAGGAACGTGCCACAGCGAGGAGATACGCGAGATAACCATACAGTTCTTCTTCGACTTCAACAGTTCGTCAAGCCTCTTCTGTCGCACCCCGATGTTGCCCATCAAGCATTTGTTTGAGAAGGCACGCAAGGGAGTGGCGTTTACGCCCGAAGCCATAGAAGAGGTTTATCCTTTGCTCAATTCACTGTCAACCAAGAAGGACAAGTTTTATTCCGTCATTGACTTCCTCACCATTCTTTACAAGCTCTCGCTTGCCGACGGCACACGCGAGCTTGCCACGTCGTCGTTTGCGAAAGTGGACGTCGACAGCGACAGCCGTCGTATATTAAAGGTGAAGGACTATATCAGCAAGCACTTCACTGAGGAGATTCGCCTTGCCGAACTTGCTGACCTCGTGAGCATGTCGCCTACGTCGTTCAGCCGCTTCTTCAAGCTCCGCTCCGGCAAGACGCTTAGCGACTACATCGTGGAGATGCGCCTTGGCGTGGCTGCCAGACAGCTTGTGGACACGACGAACAGCATCAGCGAGATATGCTATGGCTGCGGATTCAATACGCTCAGCAACTTCAACCGTCTTTTCCGCAAGTATAAAGGCTGTAGCCCAACGGAGTTTCGCGAGAAATACTTCAAGACGAAGGTTATCGTGTAAGGCGCTGATACTGGAACGAAGCTGATATAGCATAACCCTGATAATGACAGAATACTGCAAGAATGTGTCAGACATAGACAAGATAATGCAAACTGCTTTAGCAAAGTATAAGTAACTTTGCATACATGAATAGCTAAAAACAAAACAACAATCTTACTCAATAACAAATATGGGAAAAAACAGCAAATGCCTAGCTCTTTCGGCCTTGGCATTGACGATGTTCTATGGCACAATGAATGCCGAGAACTACAGTTTGTCAACTCCTAAGACATCGCTCGTGGTGGACGCCACCAAGGGCGGAGCTTTCAAGTTTGTATATTACGGCGACAAACTGGCAGCTGCCGACATCGCCACTCTGCAGGCTGGAGGCACAGCAGGCAAGGACGCTTATCCTGTGTACGGACTCATCGGCGCTTCGGAAGCTGCGCTCTCTGTTCGCCACGCTGACGGCAACATGACGCTGCAGATGGACGTGGCTGACATCACCGAACAGGCGGAGAAGAACGCCAAGGTGCTGAAGGTGAAGCTCAAGGACCGCGTCTATCCGTTCTACGTTACGGTCTGCTATCGTGCGTATAACGACGTTGACATCATCGAGATGTGGACCGAGATAAACAACGGCGAGAAGACCACAGTGACTCTCTCACAGTTCGATTCGGCTTATCTCCCCATCCGTCGCGGCAACGTATGGATGTCACACTTCTACGGTTCGTGGGCTAACGAGGCTCAGCTTTCCGAGGAAGAACTCAAGCCCGGCACCTTCGTAGTGGAGAACCGCGACGGCACACGCAACGCCCACACTTCGCACGGCGAGGTGATGTTCTCGCTCGACGGCAAGGGTCAGGAGAATACGGGACGCGTTATCGGTGCTGCCTTCTGCTATTCTGGCAACTATAAGCTGCGTGCCGTGACAGACGACACGGAGTATCATCAGTTCTTCGCCGGCATTGACGAATACAACTCGGAGTATCACTTGGCTAAGGGCGAGACCTTCACCACTCCCGTCACAGCCTTCTCATACAGCAAGGAGGGTCTGAGCGGAGTGAGCCGCAACTTCCATCGCTGGGGACGAGAGTATAAGCTGATGAACGGCAATCGCGAACGCAAGATACTGCTCAACTCATGGGAAGGCGTCTACTTCGACATCAACGAGGCAGGCATGGCGCAGATGATGGCAGACATCAAGTCGATGGGTGGCGAGCTCTTCGTCATGGACGACGGATGGTTCGGCGGCAAGTATAAGCGCAGCATCGACAATTGTGCGCTCGGCGACTGGGTGGTGGACAAGGAAAAGCTGCCACACGGCATCGAGGGTCTGCTCGCTGAAGCAAAGAAGCAGGGCATCAAGTTCGGCATTTGGCTCGAGCCGGAGATGTCGAACACCAAGAGCGAACTCTTCGAGAAGCATCCCGAATGGGTGATAAAGGCTCCGAAACGCGACCTTCAGTGCGGACGCGGCGGCACACAGGTGGTGCTCGACCTCGGCAATCCCAAGGTGCAGAACTTCGTGTTCTCCATCGTGGACGACATGATGACCAAGTACCCGGAGATTGACTACATCAAGTGGGACGCCAATATGAACATATCCAACCACGGATCGCAGTATCTCACTGCCAACAATCAGAGCCATCTCTACATTGAGTATCACCGTGGTTTAGAGAAGGTATTGCAGCGCATTCGTGCCAAATACCCCGACCTCACCATCCAGGACTGCGCTTCCGGTGGCGGACGTGTCAACTGGGGCACACTCCCCTACTTCGACGAGTTCTGGACCAGTGACAATACTGACGCCCTTCAGCGCGTATATATGCAGTGGGGAACATCTTACTTCTTCCCTGCCATCGCAATGGCATCCCACATCTCCAACGCCCCCAACCATCAGACAGCCCGCACCGTACCATTGAAGTATCGCACTGACGTGGCTATGAGCGGACGCCTCGGCATGGAGATTCAGCCTAAGGTGCTCAGCGACGCCGACAAGGACCAGTGCCGCAAAGCCATCGCCGACTATAAGCGCATCCGTCCGATTGTGCAGTTCGGCGACCTCTATCGCCTTCAGTCGCCCTACGAGAAGAAGGGTGTGGCTTCGCTCATGTACGTGACCGACGCTAAGGAAAAGGCGGTGTTCTTCTGGTGGAAGACCGAGTCGTTCTGCAATCAGCATCTGCCGCGCATCCCGATGGCAGGTCTCAACCCGCAGAAGCGCTATCGCATCACCGAGCTAAACCGCATCGACAACAATCCGCTCGCCTTTGAAGGCAAGGATTTCTCAGGCGAATATCTCATACAGAACGGCCTTGAGATACCTTACAACCACAACGCCGACTGGGGCAAAACCAACGAATGGGCAAGCCGCGTGCTGCTCCTCGAAGAGGTTAAATAACAGTCAGTCTTAATGCTCTTCATGTAAACAAAGTATCAGTTTACATGAAGAGCATTTTTTATTACTTACATTTTAATATATATACATTATATGCGTTTGTCATAATTGTGTAATACTATGTCAAAATAGTGTTAATACGATTGCAGGTATTGATGTAACTTTGCAAACGTAAACAAAGCCATAAACCCATATAACAATAAAAACATATGAAAACAATAGGTCGTTCAAGACATTCTTGCAATGTTAATTCAGTAACAACTTTATATAAACCCTTTAATTAGATCCCTAATGAAGAAATTAGTGATTCTTTGTATGGCTGCTTCTATGAGCAGCAGCCTCGCTTTCGCACAATCGAAGGTTACGGGTGTCGTCAAGGACGGAACCGGTGAGCCCATCATTGGAGCGAGCGTATCAGTTAAGGGGGCACAAGGAGTTGGCGCTGTTACCGACATTGACGGTAACTTCACGCTTACAGTGCCTTCAGGGAAAAAACAACTTCTGGTGAGCTACATCGGCTTCACTCCTCAGACCATTGACGTAACGGGCAAGAATACGTTCGAGATCGTACTGAAAGAAGACAACCAGACTCTTAATGAGGTGGTGGTTGTCGGATACGGTACGATGAAGAAGAGCGACCTCGCCGGAGCCACAGGTTCGATGGACGAGAAGAAGATGAAAGGCTCAATCATCACCAACCTCGACCAGTCGCTTGGCGGTCGTGTTGCAGGTGTGACCTCAATGGCAACCTCTGGTGCTCCTGGTTCATCAACATCTATTCGCGTGCGTGGTCAGGCTACTATCAACGCAGGTGCCGAACCTTTGTACGTTGTGGACGGTGTTATCTGGAACAACTCCAACACATCTGGTTCTTCTGTAGGTCTTGGTGACGCTCTTGGTAACGGTTCGGTGTCCACCGTGTCTCCTCTTTCCTCACTCAACCCGTCCGACATCGTAAGCATGGAAGTGCTGAAGGACGCTTCCGCCACTGCCATCTATGGTGCACAGGGCTCCAACGGTGTTGTGCTTATCACCACAAAGCGCGGTAAGGCAGGCGAAGCTAAGTTTACGTACGACGGTATGGTGGCATGGCAGCGTCAGGGAAAGCGCATCGACATGCTCAACCTCCGCGAGTTTGCAGAGTATTACAACGACATGTCGTCGCAGGGTATGGTCTTCAAGGACGACCGTTTCAGCGACCCTTCGGTCCTCGGTAAGGGAACCAACTGGCAGGACGCCATCTTCCGCACAGCCCTTCAGCATCAGCATCAGGTGAGCGCCCAGGGTGGTACGGATAAGGTGAAGTACTATGTTTCGGGCAACTACATGGACCAGGACGGTACCATTATCGGCTCGGAGTTTAAGCGTTACGGTGCCCGTGTCAACCTCGACTCACAGCTTAAGTCATGGTTGAAGCTCGGTCTTAGCGCCAACTACAGCAACACCGACCAGCGCCTCCTTAAGGCAGACCAGGAAAACGGTGTCATCACCTACGCCCTGACCACACGTCCTGACATTCCTATCTATGACATCAACGGCGGCTATACGTCAATCTCACAGCAGGGAGTAACTAATCCTAACCCGGTGGCTCTCGCCCTTATGGACGACATTCTCTACAAGCAGAACCTCCTCACCGGTAACGTCTTCGCAGAGGTCACTCCGATAAAGAACCTCGTATGGCACACCGAGATAGGTTATTCGTTCAACTGGGACCGCGGCGAAGTGTTTAATCCTACCGTCAACCTCGGCACATGGACACGTTCTAAGAACTACAGCTCCATTCAGAAGTCAACCGGTTCGTTCGTCCAGTTCAAGAACTACCTTACTTACAGCGGATCGTTCGGCAAGCACAGCTTCACGGCGATGCTCGGTCAGGAGTGCTGGAAGAGCAAGTGGGACAACGCTCGCACAGAGGCTCAGGACCTGCCTACCAACACTGTTCACAACCCGTCACTCGGCGATCCTTCCACATTCAAGATCAGCAACGGCTTCGGAACATCGGCTATGGCATCGTTCTTCACTCGCGAGACCTACAACTACGATGACCGTTACCTCCTTACTTACACGTTCCGTCGCGACGGTAGCTCAAACTTCGGACCCGACAACCGCTGGGGTTCGTTCCATTCTGTAGCAGGTGCATGGCGCTTCTCCAACGAGGAGTTCGTCCGCAAGTTCGCAGGCAAGTGGCTCTCCAACGGTAAGTTGCGTCTCGGCTGGGGTCAGACCGGTAACTCCAACATCGGCAGCGGCAAGTGGTCGTCAGACATGTCATCCATCGGCACCGGCCTCGGAACAGCATATCGTCCTCTGCGCATTGCCAACCTCAACGTACACTGGGAGAAGCAGGAGCAGACCAACATCGGTCTTGACCTCGGACTCTTCCACGACAAACTCGGCATTACGGTGGACGTATATAAGAAGACATCTAAGGATATGCTTATGCCGATGCAGCTTCCTTCATACATGGGAACATCGGGCAACACAAGTTCTGCCCTCGCTGCACCTTTCGGCAACTTCGGTTCCATCGAGAACAAGGGTCTTGAGCTTACCATCAACGCTCACCCCATCAGCACGAAGAACTTCTCTTGGGATTCAGAGTTCGAGATTTCTTGGAACAAGAACAAGCTCACCAAGCTCTCCGGCACCAGCTCGGCTGCCATCCTTGGCGTAGGCCAGTGGAACGACGTAGTATCGAAGAGTGACGTCGGTCAGCCTCTGTTCCAGTTCTACGGTTATGTCACAGACGGCGTCTACACATCTTACGAGGACATCGAGAAGTCGCCGAAACCGGTATCTTACGGTGGCTCTGACGGATATAACAAGTACAACACCGTATGGGTGGGCGACGTGAAATACAAGGACATCTCAGGTCCTGACGGCAAGCCCGACGGCAAGATTGACGAGAACGACCGTACATACATCGGCAACCCGATGCCTAAGTATACCTTCGGATGGACCAATACGTTCCGCTATAAGGACTTCGACCTCACCATCTTTGTGAACGGCTCGGTCGGCAACAAGGTATACAACTACATCCGCATGAAGCTCGACGCCATGAAGTCAGTATGGCAGAACCAGTCTTCCACAGTGCTCGGACGCTCACATATCACAGCCATCGACCCCAACAAGGACTACTCTAACGGCTATAAGGGTCATAACGCCAACGTGGTGTATCACTGGTATGACGACATCGACAACGTGCAGGTCACCAATCCCACAAGCATTCCGGCAGCACACCTCAACGACCCGAACGAGAACACACGCGTCAGCGACCGCTACATCGAGAACGGCAGCTATCTCCGTGTGAAGAACATCACGCTCGGCTACACCTTCCCGAAACAGTGGATAAAGCACATCGGACTGGAGAACCTGCGACTCTCTTGCAACATCCAGAACCTTTGGACCATCACCGGCTACAAGGGTTACGACCCGGAAATCGGTGCTTCCACATCGGATATGAACGGTTATGTGTACGGACTCGACAACGGACGCTATCCTTCGCCGACTGTCTATTCGTTCGGTCTTAACGTTACATTCTAAAAAAGCAGCAGAACAATGAAAAAGATAAATTTCAAGACTATAGCATGTGCAGCCTTGATGTCTGCAGCCCTGACGTCATGCAGCGACTATCTCGACTGCCCGACGGAGGACTCATACAACACGTCAAGCTACTATAAGGACGCTGCACAGTGTCGCGCCGGCGTCAACTATCTCTACAACTCGCCGTGGTACGACTTCCAGCGCGGTTTCTTCAAGGTGGGTGAGATTCTCTCAGGCAACTATTACTGGGGATCGTCGCCTTACCTCAACTTCACGCTGAACGGTTCGGACGAGGACCTCGCCAACATGAGTGCGTCGCTCTGGTCTGTCAACACACACGCCACCACCGTGTATGACAACCTCAAGAACGCCACAGGTGCTCCAGCCGAAGTCAAGAGAGCCTGTATGGGTGAGGCTCTGACATGGAAGGCTTTCGCTTACTTCTATCTTGTACGCTCGTTCGGTAGTGTGCCTATCATCCACAGCCCTATCGACATCATCAACTCACAGAAGGCAACAAGCCTTCACAAGGCTAAGATAAGCAACGTCTACGACTATATCATTAAGGTGCTTGAGGAAGCCATCACGCTTCTTCCTGAGCGCGACGAGACCGGCAAGGGTCGCATCGACAAATACTGCGCAGAGGCTCTGCTCGCAAAGGTGTACCTTACAAAGTCTGGATTCTCTGAGGAGCACACCAAGTATAACACCGGTACGTACAGCTACATCACCTGCACCGCCCACCAGCGCAATCAGGCTGACCTCGACAAGGCAGCAGAGTATGCTCTCGACGTAATCGAGCACAGCGGACGCTCTCTTGAGCCTGTCTATTCTGACCTCTTCCGTGGCGACCACAATGTCTGCAGCGAGAACATGATTTCTTGGGCATGGAGCACACAGGGCAACTGGACAATGCAGAACTCACTGCAGTGCGACCTTGGCATGAAGGGCTTCGATGAGTACGGCGACAACTGGGGACAGTATTGCGGTCCGTCCATTGACCTTCAGGACGCTTTCGGTGAGAACGCTCTCAGCCCCAACCGCATGAACATCGACGACCGCCGCAAGGCCACGATGATGCTCCCGGGCGACCAGTATGAATACTTCTATTCTGACTGCGGCGGCTTCGACTATCTGAAGTTCCTCTACAACGGATATCCCGACCACAAGTCAGGCGGTGAGCTCTACTGTCCGACTGGTGCAGCAGCCGTCAAGCATCTCTACGGCGACAACGCTGACCACATCAAATACTTCCAGACGGCTGCCGGCGTGCAGAAGTCAGCTTTGTGGACACACATCCTTCGTCTGGCTGACGTCTACCTTATCTATTGCGAGGCAAAGATCGGCAACAACGGAACGACAACGGACCCGAAGGCTTGCAATCTCTTCTATCAGGTTCGTCACCGCTCTGTAAAGAGCTACGACAAGGACCCCTCTTCTCTCTCTTGGGAGGATGTATGGAAGGAGCGCCGCCTGGAGTTGGCATGCGAGGGCGACCGCTGGTACGACTTCGTACGCCGCTACTACTACGACCCGCAGGGTGCCATCAACGAGGTGAAGTCGCAGCGCCGCAACGGATATAACAATCAGGACGCACTGGACGAGCTTTACAAGAACTACTATGAGAACGGAACATGGACAGTACCTTCTACGCTCATTTACGATACGTCGACGGCTGCCCCGAACGTCACAGACCGTAGCTTCACACTGCCGCTCCCGTCATCAGACGTTATCTTCAACCCGCTGCTCATGGAAGCTCCGGAGGAATACGATTTAAGTGGTATAACCTTCTAACAAAACACCTATTATGAAACTCAATAATAAATTCAACAGCATAATGCTGGCGCTGCTTGCCTCTTGCTCAGGTCTTGCCCTGCAGTCATGTGAGGACGAGCCCGACAAGTTCGAGCTTACCAGCGGCAAGCCGACTGTCTTCTACATCCGCCCCGCAAACGTAGAGGCTAAGGATAGTCTGCTGACATCAGCGGCTCCGTCGAAGACAATATGCATCGTCGGCAAGAACCTCACCAGCATCTCGGAGATGTTCTTCAACGACCAGAGCACCATCCTCAACACGAGCTACATCACGGACAACACCATGATTGTGGACGTGCCGAAGGAAATTCCTAACCGCGTGACCGACAAGATTTATATGGTGACATCCAAGAAGGACACCGTTACATACGACTTCCACGTCACCATCCCGGCTCCTGTAGTTGACGCCATGTCATGCGAGTTTGCCAAGGCAGGTGAGGAAGTCACCGTATCGGGCAACTATCTCATCGACGACCCTGCGGTGCCCATCACCGTGACCCTGCCTGACGGACAGACCGTGACGGACTTCACCAAGAAGACACGCACTACGCTTACGTTCGTGATGCCTGACTGCCAGAAGGAAGGTCCGCTGACCGTTACTTCGGTTTACGGCAAGACAGAGTCAAAGTTCCATTACCTCGAGAGTCGCGGCATGCTCTTCGACTTCGACGGCAAGACCGGACTGGGCAACCACGGATGGCACACTGCCACCATCACAGAGGACGAGACTTCGATTACCGGCAAGTTCCTCCAGTTCGGCGACGGTGTCACAGCTCTTGACGACGACACATGGTCAGAGGGCACATTCTCATTCGAGTACTGGCCTGGCGAGTGGACCACTCCCGTCTCGTACATCAAGGGACAGAGCGAACCTCTTACCGATCTCGTCGACTTCACCAACTACCAGAAGATGGCATTCAAGTTTGAGGTTTACGTTCCGACAAGCAATCCTTGGTCGAACCTCGCTATGCAGATTATCCCGAGCGCACTTACTGACGTAACCTGCACCGGTGCCGGCGTGGATGTCTATGGCAACAATGTTCCGGGAGCCAACACCACATACTTCCAGAACGACGTACTGCCACGCGCTCTCTGGCGTCCTTGGCAGGAAACGGGAAGCTACGACACCGGCGGCAAGTGGGTGACAGTGACCATCCCGATGGAGGACATCAAGTACGGTATGACTGGTGTGGCTGCCACTGGCACGCTCTCAGCCAAGTCGTTCGCCGGACTCGAGCTCTTCGTAATGGGCGGCGGCATCACGGGCAAGACATGCAAGCCGATCATCAAGATTGACAACATCCGTGCGGTTCCTATCAAGTAAACCTAATAAAACTTCAAGACAATGAAAAGATATTTCAATGTATTCATGCTTGCAGTGGTGGCCCTTTTAGGGCTGTCGCTGACAGCCTGCGACAACGACGACCTCAACACCGACCAGTATGGTTCGGATGTCAGAGTGCAGGCTTTCGGTCCGTGTCCGGTACTGCGTGGAGGTACGCTGTTCTTCTACGGCTCCAACCTCGACCAGATAAAGGAGATTGACATTCCGGGAGCTGATCCCATCACTTCCATTGAGGTGCTTGAGCGCGGCAGTCACAGCAAGATTTCCATCCAGGTGCCTGCCGAGAAATGCGACACCGGCATCGTGGTACTGAAGACCCAGAAGGGTGGCGAGCTTCGCACCGTTACGCCCATCACTTACCGCGAAGACATCAAGCTCCAGAGCTTCTATGTTGGTTCTGAGGGATGTCTCTCTGGCAAGCCTGGCGACGAGCTTACCATCAAGGGCGACTACCTCAACCTCATGCACGGCGTAATCTTCGCTGAGAACGACACCGTTAAGGAGGACAACTTCCTCTCTCACGACCGTTACACCATCGTGGTTCGCATTCCTGAGGCTGCCCGCACTGGCGTCATCAAGCTTACCGACCTCGCCGAAGAACCTGCAGTTCTTGAGTCGGAGGAAGCGCTGGACGTTAAGGGTGCCACCGTTGAGAGCCTCACTCCTGCAAAGCCTAAGGCTGGTCAGAGCGTCACTGTAAAGGGTGCTATGCTTCAGCTTGTGGATGGCATTAACCTTCAGGGCGCAAGCGTAAAGGCAGATGCCTTCACATCACAGCGCAGCGACCAGATTGTCTTCACACTCCCTGCCGAGGCAACAGACGGCGAGGTGATGCTTCTTCTCAAGTCGGGCGTAGAGGTTCCGGCTGGCAGCATCCAGACTGTCGTTCCCACCAACCTCAGCGCAGCTCCTTCTCCCGTCAAGAACGGCGCGACGCTTACCATTACCGGCAACGACCTCGACCTCATCACCAGCGTGGCATTCCCTGCTGCTGACGGAGGCGTAGAGGCAGAGATAGCATCCAAGAGTGCCGGCGAACTAAAGGTGAAAGTTCCCGAGACTGCACAGAGCGGCAACGTCACTCTCTCTCTCGCCAACGGCAAGACCGTCACCGTGGCTTGCGTCATCAAGGCAGCCGCCATCACAGTCCTCTCACCTGAGAGCCTCATGGCAGGCGAGCAGCTTGTCATCCGCGGCACCGACCTCGACCTCGTGGCTTCTGTCACCTTCCCCGTTGACCAGACCATTGAGGCTAAGGACATGAAGGTTACGGCTAACGCCATCGTCCTCACCGTTCCCTCGGGAGCAGCCGGCACAGGCTTCGTCCTCAATCTCAAGAACGGCACAAAGGTGGAGAACCAGACTCTCGTCATCCGTCCTTCCACTGACCCGACGCTTACCAACGCTCCTTCGGGCAATGCCGGCAAGAGCGTAACCATCGAGGGTGCCAACTACAACAGCGTGGAGGCCATCTACATCGGTTCGGTAAAGGTGGTGAAGATCACAGAACGCTCTGACTCGAAGATGACCTTCGTCATTCCTGAGACAGTAGCAGCCGGCGAGCATGACCTCATCCTAAAGACTTCTGACGGCGGTAGCTTCAACGTGGGCAAGATTACTGTTGTGCCGAACGAGATAGACGTTACTGCCAACTGCGTTAAGCAGGACGACCAGAACACACAGATGTCATTCCCCGTCACACTGACATGGGACGACAACGGACGCTTCCGCATCCAGCGCAACGCTCCGACAGACCTCACCAAGATGACATGGACAGCGGGCAAGTCGAAGATCAAGTTCTACGTTTCGTCTGCAGGTCAGCTGCAGTTCAACGATGCCAACTGGAGCGACCAGTTCGGCTATCACAACGCTGCTGAAGGCGACAAGGTGGTTGAGGTGGCTCTCACCCAGACCATGATCGACTGGATTACCGGTGCCCAGAGCGACGGATGGAGCAACACTGCTTTCCTCATCCAAGGCTCAGGCATGACCATCACTAAGATAACACTCGTTCCGTAAGGAATCTCTCTCTATGCGGGAGGATATGGCTTCCCTGCCATATCCTCCCACACAAATCCTAAAACCTTGCTACTTATGAAGAAATTATTACTTTCCATTGCTCTTGCCGTTTGCGGCTTCACAGCCTCAGCATCGGCAGCAGACGAGGCTCTCTGCCTCAAGATGAAGGACGGAACGGTCCATTCTTTTCTCCTCAACGAGAAACCCATAATAACAATGGGCGACGGCAAGCTGAACGTTGCCACCGACATGACCACAGCCACATACAGTCTTTACGACGTACGTGAGTATGTATTCGGCACCGCTTCCACAGCCATCAACGGCGTAAGCACATCAGCTGACTTCTCTCGCAACGGCGACAACATCGTCTTCCACGGTGTAGACGCGAAGAATGTTGCGGTATATGCCGCCAATGGCACTGCCGTAAACGCAGTTGCCGTCAACGACGGTACGGACACTACGGTGTCTATGACAAGCCTTCCGGGCGGCGTGTATATAATAAAAGCATCGGGAATATCCATTAAGGTGAACAAGAAATAATAAAGCTGACAATAATATGAAACTACATACAAGCCATATTCTCTCCTCTCTCTTCCTTGGCATGGCTCTCACGTCTGCCGCGCCGGGAATGGCTCAGACTGACGCCGACTCCGTATTCATCTACTATAAGGACGGCACTACGGTGGACAAGTATGCCTGTAAGGAGATTGTAAAGATGGCGCACGACCAGAACAAGACGGAGGTCTATACGGACCTGCTCGGCACTGACATTCCTCTTACCGAAACACAGAACAGCGACATAGAGAGAGTGGTGTTCAAGTTTGCCGACGACGACAACGTAACGGTGGACATCAACGGCATGCAGCTGGCAGACAAGAATGCCAGCGACGCCACGAAGATTCTCTTCGCATACATGAAGTATTACTACGGCAAGAAAATCATTACGTCCTCCATGGCAAAGGTAAACTGGAACACTACCGGTGCCGAGAACGTGAAGAAGATAACGGGCACTTATCCTGCCATCAACTGCTATGACTACATCCACATTCCTTTCGACGGCAGATGGGTGAACTATTCGGACATCACTCCCGTAAGCGACTGGGCTAAGAAGGGTGGCGTAGTGTCGCTGATGTGGCACTTCAACGTACCGGCAAGCGAGGCTGACTTCAACGCCGGCAACTACGACAACCTCACCTGTTCACCTGACAAGACCACGTGGGACATGGACAACATCTGGAAGGACGGTTCGTGGGAGAACAAGTGGTTCTGGGACCAGATGGACAAGGTGGCGGACAACATCCTCAAGCTGCAGGACGCCGGCATCGTAGCTCTGTGGCGACCCTTCCATGAGGCTTCGGGCAACATGCTCAACTCGCAGGGCTGGACTCCCTCAGCATGGTTCTGGTGGGGCAGCAAGGGCGGCGAGACATACAAGAAGCTCTGGGCTACGATGAAGAACTACTTCGAGGAGCGCGGCATTCATAACCTCATCTGGATTTGGACAGGCACGGCTAAGACCGAAACCAACAACAGCGACGAGAGCTATTATCCCGGTGACGACATGGTGGACATCGTTGGTGCCGACTGCTACGGCTCGTCAGTAAGCGAGCTGAAGGCGCAGTACGACGGACTCGCCAAGCTCTATCCCTCAAAGATGATAACGCTGGCGGAGTGTGGCAACCTTACATCGGACAACGGATCGGCTACAACCATAACAAAGCAGATGCCCAGCATCTCGGAGATGTGGAACGCCGGAGCCAAGTTCCTCTACTTCATGCCTTGGTACGACTATTACTTCGAGGACGGAAAGGCTGACAACAGCAATATGTTCTCCGCCGAATACTGGAAGGACGCAATGAAGAAAGAGAGCGTAACAATGAAGAATTGGGGAAAGAAGTAAACGGAAAGTTGAGTGAGGAGTATGAAACGTCTAACATACATAATACTATTGGCTATCATTCTCGCCTCTTGCACGAAAGGCAAGAAGACGTATGACGAGATAGGGGAAAGCGGACTTACCACCAGAACGGAGAATCTGAAGCAGAACCTGCTCGCCTACGAGGAACAAGGAGCTATGCTCGGACAGATGTATGCCACGGCTGAGGGCATCGGATGGCAGGCTGACTCGTGCCGCAGCGACCTCAATGAGGTGACGGGCGACCGACCTGCTGTCATAGGCTACGAGCTGGCAGGCATCGAGAGCGGACGCAAGCAGAACATTGACGGCATCGACACCACGCTTATCCGACGCACAGCCATTGAGTTTATGCACACGCAGGGACTCACCGTTATGCTCTGGACGGCTCCCAATCCTGGCGACAACGCCTTGGAGAAAGGATCTGCTGCCAACGAACGCCTGAAGGCATGGACGCTGAAGATAGCCCGGTTTCTCGGTTCGCTGCATGACGACTACGGCATAAAGCTCCCCACACTCGTCTATCTCTATCCCTCGGGCACGGGCAAGTGGTATGACCGCCTCTCTGCCAAAGACTATCGTAAGCTCTACGCACAGACCGTCAGCTGGCTGCGTGACGAGGGAGAAACCACGAATGCCGTGTTCGGATTCAGCAATGCTGCCGTCACAGGCACAGCAGAGGATTTCATGGAGCGTTGCCCCGAAGACCACGTCTGCTGCATGCAACTGATGTGGATCTCGTCTGACGCCGACAACTACGCCCATAACCTGCAACGCATGGCACGTCAGCTCTCGGCTTACTGCTCGTCCGCGATGAAGCCGTTCGGCATCTACACCGGACTGAAAGGTCTCGGCGATGACGAGGAGTTCTGGACAAAGAGTCTGCTGCCTGTGGTGGAACAGTGCAGATTGAGCTATCTGATGCTCGGACGAAATCACGGCGACTTCACGCAAGCCGACTTCTGCGGACCTTACCCCGGCAACAAGACCACGGGAGACTTTATGCGTCTGTACAACAGCAATCGCACCGTCATGGCGAAGAAGCTTAACGGACTGTGGCTCAAAAAGGGAGAATAGCTAACGCAACACCTAAATAAAAAAAATCATTACTTCATTTCTGAACAATAACATGAAACGATTATTCATCATCCTCTGCCTCCTCGCAGGCATCAGCGGCATATCTGTGAAAGCACAGATACGTGGCAACAACATCGTCGTAACGGTCACACCGGACCACAAGGACTGGAACTACAAGACGGGCGAGACAGCCAAATTCAAGGTTGCGGTGCTCCGTTCGGGCACGCTCCTTGACAACGTGAAGGTGGACTATGAGGCTGGTCCTGAGATGTATCCCTCTGTAAAGAAGCAGGACGTAACGCTCAAGGACGGCACAATGACATGGAACGGCACAATGAAGCAGCCGGGATTTTATCGTCTGAAGGTCACGGCTCACGTCGGCGACAAGACATACGACGGTCTCTGCACAGCAGCCTTCTCACCCGAGAAGCTGCAGCCCACCACCGTCAATCCGCAGGACTTCGACGAGTTCTGGCAGAAGACGCTTGCTGAGGCACGCAAGACTCCACTTGAAGCAAAGCGTCGTCTGCTTCCGGAGCGTTGCACTGAGAAGGTGAACGTCTACGAAGTTAGCTTCCAAAACATACGCCAAGGCAGTCGCACCTATGGTATTCTCTGCGTGCCCGTCAAGCCGGGCAAGTATCCTGCACTGCTCCGTGTGCCTGGTGCCGGTGTCCGTCCTTACAACGGCGACGTATGGACAGCCGAGCAGGGAGCCATCACACTGGAGATTGGCATCCACGGCGTTCCCGTCACAATGCCGCAGCAGGTGTATGACGATATGTTCAACGGTTGTCTGAACGGCTATTGGGACTTCAATATGAACGACCGCGACCAGAGCTATTACAAGCGTGTATTCGTTGGAGCCGTGCGCTCTATCGACTATATTGCGTCGCTTCCAGAATGGAACGGCACGTCACTTGGCGTTACTGGCAGTTCGCAGGGCGGCATGCTCTCGCTCGTTTGCGCCGCTCTTGACAAGCGCGTCACATTCTACGGAGCCGTACACGCAGCCATGTGCGACCATACAGCATCGCTCAAAGGCGTGGCTTGCGGATGGCCACATTACTTCTATTGGAACCCGAAGCATGCCGATCAGAAGAAGATAGAGACTTCTCGCTATTACGACGGCGTAAACTTCGCCCGCCGCATAACCTGTCCAGGATGGTTCTCGTTCGGATATAACGACGATGTTGTGCCGCCGACAACTGCCTACGCAACATATAATATAGTGACAGCACCTAAGGAACTTCACCCTTATCAGATAACCGGCCACTTCTGGGTTCAGGAGCAGTGGGACGAATGGGAAGCCTGGTTGCTGAAACAAATGGGACTGAGATAAAATCAAACAAAACAATAAATCACTATATGAAGAAAACCATTGCAACAGCATTAATAACTCTAACATCGATCACCATGACCGCTAAAGACAATACCAAGCATCCATTATACAAGGACCCGAAGGCTCCCATTGAGCAGCGTGTGGAGGACCTCCTCTCACGTATGACCATTGAGGAGAAGGTGGGACAGATGAATCAGCTGGTCGGCATCGAGCATTTCCGTGAGAACTCGCAGTCGATGACTGCCGAAGAGCTTGCCACCAACACCGCCAATGCCTTCTATCCGGGCTTGACGGTGAAAGACCTGGAGAAGATGACGAGCGACGGACTGGTGTCGTCATTCCTTCATGTGCTGACTCTTGAGGAGGCCAATCAGCTGCAGAAGCTGGCTATGAAGAGCCGTCTGCAGATTCCGCTTCTCATCGGTATTGATGCCATTCACGGCAACGCCAAGTGTCAGGACAATACGGTTTATCCTACGAACATCGGACTGGCATCGTCCTTTGACGTGCCAATGGCTTACACCATAGCCCGACAGACCGCTGCCGAGATGCGCGCCATGAACATGCACTGGACGTTTAATCCTAACGTGGAAGTGGCACGTGACGGACGCTGGGGACGCTGCGGCGAGACATTTGGCGAAGACCCATATCTCGTAACATTGATGGGCGAGGCTACTACACGTGGCTACCAAGGCAACCTTAACACCACCCAGGATGTACTTGCTTGTGTAAAACATTTCGTGGGAGGCTCTTACTCTGTCAACGGCACCAACGGCGCACCATGCGACGTGTCGGAACGCACGCTGCGTGAGGTGTTCTTCCCGTCGTTTGAGGCAAGCGTTAAGGCTGGCGGAGCAACGGTCATGATGTCACACAACGAGCTGAACGGCATCCCATGCCACACCAACAGCTGGCTGATGGAGGATGTGCTCAGAAAGGAATGGGGCTTTAAGGGATTCATCGTATCGGACTGGATGGACATCGAGCATTGTGTGGACCAGCACTTCACAGCCGCCAACAACAAGGAAGCGTTCCTGCAGAGCATTCTCGCCGGCATGGACATGCACATGCACGGACCGGAATGGCAGGAGGCTGTAGTGGAACTGGTGAAGGAAGGAAAGATAACCGAGGAACGAATCAACGAGTCGGTACGTCGCATTCTCTACACGAAGTTCCAGCTCGGACTCTTCGAGCATCCTTACGTAACGGCGAAGGAGCGCGACCGTGTTATCAACAATCCCGAACATAAGGCCACGGCTCTTGAGGCTGCGCGTAATTCCATCGTACTGCTCAAGAACGACAATGCGCTTCTCCCTCTTGACGCTACGAAATACAAGAAGGTGCTTGTGACAGGCATCAACGCAGACGACCAGAACATCATGGGCGACTGGAGTGAGGTGCAGCCTGACGACAAGGTGTCGACGGTGCTGAAGGGACTGCGACAGATTTCGCCTGAAACGGAGTTCGAGTTCGTCGATCAGGGTTGGGATCCGCGCAACATGTCGCAGGCCAAGGTGGACGAGGCTGTGGCGAAAGCCAAGGAAGCTGACCTCAACATCGTGTGCTGCGGAGAGTATATGATGCGATTCCGCTGGAACGACCGTACAAGCGGTGAGGACACAGACCGTGACAACCTCGACCTCGTAGGACTGCAGAACCAACTCATTGAGCGCATCAACGAGACGGGCAAGCCCACCATTCTCATCATCATAAGCGGTCGTCCGCTCAGCGTCAACTATGCTGCAGAGCACGTCCCTGCCATCATCAACGCATGGGAACCGGGACAGTACGGCGGTCAGGCAATAGCGGAGATTGTCTACGGAAAGGTGAATCCGTCAGCAAAGCTCGCCATGACAATGCCGAGATCAGCCGGACAGATTTCCACATGGTACAACCACAAGGCGTCTGCCTTCTTCCATCCCGTGGTCTGCGGCAAGTCCACGCCGCTCTATCCCTTCGGATACGGTCTCTCATACACCACATATAAGTATAGCGACCTGCGTCTCTCCGCCAACAACATCGGCAAGGACGAATCGGTGAAGGCAACAGTGACAATCACCAATACCGGCAATCGCGACGGTGTGGAGATAGCCCAGATGTACATCCGCGACTGCGTTTCGTCAGTTGCCCGTCCTGTCAAGGAGCTGAAGGGCTTCGAGCGTGTGGCACTGAAGGCTGGCGAATCAAAGGAGGTCAGCTTCACCATCACTCCAGACCACCTCGCTTTCTACGACATACACATGCAGAAAATAGTGGAGCCGGGCGAGTTCGAGGTAATGGTTGGCGGATCAAGCGAGGACGCACACCTGCTGAAGACAAAGTTTGAGGTGAAATAAAACATTGCGAAAATATAATAAATAACCAATATGAATAAGATAATGACAACATTGGCAGCCCTTGCCATTGCTACATCATCGGTAGCTGCTTCGCGTCAGCCGGCCATTAAGCTCATCAATCGCTTGGCACAAATCCAGAAGCAGGGCATTATGATCGGACATCAGGACGACCCGATGTACGGTTGCTCATGGAGTTGGAAAGAAGGTCGCTCCGACGTCAAGGAGGTGTGCGGCGACTATCCTGCCGTGATGGGCTTCGACCTCGGCGACATGGAACTTGGCAAGGACAAAAACCTCGACGGCGTGCCTTTCGACCGTATGCGCAAGGAAATCGTCAAGCAGCATGAGCGCGGCGGCATCGTAACGCTGAGCTGGCATTCCAACAATCCCGCTACGGGCAAGAACGCGTGGGACTTCGAGGGCGACGCAGTAAGCAAGATTCTCCCCGGCGGCAAGCTCAACAAGAAGTTCTGCTCATGGCTGGGTAAGATTACTGACTTCGTTCTCTCGCTGAAGACTGCTGACGGAAAGAAGGTGCCAGTCATCTTCCGTCCTTGGCACGAAATGAGCGGAGGATGGTTCTGGTGGGGCGAAGGACGCTGCACCACGGAACAGTATAAGAAGCTTTATCGCTATACGCATGACTATATGATGCGTCGCGGATGCTCCAACATCGTCTGGGCTTACTCGCCCAACCTTGCAGACCAGACCGAGACAGTGGAGCATTACGAGAAGTATTACCCCGGCGACGACGTAGTGGACCTCATCGGCATCGACATCTATCAGCGCGCAGAACACAGCAACGCACAGTATCAAGGTTGGCTGCGCTCTGAGTTGGACGTGGTAAAGAAGGTTGGCGAAAACCGCAAGAAGCTTATCGCTCTGACGGAGACGGGATATAACAACATACCCGACTCCACATGGTTCACCCAGACCCTGCTGCCCGTCCTAAAGGAATACCCCGTCTGCTACGTCCTCCTCTGGCGCAACGCATGGGACAACCCGACGGAGAACTACATAGCAGCTCCCGGCAAACCATCAGAACAGGACTTCAAGGAGTTCTATAATGACAAGAAAACATTATTCGTAAAAGACATTAAGTAAATAATTCCCAAACAACCCAGAAAGGCCCAATAAGGCCCAGTAAGGCTTAGTAAATAAAAAAAAGAACATGAGCAATTTCGCAAAAAGAGTTGAGGCTCTCCGCGCACACCATGAAGAGCTTCTTACACGTAAGAACACCCCGAAACAGTGGGGCAATGGTATATACACCAAGTATGAGTATCCCATCCTTACCGCCGAGCACACACCGCTGGAGTGGCGCTACGACTTCTCGGAGAAGGACAATCCGTATCTGATGCAGCGCATCATGATGAACGCCACGCTCAATTCTGGCGCCATCAAGCTCAACGGCAAGTATCTGCTCGTTGTGCGCGTGGAGGGAGCTGACCGCAAGAGCTTCTTCGCAGTAGCTGAAAGTCCTAACGGCATCGACAACTTCCGCTTCTGGGAGGAGCCAATCACAATGCCCGAGGACATCATCCCTGCCACCAACATCTACGACATGCGTCTGACACAGCATGAGGACGGATGGATTTACGGCATCTTCTGCGCCGAGCGTCACGACGACTCGCAGCCCGGCGATCTCTCTGCAGCCACCGCCACAGCAGCCATCGCCCGCACTCACGACCTCAAGACTTGGGAGCGTCTGCCAGACCTCAAGACTAAGAGCCAGCAACGCAACGTAGTGCTCCACCCTGAGTTTGTGAACGGCAAGTACGCTCTCTACACTCGTCCACAGGACGGATTTATCGACGCCGGTTCAGGCGGCGGTATCGGTTGGGCTCTCGTTGACGATATGACTCACGCCGAGGTGAAGGAGGAGAAAATCATCAACGCTCGCCATTACCACACCATTATGGAGGTGAAGAACGGTGAGGGTCCCCACCCCATCAAGACTCCTAAGGGATGGCTGCATCTGGCTCACGGCGTTCGAGGCTGCGCTTCAGGTCTGCGCTACGTACTCTATATGTATATGACATCGCTGGAAGATCCTACTAAGGTGATAGCACAGCCCGGCGGCTACTTCCTCGTTCCTGAGGGAGAAGAATACATCGGCGACGTTATGAACGTGGCGTTTGCAAACGGATGGATTGAGGACGAGGACGGACGCGTGCTTATCTATTACGCAAGTTCAGACACACGCATGCACGTGGCAGTGTCAACAGTGGACAAGCTCGTAGACTACTGCATGAACACTCCTGAGGACGGATATGCTACAGCAGCAAGCGTGGAGACAATAAAGAAACTCGTGGCTAAGAATCGCGAGACTTTAGGAAAGTAATGTTTATAATCTGAAAGTGGAGAGTTGAGAGTTTTTGTGCTTTCAACTCTCGTTTCTTTCAAATATTTTCCTTAGTTTTGCAGTTAATTTACTGAACTATAGCAAGTTCAATATATTTATTAATGCCCAACCTAATTAACTTTTTAACAAACAGATGATCAAGCTAAAAGAAAATATCGGATATGGCTTTGGCGATATGTCATCGTCGATGTTCTGGAAGATATTCGGTGCTTACCTTATGATTTTTTACACCGACATCTTCGGATTGTCAGCAGCCGCTGTCGGCGTAATGTTTGCCGTGACACGCGTATGGGACTCTGTGTTCGACCCTGTTGTTGGTGTCGTGGCAGACCGTACAGAAAGCCGATGGGGTAAGTTCCGTCCTTATCTGCTATACCTTGCCATACCGTTCGGACTGATAGGCATGCTTACGTTTCTCACACCGCCTTGCGGTGGTACGATGAAACTGGTGTATGCTTACATAACTTATACACTCATGATGATGGTATACAGCGCCATCAATGTGCCATACGCATCACTGCTCGGAGTGATGAGTCCTAATCCGGCTGAACGAAATACTCTCGCAACCTACCGTATGATGTTCGCATATTTAGGTTCGTTCATCGCCTTACTGCTGTTCACTCCTATGGTAAAGGCATTCGGCGGAGACCGTTCGGATGACATTATGGTAGGATGGATGACAGCCCCACAATTCGGATGGTTTATGACTGTTACAGTCATTGCTGTTATGTGCGCCATACTGTTTTTCGCTTGCTTTGCACTTACTAAAGAACGTGTACGTCCTGTGAAGGAAGCAAAGACTCCTCTAAAGAACGACTTGCGCGACCTTTTGCACAACCGTCCATGGTGGATATTACTCGGGGCAGGTATAGCTTCGCTTGTATTCAACTCCATACGCGACGGAGCAACGGTTTACTACTTTAAGTATTTCGTTGACGAGACTGCATTTGGCGACATCACATTCCTCGGAATACCGTTCGTTCTTAGCGGACTCTATCTCGCTGTAGGACAGGCTGCTAACATCGTGGGCGTTCTGCTCGCTGCTCCCGTGAGCAACCACATAGGCAAGCGCCGTACTTTTATGTCTGCTATGCTTATTGCGACCATACTATCTGTAGTGTTCTACTTCTTCGACAAATCCCAACTCGTGGCAATATTCATCTTCCAAGCTCTCATCTCGGTATGCGCCGGTAGCGTATTTCCACTGCTATGGAGTATGTATGCTGACTGTGCCGACTATAGCGAGCTTAAGACTGGCAACCGTGCCACCGGCCTTATTTTCTCGTCATCGTCAATGAGCCAGAAATTCGGTTGGGCTATAGGTACAGCACTCACCGGTATTCTGCTCTCTGCTTTCGGCTTCGTTGCCAACGGCACGCAGAATCCCGAGACAATAAATGGCATTAAGATGTTCCTCAGCCTGCTACCTGCAGCCGGAGCATTACTCTCGTTTATATTCATTATGTGCTATCCACTGTCGGAAGAAAAGATGAAGGCTATAACAAAAGAATTAGAGGAGAAGAGAAAATAAAAAACATCAAAAAGGAGGAATTTATAACAATGACAACACAAGAAATGAAGAATGAGATGCACGAGTGTCTCACCAACAACATACTGCACTTCTGGCTCGAACGCATGATTGACCGTAAGCGCGGAGGCTTCTACGGACGCATTGACGGCAACGACCACGTTGTGGCTGATGCCGAAAAGGGTGCCATCCTCAATGCACGCATCCTTTGGGCGTTCGCTGCTGCCTACCGTGTGCTCGGCGACCATCGCTACTTGGACGCTGCTTTGCGTGCAAAGGAATATATCCTCAACCACTTCGTGGACAAGGAATACGGCGGAGTTTACTGGAGCCTCAACGCAGACGGTACACCGAAGGACACCAAGAAGCAGTCGTACGCCATCGGATTTACCATCTATGGCATGTCCGAACTGGCACGCGCCACGGGCGACAAGGAAGCGCTCAGCTGTGCCCTCTCGCTCTATAACAGCATTGAGGAGCATGCCTTTGACGCTAAGAACAACGGATATATAGAGGCTCTTACACGCGACTGGCAACCCATAGCGGACATGCGACTCTCGGATAAGGACGAGAACGGATCGCGCACGATGAACACTCACCTTCATATCATCGAGCCGTACACCAATCTCTATCGCGTGGCTCCGTCACCGGAACTGAAGGAACGCCTCGTCAATCTGCTCCATATCTTCACCGACCGCCTGCTCAACAAGCAGACCAACCACCTGGATCTCTTCTTCAACGACGAGTGGCAGGGACGCCGAAACATACAGAGCTTCGGTCATGACATTGAGGCTTCATGGCTGCTCCATGAGACAGCGCTCGTTATTGGCGACAAGGATGTGCTGCAGTGGATAGAGCCGGTGGTGAAGAATGTGGCTGTGGCTGCTGACGAAGGCTTGCTGGACGACGGTTCGATGATTTACGAACGCTGGACAGACACAGGCAAGACAGACCGTTCGCTGCAATGGTGGGTGCAGTGTGAAAACATCATCGGACACGTAAATCTCTGGCAGCACTTCGGAAAAGAGGCGTGTCTTAGCATAGCCGCACGCTGCTGGAACTACACCAAGACACGCCTCGTTGACCAGAAGAACGGCGAGTGGCATTGGAGCATCAACGAGGATGGCTCCGTCAACCACTCAGACGATAAAGCCGGCTTCTGGAAATGTCCTTATCACAACACACGTATGTGTCTGGAGATAATGGAGAGAATGTAGAAATATAATAACAATACCTTATAACCTCAGTCCTATTCCCACTGTGAACGGATGCCATTCCGGAGCGTATTTTGTACGCAGCAGTGGGGTTAGGGCTGTTCTTGCATATAGCATGAAGAAGCCGCAGCCGAGACGCGCCTCGAGGTTTATTCCTACGGGATTCATGTTTACATCTTTTGTCAGCGTGTGTCTCTTGCCGAGCTTATAGCGTGAACGCTCGTTGGCACGAAACTCAATGGACGGACCGAAGGCTGCGTAGATGTCATCCGAACCGATGCGGTTTGACCATTCCAGCATTATCGGAATGCGGCAAGCCCAATAGCTTAGGTAGCTTTTCGACGGACGCTCGTCATTCTCGTTGTCTCCAACGGCGAAAGGCTGAATGCTTGTTATACCGTCAACGGTAGTGAGCATATAGTCGGTCTTGAAATGATGGCTGACGAAAGCCAACGAAATTGCTGCCGTCACAGCCCACGAACTGCTTACCGGACACTCGAGCGCACAACCCGTAAATCCCCATTCACCCGACTTGCTGTCGCGCTTTTCCTTGCCTTCTGAATTGACGCCGAAAGCTGAACCAGCGAGCATATTGCCACCCGTGAAGAAAAACGGATAATGGCTATACTCCTGACTGCGGCGCTTATACGTCTTTCTGGGGATGAAGGGCGACGTGATGTAAACCTGCTCCACCTCCTGTCCGTCAAGAAACTCGGTCTCCTTCACCTTCTTCATCTCCGAACCGTTCTTCTTATACACTCTGACATCCGTACGCTCACCTTTCTGACTGATGTCAAACTTCTGACGGTTGAATACAAAAGTGGTGTCGTATGCGCTGGTCACTTCGGTGGTCTTCGGGGTGTATGTGGTGTCGTTTGTGGTGGCTTCCTGTGCTAAAGCTACGGCTGGCACTAACGCTGCCGCCATTACCAATGTTCTGATATTCATATTTTACGGTTGTTAAGTTATCAATAATCTTTTTCTTTTATTATCACCATCTCTTAGTATAACATATCGACATGATGTCCTCCGGCGACAGGTCGCCTTCGATGTATATCACTGCTCCCTTGTTATGGTCGGTATTGCTGAAGAGGATGTAGCGGTTATTGCCCGACTGGAGTGGTGCCATCATATAATAGCCGCTGGCTATCCGTCCGTTGTCCACCACCTCTCGTATCTTCTTTGCAGCCCGTCGGTCTGTCTTCAGGATGTTGTTGATGCTTGTGGCATACTTATTATTATATGTAAGGCTCTTGTATACGGCAAGCCGATAGCCTCGAAGCTTGGTGTTCTGCATCACCACCATCTTGCATCCCTTCGAATGTCCGTACTGCTGGAAGATGCTGTTTACGGCAAGTCCGTCCTGTGCATGGCTCGGAAGCGTCACGAACAGCGTCATTACAGCGATCAGAACCGTCCTGACCGTAAGCAACGGAGGCTTGTGTATGATATCCAATAGTTTATGCATAGTGTATGTTGTTTAAATGTTGTCAAAGTTATTGCATGAGGTCGAGTGCGCTGAACGGGTCCTCGTTGTCCACAGTTACAGTCTGAAATGCCTCGTCCACCTGCTCGTTTATAACCTTCTGACTGGTGTATACCTTTCCGTCGATGACTGCATAGTTTTGCGGTTCCGGGGCGAAAGTTTTGTTCATCGGCGGCACAAGCATCACGATGGCGACAGCTACGGCTGCCACCGCTGACGATATCCAGATGCGAGGACGACGCAAAGCTATCAGCAATGTATTGCGGCTGTGCAGGGAAGCATCGGCAGGAACAACGGTCTCGGCTGCGTCTGCCTCCGCCGTCTCCCGTTCCTCGTCCACAAAGCTGAACAAGGCTCTGAGCGGTCGCCATTCCTCCGGCATGTCATCTCCTGCCAGTCGGAACCACGTGCGCAGCGTCGTCTCCTCCTCATTGGTGGTTTCGCCCGACATATAGCGGTCGATGATTGTGCGTATGTCGGTTTCGTGCGGTTTGGGTGTTATGTCTTTTGTCATTTTCTGGTTCCTTTCATCATTATCTTAATGTAAGTCTCGCGTATCTTGGTTCTGGCTCTTGAGAGGTTTCGCCTTAGATTGTCGGCGGAGCATCCCGTTATCTGCATTATCTCGTCAGCTGTATAGCCTTCTATTTCCTTCATGCGGAAAATCTGTTGTTGGAGAGGCGGCAGCTGTGCTACGATGTCACGGATAATCCTTGTTTCGTCACGAAGTTCTGCCCGCCGGTCGTCCACGGCAATGTCTATCTTGTCTGGCATCGCCGCCGAATGGCTTTCATGGCGCTGCTGGTCCAGAAACATATTGCGGACCATCGTCATAGCGAGCGACTTGAGTCTGCCTTCGGAGCTAAGTCGCTCGCGCATGTCCCACAGCCGTAGCATCACCTCCTGCACAAGGTCTTCGGCATTGTCCTCCGACCTTGTGACACTCAGCGCATAGCCTAACAGCTCGTCGCGCATGGGCAGGATGATATGGTTAAATTCGCTTGGTTTCATAACTCTTACATAGATATAACGTATGAAAACGGGAAATCGGACATCAGAATCTTATTTTTTATTAGTTTTTTCTATATACAAAATTGCCAATTCTTTACTGAAACTTGTAAAAAGATATGCACAAACTCACAAGTGTAAAGAATTGGCCATTTTTTGTTAAAAATATCCTACTGTTATTTTCGCATTCCTTATATCTTTGCATCAGAAAAACAAAGCACCAGAGAGGGTTTAGCCTCATGGTTAGTGGGAGGTAAAGAGGCATTACTGCCTCGGAAGCTGGCGGCGGTTCCGCCAGCTTCTTTTTCCGCCCCGCCAGAAGCAAGCCTACAAACATAGAGATATAACATTATTATTACTAACAAACAAAATCCCACAACATGAAGAAAGCAAGATTTATTGTAGCTCTCGCAATCATATTAGGATGCAGTACTACAGCCAGTGCCCAGTTCGGTGGATTGGTAAAGAAAGCAAAGAAGGCGGTCACCGAAAAGGTGCAGGACAAGGTGAAAGAAACAAAGCGAGATGTCAAGAACAAGGTGACGCAACAGGCAATGGAGAAAGCCGGACTGGAAAAGCCCGAGTATGACCCAAACCGCAAGTATAAACCCAGCAAGGAGGCTCTTGCTGCTGACCCACAGGCTAACGACCAGACTATAGAGGAAGGTTTTACCAAGAGTATCGGTGAAATACATGCTTGCTTTGAGCAGTTCTCAGATATTGCTCCTTACGGTCCTTATTATACTGACAATGCCAAGAAGTTCTGGGGCATGGACAAGGTGTTTACTGAGAAAGAACTCCACAAAATGTTTTATGGCGATCTTGCAGATGCCTGGAAGGTAGATAGGATGCACCGTAACTTCAGGTTGGCAAGCTTTGACCCCGTGAACATCGAAGAGCCGCAGGTAAAGGTGCCAAGAGATGAGTATTTCGTCAATTTCTGGACTTGCCGCTTCATTGCTGACCCGAAATCGGAGCAGGCTCTCAAGGAATATGTATATGCTTACATGTGGCTTAATCACACGCTTTGTAAGTTGCAGTACGAATATGCGATGAAGGATGAGCTTAATGGTATCATTGACGATAAGAGTATTATGTATCCCGAGTTGAGAAATATGCGCTGGAATCGTGATAATATGGCATACGGTTACGCTACGAGCATTACGCCGGTGGAGAATCTTCTGAAGCTTGCCGAAGAGTCTGCAAAGGGTATTGAAGCTACCGACGGTGACGCTTTCTCACGTCTTTTCAATCATTTCATGCTCGACGTTCTTGTAAACGACTTCCTGCCTAAGCACAATAATGCACCTGATGCACAAAAACTGAAACTATTGAGATTGAAGCTTGAAACACCGACAATAGGAAAACTTGTTGACGCTTATCAGCAGGGTTTCGTTGATGCTGTTTCAGAGCCCAAGGGTGTGACGGTGGATGCCAAGACGCGTACAGAGGGTTTGGCTGCAGCTAAGAAGTTTGCCGGTGCCAACTTTGAGAAGGCAGTCTTTACCAATAGTTCATGGCAGACCTTTAAGGAGCAGAAATATCCTTATCGTATTATGGCCTATGCTCTTCCTATCGCCATCATCACTAAGGAGGGAGGCAAACGCTTCGTTCAGTACTGCACGCTAACAAAGTCGGCTGACGGTTCGAAGTATTTCGTTCAGGCTGGATCGGATACCAGAAAGCATCCGTTGAAGTAATATGATATAGCAAAAAAATAGCGAAGGTTTATGCCTTCGCTATTTTTTTTTGCTGTTGTTTTTTATGAAATCTTTGATTTACAAAGTCTTTCCGATGTTTTCCGCTTCCTCTGCCACCATGTTGGTCAGCTCCACGAACTGCTGTACGGACAGCTGTTCTGGGCGCTTTGTCATGATGTCCTGAGCATAGAACTCGGGCGATGCCGAACCGCCGAAGATCTGACGGAGCGACACGCGCAGCATCTTGCGGCGCTGATTGAAGACGGTCTTCACCACGCGCTTGAAGAGACGCTCGTCGCATCCGAGGTCTGTCACCTCGTTGCGGGTCATGCGTATGACGGCACTCTTCACCTTTGGAGGCGGATTGAACACCGTCTCGTCCACCGTGAACAGATACTCCACGTCATACCAAGCCTGGATGAGGACGGAGAGGATGCCGTAAGCCTTGTTGCCGGGTTCGGAAGCGATGCGCAACGCCACCTCGCGCTGTATCATTCCCGTGCAGCACGGGATGAGATGCTTATAGTCGAGCATCTTGAAGAATATCTGCGAGGAGATGTCGTAGGGATAGTTGCCGGTAAGCACAAACTGATTGCCATCGAAGATGTCGTTCAGGTCCATACGCAGGAAGTCCTGCCCTATGATGTTCTCACGAAGCTTCGGAAACTTCTCGTTGAGGTAAGCCACCGACTCCTTGTCAATCTCGACGGCCTTGACGGGGCGTGGCTTGGTGACCAGAAACTGCGTCATCACGCCCATACCAGGTCCAATCTCGAGCACCGGAATGTCGGGACAGGCATCCACCGTGTCGGCAATGGCCTTAGCGATGCCGAGGTCGGTGAGGAAGTGCTGGCCGAGGTTCTTCTTCGGCCGTACGGATTTTATCATTCGTTGCTGTTTGGTTTATGATTAAGCCTCCTGGCGGTCGTCCACGTTGTCGCCCTCTGTGGGAGCGAGAGTTGCCTCGAAGTCGGTGATGCCGTTCTTAACGAGGATGTTATACCACTGGATGAGCTTCTTGATGTCTGAGTCGTGCACGCGGTCACGGTCGTAAGCGGGAAGCACCTCAGCGAAGAAAGCGTGGAGCTCGTCAGCAGAGCACTTCTTGTAGTTGAGTGAGCACTCCTTCGACTGCTCCTTCTCTCCAAGGCTCTTGAGCACCTGCCACAATGGGATGTCCTCAGCGTCGGTGTACATGGCGATGTCGCCGAGTGATGTAACGCGGTCTGAAGCGAAAGCCGGCATGCGGCGGTGTGTAGCGTCGATAGCCTCAACGATGAGGTTCATCTTACCACGTGAGACGAGTTTGTAAAGTCCAGGTTTTCCTGCTATTGAAAGAATTGTTTCCATCTTGTTATTTATTATTTATTAGTTATTATTTTTTATTTGGGCTTACACATTATTATCTGCTCTGTTGTGCAAGCATATTGTCCACCTGCTGTTCTATGTCGCTCTTGCCGTCATTTACGATGACGAAGTGGCTGCGACGTTCCACCTCTTCCTGTGCCATCTGCGTGTCAATCCATTCGGCTGCTTTCTCGGCGGTGATGTTGTCGCGGCGCATGATGCGCTGTATGCGGACATCACGCGGTGCAGACACGCACACTATGCGGTCGAAACGGATGCGACGGTCGAAACCGCTCTCGAAGAGGATGGCGCTCTCCAGCCATGTCATTCCAGAGGACAGGAAATCTTCTGCCACTGCGGGATGAATCACGTCGTTAAGCGCCAGCTTGTTGGCTTCGCTCGCAAGCAGAAAGTCTGCAAGGACGCGCTTCTGCAACTGTCCGTCCGACGTATAGACGTCCTGACCAACCAGCTGGCGCAACTCCTGCTGCAGTTTTTCGGACGTGCGCATAAGTCGTTTGGCAGCGGCGTCGCAGTCATACACGCTGATGCCACGGCTCTCCAGTATGCGGCAGACATAGCTCTTGCCCGAACCGATGCCGCCGGTAATGGCTGTTAGCATATTCTTACGTTATTGTTGTTCGATGAGATAGTCCACCTGACTGATTTGCAGCTGGGCGTTTCTCACTCCGTGCGGACTCGACTTCAGATAAATGTTGCACTTGTCCGACGGATTGGTTATCAGTTCATTATAGTCCACCACCACGCTGAACTGGTCTGCATTGATGCTACGGAACATGCTTGCTCCCACCGTGAAGCTAATCTTGACGCGCTGTGGGAATGTGCGCAGCACCTTGCCTTCAGGCATGTTCATTGCCTTGACGGGCACCTCTATGCTCTCCTCTGTAAGGATGTCGGGGAACAGACCGATGCGGACTGTGCTCGGCACAATCTTGACGCCCTTTATCTTCTCCAGCTCCACGGTGCGTATGACGGTATCGCCGAAGTTGGTGATATTGATGGGCACGGTCTTGACGAAGCGGAGTGAGTCGAGCGTGCGCTTGTTGGCATACACCGTCACCTGGTCAGGCCAGAACTGCGTGCGGGCGAGATAATACGACTTGCCCGGCACCACGTAGCCCGCCATTCTTACTGGCAGTCGGCGTGACAGACCGAAGTTGAAGTAGAAGTCGAGCTTGTCGGGCTTCACCTGCACCACCTTCGACATCGAGAACCTCTGCGTCACCATCTTCATGAGGTCCGCAGCCGGCACCATGCCTTGTCCTGTCTGGCGGTTGGCGTAAGTCTGGAAGTTGACGCTAACCGGCTTTACGCCTTCACCATATATATATGAGGCGAGTGCGAATCCCTTGTCGCGCACGGTTACGCGCACCGTGTCTTCCATCTCGGTGGTGAGCACGGCGTTCTTCGGCACTCCCACCAGCCTTACGGGCACACTTATCTCCTTTTCGTAGGTCTCGTTGAGCGTCATCATCAGCCAGAAGACGCTGCTCAAGAAGAGAAAGAACAAAAAAATCAGAAACTCCTTGTTCACTGAACTGAACAAGAAGTTCCTGACTACCCGTAATATTTGCGTCAAGCGGTTTTCCATCTAAACGACGTATATTATTTGAGTGTTTCGTGTGTCTCTTTACTGACGGTTGTCAGCAAGCTTTACTTCTGAGCCTGTGCGCTTGCGTCTGCGAAGACGTAGTTCTTGTCCACAGAAATGACGGTGCCACGTGCTATCTCCACCTCTACGATGTTGGCAGCGAGGTCAACACGGCGTACTGTGCCGTAGATGCCACCGTTGGTTATGATCTTGTCGCCTTCTTTGAGGGCATTCTGGAACTTGCGGATTTCCTTCTGCTTTTTCTGCTGCGGACGAATCATGAAGAAATACATGATGGCAAAGAGAGCCACCATCATAATAATCATTCCCATGCCGCCTCCCTGTGCCTGCTGAGCGGCGAGTACAATAATGTTCATTTTTGTTGTAAGTGTTATTTGTTGTTTATATTTTCTTTTGTTTTATTTAGTCTTCGCGTTCCTCGTCGTTCTGCTCAGCCTGCTCTTCAGCCTGTGCAGCATAACGCGAACGGAGCACTTCGCCCTCCTCCAGTGCAGCCTGTGCACGGTTAAGGCGCGGAGTCATCGGTCGGCGCGGAGCCTGACGGCGCTGCGGACGGTCCTCGATGGTCTTCATCAGCTTGCCTGTCGACACGAGATAGCGTGCGATGGAGTCGAGCATGCCGTTGATGTATCCGCCTGACTTCGGTGTTGAGTAAAGCTTGGCGAAGTCAACATACTCGTTGATGGTTACGCTGATGGGGATGTTGGGGAATGTGAGCATCTCGGCAATGGCAATCTGCATGATCACCACGTCCATGTAAGCCAGACGTGAGAAGTCCCAGTTGCGTGATGTCTCGCTCATATAGCGCTGAAACTGGTCAGCGTTGAGGATGGTTGATCGGAAGAGCTTAATGGCGAAGTCCTTGTCCTCAAGGTCTTTATATTCCGGCAGGAGTTCCTGCTTGGCCTTGTTCTTCGGGTCGAAGCGCTTGATGGTCTTGAGCACGAATGTGTCCACCACTTCCTTGTCGTCGTTCCAGTAGAGGCTCTGCTCCTCGAGGAGCTGGTCCAGTGCCTCGTTCTCCTGAATGAGCTGGCGATAAATCTTGCGCCAGATTTCGCGGTCAGCCTCGTAAGAGTCGTCGGTGTCAGCCATATATTCGGCGTAAGCCTGGCTCTGCTCTATCTGGTTGCAGAGTCCGCGCACGAACTCCACGCTGTTCGCCCATGACTGCTTCTGCGTCTCGGCAAACTCCTGAAGCATCTTGTTCTCCTCGAGCTGGACGGCAAACTTGTTGTATGCGAATTTCTGCGAAGGCATTGGTTGGCCTTCTCTTGCTGCCTTCTTGGTAGCGACCTCCACACGGTTTCGCTCTTCCTGTGTGACAGCGACAATAAGCTCCAGCAGGTAGTTATAAAGATCGTATGCTTTTGACAAGCTAAAGAGCAATTCTTTCTCTGCACTGTCCATTAGCTTGTTACCGTTTTGATAGTATGCGTAGGTTAACTGAACTATCTTGATTCTTATTAATTCGCGATTAATCATCCTTCTATACTATTATATATATAATGTTTGTTTTCACGTTTTTACGAGACCGTAGCCACTTTATCAGATGCAAAAATATGAAAAAACTGACTAACTACCAAGGAAAACCACAATATTCAACATTTTTTTACGCTATAATTGTATGTTTCAGAGAAAATTAGTAACTTTGCAACGCTTTTTTGAGCACATCCGTACAGAAATACAGTTCTCGTGTGATGGCGAATTAAGGCATAAACATTAATATTTATCAACTTAATTTAGAGTAACACAATTATGAAAGAGATTAACGTTACAGGTCAGAAGCGTACAGACCTTGGCAAGAAAGCTTCTAAGACATTGCGTAAGGAGGGACTCATTCCCTGCAACATCTATGGTATCGCAGAGCAGGACGGCAAGCCCGTTGCTATGTCATTCGCAGTACCTATGACTGAGCTTCGCAAGGTTATCTACACTCCCCACATCTACGTTATCAACCTCGTCATCGACGGCGAGTCACATACAGCTATCCTCAAGGAGATTCAGTTCCACCCGGTAACTGACGCAGTTCTCCACGTTGACTTCCTCGAGGTTAACGATCAGAAGCCTATCACTATCGGTATTCCCGTTAAGCTCACAGGTCTTGCACAGGGTGTACGTGACGGTGGTCGCATGAACCTCTCTATCCGTAAGATCGACGTTACTGCTCCTTACCAGCAGATTCCTGAGCACCTCGACATCGACGTTACAGCGCTCAAGATCGGCAAGAGCATCAAGGTTGGCGAGCTGAGCTTCGAGGGTCTCGAGATCGCTACTGGCAAGGACGTCATCGTATGCTCTATCAAGATGACACGTGCCGCTATGTCTGCAGCTGCTGCATCAGCAGAGTAATCGCATAACGACATTAAACCGATTCAATAAGAATATAATGTAAGCGTACGCGTCAAAGGATGCGTACGCTTTTTTTATTTATAAGGAAATATGGACAAATACTTGATTGTGGGGCTCGGCAATCCGGGCTACGAATACGAGAACACACGCCACAATACGGGATTCATGGTTCTCGACAAGATGGCGGAGAGCGTCGGAGTAAGCTTTGAGGACAAGCGTTACGGTTACGTGGCTGAGACTTCCATAAAGGGACGCAAGGTGTTTCTGCTTAAGCCCACCACATACATGAACCTAAGCGGCAACGCCGTTCGCTACTGGCTACAGAAAGAGAATATAGACCAGAAGCGACTCCTCGTCGTCGTGGACGACCTCTCCATTCCCCTCGGCGACTATCGTCTGAAGGGCAACGGATCGAACGGTGGCCATAACGGACTGGGCAACATCCAGCAGCTCATCGGACAGCAATATGCACGTCTGCGTATGGGCATCGGCAACGAGTTTCAGCGCGGACAGCAGGTAGACTGGGTGCTGGGCAAATACACGGACGAGGATATGCGCACACTCCAGCCCTCCATTGACGAGGCGGTGGAGATAATACGCAGCTTCGTGCTTGCCGGACTGGACATCACGATGAACCAGTTTAACAAGCTCGGAAAGAAGTCGAAGAAGTAAGGGAAAGGGAATAAAGAATATGGCAGATACAGCACGTATAGACAAATGGCTGTGGGCAGCGCGTATCTTCAAGACGCGCTCCATAGCCGCAGACGCCTGCAAGAACAGCCGCGTCACCATCGGCGGGCAGAACGTCAAGCCCAGCCATACGGTTAAGGTGGGCGAAGTGGTGAGCGTAAAAAAGCCGCCCATCGTCTACTCGTTCAAGATTCTGAAGACGATAGAGCAGCGCGTAGGTGCAAAGCTCATCCCTGAGATTTATGAGAATGTCACCGACCCGAAGCAGTACGAACTGCTGGAGATGAGCCGAATAAGCGGATTCGTCGACAGAGCACGCGGCACAGGTCGCCCCACAAAGAAGGAGCGCCGAGCCCTCGACGCCTTCGTCGACCCAGCATTATTCGGATTCGAGGACGAAGAAGACGATATATAGTTGAGAGTTGAGAGTTGAGAGTTGAAAGTTGAGAGTTAGGAACTGAAAGTTGAGAGTTAGGAACTGAAAGTTGAGAGTTGAGAGTTGAGAGTTAGAATATGTGGTGAAGGACATGAGTTCTTTGCTAATCATAACTCTCAATTCTCAACTCTCAATTCTCAACTAACAACTAAACCTCCTCCTCTTCATCGCTGCCCGTATCCAGCTGCGTGTCCTCCGAAATCTTGACGCCACCCGTGCGGCTTACCGTCAACACCAGAGGCACATACTCGTCGCTCATACGGTCCGGCGATCCGACGCTGGCGGCGAAGCGCAGGGTTTCGCCGTCGGCACGGTCGAAGACGATGCCGAGGAGGGCGCCTTCGCTGTTGCTGCCTTTCACGTAAGAGGCGAAGTCAGCCTTTGAGAAGGTGCGCCTTACAAACTCGCTGCCGTCAGGACGCGTGATGAGGAGCGACACGCGGTTGTCGTAATACTTGTTGCCCTGGCCGTCCTTGGCAAGTGACAGACTCTTGTCCGCCTTGCGCTCTATGCGGATATGATAGGTGGCGCCGAGCCATTCCACGTCACGCTCTGCAGCGTTGTCGCCCATGCTCTGCACCGACTTCTTCACAGCCACCGGCGCCTTCTTTACGATGATGTTTTCCGGTTGCTTCTCCTCCTTGCACGATGCTGCCAACAGCATCATCAGCGGAAGAGCCATAACCATATATTTCCGTTTCATTATATCTCGTGTTTTTTACTTTTTCCTTGTTTTTACGTCTATACAAATACAAAGGTATAAAAAAATATATCAAAACGATAGAATAACATTACAGTAATCAACGTAAAAAGACATAAATCGCAAGATGAAGACCACCCTGACAATACTGGCAGCCGTGATGAGCCTTGCCTTCTGCTCATGCGGCAGCAAGCCAGCCGATAAAGAGAAGGCCACTAAACCTGCCGTCGACACGATGGCGGTGATGGTGATGCAGGTGCAGCGCTGCTCCAAGCTCTACACCACGGAATATCGTGTGCATAAGGTGCTCACGCATGACGACAAGCTGGAGATGAAGGGCAAGCTGGCAGGACACGACTATAACATCCCCGTGCCGCTCGGAAAGCGCAAGGTGGCCATCCCCATCGATGCCACCGTCAAGGCTTACATCGACTTTGCCTCGTTCTCAAGCGATAACGTGCAGCGCGACTCCACGCACATCCGCATCACTCTCCCCGACCCGCACATCGTGCTCACATCGTCACGCATCGACCATAACGCCATAAAGCAGTACGTGGCTCTCACCCGCCGCGACTTCTCCGACGAGGAGCTTACCTCCTACGAACGCCAGGGACGCGACGCCATCATCCGCGAGATAGCCACGACGGACATCATGGAGCAGGCTCGTGTCAGCGCCGCCAACACTCTCGTGCCGATGCTGCAGAAGCTCGGCTATCGTCCGGAGAACATCACCATAGCGTTCAGCCGCAACTTCTCCGGCAAGGACATCATTCACCTCATCGACAAAACCACCGTAGAAAATGCGAAAAAGAGATAACATGCCGTTCATACAACAAATCATCAAGTCGGCTGTGGCACGCTTCGTGCTCTACGCCGTCATAGCCCTCACCATTGTTCTGGTGGCTAAGCATTACGTTAAGAAGATAACGTCATCGCCTGCCGCCTTGACCATAGAGCAGAACGACTCCATCGACATCACGCCGATGCAGATAAGGTCCATCGAGAACATCGGCGAATGGGAGTTTCTCACCATCAACGACGAAGAACTGGTAGACACCGTGCGCAAGGGCTTCTTCGGCGACGACGAGCTGGTGCGCATCTATTACGGCACACTCCGCCTCGGCATCAACATGAAGGAAGCGCACGAAGGATGGATTGTCATGGACGGCGACACCGTGAAAGCCACTCTCCCACCCGTCCGTCTGCTCGACCAGAGCTTCATCGACGAGACCCGAACACGTTCGTTCATTGAGAGCGGCAAGTGGAGCCATAAGGACCGTGAGCAGATGTATCGCCGCGCCGACGCCATGATGCGCCGACGCTGCCTCACTCCTGCAAACATCCGCAACGCCCAGCAGAACGCCAAGGAGCAGTTCCGTAGCATGCTCCAGTCAATGGGATACGAAACCGTAAAGGTGGAGATAGCAAATTAAAGATTTATTTTTTTGGATTATATTTCTCTTTTTTAAACATATATGTTTCATCGTCTTTCAAAAACCATAGCAGGTTTTTGAAAGACGTATGGAAAAACATGTTACAAAAGTAACAAATACACTCATTCCTCACTTCCATAACACATTGAATACTAATAAGGAGAGTTTTTTCACAAGACCATGTAGGCAAAAGCGGCTCCAAAGTGTTAAAAAACCGAATCAAATAGATTAAAAAATAATCTCTTCTTTGTTGGTTTTAGTTATTTCACTACCTTTGCAAAAGCAAAAAAAAATAAAACTAACGTATTATGGAAGTTGCTACTGACGGTATCTATTTTATCATATATGTCACCTACATCATAGTTACGACCACGTGTTTCGCGTTGTCGTCGGTGCTCTATCTCACAAAGGGCATCAAGACGCCGCTCTCCAACAACAAGTCGTACATCAAGGGCAAGAACCTCATTGCCACCGGCATCCTTATGGAAGGCTTCGTACACCTCCTGATGTTCATAACCATCGTCCTCGGTTATGACTATCAGAACATGTACGAGTTTGTCATACCCACCATCTTCTTCATCCAGATAATCGTCATCTATGCGGGCCTTCAGACCTTCCTCTATTCAAAGGTGAACGTGTCGTATCGGCTTGGCGTATATATGTCGCTGCCGATAGTGATCATAGCCCTCATCCATTACGCCATATTCTTCATCCCCGGCATCCACGCCATCGTAGACAGCAACAATCTCACAGCTTCCTATGATGCCTATCTTGAGTGTGCCACGTCGCGGGTGCTCGACGCTCTGCTTACCGCCTACGTAGTGACCATATCGTCCATTGGCATCTATTTTTTAGTCGTATCGAAGGGGCGCTTCCTCTCCCACATCCGCCATTATCATGACGGCGAGGTATGCAGCAAGTGCACGTGGATTCACATCCTCGTGTGGTCGCTCATTGTCTTTTACATTCTCTGCTGCGTCACCATCCTCGTAACCACACCTGAGTTTAACGTAACGTCGCTGTGGATACAGTTTGTGCTCTCCATTATCATCACCATAAGTACGCTGAACATCCAGGAAATATATCTGAATCTCGGTCCGGCGTTCGGCAACGCTAACGCCAACAGCGAAGAACAACAAACGGACGCTGCCGCTAACGGCGACGACCCCATCTCCGTCATCATCGACCGCTGGGTGAACAGAGGCGACCGCCCATACCTTGCCGATGGACTCACCGTTAACAAGGTGGCGGAGCAGATGTGTCTTAACAAGCGCCTCTTCTCGCAGTACCTCAACAACGTGCTGAACCAGAACTTCAACGCCTGGCTAAACGAGCTTAAGGTGAAGGAGGTGAAGCGCATCATCGAAGAAGAGCCCTCGCAGAACTTCAATACCATTGCCAATCGCGTAGGTTTTACCGACGCACCGTCAATGACAAAGATCTTCAAGTCAGTTTGCGGCATGACACCGACAATGTATCGCAACAGCTTGCAGAAAGAATAAATTCTCCCTTTGTCACAGCAGCTGTAAATTGAAGTTTATCGGTGAGTTTGCTGCGGTAGGCAGGGCTTTGACAAAAACCTTTATCCACAGTAGAGGAGGTCTCCGGCCTTTGGTCAAAAGTTACGTATTACAGCCTCCGCAAGCAAGTCTGATACAAACATAGGAGGCTATGGCGTCTCGCCGTAGCCACGCACCCACGAATGCAAGCGGATTGAGTTTGAGCTGCGGGTTCCGCGGAGCGGGACCTATGTCATGAAACCCACTGCAAGCTGCGAAGCAGCGCAGCTGTGGGTACATGAGCTCTCCCATCTCTCCCACAAGTGTTCCCCGAAGGGGGACTTACACATCCTCGATAATGTTGATGATGGTTGGTCCCGCTTCGCGGAACCAAGATGGTGATGAGTGCCTATCCCACAGCTGCGCTCCTTCGGAGCTTGCAGTGGGTTTCTGATAGATACGTGTCCCCTCGGGACACGGCGCTGATTGATGACTTGCTATGATAGGCTGCGTGGCTACGGCGAGACGCCATAGCCTCCTAGGTTTGCACTGGCTGCTGGACATCAAATTAATCTCAACGGCGCATCTTCAGTAAACTCAGATAAATCCGTAATCAAAAGAAAAAATCTGTGATACTCCGTGGCATCTGTGGGAGAATAACTTCCTATAACTCCTTTCGCTTGCGAAACTTGAGTAAGCAACAAAAAAAGGGAGCGCTTCACAGCGTTCCCTTTTTTAATAATACGATAAGATTTTTCTTTATTGTTTAGTTCTTGTGCGTGCGATAGTTATCTCACCACAATCTTGAATGTCTCCGTGCGATCTTCCTTTGTCGTGGCTTTCACGACGTAGATGCCAGCCTTCGGTACGTTGAGTTGGCAGCGACCGCCGTTTACACTGTGGTTGCTTGTTACCAGAGCACCCGAGATGTCGTATACCACCACACGCTTCATGTCGCCCTTCAGCGTTGCCACCACGATGGTGTTCTCCGTCGGTGAGAAGCAGTCGATGGTGTTGATGTCCGTAGTGTTGAGTGACGACTGGTTGGTGACGTAGTAGCGACCGTGGTCGTTGGCCATCATCTTCACCGTCATGCCGTCCTTAATCTCTGAGAACGTCTTTGTTGTAGCGTCGAAGAGGAAGAGCTGTGATCCCTCGTTGTTCATCTTGATAAGCATCTTGCTGTTGAGGCTGATGTTCACGTCGATGTCCTTGCTCTTTGGTGCCACTACGCCCACCGGCATCCAGTTGATGTCGTCGGAAGCGTTAAGCGCCACAGCCTGCGATCCTGCCACAGAGTAAACCTGGGCTATCTCGGCAATGTTGCCCTCACCGAGCATCTCCACATCCTCGCCCTCCACGTAGTCGCGGCTTGCCTCATCGTTGACGATAAGCTCAGACAGGCTGCTTCTCTCGCCGTTGACGGTGGTCAGCGTTACGGTCGGACGGATGATGAGAGCCTTCTCGCCTGGAGTAACATCCTTGTTGATGAGCATCGTTGCATTGAATGTTACGTTGGCAGGAGCGGTCTCGCCCTCCTTCACCTTTACAAAGAACGCCTGAGTGGGATTCACTATTACGTCTGTCTTCTTGTCGTAGTCCAGATCCACTGGTACGCTGTGGGTCTTCATAACGCCGTTGTCGAGAGTCCAGATGCTGTTCTCGAAGGCTGGGTTAGCCTTGAGGAAGCGATACATACTCAACGATGAGGTGTAAGGATTGCCTACGAGATGGTAGCGGTTTTCGCGGTGCAGGTTCTCCTTCAGCGGCTGAGTCATTGCCATTGTCTTGTCGCCGGCAACGTCGCCGAGCAGCATTCGGTAGCTATTAGCGTCGCGGTTGACCGTTACATTCACCGGCTTCTGGCTCTCGCTGTCGTAATAGCTGAACTGGGTGTCAGCCTTCGGCAGACGGATTACGGCTGTAGCGTTGGCGCCCTGTGCACCTGCTGTGTACTTATCGCCCGCCTTTACAGCGAACGCCTGTCCCTTAGTGTACAGCTCGTCCACCTTGTTATATACGTGCGACCAGTAGCCAGAGTTGATTGACAGTTCGTTGTCTGTGGTTACGTCCACTGTGCCGTCGTGATTGGCGCTGTAATTGGTGACGTTGTCCTTCACCTCTTGAGCGTCGCCGTCCCAGCTGCGCTGGTAGATAGGATAAGCGCTGCGGTCGTTCACTCCCTCCTTATATGTCATCGGCTTGAATGCCTCCGACTGCTCCTGTCCGTTGTTCTTCGGAACGTAGAGGTCGCCGGCATAGGTCTGCTGCAGCGGTGAAGACATTATGCTCCACGTATTTGGCGTCAGCTCCTTCTCCACGTAAGCCTTGTTGTAGTTCAGATAGTTGGCGTAGAGAAGCTCTGCCTCAGGCTTGAAGTAGATCTGGTCGCAGAAGTTGCCTGCCCATTTCTCGCAAGAGAAGGTTCCGTTGCCTGTGTCCGAACCGTCATCTGTCGTGTTACTCCACTTCGCCACGAAGTCGTAAGCAAAGCTCTTCATCTTCGTTGAGGAAGCGATGCCGTTGCTTCTGTAGCTTATCTCGTCGAGGTTAGGATAAACCTTGCCCTTGTCATTCTGATTAGCCACAGTCACCTTCGTGAACTTCATCGGCATGAATGCCGTGGTGGTGTTATAGTCAGCGTAAGAGTCCTTGAAGATCTCAGCCTTCGTAGAGCGCAGCCAGTTGTTGTCGTCGTTCCAGTTTGTGCTGGCAGTTCTTGGCGACGAGTTCCATGTGGCATACTCGGGCACGATGCACATCTTGATGAATGTCTCGCCCGGACAGCTTGCCATAGAACCGTCTGCGTTGTTGTATCTGAAGTGTATCTCATACCAGTAGCCTTCCTTCAGGATTGTAGCGGCATTGGGGTTGAAGCGGATGCCTACAGTCTTATCGGTTTCGTAGATGGTGTTTGCTGTCACCACGCCGATCGCCTGCTTTGTGGAATTGAAGTCCGGGTCGTTGGTGTTAGAGATGCACACCTGAGCGTCCTCCTCACTCATATTTACGCTTTTGGCTCCTTCGATGCCTGTCATCGGCAGATTCAGAGCGCCGTTCTTTTCGGCTATCGCCTTTATCTGCGGCAGACCGACACGTACTGTTCGTGCGTCGTTCGGATAGATGATGCCAGGGAAGCCGAAGTTGATGTTCGGTCCGTCGGTCACCACGCGCAGATCCACTAACATCGGGGCAGCACAGATTTCGTATACCTGACCGTTGATGGTAGCTTTGGCTTGCACTGGGATTACAGCAATCTTATAAAGACCCATCTCGTCAGAAGCAAACGTACGGTTGCCCATTGAGTTGCTGGCGTTCAGAATCAGCTGCTTGCTGTCCACGTACTTCTTCAAGAGATCGTACTGCGTACGGTTATCATTACGGAAATAAGTACTCAATCCATTGTATTCCGGATACTTGGCACGATAAGCGTGTAATGCCTCCAACAGTCCTGTTGTAGTGTAAAGCTCGTTCTCTGCGTTAGGCTTTGAGAGGAACCAGTCGAACTTGACATTGTCGATGGTCACCTTACCGCCGTTCACGGGGTCAGCCGTCTCTATCTTGGCTATCACCTCCACTGTCGGAGTGTGGGTGTTACAGTTCACTCGCAGAGCTGTGAGCACGTTACTGTTCTTGTCGGTCAGCTTGATGTTCTGCTCCACCACCTGGAATATTCCACTATACGTAGAGCAGACATCGGTGCTTATGCCCCATTTACCCGGTACGTCAGGGTTGTCGTCGCTCGGATAGGCGATGGAGAAGTAGTAGTCCTTGCCTGGTACGATGTTGAAGTTGCGGTTGGCGATTACCAAGCATCGGTTGCCGCTGTTGTCGTTCTCGAACATCGGAACAGTCTTGCCGTCAGCTGCTTCCGGAGGAAGAACTAATCCTGCATTGTAAGACGCAGGAATGAGAGCTATGCCGTATTCGTCGGGGTGTCCGTCGCCGTCATAGTCGATGTTTTCCACCTGTTTTCCTGTAGCGTCGCAGATACGATAGAAGAGTTTCGACTCCTTCTGGTTCACCATCGCCTGGAAGGTCTCGTAGATGCCGCGGAGCTTCAGTGTAATATCATCGGGAGCTGTCTCATAACCTGTCTCATTAGGACAGAGCGGCTTGTTCTGCAGCACGTCCAGCTTGGATGTCTGAGTGTAGAGGCAAAGGTCATCAATACAGTAGTCGGCACCCTTTGTATTCTGACACATATTGTCAAGCACAATGCGGAAGTCGGTGTAGTTGTCGGCAGCAGCAGACTTCTGAAGCACCTGCTTACTGTAAATCTGATACCACTTACCGTATTCGTGAGACTTTGTATTAGTCTTAAAGTCGCCTGACGAGAACGACTGGATAAGCTTCTGGTCGGTCACGTTGCCGTTTTCGTCCTTATTGATACCATAAAGGCGGAACATCACCTGCGGTGCAGTTGCGTTGTATGATGCGGTATACTCGGCAACGGCTCCACTAAAAATCAGCTGTGAACCTGTACAGAGGTTAGCCTTAAAGTCGGCAGATGCAATCTGACGGCTCTCGTTCGAAGCGTCCACATACAGGAAGTGTCCGTACTGCTTGCCGCTGGTTTTTGCGTGGGTACGATCGTAGATAGTAGGAGAACCGGCTGCCCACCATTGGTATCCGTTTTCATTATCATACGAAATGCCACGTAGGTTACCCGATTTATAGAGACCATAATCACCGTGGATAGGTGACTTACTGTGGTGTGGTGTGCTACCATCATAATAATAATCATAACGTGCAAGTTCCGCATAGGTGAATCCGTATGCACGTGATTTGAAGTCGGACGGCTTAAGACTCATGTTGTTCAATGGCGTTGTCGGCGCATCCAATGTCAGATCAGGATTGTCGTCATCGAACGATATGTCCATCTGCTGCTCATACTTATCCTCAAAATATGAGATCGTACGGTCTACGTCGCCGTCAGCAGTCAGCTCGTCCTTCATCTTCGGATAACCCTTATGTATAAACACCTCAAAGTTGGCAACGGGACACATATAATCGCCATTTGCAGCACAAGCCACTACATATACAGTCTGTTCGAAGCCTATATCTGTAGGTTTAGAAGTTTTAGCATCATTAGAAACATTATACCAAGTCGCGTTCTTGAGTGCATTTATAGTCAAGTCACAGAACTGAGTAGTGGATGAAAGTTGGCAAAACTTTGTCTTATCCTCATTGTAGACTATCCACACTATCTTGTTAGCCTGCTTCATAGTGGTATTGAAGTCTGCTGCCGTTATCTTTTGAGCCTCTGTAGTTGGATAAACCGTCTTACCTACGGTAGTTCTCAAAGGATAGAACCAATAGCTTTGTCCACCAGAATTCTTCATATTTGTACGCAGCGTCATATTTGCGTTTGCGTCCTTTGCACCGAACACGATACGCTTGTTGTCCTCAAGAGTCAGGTCAGCAGCCCTGCTGTGATCACATAAAGCATCCTTGATTCGCTTTGCCAGATATGCTGCAGACTTGATGTGGAAGATGTATCGGATGGAGAGGGTTGGTTCCTTTTCAACATAATTTGTATATATACTATAATCATTGTATCGGCTTACATCACAAGCGATAGTTTCTCCAGCCCAATCTTCTGCATCTGCTCCCGTCGGTTTATTGTATTTGACTCCTGCATAATCTCTTGCAGAATTTCTGAGACTACCGGCAATAAGTCCTATATACTTTTCGCTGGTTTTGTCCTTCAAACTCTTCAAATATGTAGATCTTGAATATACTGTCAGTCTATCCGACTTTAGGTCTGTAGTATAGTCATACCAACGAATCCATCCGTAAGGCTCAAGGTCATTGGTTGAGCTTTTCCCCCATCCATCAAAAGGCAACTCAAGCTCCATTGTGTTGCTATTTGTCGGCAGATAATAATAGTAATGCCATTCTGCAGTCTGCTGCATGCCGCGGCTGTCAAGCGGCAATCCACTTTGGCCCTTCTTGTGGAAGCCTAAGTTCTGCGCATACACACAGCTTGGCGCTGCGGTAAGTGCCATCATCGTTAGGAGCTGCAGTAGCAGTCTTCTTGACGGTGCGGGTCTGTTTATGTTGTTTTTGCGACTTTTCATATCTCAAAAGGTATTATGTTCGTACTTGTTAAATCTAAAAGTGGGTATGGCAGGAAAGCCATACCCACCTATTATTAAATGTTATTCCTTGTTTATCTGCAAGCGATATGGGATTGTTACGCCGTTTATCTCGACGTTGATTTCGTGGATGGCGTATCCCTTACGCGGGCTGATATAACCTTCGAAGGTCTTGGTGCGCTTCTCGAAGTAAGGCTCTTCGTCGTAGATGGATGTGCCTTCTCCTCCTGCCGGATCAGCCTCAAGCGTTCTGATGCTCTTGAAGGTCCAGTTGTTCAACTCCGTGTTGTCGCTGCGCTTAATGACGTGCAGCTTCAGATGGAACTCGCCGTACGACTTGAATGTGGCTGTGATGCGATCGCCATCATAGTTGAGTTCGGGGATTACGCCGATGGCAGTGAATACCTGCGGCTCCAGCTCGATGCGATAGTCAACTAACTTGACGGGGATAACCAAGTAGTCGTTTCGCGCTATCTTGCTCCATTCTGTCATGGCGATGCGATTCGTCACTGTTCCCTTGTCGGTGTTGATGCTGAGAACGAAGTACTTAGGATTTCGGGCGACGCTCTCGTTCACGTAGAACGTGGTCTGCAGCGTGCCGCCGTTCTTCACCTGAGTGCCTGACGTGCCGCCGATGCTTACTGTGTAATCCTTGTATGTGGCAGAAGCGTTGATGTTCGGCACCACATTGCCAGAGGCGTCCTTCATAGGCAGCAGGCTTACGTTGTCAGCAGCATTGTCGGTGATGTCGGTCAGCTTGACGCTCTTGATGTTCAGATCATAGCCCGTGTCGTTGGTGAAGTTAAGCTCCACCTTTGCCATCATACGGATTACCTCCAGGTCCACCTGCTGTTTCTTGCTGGTGATGTTGACGATCTGCTTGTTGCTCATCGGAATGCCTTTGGTGCTGAGTTGGGCTGTATTGCCCTCCACCTTATAGTATTTGCTTTCTATCTCAGCGGGCGTTGTCGTCATTGTTATTCCGAGTTCTGCGGGCGTGATATTGGCAAACGAATAGAACGTGGCGTTGCCCAATTCGGCTTTCGCCTTAAGACTGGTCTGCTCTACTTCCTCCGTGAAGTCGTTCTTCTCCACTATGTCCTGTATCTTGCCGTTCTGGACGATGACAACAAAGCAATTGTGCATCATCTCTCCTTCTCGGGCAGCGTTTGTGTCCACCCATGACGCTCTCGTTACGCCGTCGGAGGTGCTGCAGGAACGTGTCAGCGAGTTAGCCGAAGCGGTGAGCCTTAGCTCCACCTGCATCTTCTCGCCCTCACCCTTCCCTTGGCAATCGGCGTGGTCTTCCTCAAAGCTACATCCTACGATGGCGAGCGTTGAGAAAAGCGCAAGCATGTATGTGAAAATGTTCTTGGCGTGAGTCATCGCTATTTTAGTTTTTGTGTAAATACTCTATGTTGTTACATTATAATCTCAGAGTGTGTGCGCTTGTTCCACTTCAGCACCTTCAGTGTGACGTTCAGTCTGTCGTCCTTGTTCACCGTGTATTCGTAGTAGTGGTTGCGCTGTATGTTGTAGAGTGTGGAAGGATCTGCCACACCGTCCACGTAGTTACAGAACTGCAGTGTGTAGGTTCCGTCGTCCGTGCCGTCGCACTTGAGGTTTAAGGTTATCGATGCTTTCCTGTCGGCAGCGGCTGCCTTGTTGTCATACTCAGGAATGTAGAGCATGATGCTCTCTTCGTCGGTGTTGGTCATCGTTACGGACTGGCTCCACGAAGGCTTTGCGTTGAGCGATCCGCTGAACAGAATCTCCTTTGTGTTCTTCGACGTGTTGTAGGTCTGCGGCAGCGCATAGCCCTCGGTGTTGTAGTTGTTGAAGGTTATGTTGCCCAAGGCATAGCCTCTGGCTTTCATGCCGTCAGCGCTTCCCTTTCCTGCCATCTTCACCTTCACCTTGGCGAGAGAGCGGAGCAGGTCGATGGTGCCGAGATTGTTCTGCTTTCCGACAACGAGGTCTTTGGTCAGCGTGGTTACGCCCCACATCGGGATATACTGCTTGGTGTCGTTCACGCTGAAGGCAAGCGAGGCGATATTGCCCTTCGTAATGTTTGCTGTTCCGCAGTTGGCGAACACCATAATCTTATTGGCCTGCTTGAGCAGGTCTCCTGCATTTTCCCATGTTCCGGTGATCTGGTCGTCTATCACTCTCACGTCCTGCACGTCGCCAATGATGTTTCCGTCCTTGTCGCAGACCTTAATCTGCAGCTGGTCAGCGTTGATGGCGTTTTCGTAGGCGTCGCCTGGGTCAGTCGGATCGTAGTCCTCCCAGCCGTCGTTTACAGCTCTTGTGTTGTCGTTGACGAAGGCCATCCTGAATGCCACCTTCACATTATCGTCGCCCGTGTCCTCCTTGTCGTAGCCGTCATCGAAGCCGCACGACGTTGTGGACAGCAGACCAAACAGGAGCGAAACTGTCAGCGCGGAGGTATTGCGGTTTATTCTAAGCATAGTCAGTTTCTTTTGGTTTTTAGTTTTTGTGTTATTAAGTCTCTCTCCCTTTCGGGGATGTGGCGCTTAAAGCTCTGTTTCGTTCAGCACCACTCTCCAGGAGTTGATGAAGATGTGTGATGACAACCAGTTGTTGTTGGCGTCGAGGAAGAAGATAAAGCTGTATTCGTCCTGACGGTCAAGATATTCCTGATTGCTCATAGCTCTGTTGTATTTGCCCTTTACGAGGAGCACATAGTCGATAAGCGGAATCTGGAAGACCTTCTCTCCCGTCTCGTGCTTGAGGACGCAGAGCTGCGGGTTCTTGCCTGTAAAGAGTCGGTTGACGGTCATCTCTGCCACCACTGCCGAAGCCTGTGTGGTTCCTTCAGCGCGTGTTACGGTGCGGTTCTGTCCGACGATGCCGTCATACTTCGACCAAGGCACGTAGCGTATTGAGTCTTCCGGCAGCTCCTCATTGTCTGCCATCGCAGCACGTGTGAGCGCGGCGTTGTCGAATCCGAGATAACTGTTGTCGTCGTCGATGTAGAAGTCGAAGTCGTCGGCTTTAATCTGCTTGCCCGATGTGTTCTGGAGCACCACGCGTATGACGTTGGTGTTCTTCATCAAGTCCACTGTGGCAGTCTTGACGCCGAATCCCTCCAAATTGAGGTCAGCCTTCTTCACGAGTCCGTGATAAAGGCCGTTGATGTCGTGGTCCAAGGTGCGGCTGGTTCTGTTGATGCGGCTTGTGAGCACGCTGATGTCGTCAGCACGAGTTGCCGTCTCAGGTTTTCCGAAGACATACGATCCTGTGTATCTCTCTTCGCCTTCCGCCCAGACCTTGAGCGTATAGTCGCCGGGCTTCAGCTCGTCCACGTTCATATATCCGCCACGCTTCTTAATGTCCTCCACGCGGTCCTGCTTTTCGAGGGCCAGACGTCCGTTTTCGTCGAAAGCGTAGAGCGTAACGGTCTTCACCTCGTTAGGAAAAGCGTCCGCGAACTTCATGTTCATGTCATACTTGAAGTTGACGCGCAGCGCCTGTGGACAGTCCGACTGGTCGTCCTCCATCATTCCGCACGAGGTAACGGTGAACATCATTGCCATCACAGCTGCGATGGCCTTGAGGTCGCTTATTATTTGGCGCTTGTTGTGTTTCATATTGCTTAGCTTTTGTTTTCTGTTCGTGATATTATGAGATGGTCTCTTATATATATAATGTATATGTAGTCGTCTTATTAAGTCTTCTTTTAGTGGGCTTATCACCTTGTTCAGTGTCTCGCCATGCCGACCTCTCTTTTGTATCTGTCGGCTCGATACCTCCTCTATAGGGAACAATAATCAGCTGTACGCCCTCATTGTGCGGAGCGTCTTTTGTCTGAGAAAAAATATGAGGGAGAGCTTATCGGGTGAGCCGACAGCCTCCCCCTCATATTTCTATTTAGAGTGTCCGGCATCAGCCGGAACAGGTGTCACAATATTATGTGTCAGTGATGTCGTTGTGAGATTACTTACCGAGCTCTACAGTCTGGCCAACAACTCTCCAAGAGAGAACGTTGATACGAGCTGCAAGATAAGTCATAGGCTCATCTTCCGGAGTAACGGGAACGAACTCATTATCCTTGTCGTATACTGCAGTACCGAAACCGGTAATCTTAGTAACGTCAACCTTGTAGAAGTGGTTACGAACCATACCGAACTCACCAGTCTTGCCAGCAGCGCCGAGGTGCTTAACTGAAGTCCAGTAGTAAGTCATACCTTCCTTGTAGATAACTGCATTGTTGGCACCGTAAGCAGTGTTAGCTGCGTCTGTAGCTACAACGTAAGTTTCGCCAGTCTTCTGGTAAACCACAACACCGTCCTTAACCTGAGCCTTAACCTCATAAGGCTTATCTGCGTCAACTACAAAAACAAGATCAGCTGGGTCAAGACTTTCGTATGTAGTGCCTGCGTCAGTAGTTGAAACCACCTTGAAGAAATTCTTGTTCTCATTCAGAATGACCTTCTTAACATCATTCTCAGAAAGATACTGAACGCCCTTATACTTAGAAATCTCAAGAGGATTGCCATTGACGTCAACGAGCTGAGCAGCAGCTACATAGATAGGTCTATTGGTCTCTGCATAGCTTGTGTTAGGAGCGGTGTAGTAAACATCACCAATGTGTGTGTTGGTGTAAGCATTCCATGACTTGTAAGTGCCATCGTTATTAGGAGTTGTCTCCCAGTAGCTACGATAGAAGTTAGCATCGTTCCAGTTAAAGCCAATTGCAGTTTCTGTCCAAGTAGGCTCAATTACCTTGATGAGATTAGCCTTTGTGTTCTCCTTGGCAATACCCCAACCCTTGATCATAGCATAAACCGGAGTACCTGTTGCAGTCTCACCTACCTTGAACTTAGACTCAGTAGCGCCACTTGCAGTAGAAGTAATCTTGGCAGCAACACGCTCTACATAAATGTCAACCGGATCGTTCTTAGCAGCTTCTTCTGACAAGGCAACGTGACCAGAAATGTCTGATGTCCAAACCTTATCTTTACCATTAGCGTACACAGAGCTTGTCATAACGAAGTCAGAAGCAGTAGCACTCTGACCATTGAAGTTCTGAGCTGTAACAACACCCTCAACTTGAGACTTTGTCATGAAATCGGCAAGTTTACCATCCTCGATTGTCTCAGGATTTACGACAGCCATCATAGACTGAGGATAAGACATGTCTTTGCCCTTGATTACAAGCATTGAGTTGGTAATGTTCTCAACGTTACCAGTAGAAGCTGTCATCTGCTCAGGTGCAAGCTCCAACCAGTTCTTGCCTTCTGCCAACTTGTAAGGAGCACCATCCGATGTGAAGAAGTAGAAGCGGATTGTGTTGATCTTGCTCTCTGCAGCGGTTCCGTTCTCATACACAGCTCCGTCAGCACGTGTACCACCAACACCAACATTATTGATGTTTACAGCTACATAACTCTTAACGCCTTCCACGTTAGGATTGTTCTCTACAGCGTCTTCTGATGTACAAGCGCTGAATGCAAAGGCAGCAAGTGCCAATGGGAATAATTTAAACTTGTTCATACTGTTGAAGTTTAAGTGATTAATAATTTTTGTGTTTAGTAAAAATATTTCTTTTTTAAAGAGTTTCTGTGTTTGGCTTGTCTTTGTGTTTGTGAAGCCGAGTTTAGTCTTTGTGTTGTAAGGGTGTATGGTTGTTTATGTCTTTTTATTGTAGGTCGTCATAGTTCTGCTTGGCAATCTCGCATCCCTTGTCGGAAGCAATTCTGAAGCACTCGATGGCTTTCTCGTCGTTGCCGATGTGCCAGTAGCAGATGCCCCTTGCGTTGTAAGCCTCAGCGGAGTCGCCAGCCTTGTCCAGCTTGCGGAGCGCCTCAGCGAATCTGTCCTCATTGATGTCAGCGCAGGCAGCGTTCAGATTGGCAGTCTCGTCGTTGGGATACATGAGCGCTGCGATGGCGAACACCTCGTTAAACTCCTTCGATCCCGGCTCGTAAGTCTGAGCCACCATATACATCTCGTTCTGCGAGAGCAGCTGCGGCTTGGTCTTGATAAGCTCCTTAGCCTCCTCCACTGAGAACGGGCGCACGTTGCAGGTGATGACGTAGTCAGAATGGCGGAGAGCCGGATACCATGAGGCGAGCATTGTGCGATACTCCTCAGGATACTGCGACTTGATGAGCCATTCGCGGCGGTCGGGTTCTATAGAGTTGTCTTCCGCAATCTTGAGGATGGCGCTTCGGTTGTCAAGGTTGCTCTCCTTGACATACTTGCAGAGACCGTCCCAGTCCTCCGGCGTAGCGTTTACGGTGAAGAGGCGGTCGTCCAGATGGACGAGCTGGCGCACGTAGTTCTTCAGCGTAGCGGCACGGTTATTGGCGAGGTATTCGTTGTGATCGTAAGGGGCCTCCGGTGAGGCATAGCCATGAATCTCAATCTTGGTGATTGTCATATTGGCGTCCTTCTTTATCACGTTGATGGTGTCGACGATCTTCGCCAGCTCACGCGGGTTGTTGCGGTAGTTGGGATGCAGCTCTGTGCGGTCTACGGGGAAGTCGATAAACGCTCTTCCTGACATCTCGTATGTCTTCTGCTCCACAGCGACGGGCTGTATGAACGCCACCTTGGGCTGTCTCATCTTCTTTACGGTCTCCTGCTCCTGGTCGTCAATCTTGCCGCATCCGCAGAGGTCTTCCTTTATTACGACGTCTGCTGAGCGCATCCAGTCGGCAAACTCGGTCTGGGTCTGGTAAGCGAACATCTGCTCCTTACCGTTCTTCCTTGTTACGTCATAAGCTCCGGGATATTGCTTGGCGTCCCTTCTGTCGTACATAACCTTCTGTCTCTTGCCGTTGATGACGATGGGCTGCAGAGCCACGCTGTTCTCCCCCGACTCGATAACCGGCGTAAGGACGATGCGTCTGTTGGCAGGCATACGGAGCGAGTCAAGGCGGAGGTCCATTCCTACGAAGAACTGGTCGTCAGCTCTTGTCGCCTTGATGTTCTCCACCGCCACCTGACGGTTAAGAATCTTGGTCGACCTCTTCGTCTGTGCCGACGCGTTGACGGCGCTGATGGCGAGGGCTGCTGATAGTATAATGTAGTATTTCATAATGGTGGATCTTATTGTTAGTGAAAATGTGTGGTGAAAAGTGGGCTGTCTTCTTTTATATTAGAATACGTAGATCAGCTCCACGGCTGCCTTGGTAGGACCGACATAGTTGCGATGTCCCTCACCCTTCTTGTTTCCGCACGTCTTACATTCGAATTTCTTATAGTGGATGTAGTCGTAACCCAGTCCGAGGGAAGTCTCGAGGTTCCAGTGCTTTGAGAGTGGCCATTGGTAGCCCGCGGTCAATCCGCCTCCTACGAACCATCCTTCATATCTATGGTCCTTAAACTCCTTGAACATTCCGAACGGCAGTTCGATGCCACCAGCGTTGAACTGTCCTCCCATAGCGTGTACCCCGAGGAACCATCCGTTGAACGTCTGGCAGAACCAGTAGCGGTATTCGGGTTGTACCACCCAATGGCGTATGCTCTTATTGTCATTGAATTTCCAGGGGTTGATGCCATAGAAGGCCTGAACGGAGTGCTTTCTGCCGGTCTGAAGTTCGAGACCGACGTTCGGGGTTGTGGTAGCCCAGTAGAGTAAGTTGGTCTTGAGTCCCAGTTGCTGGGCGTTAGCCGATACAGCCACGAGCATAGCTACGATGAGCAGTCTCAATCTGTATGTTACGTTTTTAGCCATATTATTATTCTTTTTTTAGTTCGTTGTTAAATGTTCCGTGATAATACGTATCTTATCTAATAATGTAATAAGTGGGGTTGTGGGGCTGTACTGTTGTGTTAAGTCGTCTTCTAAACCTTATTATATACGTTATAGATAGTCGGTTTTTTTAGTTTTGCGTCGTTTAAGCGTCTTAGTTTAGCGTCGTCGTTGTGTTGTCGTTACGACTTTGTGTTTAGCGTCATTGTCCTTTTTTATTTTGGACATTGCAAAGGTACATCAAATTTTCGGAAATCATTTGTGAATATAGCATAAAAATTAAACAAATCGTAAATTTCTATGTTTTTTTTACCGTTTGAACGTTTTTCTGCAATATTTTACATGTTTTTCCCAAGTTTTTGTAAATTTAGACAGGGTAAAAATCTCACAAATCCGTCCCAAATTAGATATTTACAAGAGGATTGGACAATATTTACTGTCCGATTCGTGCAGTAATAAGGAATCGGACACAAGGGAGTTTGGCTTATCCCACAGCTGCGGAGCGGCGCAGCTTGCAGTGGGGTTCGGATGGTCGGTCCCGAGTCGCGGAACCTATAGGGAGATGGGAGGTTTGCTATGCCCCACAGCGGCGCTGCTTCGCAGCTTGCAGTGGGTTTCAGATGGTCGGTCCCGCTATGCGGAACCTAGGGGGGATATTGGAGGATGGCTTTTACCCACAGCGGCGCTGCTTAGCAGCTTGCAGTGGGTTTCGGATAGTCGGTCCCGCGTCGCGGAACCTATGGGGAGATGGGAGGGTTGCTTATACCCACAGCGGCGCTGCTTAGCAGCTTGCAGTGGGTTTCTGATAGTTGGTCCCGCGTCGCGGAACCTATAGGGAGATGGGAGGTTTGCTTATACCCACAGCGGCGCTGCTTAGCAGCTTGCAGTGGGTTTCAGATGGTCGGTCCCGCGTCGCGGAACATATGGGGGAGATGAGAGGTTTGCTTATACCCACAGCGGCGCTGCTTAGCAGCTTGCAGTGGGTTTCAGA
>ERZ1026776.99-NODE-99-length-64995-cov-48.886341_pt1 | contig 64995 bp, 47 predicted proteins | sample MGYA00380125_ERZ1026776 | MGnify/ENA primary metagenome ERZ1026776 (study PRJEB33269, sample SAMEA4719761) | human gut metagenome | biome: human-associated habitat; feature: organic feature; material: feces | place: Cameroon | collected 2013-10 ...
GACGTTAGTCCGTGGCCAGCCGCGCAGCGGCCTTTTGTGTATCTTATGTAAACTTCTGTTGCTTATGTTTTCCGCGCTAAGCGGGCTAACACAAGCGTTATATCTTTTGTCCTTCTGTCCTTTTGTTATTCTGTCCTCCGCGTTAGCGGCAAATCTCATAGAGCACCACAATATCCTGATTCCATCACTGTCTGCGCCGTTGAATGATGCGGTCACCATCGTGTTACGCACCAGTTTGCTCACGGGCACAAACCCTTTGTCCGCCTGGTCGCGCCATTGCACCTCGGGCGTGCGGTCAAGCACATTATAGCTAATGTCGCACAGTTCGTCCATAAGGGTAATGCCGCAGTCCGTGGTGTTGTCAGTTGTTTGCGGTGCGCAGTTAGTGTCGTTGCCCATGCGTTTTTGCGGCTGGGGTGTTTCAGCGTTTTTAGTTTGTGGTTCCGTGCTATGCGCGATAGCGTCTATCAGTTTGTCAACGCCACGTTTCACAATGGCATCGGCATAGCGCAGCATTCTGTTAAGCATTCGTTTCATGGTAGTCAATACAATTTAGTTTTGTACAAAAGTGTTGCAAAGGTAACACCAAGGCATTGCGCCCATCAAAAAAAGTGTACAATTTGTACACAAATATTTGCTCCCTCCCCGTCATTCCTCTTGTAAAAGAGTGCGTGTGTTTTTACTTCCATCTTACACTTTTTGCACGTAACAATCTGATACACAGAGATTTCAAGAGTGTAAGATGATTTCAAAGTATCTTACACACCCCTGCACACATCTTACACACCTTACCCCGCTGCCTCGCAGTCGATTTGGACGTATGCGGCGGGGTTTACACCATAGGGACGTAGGAGAATCTGTCGGAGCAACAGACTTTTCTGTTCCCCTATGCTGTAATATCCTCCTCCCGTGCTTGTGCCGTGTGGCAGCGTGCAGGTTGTGTAGGTTGTGTGTAGGTGGATTTGGCAGCATCTTACACTGCGTAAGATATTGATAGCCAATGAGTTGTAACGCATTTGTGTAAGATGTAAGATATTCGGTATATAGAGCTATTGTAGCATTGTAAGCTAAATTGCACATATTTAGAAGTGTTCAGTTAATGCCTTCAGCGGGAGCACGCATTAACAGAACAATCTTGTTTTAGGGCACCTAAATATGTTTTTTCGGCTTTTATATATGATTTTATGTGCAAAACGTGACAAATGTAATTTTTTATCACTATGTTTGTAAACAAAACGAGATGTAAGAATATATGGTGAAAGATAAATTTTCGATAAGGCTGAAAGAAGCGCGTTTGATGATGGGCTTCAGCATGGACAAACTTGTGGAGCGCGCGGGTGGTGCCATTACCAAGCAGAGCATATCCCGCTATGAGAGAGGCATAATGCACCCGAAGCATAAAGCACAGGCTTCCTTGGCCAAGGCTCTCAACATCAGCATGGATTACTTCAATGGTACCAATCTTAAGATTGACCTGCCAATGCTTCGTACCACCTCAGGTAACCAACTGACAGAAGAGGAACTTGTTGCTTTAGAAGCCAAGCTCTCCTTTTGGGCAGAGCAATACCTCGACAAAGAGAAGAAGGCTGGTGTTTCCACTTCTTTTACAAATCCAATTCCGAAGACTCCAGTCTCAGAATTGGAAGACGTCATACGCATGGCAAACTTTCTTCGGCAGGAATGGCACTGTGGCGACGGCCCCTTGCCATGCATATTGCGACTGTTGGAGCGAAAAGGCATCAAAGTTTTGATAGCAGAACTTCCTGGCGATGTGTGGGGCGTGAGCACGTGGGTCGACAAAGTGAATCCACTCATCGTGATAGACCCGTGTCCGGGTAAGACCACCACAGACCGCCTCCGCTTTACTGCGGCACACGAGCTGGCCCATCTGCTCCTCACCTTTCCGAAAGATATGGAGTCGGCACAAATAGAGAAGCTATGCAATATGTTTGCCGGTTTTTTCTTGTTCCCGAAGGACACGTTCATCGACGAGATGGGAGGCCCCAAACGCGCGCAGCTCACACTGGAAGAACTGATAGACCTCAAGGAGGTGTATGGTGTGTCGGTTTCTGCCCAAGTGCACGAGGCCAAGGACTTGCAGATGATATCCGATGAGCACTACCATTGGTGGTATAACGAGCGAATTAAAAAGAACAGCATGGAAACAGGGTGGGGAGACTACAAAATTCCTGAAACGATTGGCAGAGAGAGAAGGGTAGATTCGAGAATAGGAGACAATCAATCATAGTATAGAACAAACAAGAATGAAGCTATTATCTTCGACTTGTTTGTAGATGTAACAACCGAAAGGATTGCTGAGGTTCGGAATACTACGCCGGTGAAGAATTTGAAGGGTATTATGAGGAGGCAATAAGTATTGTTCAAAAAGCAAATATACCTTAGTAAAGGAAATCAACAATGGGCCATTTTTATAAAGGAAGATTAATATGAAATTTTCAGATTATAAATCAACATTGCCACAAGAAACGGAGCGAGCCAAATATATAGCACATTCCGAAAATGGTAAAGGCGAACTGCAATCTATGAAGCAGCATTGCAAAGGGGTCGCAAATATGATGAAGTCGTTCGCTTTATCTGACAAGTTTGTTGATATGTATATCTATTGTGGCATAATACATGACATTGGAAAATACAGCGATGGCTTCCAAAAATATATCAGAATAGGAGGGAAAAAAGAACCTCATGCAAAATGGGGAGCGTACGTGTCAAGAAATGAAAAGCTGATCAATATTGCTTTCCCAGTCTTGGGGCATCATGCTGGGTTGCCAAATAGAGATGCGATGTTTGAGATTCTTGATTCTTGTAAAGATGAAGAATGTAAATGGCATAGCATACAGCATTCTTTAGAGGATGACAGTGTGCTGATCCCCTCATGTGATAACGCGTCGTTCAACGAAATTGAAAGTAATACGACTAAAGAGTTATTCGTTCGATTGCTATATAGTTCTCTTGTTGATGCTGATAGTCTAGATACAGAACGACATTTTCAAGAAGAATTATATGATTCACGTCCGAAACAAGTTCTTGATGTTGACAATCTTATAGCAGCATTAAATAGTAAGTTGGCTACATTCTCTTTTACTTCTCCACTCAATAAATTAAGAACAGACGTGAGATTATATGCGCAGGAATTTGCAAAAGAACCTCAAGGGTGCTTTTCCATGACATTACCTACCGGAATGGGAAAAACTCTATGTAGTTTGAATTGGGCTCTTCATCATGCTAAAGCGCATTCCAATATTAAGCATATAATAATTGTCCTGCCTTTCATTAGCATCATTGATCAAACAGCAAAGGAATTAAAATCTATTTTCAAAGACGCCGATGTTGTGTTGGAAAATCACTCGAATGTTATTTACGAAGGAAAAGGAAGCAATGAAGAAGAGTATTATTGTAAAGATCCAAAACAATTGGCAACTGAAAATTGGGATTATCCGATTATTGTAACAACGGCTGTACAGTTTTTTGAATCTCTTTTTTCAAATCAACGTTCTAAATGCAGAAAATTGCATAATATACAAAACTCGATTGTCATTTTTGATGAGATACAAACTCTGCCTGTTAGATTGGCCGAATGCACAATGAATATGTTGAACGATATGTTGCATCTTTGCCATTGCAGCTTCTTGTTTTGTACAGCTACGCAACCGAATTTCCAAACTCGTAGTGACTTTAAGGGAATAGACTTTATCAAACCCTTAGTCAAAAATCCATCTGCGATATTTGCAGCTACAAAAAGAGTCGAATTTTATCCTGTTGCAGACTACCAGCCTCTATCAATAGACAAAATAGTCAATAAAATATGCGAACAAAATGATTCTGCACTCATTATATGTAATACAAAAAAGAAAACAAAGGCATTGTTTGATGAACTAAAAGTAAAAAGTCGGTTTCAAGTTCTTCATCTATCGACAAATATGGTTCCTACACATAGGATGAATACTATTGATAGTGTTAGAAAGAAATTAGGAAATGGAGAGAAATTGATTCTATGTTCAACTCAACTAATAGAGGCTGGCGTGGATATGGACTTTCCTATAGTATTCCGTGAACTTGCGCCACTGGAGTCGATTATACAGTCGGCTGGCAGATGTAATAGAGAAGGAATGCTCGATAAGGGCAAGGTGTTTTTGTTTCAATTGGAGGAAAAGGGACAACCATCTACAGAATATGAAACATTTGCACAATATGCTCAACTGTGCTATAGAAATAATGAAAGCCGTTTAACAGACGCAGACTTCTATTCGGAATACTATACAAATATCATTAAACTATATGCACCGAATGACAACATTACTCCAGAACGTGAGATGTTAATGTTCAAAAATGTTGCAGACAAGTATCACATTATTGACAATAAAACGATATCTTTGTTCGTATATAGATATGACGAAAGGAGTCTGCTATTGTATAAAAATATCATTAGCAAAGAATTCCTTACTCGGAAGGATTATCAGCAAATAGCTCAGTATAGCGTACAGATACATAGCAAGTTTGAAAAAGAAAACGCAGACAGAATAGCAGAAACTTCTAACGGCGTAAAAGTATGGAGTGGTGCTTATTCGGAGGATTTTGGATTAAGTAACGAATATGAAATATATTGCATATGATAGATAGTAATGTAGTAAAAGTAAGGGTAAAGGGTGATTATGCCTGTTTTACCCAACCAGCACTGAAAGTTGAGCGCATGACCTATCCTTGCATGACACCTTCAGCTGCTAGAGGCGTTTTGGAGTGTATCCTTTGGAAACCTGAGTTTCAATGGGTTATTAAAAGTATCAAGATATTGAAGCCAATATCATTCTCTTCATTCAAGAGAAATGAAATTAGCTACATTCAAAGTGGTACACCCATAGACATACTCGATATGAGTAAACGTTGTCAAAGAAACAGTATCGTTCTGCGAGATGTAGAGTATATTATCGAAGCTGTAATTTACATGTCTGAAGATAACATACAGAAGGTAAAAAACAGAGATAAGAAAGCAGGAAAAGCTGCCTGTGAGCCTATTGTCAAATATCGTCAGATGTTTAACCGACGTTTGAAGAAAGGTCAGTGTTGGCATCAACCTTATTTGGGAACTCGTGAGTTTTCTTGCGATTTTTTTCCTGTAACACAAGAGGATGAATACAAGGCAATAGAACTTAATCTGACTTATCCGATAGGCAGTATTCTGTTTGATATTTGGTACGATAAGGAACACAATGCTACTCCAATCTATATGACAAATGCAATAGTGAAGAATAGCACGCTTGTCTGTCCTGATGAATTGAATGAAAAAATGCTTTCAACTTCACATCTTCGCGCAAAGCGTTCAGATGCAGTAAATCGCATATTATTCGACTTTAACAGAAAGGAGGAACTATGTTCGCAGAATTAGTGGAATTGGGTAGAAGAGAAACGAAATTACATCCAGCATTAGCACCTTGTCAATGTGATTATGACATAGTTATTGATAATGATGGTAGATTTCTCAAACTTATAAAATGCAACAAGCTATTGATTACAGAATACATTCCAAGCACGGCCAAAAAAGGTAAGGTCCGTCTATTGTTAGACAGGGCAGAAGAGACCCTATATGGTTGCGACGGATATTCAGAATCAGATATTAGTCAATCCTTTTTAGACAAGAACAAAAGGGAACTTTCAGATGAATATAAGAAAAAGCTCACTAATGAGTATAAGGAGAAAATAGAAAAAGAGCAAAAGGAAAAATTATCTGATAAAAACGAGAAGTACCTCAAATACATCATAAAGTTACAACAATATAAGAACATACGAGAGCTGGCACCTATATTTTCTTTCTACAACAAGCCAAAAGAAGTAGAGAAGGCGTTAGAGGCATATCTTAATTTGCCTAAGAAAGACCAAGGAGGAAATATGACCTTTATGGTTGATTCGTCCCGCCCAATTTCTCTAGAGATAGTACAAGATGCTATTAAAAGAAAATATGAGGCGAGCTTAAAATCAACTGGTCAAAATTGTGCGATTTGTGGAAAGAACGTTTTTCCTATTTTAGATGTGCCACATGGTGGAATAAATCTTCCTGGATATGATAAGAAATGCACGTTAGTATCTTATAACGAAAAGGCATTCGAGTCCTACAACCTAACAGGAAACATAAATTCAGGCATATGTATAAATTGTGCAAGAAACTATGTTGAGGGTCTTTCATATCTGACAAAACCTAAATGGATATCAATAGCAAAGGACGGCAAAGTTAAAAAGAAAAAGGATTATAAAAATGCAATAGAGCTAAGCGATGACACTTTGATTACTTTTTGGACAAAGGAACCTAATGGCAATATAGACCCTTGGTCAGATATTTGCCAACCTACAGTTGAAAGAGTAAAACGTATGTTTTCTTCTGTAGTGGCAGGTAATTCCCAACGAGCAGAAACGAAAGTAGATAATTATTTCTATTGCTGCACCCTGTCCTCTGCTGCAGCTCGAATTGCTGTAAGAGACTGGTTGGCAATTAGTGTTTCCCAGTATCAGAATAATCTGAAACAATGGTTTGATGATATTGCAACAATAAAAGATGGTGGAATATACTATCCTGGCATAAACACCATTCTTTATAATTGCATAAAAAAGAAAGCTAAGCCAACACAAAGTGATTTCAAGGCAAAAGCAAGAATTGGAACAATGTTGTGGCGTGCAGCTCTAGCAAATACGTCTTTGCCATTGGTAATTCTTCAAAGTGTGTTGAGCCAAATCGAGCATGACAAATCTAAATATGGCTGCTTCAACGAAGAAAAATCAACAGTAATTCGATTAGTCCTAAATAGATACAATAAAAAGAAATACAAAATGAAGAATGAATTAGATCAAGAAAATGGGAGTAAGGCATATCTCTGTGGACGTTTGTTCGCTTTGATTTGCAAACTTCAATTTAAGGCACAGGGTGCTGTCAACAACTCTATCAAAGATAGATTTTTTGCATCAGCATCCAATGCGCCAGCACGAGTTATGGGGCTTCTGCTGACCAAATATGTCCCTATTTATGAGAAGAAAACCAAGGGAGCATATCATAACCCAATTACTGAAATAGCTGCGAAAATAGAACATTTTCCTGGTAAGTTCTCTATAACAGAGCGTGGTGAGTTCGCATTGGGATATTATTACCAATACAACAAGAAATCAAGTGATATTAACAACGAACAAAAATAGTATTTAAGATTTAATCAAAATGGAAACAGAAGTAATTAAGAATCGCTACGATTTTGTCTTTCTCTTTGATGTTAAAGACGGAAATCCAAATGGTGACCCTGATTTCGACAACATGCCTCGTACAGATGAGGAAACTGATCAGGGCTTAGTATCAGATGTGTGCATTAAGCGCAAGGTTCGCAACTATGTTCATCTTCTCAAGGGGCTTCAGAAACCTTATGACATTTTTATAAGAGAAGGAAATGTCTTGAATCCTCTAATTCAAGAGAAGAGAAACGAGGCTGACGAGGCTAATGATGATGAAAAGAAAGCAGTCAAATCTGGTAGAGAAGTTATGTGTGCCCAATACTATGATATCCGTACTTTTGGCGCTGTTATGAGTACAAGTGACGAGAAAACGGAAGAGCCTGATACCGAAGGAAAAACGCCAAAAGGTAAGAAGGCCAAGTCAAATAAGAAGATTAAAGGACTTGGTGTCGTGCGCGGTCCTGTTCAATTCACCTTTGCTCGCTCTATTGATCCTATATCCTCTAAGTCTAACTCTGTTACTCGTTGCTGTATTACAAAGGAACGCGATGCTTCGGACAAGGACAATACTATTGGTAATAAATATACTGTAAGTTATGGACTTTATCGTATGCATGGCTTTATATCAGCTACAGATGCCGTTAAAACAGGATTTTCAGAAAAAGACAAAGACCTTTTATTTGAATCACTGATAAATGCATTCGAGAATGATCGTTCTGCGGCCAGAGGCGAAATGAACCCAAGAGGATTAATCATTTTCAAACACGAATCTCCTTTAGGTAACGCTAGAGCTGGTCAATTGTTCGACCTTGTACAAATTAAACTTAAAGACGGAATTGAGTTCCCTCGTTCATTCTCAGATTACGATGTTAAGGCTCCTTCTAACGATGAGTTGAAGGCGATTTTTCCAGATGTGACTGTTGAGGAACTCATTTAGTATCATTATGTATACTGAAGATGAAATGCTCATGTTGTCGGGGATACAGCACTTTATGTTCTGCCCCCGACAATGGGCTTTGATTCATATTGAGCAGCAATGGGCTGACAACAAGCTGACGGCAGAAGGGAATATTTTACATCAGAATGTGGACAACCCTTTCTATCGTCAGAAGAATGGCGATGTCATAACCCTCCGCTCCTTGCATATAGCGTCTAAGGAGCTGGGGCTTTATGGCATAACCGACGCGGTGGAACTGCTGCCTTCTGACTCTGAAGAAGATGCCATCATTCATCAGAGATACAAAGGATATTGGAAACCTTATCCCGTGGAATATAAAAGAGGACACAGTAAACCTGACGAAAGAGATGAGGTGCAATTAGCCGCACAGGCTATGTGCCTGGAGGAAATGTATGGTATCAACATTCCCTTTGGTGCATTGTACTACGATGAGGTTAAGCATCGAGAAACTATTGCCATCTCAGACCACTTGAGAGAAACGACCCGGCAATGTGCCGTTCGAATGCATGACATATTCAAAAGTGGCAAGATGCCGCCAGCAATAAAGAAGCACCATTGTAAGAACTGTTCACTAAAAGACATCTGTATGCCGGAAATGGCTGATTGCATAAGAGTCTCAACTTACCTAAACAGAAATCTATATGAGGATATTACTTAACACATTGTATGTCACTACGCCGGAGGCTTATCTCAGCAAGGATGGGCTGAATGTCGTTGTGTCAGTCAAGCAGAATGAGGTGTTTCGCATACCAGTCCACAATATAGAGCAAATAGTGACGTTTGGCTATATGGGGGCAAGTCCGGGACTGATGAAATTGTGTGCGGACAATGGCGTAGGTCTTACCTTTCTTTCTCCACAGGGAAGGTATATAAGCCGTTCACAAGGGCCGACAAGGGGAAACGTGTTGCTTCGTAAGGCACAATACAGGCTCTCAGACGAGCCAAACTATGCCTTACACCTCTCCAAGTTGTTCATAGCCGGTAAGATACAGAACTACCGGAATATTCTCAGACGGTTTGTGCGTGACAATGGCAGTGATGAGGCTGTAGAGATTGTGGCAGAAAGCCTGTTGCGGTGTAAGCGTAAGGTGTTGAATGCAGACAATGTCGACAGTGTGAGAGGTATAGAAGGTGAGGCTGCAAATTATTATTTCGGCGTGTTCCCTCGGCTTATTTTGAATCAGAAGGCAGACTTTGCGTTTGATGGGCGTAACCGCCGTCCGCCAAAGGATTCTGTTAATGCAATGCTGTCGTTTGTATATACACTTATATGTAACGATATGGCTTCAGCTTTGGAGACGGTGGGACTTGATCCCTATGTGGGATTCTTGCATACGTTAAGGCCAGGACGGGTTTCGTTGGCCTTGGACATGATGGAGGAATTGCGTGCCTACTTGGGCGACAGGCTCGTCCTTTCACTTATAAACAGAAAGCAAATATCAATTAAGGACTTTCTGAAACAAGGTGACGAGGGAATTGTCATGACTGACTCTGGACGTAAAACGATAATCTCTGCATGGCAAAGTCGCAAGAGAGAACAGATTACCCATCCTTATTTGAATGAGAAAGTGAGCATTGGCTTGTTGCCTTATATACAGTCAATGTTGTTAGCAAGGTTTATACGCAGGGATTTGGAAGATTATCCTGTATTTTTAATAAATTAGTTTGCTTATGTTTGTACTGATAACTTACGATGTGAATATAACGTCACCGAATGGTGCAAAGCGTTTGAGAAGGGTTTCAAAAGTTTGTCTGGATTATGGGAAAAGGGTTCAGAATTCGGTGTTTGAATGTGTGTTGACCGAAACTCAGTTTGTTCTTCTTAAAAATCAGTTGAAAGGTCTTATTGAAGAAGAGCAAGATAGTGTGAGATTTTATCTTTTGGGGAATAACTGGAAACGTAGAATAGAAACGATTGGCAAGAATTTTGGACTTGACTTTACTGGTGAATTGATTATATAGAGCAATGAGAGTGCGAACCTCGAGTGCTGCATAAAAACATGGGAGGTTCGCAGTTGTTGTTTCTCAATATTTTATATTCATTTTTTTGTCTCGCATTTATTATATCAATATTTTTTGACTAACTTCGCAAAATGCTTACCTTATTAAGGTGATATTCAGACATTTGCTGAATATACAGTCGCACCCTGTGTGGGTGCGTGGATTGAAACTCGGAAGCCATTGGTATGCGGTTACTGAATATCAAGTCGCACCCTGTGTGGGTGCGTGGATTGAAACTTTTTAGTGCGTTATAAATCGTGTGCCGTCCACGTCGCACCCTGTGTGGGTGCGTGGATTGAAACAATCAATGGTTTGCCCAACAATTTGCAAAGGGCTTTGGTCGCACCCTGTGTGGGTGCGTGGATTGAAACTTTAAGTTCGGATCATCTTGGAAGGTGGTGCCAGTCGCACCCTGTGTGGGTGCGTGGATTGAAACTTCAAATGCGCCTGTGCCGTTGAAGTAGTCGCAATGTCGCACCCTGTGTGGGTGCGTGGATTGAAACAGATATAACAAAGTCAATATCACGAACGCGCATGTCGCACCCTGTGTGGGTGCGTGGATTGAAACATGCCGAAGACGGATTTTAATCCGCAGGAACTTGGTCGCACCCTGTGTGGGTGCGTGGATTGAAACACGCAAGAGCAGTTGTACACGCAGGCACAGAATGTCGCACCCTGTGTGGGTGCGTGGATTGAAACAAATGTTCGGTGGTGAGCGGCAAGTTGCGCAGCATGTCGCACCCTGTGTGGGTGCGTGGATTGAAACAACGATAGAGGGGGTTAATTTACTCTCTCTATCAGTCGCACCCTGTGTGGGTGCGTGGATTGAAACTGACGAGCCAAGCCCAGCAAATCCAAGCGCGAGAGTCGCACCCTGTGTGGGTGCGTGGATTGAAACAACACATCTACATTCTTCGACATTGTAACCATTGGTCGCACCCTGTGTGGGTGCGTGGATTGAAACCTTACGTTGTTGAAAGTGACCTGCAGCACATTTGGTCGCACCCTGTGTGGGTGCGTGGATTGAAACAAAATCGAATTTACCAACACCTTGCACAATACCATGTCGCACCCTGTGTGGGTGCGTGGATTGAAACATATCACGAAATGCACGTTTTTTAGGGTCAGCAAAGTCGCACCCTGTGTGGGTGCGTGGATTGAAACTTTCCGTGTTCGACGATTGCGAAACGATAGACATGTCGCACCCTGTGTGGGTGCGTGGATTGAAACCGAAGTACGGACAAAACTAAAATAGCAATATGAGTCGCACCCTGTGTGGGTGCGTGGATTGAAACAACAAACTTTTTACGGGTAGATTTGTAGTAACCAGTCGCACCCTGTGTGGGTGCGTGGATTGAAACACCTCCAACTGCGTAATGGTTTGTTGGAAGAAGGTCGCACCCTGTGTGGGTGCGTGGATTGAAACAATAATCTTTCCGGCAAAAGAGTGTGCGCCCTCGCCGTCGCACCCTGTGTGGGTGCGTGGATTGAAACAATCAAGCCGCACAGGGCAACAAAGAGGCACAAGTCGCACCCTGTGTGGGTGCGTGGATTGAAACAAACACACAAACAAACATTTGTGCATTTGTTTGTTGTCGCACCCTGTGTGGGTGCGTGGATTGAAACTTTATCGCCTCGCGGTAACGTGAATAGATGCGCCGTCGCACCCTGTGTGGGTGCGTGGATTGAAACATCTCCTCCTACCAAATGCCGACCGACCGCTTCGGTCGCACCCTGTGTGGGTGCGTGGATTGAAACGTCTATGTCGAACACGGCATCAATCGTGATGAAGTCGCACCCTGTGTGGGTGCGTGGATTGAAACATGCGAAAACGATGGTGCACTCGAACGCACCGAGTCGCACCCTGTGTGGGTGCGTGGATTGAAACATGCGAAAACGATGGTGCACTCGAACGCACCGAAGTCGCACCCTGTGTGGGTGCGTGGATTGAAACCTAAACCAAATGGCGGTGCCACGCAAAGCCCTTGTCGCACCCTGTGTGGGTGCGTGGATTGAAACATCTCCTCCTACCAAATGCCGACCGACCGCTTCGGTCGCACCCTGTGTGGGTGCGTGGATTGAAACAATTTCGCCACGGGCATGGCCGGCAGTGTGCCCTGTCGCACCCTGTGTGGGTGCGTGGATTGAAACAACCTTTCCATGCTGACAAGCTGCATCGAAGCCGTCGCACCCTGTGTGGGTGCGTGGATTGAAACTGATAACACACAACAAAAAACAAACTGATTAACGTCGCACCCTGTGTGGGTGCGTGGATTGAAACAAACCTAAAGACTACGCCAACTACATTTGGTTTGGTCGCACCCTGTGTGGGTGCGTGGATTGAAACTCCAATAGCCACATTGATTTGATCGGCGGCAGCGTCGCACCCTGTGTGGGTGCGTGGATTGAAACATTTCTAACCTTAAAACTTCTGCCTCCCCTGCTAGTCGCACCCTGTGTGGGTGCGTGGATTGAAACACCATATTCAGCGCAGTAAAGGAAACGAAGAGGGTCGCACCCTGTGTGGGTGCGTGGATTGAAACATAGACTACTCTGTCGTAGGTTATGATGCGCCGTCGCACCCTGTGTGGGTGCGTGGATTGAAACATTGTAAAACACTATGCGGCCGCATTTGCCTATTGTCGCACCCTGTGTGGGTGCGTGGATTGAAACAGTTATATGGTTAAAAACCACCTCACCACAAAGTCGCACCCTGTGTGGGTGCGTGGATTGAAACTTTTTAAGGAAATCTCGGTCGCATTCCGACATCGTCGCACCCTGTGTGGGTGCGTGGATTGAAACATACACCACATAGGGCGTGGTGTTGCCCAATCCGTGTCGCACCCTGTGTGGGTGCGTGGATTGAAACTTGAATAGAATTTTTATAGTCCATAACTATGTATGTCGCACCCTGTGTGGGTGCGTGGATTGAAACCAATTCGTGAAGTTTGACTTTATAAAGTCATAAAGTCGCACCCTGTGTGGGTGCGTGGATTGAAACTATGCATATACCCGTTACTAAGTTGTTTGCAAATGGTCGCACCCTGTGTGGGTGCGTGGATTGAAACTCCGAACGCGCTCACGGACACGGGCAATAAATCGTCGCACCCTGTGTGGGTGCGTGGATTGAAACAAACCAAGTGTTTTGCTTGCGCATGTTCTCAGCGTCGCACCCTGTGTGGGTGCGTGGATTGAAACTTTGTTGAAATCACCTAAAACTATATCGTAGTTTGTCGCACCCTGTGTGGGTGCGTGGATTGAAACACAAAAGTATGCCCTACTTGGTCAAGGTGTGTCGTCGCACCCTGTGTGGGTGCGTGGATTGAAACATCGTACCCTCGTCAGCCAACTCGGTGCCTTGCGTCGCACCCTGTGTGGGTGCGTGGATTGAAACCAAGATTGGTATGACGATAATTATGCTCGTATATGTCGCACCCTGTGTGGGTGCGTGGATTGAAACTCTTTTGGCAGAATGGGCAAAAACAAGCAGTCTGGTCGCACCCTGTGTGGGTGCGTGGATTGAAACACAGTTTACCACATGGACAACGTGTCAGGCAGGAATGTCGCACCCTGTGTGGGTGCGTGGATTGAAACTTTTGTAAGCGTAACCTCTTTTGATGTGGGTGCAAGTCGCACCCTGTGTGGGTGCGTGGATTGAAACCCATAGCAGTCAATTGAGTCGGTAGATAGGGCATGTCGCACCCTGTGTGGGTGCGTGGATTGAAACAACCTCTAAACGGCCATAAAATTGCCTAATCTTGTCGCACCCTGTGTGGGTGCGTGGATTGAAACATTACGCGATAGGGTCCGACGAAAAAACAAGTCTGTCGCACCCTGTGTGGGTGCGTGGATTGAAACTCTGTATCCGCAATGGGCCGAAGATGCCGCCCCGTCGCACCCTGTGTGGGTGCGTGGATTGAAACGCGTGAGTATCCGAAAGGGCACAGGTTACAAAGGTCGCACCCTGTGTGGGTGCGTGGATTGAAACTCTTTTTGCCATTGTTGTAAATCTTTTAAGGGGGTCGCACCCTGTGTGGGTGCGTGGATTGAAACAAGACTTTTCGCGCTACTATGCGCCCAAACGTGCCGTCGCACCCTGTGTGGGTGCGTGGATTGAAACCCCGTCAAAGGGCTGCGCTTCGAATGGGACGATGCGTCGCACCCTGTGTGGGTGCGTGGATTGAAACATTGATCTTATATCTTATGGATTATTCACTCGGTGTCGCACCCTGTGTGGGTGCGTGGATTGAAACCTGCTTATCAGAAGCAGGAGCGGCAGAAGTTTTGTCGCACCCTGTGTGGGTGCGTGGATTGAAACGGGGTGGCAGACTCCAAAGAAGATGCAGTACCGCGTCGCACCCTGTGTGGGTGCGTGGATTGAAACTGTTGCAGTCTGAGCGCGTGAGTAACCTGCGGCAGGTCGCACCCTGTGTGGGTGCGTGGATTGAAACCCATATCAGAACAAATGCCACACAGAGCAGCAAGTCGCACCCTGTGTGGGTGCGTGGATTGAAACGGAGCTGTTGAACTGCACATCAAATGTCAGTCCTGGTCGCACCCTGTGTGGGTGCGTGGATTGAAACAGAAACAAGAGAGGGGGCAACACCACCTTCAGAGTCGCACCCTGTGTGGGTGCGTGGATTGAAACATGTGTTTCACCGCTCTACTGCGGAGGCCGTGTTGTCGCACCCTGTGTGGGTGCGTGGATTGAAACACCAAAACGGATTAGTGCATCAATTACCACCTGGTCGCACCCTGTGTGGGTGCGTGGATTGAAACTATCGGTGGTGCTCGTCAAGCTGTTAAAAATAGGGTCGCACCCTGTGTGGGTGCGTGGATTGAAACCTTGATACAACTCTGCAAAACTCACACGCTTATGTCGCACCCTGTGTGGGTGCGTGGATTGAAACTGATAGATTTGTGTCTTTATCGTTTAACAACTTACGTCGCACCCTGTGTGGGTGCGTGGATTGAAACGCAACAGAATTTATTCCGCTTCGCTTTTGAAGATGTCGCACCCTGTGTGGGTGCGTGGATTGAAACAACCGAAGTCGTATCAGACAATGTACATAATAAATGTCGCACCCTGTGTGGGTGCGTGGATTGAAACTGTGGATTTGAAAAGAATGTATGTTGTGTTTAATGTCGCACCCTGTGTGGGTGCGTGGATTGAAACGTGAAGAACGTAATCTTAAAGGCGAAGGTAATTTGTCGCACCCTGTGTGGGTGCGTGGATTGAAACAGGCGAGTGCGCGTCATAAGGCTGCTTTGGAGAGTCGCACCCTGTGTGGGTGCGTGGATTGAAACCTGACATTGTTGCCAGTGAACTTGCACAAATGCGTCGCACCCTGTGTGGGTGCGTGGATTGAAACAACCTCTAAACGACCATAGAACTGACGAATTTTGTCGCACCCTGTGTGGGTGCGTGGATTGAAACTGATGATACTTGGTTGCATAATAACTCGCGTTTAAGTCGCACCCTGTGTGGGTGCGTGGATTGAAACTTCGTCTGATGATCTTAAATTATCTGATGATGATGTCGCACCCTGTGTGGGTGCGTGGATTGAAACCGTTTTCCCCCGATGTCGTGGCCTTGGTTGCCTCGTCGCACCCTGTGTGGGTGCGTGGATTGAAACTCGTATCGAATTGCTCTAATGTCAGTTTCTCGCCGTCGCACCCTGTGTGGGTGCGTGGATTGAAACGGCAGGTTGGCGGTTATAATAGCCTACACCCTCCGTCGCACCCTGTGTGGGTGCGTGGATTGAAACGCCAGTCTCGGGGTCTATAAGATTACAGAAATTACCGTCGCACCCTGTGTGGGTGCGTGGATTGAAACCATTGGTCAATATTCCATTGATTTTGCTTATCAGCGTCGCACCCTGTGTGGGTGCGTGGATTGAAACAGTCACGTAAGGCAAAGAAGAAGGCACAACAACAGTCGCACCCTGTGTGGGTGCGTGGATTGAAACTTGCGATTTCTGACGAGCGTCTATTATCAAATCCAGTCGCACCCTGTGTGGGTGCGTGGATTGAAACATGCATTTGAGATTGGTAAAGGTTAGCATTCGCAGGTCGCACCCTGTGTGGGTGCGTGGATTGAAACTCCGACGGCTATTTACGCGAATTGCGCCGTGTGGCGTCGCACCCTGTGTGGGTGCGTGGATTGAAACACGAACTTCGAAATCAAAATTACCATTACCTTGAACGTCGCACCCTGTGTGGGTGCGTGGATTGAAACTTGTCGCCACTCACCACGGTCGATGTACCAGAAGGTCGCACCCTGTGTGGGTGCGTGGATTGAAACACCTTGCTTTACAAGTTGGTAAAGACGGGCTTTGTCGCACCCTGTGTGGGTGCGTGGATTGAAACTACAGACACATAATAATGGTTACGGCTGCTCACGTCGCACCCTGTGTGGGTGCGTGGATTGAAACCGTGTAATTGCGGTGCGTGCTGCACACGCTCACAGTCGCACCCTGTGTGGGTGCGTGGATTGAAACGTAAATTAGAGTACCTTTAGGAACAGCAGAATTAGTCGCACCCTGTGTGGGTGCGTGGATTGAAACCCTCTCTTGTTCCGAAACGTTGGGATATGATTTACGTCGCACCCTGTGTGGGTGCGTGGATTGAAACCCCCGATGTCGCGACTTTGGCCGCATCGATGATTTTGTCGCACCCTGTGTGGGTGCGTGGATTGAAACTCTACATTGTCCATAATTATGAATGTATTAAGTCGTCGCACCCTGTGTGGGTGCGTGGATTGAAACTGCCATTGTGCGGCATATTGCGTGATGTTGTCTGTCGCACCCTGTGTGGGTGCGTGGATTGAAACCTCTGTCGACATGACAGCTGGATATATTTGTTGCGTCGCACCCTGTGTGGGTGCGTGGATTGAAACTCAGTCAATCCGAGATCCTGCGCGCTTACTTGCATGTCGCACCCTGTGTGGGTGCGTGGATTGAAACGTGACATTGATTTTGTAATTTCTGAGCGTAAACGTCGCACCCTGTGTGGGTGCGTGGATTGAAACGCTCTCTCGTGTGATGGTAATGAACAAACCTTTAAGTCGCACCCTGTGTGGGTGCGTGGATTGAAACTAATAATTCAGATTATAAAAGCCAAATTGAAGCCCGTCGCACCCTGTGTGGGTGCGTGGATTGAAACGTCAATTTTATGGCCGGTTAGAAGTCGAAAGGTGTCGCACCCTGTGTGGGTGCGTGGATTGAAACGTTCCTAAAGTCAAAAATCACGTTTCACGAAACGTCGCACCCTGTGTGGGTGCGTGGATTGAAACTATTGATGCTCTTTCACACAATGTTGATAAACAAGTCGCACCCTGTGTGGGTGCGTGGATTGAAACACCGCATTTGCTTGAAAAAATGCGGCGTTGTGAAAGTCGCACCCTGTGTGGGTGCGTGGATTGAAACTACTATTGTAGATTAAGAGCTGAGTCTTAAAACGTCGCACCCTGTGTGGGTGCGTGGATTGAAACATTTGCGACTATTTCGGGAATACCTTGAGACTTGTCGCACCCTGTGTGGGTGCGTGGATTGAAACAATATTCCATTGATTTTGCTGAGCAGCCATCTTGTCGCACCCTGTGTGGGTGCGTGGATTGAAACCACATTTGGGTATTATAGTCGCGTGCAAGCTGATGTCGCACCCTGTGTGGGTGCGTGGATTGAAACAAGAAACTTAGAAAGTTCGGAAGCGTCAAGGGCGTCGCACCCTGTGTGGGTGCGTGGATTGAAACCGAAGCACGGACAAAACAATATTACAATGAAAGGTCGCACCCTGTGTGGGTGCGTGGATTGAAACGAGGCAGAAAGAGGCGGTAAAGTGAAAGTTTGGTCGCACCCTGTGTGGGTGCGTGGATTGAAACTACTGCTAATTATGCTGCAAATGGTATTGTACAAGTCGCACCCTGTGTGGGTGCGTGGATTGAAACTTTGCCAATTCTGGATTTGCGGTGCGCCAATCTTCGTCGCACCCTGTGTGGGTGCGTGGATTGAAACGCTACTTAGTGGCATGAGTCAGCAGAGGGTTAATGTCGCACCCTGTGTGGGTGCGTGGATTGAAACAACTTGATTTGCAGTACATCGTTCTTCCTGGTGGTCGCACCCTGTGTGGGTGCGTGGATTGAAACCACCACGACGCACAATGTCTATGCGACCGCGTGCGTCGCACCCTGTGTGGGTGCGTGGATTGAAACGCTTGCTTACATAAAATAGTGATAATCACAGATTTGTCGCACCCTGTGTGGGTGCGTGGATTGAAACTTTTTAATGTTATTTTCTTTTATATAACCATAATGTCGCACCCTGTGTGGGTGCGTGGATTGAAACTTAAATAAGTAGTAATACATCATTGGCATACGTGTCGCACCCTGTGTGGGTGCGTGGATTGAAACTCTGCATCACTGAACAACGGGCGAGGCACATCTTGTCGCACCCTGTGTGGGTGCGTGGATTGAAACTGCCAATGCACGATTTGAACCAGAGGGTGGTTATGTCGCACCCTGTGTGGGTGCGTGGATTGAAACATCTTCAGGGGCCATGAGGGTGCCATCAACATAATGTCGCACCCTGTGTGGGTGCGTGGATTGAAACGCCAAGATATTGCTTGAATTGCTTGGTGGCATTGGGTCGCACCCTGTGTGGGTGCGTGGATTGAAACAAACCTTGGTACACTCGAGTTATTGGATAATCCTTGTCGCACCCTGTGTGGGTGCGTGGATTGAAACACACGCTTCCGCTGGTCTCTCACGTGCTCAGACGTCGCACCCTGTGTGGGTGCGTGGATTGAAACTGGACAAATACCCGTCCTTAAAATCGTTGATATGTCGCACCCTGTGTGGGTGCGTGGATTGAAACAAAGTAAATGCTTCTACTTTCTCCCGTACCGCTCGTCGCACCCTGTGTGGGTGCGTGGATTGAAACGTACTCAATTCAGTGACTTTGCTTTACCAGAATGTCGCACCCTGTGTGGGTGCGTGGATTGAAACAGACATAAGCAATAAATTAGAATTAAATAAAAAGGGTCGCACCCTGTGTGGGTGCGTGGATTGAAACCAATTATGGCTTGTTTTCCTTGGGCGATCGCATGGTGTCGCACCCCGTGTGGGTGCGTGGATTGAAACGTCGAAGTTACAAATGTATTCGCGAATGATTGTGTCGCACCCCGTGTGGGTGCGTGGATTGAAACATGTTTTATGATATGTATTAAGCGTTTACACTATGTCGCACCCCGTGTGGGTGCGTGGATTGAAACCGCCTTGCTTTGGCACGTAGTCGATGCCGTAGCGGTGTCGCACCCCGTGTGGGTGCGTGGATTGAAACATCTTTGCCCACACTGCATCAGCTATTACATAAGTCGCACCCCGTGTGGGTGCGTGGATTGAAACATTGGTTGGGTAAGACCCCTGCCAATCGCTCAAGAGTCGCACCCCGTGTGGGTGCGTGGATTGAAACAGAAACAACATTCAGCGTGTAAATAATTCAAACGTCGCACCCCGTGTGGGTGCGTGGATTGAAACTTGATAATCCTTGCTCTCTCTTTGTTACTCTTACGTCGCACCCCGTGTGGGTGCGTGGATTGAAACCCTATGTCGTTGAGTCTGATTTGCAGCATATTTGTGTCGCACCCCGTGTGGGTGCGTGGATTGAAACCCCCTGCAAACGCGATTAGAGGATGTGTTAGACGTCGCACCCCGTGTGGGTGCGTGGATTGAAACTTCAAAGAAAATATCTCATCAGTCTGCTCTATAGCGTCGCACCCCGTGTGGGTGCGTGGATTGAAACTTGTTTACGTGCCATATCAGTGATTATTTTTAGTCGTCGCACCCCGTGTGGGTGCGTGGATTGAAACGACTTCCGCAAGTCACTACCAAAATAATGCTGTGTCGCACCCCGTGTGGGTGCGTGGATTGAAACAATTTTAAGAAAACCAAAAAAACATTATGGACAGTCGCACCCCGTGTGGGTGCGTGGATTGAAACCTCGTCAGGGACCATGATGGTGCCATCAACATAATGTCGCACCCCGTGTGGGTGCGTGGATTGAAACTTCATTGCCCGATATTATAGCGTGAGATTGTTGCCGTCGCACCCCGTGTGGGTGCGTGGATTGAAACTTGTACTAAAGGCTTCTTTGGCTCTGCTGATTATGTCGCACCCCGTGTGGGTGCGTGGATTGAAACACGGACGGCGAGATGAACTTCGATCCGAACGAAGTCGCACCCCGTGTGGGTGCGTGGATTGAAACAAAAAGGCGTTGTTCGCATATAATCCGTTACCCTTGTCGCACCCCGTGTGGGTGCGTGGATTGAAACATATCACGATATGCACGTTTTTTGGGGTCGGCAAGTCGCACCCCGTGTGGGTGCGTGGATTGAAACTTGAATATCGTTTTTATAATCCATAACTTTATACTTGTCGCACCCTGTGTGGGTGCGTGGATTGAAACATGTGTATGAAAGTAAAGTTTTCGCTACCTTTTTGTCGCACCCTGTGTGGGCGCGTGGATTGAAACGGCAACAACCGCAATGGTCTGCAAGATGCCGAGAGTCGCACCCTGTGTGTGTGCGTGGATTGAAACCAGCATGATTACAATGCAAGGAACGACCCAAAACGTCGCACCCTGTGTGGTGCGTGGATTGAAACAAAAGATTGACGCAACGTGCAGTAGATGCACGTGGATGCACCCTGTGTGGGGGCGTGGATTGAAACCTGCAGAAAGTGGAAAATAAAAAGGGTAAACGAAGATGGAAAGTTCGTTTACCCTTTGCTAAATCATTGACTGTTGGTAATTAAAGTTTTCTGCCCTCTGTTTTTGGAGAGACTTTAACCGTTGCTTAGTCAGCCGGTTCGAGGCAGGCGTCGAGCAAGGTTTCGATGGCTTCGCGGTCCATGTTCTGGCCAATGAATACGAGCTTTTGCATGCGGTCGCCGTAGGTGTCGTCCCAGTCGTTCATGACCGAGGGGTTCTGTGCCTTAAACTGCTCAAACTCCTCGGCTGGCATGGTGGCATACCATTGTCCGGCCTGGCTGAGCGACACTTGCTTGCCAGCCTGCTCAAATACATAACACATGTCGCGCTCTGTGCCAAAGTAGCAAATGCCCTTGCAACGAATCACACTCTTGGGCCACAGACGCGCTATGAGCTGGTCGAACTCTACCATGTTGAAGGGACGGCGACGCTTGTATACAAAGGTGCCAATGCCGTATTCGAGTGCTTCGCCCTCTTCCTCGTTCTCAAGGCCGTGGCAGTGCTCATGGTCGTGGTGATGATGGTGGTGTCCGTGCTCGTGATCATGCTCGTGCTCGTGGTCGTGATGCTCGTCATCGTGATGCTTGTGCTCGTCATCGTCATCATTGCCTTCGACGGCCTCGATCCAGCGCGCCGAAGTAGCTACGCGTTCAAAATCGAAGTCGTTGGTATTGATCAGACGGTCGAGGTCTACATCGCAGTAGTCGCAAGTAACGATTTCGGCCTTGGGCTGTAACTCGCGCAGAATGGCTTTGATGTGGTCAAGTTCCTGTGCGCTGACCTCAGATGCCTTGTTGAGCAAAATCATGTTGCAGAACTCTACTTGCTGAATAACCAGACTTGCAAGGTCGTCCTCGGCCATGTCCTTCTTGTTGAGATCGTTGCCGCCCGCAAATTCGTCGCGCAGGCGCAAGGCATCTACTACGGTCACCACGGAGTCGAGTTTGGCAATGCCATTGGTGGCCAGGTTGGGGTACATGCTGGGGTAAGCACAGATGGTTTGAGCTATGGGGGCCGGTTCGCAGATGCCGCTGGCCTCGATTACGATGTAGTCGAAGCGCTGTTGTGCCACAATGTCGCTGAGTTGCTGCACGAGGTCCATTTTGAGTGTGCAGCAGATGCAGCCGTTTTGCAGGGGCACAAGGCTGTCGTCGCCTTCGCCCACAATGCCGCCTTGTGCTATGAGGCTTGCGTCGATGTTAACCTCGCCAATGTCGTTGACAATGACGGCAAATTTGATGCCTTTCTTGTTAGAAAGTATGCGGTTGAGCAGGGTGGTTTTGCCACTGCCCAGATAGCCTGTGAGCAACAGTACGGGGGTGATATTGGGTGTCATGATATGTTTGTTTTTACGCGTTAGCGGAATAAGTTGGTTAAGTTTTTACGTTACTTGTATTTTTGTGTTGAACGCAAAGAGTAGTGCATAACCTATTTACTTGTTAACCTATTGCTCTGTTAACCAAGAATCCCGTTTCTAACGGATTTATTCCTTGTATAAAAGGCTCATGTGCCGTAACAGCGCATGAGCCTTTTATAGTAGTGTAGCGTGATGACGCTGGTATAGAACTTATTTAGCAAGCGAAGTGCTGCCAGAGCCAATCATCTGTCCGTCGGCAAAGATGTAGGCAGAGTAGGCGCCGCCGCTGAGGAACTCGCTGACAGGCACGTAGAGTGTGACGTGTACCTCCTGTCCGGTATACTCGATGGTTTTGGCAGCAGAGTAGCCAATGGCGCGGTTCTCGTAATGGAAGGTGCCGCTTTGGTTGACCACTTGCTGGCCAGGCTTGAGCAGACGTACGTAGACGGTGCGATTGCCGGCCGAGGCAGTCACGTTGCGTGTGATGGTGAACGACACGGCAAAGCGGGCAATGTCCTTGCTCTTTTTGGCGTTTTTGCCGTTCTTTTTCAGCGGTGTGATGCTGATGCCTGTGGCGTCGAGCTGTGCCGCTATGGCCACACGTTCGTTGAGGTGTGAATTTTCGGCCTGAATGTTGGTGTTCTCCATGCGCACACGTTCAGCGTCGGCACGTGCCATGTCACGTTCGCCAATAAGGGCATGGTTGGCTTGCTGCAGCGAGTCGACCTGGCGAATGTAGTCGCGCAGTACGGCACGCACAGTGGCCAGTTCGCGTTTCAGACGCAGAATTTCGGCCGAGCTGTTGGCCTTTGTGTTTTGCAGTTCCTTGAGCAGAGCTTCGGCACGTGCCTGCTCCTGGTTGAGCCGGTTGACAAGGGAGTCGTCCTTGATGCCTTTTTTCAGCTCGCCATATTGGCTTGCAAACTCGGCATATTGGTTTTCCATTTCCTTTTTGTCGAGTTCGGCCAGTTGGCGCAGTTCGGCCAATTCCTTCTCCTTGTCTTCAAGTTTTTTCTTGTCGCCGTTGCAGGCCACAAGGCCGCCAAGCACCGACAGGGTGAACAAGGCAAGCAGCAGATGTGTTATTCTCTTCATCATGTGTGGTGTTTGCCCCAAGGGGAATATGTGTCTTTTTATTCAATAACGGTAGTCCAGCCGTGCACGTCGGGTTCTGTGCCATACTGAATGGCGCGCAGGTGCGTGTAGAGCTTTTCGCTCCATGGGCCCGGTTTGCCGTCCTTTGAAATGACGTAGCTCTTGTGGTTCTCGAGGTCGTCAATTTTGCGTATCGGACTGATTACAGCGGCTGTGCCACAAGCGCCGGCCTCCTCGAAGGTAGAAAGTTCCTCTTCGGGTATGGGGCGCACTTCCACCTCCATGCCGAGGTCCTTGGCCAGTTGTTGCAAGCTGCGGTTGGTGATGGAGGGCAGTATAGATGATGACTTGGGCGTGATGTACTTGCCGTCCTTGATGCCGAAGAAGTTGGCAGCGCCGCATTCGTCGATGTATTTCTTTTCCTTGGCATCGAGGTAGAACTCAGAGGCATAGCCGGCGTCGTGAGCCATTTTGTTGGCAGCAAGACTTGCGGCGTAGTTACCACCCACCTTGTAGCGTCCGGTGCCGAGTGGTGCAGCGCGGTCGTACTCACGTATGATAACGTAGTCGTTTGTGGCAAATCCGCCCTTGAAGTAGGGGCCTACCGGGCTGACAAAGATGACGAACAGATATTCGTTGGCGGGGTGAACGCCCACTTGTGCGCCTGTGCCGATGAGCAGCGGACGTATGTAGAGCGAGGCGCCGCTCTCGTAGGGCGGTACAAAGCGCTCGTTGAGTTTGACCACCTTCTTGACCATAGCCTCGAAGAGTTCGGTAGGCAGTTCGGGCATCAATATGCCGCGGCAAGTGCTTTGCAGGCGCTCAGCATTGTCCTTGATGCGGAAAGCGCGGATTTTGCCGTCGGGGCAGCGGAAGGCTTTCATGCCCTCGAAGGCTTCCTGGCCGTAGTGCAAGGCAGTGGCAGCCATGTGTATGTTGATGATTTCGGAAGAGCTTACTTCAATCTCTCCCCATTTGCCGTTGCGGTAGTAGCAGCGCACATTGTAGTCGGTGGGCATGTAACCAAACTTGAGGTTGGCCCAATCAATATTCTGCATATTACTCTGTGTTTAGTTGTGCCGGCAGACGGAATGGCAAGTGCAGGCTTGCCAGAGCTGGTTCTGCCAGTGGCTCAGTTTAATATTGGCGCAAATTTAAGCATTATATTGATAAAGTGTACGTGCTGCATGACTATTTTTAGCATATTGTGTAGTTTGGACTTGTTGTGCGGTGAACTATGTGAGAGGGAAAGTTGGTTTGCCAAACGGTGGGGATACTGCACCAAATTCCTGACTTTATCACTTTTTGTGCCATTGAATGATGTGTATTGAAAAACGATGCTGTCCGGTGAAACCATTTTGATATTAAAGCTCACGGATCACATCGATCGCACGGATTTTTCGCTAAGTGCTTTAGCATCACGGAGATGACGGATTTGACGGATTTTGTGAGCATTGCATGCTCACTTCGCTATTAGCCCGTTGCTTGCGGACAAGTTCTTTACTACATAATCTGTGCTTACGTATTTCACTACGGGCACGTTACGGGCCAATAGCGAAGTGAGCATGCAATGCTCATAAAATCCGTCAATTCCGTCATCTCCGTGGTGCTAAAGCACTTAGCGAAAAGTCCGTGCGATCGGTGTGATCCGTGAGCATGAACTATAATATCAGAATGGTTTTACTATACTACAAAAACTTACACGCCGAGTATCTTACATCTTACACAAACGCGTCGCAACTTATTGACAATCAACACATTACTTAGTGTAAGATACTGCAGATTTCACCTACACGCAACCTACACACCCCACATGCTGCCACACGACACAATCACGGGAGGGCGATATTACGGCATCGGGGGACGGAAAAGTCTGATGCTCCGACAGATTTTTCTATGTCCCTATGGCGTAAAACCCACCGCATACGTCCATGTTGATTGCGTGGCAGCGGGGTGGGGTGTGTAAGATGTGTGCAGGGGAGTGTAAGATGTTTTGAAATCATCTTACACACTTGGAATTTCTGAATATCAACTTGTTACGTGCAAAAAGTGTAAGATGGAAGAAAACGCACACACCTTTATTTATAGGGGGGCAGACGTGTAGGGGACAAATATTTGTGTGCAAGTTGCACACTTTTTTTGAAGGGTGCAATGCCTTCGTGTCTCCTTTGCGGCACTTTTGTTCTTATGTCCTTTTTTTCTTATGCTATTCGCGTTAGTGGCAGATCTCATAACTCGTGGACTATGTGGAAGGGGAAATTAGTTTGTCCATTGGTGGGGATACGGCACCATTTTATATCGAACTAATTTCGGACATCGACTCATAACGGCTTGTCCTGGAGAGCCGTTGGACAGATTGTTAGAAAAAAAACGCCGCAAAATTTGGCGGGTTTGTAATAAAGTGCTACTTTTGCACCCGTATTCGAGAGCAATGCTTCCCGGTACACTCCATTTTTTATGTTTGATTGGGGTATGGTGTAATGGTAACACTGCAGATTCTGGTCCTGCCTTTCCTGGTTCGAGTCCGGGTACCCCAACAAATTTATTTAGCATTCTCTTGCCTGGGTAGGGTGGAGGTGTTAAAAAGCATTGGGGTATGGTGTAATGGTAACACTGCAGATTCTGGTCCTGCCTTTTCTGGTTCGAGTCCGGATACCCCAACTACAAAGAGTAGCACAAGCGAAAATGTTTGTGCTACTTTTTTTGTGGCATAAAAATGCAACGATTATGAATAACGCGTGTGATGTGTGTGATAAAACAGGCGCGTGCGCACATATTTGCTAAATAATATGTAACTTTGGCGCATAATACAAACAATACTCATCAAAATTATGAAAAGAAATAATCAGAACAAGCGTGGCTGCAAATGTGCCACACTTGTGATGGCTCTGCCTTTGGCTGTGGCAGGACTGACCATCACGCCCAACGGCGTGCAGGCTCTGCCTTTGGCTTCGGGGTTGGTGCAGAACAGTGCTGTGACACAAACTGCAGCAGCCTCAAGCAACCCTGTTAAGAATGTGGCTAAAATAAATCCGACCACGGTTGAGGTGACTTATGCTGATGGCAAGCAACTGACAGTAGATTTTTATGGCGACAACATATTCCGCCTCTTCCGCGACGACAACGGTGGTGTGGTACGCGACCCGCAGGCCACTCCTCCCGCAAAGATATTGGTGGAGAACGCACGCCGCTCAACACAGAGCGTTGACTTGCGCAACGAGAGCAACGGCGTGGTAATTTCGACATCGCGTATAGCCGTGCGCTTTGACAAGCAGACGGGTTTGATGACCGTGGTAGACACCAAGAGTGGCGAAACGGTGGTGGAGAGCGTGGCACCTGTGTCGTTTGACAAGAACAGCACCACTTTAACGCTCAAGGCACAATCGGGCGAGTACTTTTACGGTGGCGGTGTGCAGAACGGACGTTTCAGCCACAAGGGCAAGAGTATTGCCATCGAAAACACCAACAACTGGGTAGATGGCGGTGTGGCATCGCCCACGCCTTTCTATTGGAGCACAGGTGGCTATGGTGTGATGTGGAACACCTTCAAGCCTGGCCGCTACGATTTTGGCGCCACCGAGGAGGGTAAGGTTATTTTGTCGCATCAGGAAGACTACCTCGACGCCTTTATTATGGTGGACAAACAGCCGGTAGACCTGCTCAACGACTTTTACCAGCTCACTGGTAACCCGGTGCTGCTGCCCAAGTTCGGTTTTTACGAAGGTCACCTCAATGCTTATAACCGCGACTACTGGAAGGAGGCCGACAACGGCTTCATGCTCTACGAGGACGGCAAGCGCTACAACGAGAGCCAAAAGGATAATGGCGGTGTGAAGGAGAGCCTTAATGGCGAGAAGAATAATTATCAGTTCTCGGCACGTGCAGCCATCGACCGCTACATCAATAACGACATGCCCCTTGGTTGGTTCTTGCCCAACGATGGTTATGGTGCAGGCTATGGTCAGACATCGTCGCTCGATGGCAACATACAAAACCTGAAGGACTTTGGCGACTATGCCCGTTCGAAGGGAGTGCACATTGGCCTTTGGACACAGAGCGACCTTCACCCCAAAGAGGGCATTGAGCCTCTGCTGCAACGCGACATTGTGAAGGAAGTGCGCGATGCAGGTGTGCGTGTGCTCAAAACCGATGTGGCGTGGGTAGGCTATGGCTATTCATTTGGCTTGAATGGTGTGGCCGATGTGGCACAGGTGATGCCTTATTATGGTTCGAATGCCCGCCCGTTCATCATCTCACTCGACGGCTGGGCCGGCACGCAGCGCTATGCAGGCATCTGGAGCGGCGACCAAACTGGCGGCGATTGGGAATACATACGTTTCCATATCCCGACATTTATCGGTTCGGGCCTTTCGGGCCAGCCTAACATCACGTCAGACGTAGATGGTATTTTTGGCGGTAAGAATGTGCCCGTGAATGTGCGTGAGTTCCAGTGGAAGACCTTTACCCCCATGGAGCTGAATATGGACGGCTGGGGCGCTAACCCCAAATATCCCGAGGTGTTAGGCGAACCCGCAACAAGCATCAACCGCTCATACCTCAAACTGAAGAGCGAACTGTTGCCCTACACCTACACCATAGCCCGCCAGGCTGTGGACGGCAAGCCCATGATACGTGCCATGTTCCTTGACTATCCTAACGACTACACGTTGGGCAGCGACACGCAGTATCAGTTTATGTATGGTCCGTCATTCCTTGTAGCACCTATATATAAGGAAACGAAGATGGACAAGGACGGCAACGACATACGCAATGGCATTTATTTGCCTGAGGGCCGTTGGGTGGACTATTACAATGGCGATGTGTACGAGGGTGGACGCATTATCAACACTTACGATGCACCGCTGTGGAAGTTGCCCGTGTTTGTGAAGGCCGATGCCATCATTCCGATGGCCAACCCCAACAACAACCCGTCGCAGATACGCAAGGACTACCGTGCTTACGAAATATATTCTACGGCAGCTGGCACAAATGGTTTCAGCCAGTATGATGACGATGGCGAGACGCAGGAGTACCTGAGTGGCCAGTGTACACGTACCGCGGTGTCGACCTATGCCAATGGCAAGGGTAAACTTGTGGTGACTATCAATCCTACCTACGGCAAGTTTGAGGGCTTTGAACCGCAAAAGGAGACCGAGCTCCGCATCAATGTGAGCAAGGCGCCCAAGAGCGTGACTGCCAAGGTGGGCAAGAAGGGTGTGAAACTGACAAAGGTGACCTCGCTTGCTGACTTTGAAAAGGGCACCGATGTGTACTACTATAACGAAAAGCCTAACCTCAACCGTTTTGCTACCCCCGGTAGCGAGATGGCCAAGAAGGAAATAATAAAGAACCCGCAGCTGCTCGTGAAGATTGGCAAGACTGATGTAACTGCCAACTTGATAGACGTGAAGGTAGACGGCTTTGAGTTTAACCCGGCCGACCGCCTGCGTACACACTCTGGTGCGCTTTCGGCTCCGAAGGTGGACTTTGCCGAGAACAATGTGGGCGTGTTCAGCCTTACACCGTCGTGGAACAAGCAGGAGAATGCCGACTTCTACGAAATAGAGTATAACGGCATGCTCTACTCAACCATACGCGACAACGCGTTTACAATCGATGGTCTTGACCCCGAAACGGCATACGCCTTCAAGGTGCGTGCTGTGAACAAGGACGGCTATTCGGACTGGAGCAATGCTTCGGCCACAACAAAGAGCAACCCGCTCGAGTTCGCCATCAAGGGCATCAAGGCCCAAAACTCTGCTGAGGACCAGCCGGGCCAGGGCATTGACAAGATGTTCGATTTTGATGAGAAGAGCCCCTGGCACACTAAGTGGGGCAAGGGCGAGGGCGTGCCTGCCGACATTACCATCGACCTGCGCTCAGTGAACAAGCTCGACCGCTTGGAATACATTCCGCGTGAGGACGCAGGCAATGGCACATTGCTCGCTGGTAGTTTCTCATACAGTACCGACCGCCAGACATGGAGCGCCCCCGTCAAGTTTGAGTGGGCACAGAATGCCGACCACAAGACATTCAGCTTTGCCGGTAATCCTGAGGCACGCTATGTGAAGATGCACCTTGACAAGGCTGTGGGCAACTTTGCTTCGGGCAGTCAGATGTACATCTTCAAGGTGGCAGGCTCTGAAAGCTTCTACCAGGGCGATATCAACCACGATAAGCGCATTGACGAGAACGACTTGACCTCGTACATGAACTATACGGGCTTGCGCAAGGGCGATAGCGACTTTGACTATGTGAGTGCAGGTGACATCAACAAGAATGGCTTGATTGATGCCTACGACATCTCGTGTGTGGCAACCGAACTCGATGGCGGTGTGCGCAACTCAAACGACAAGGTGGCTGGCAAGCTGGTGCTCACACCTAACAAGAAGACCTTCGCCGCAGGCGATATGGTTGAAGTAACGGTGAGCGGCAAGGGCTTGCACTATGTCAATGCCTTGAGCTTTGCTTTGCCTTACAGCACAAGCGAATTGGAGTATGCAGGTGTTGAACTGCTCAACATGAAGGATATGGTGAATCTCACCTACGACCGCCTGCACACCAATGGCCAGAAGGAACTCTTCCCCACGTTTGTGAACCGTGGCAACAACTTCTTGCTTGACGAGGGCGACCACAACCTGTTCGTGATCAAGTTCAAGGCCAAGAAGGCTGGCAAGTTCAACCTCACTGCCAAGGACGGCATGCTGGTTGATCGCAACTTGGGTACGGTTAATTTTTGATGACGTTTAGTATATGATGGTTCCGGAGCAGTAAGTGCTGTATTGCATGCTGCTCCGGAGCTATTTTTATCAGGCAAGAATATGGAAGATGATGTAAACAGATTTATTGAGGCACAGGACGGTGGCCAATACGAAAAGGCTTTGGCCGAGATTGTGCAGGGTTGCAAGCAGTCGCATTGGGTGTGGTACATATTTCCGCAGATGCGCGGGCTTGGTTGCAGCCGAATGTCGCGTTATTACGGCATAGCGTCGGAGGCAGAGGCCCGGGCTTATTTGGCCAATCGCACATTGCGCAAGCGGCTGACAGAGATAAGCCGTGCCCTGTTGCAGCACGCTGGCACGCCGATAGAGCAAATACTCGGTGGCATAGATGCGCAGAAGGTGCAATCGTGTATGACGCTCTTTGACGCCATCAGTCCTGGCGATGTGTTTGAACAGGTGCTTGACACCTTTTATGCGGGCTACCGGTGCGAGCTTACATTGGAAATGCTGGACGAGTAATGCAATGAAAGGTCTGTGAAAGCCACTAACAAACAAATGAGAGTGAAACGTTTCGCCTATTACAGTGCGAGCGTTTCACTCTCATTTTTTAGTGTCCAGTCAACTTGTCAACTTACAAACTTTTAAGCGCATCTTCTATCGCATCGTAGAAGTTGGTGCTGTTTTCGTTGATCGTTATTTTACTCTCCTGAGGTATGGCCTCTTTGTTGACGACAGATTGTACCGGCAGACTGTTGGCGAGCACGGGGACGAGCCAACTGTTATTCCACAGTTCGGTTTGTTGGCCGGCAACCAGGCGGCACAAGGGCGTGTCGTAGGGCGAAGGTGTGTTGTTAGCTTTATCCAGCTTGTTTGTCAAACTCTGCAACCACAGTTTGAGGTAGTCTGTGTTAGGCATGTTGATTAAGCGCTGGCGAATGCGCAACAGCAAGTCGTCGTGGTTCTCAAAAGCGCCCATTTTACGTGCCTGCGTATAACTCACAATGTCACCGATAATGCGTAAAGCATAATGGGCTACAGGCATGTTTTCGATGGCAATTTGCAAGGCAATAGCAGCCATCGCGTCAGCGTTGCCAATGATTGTAATGATGTCGGGTAAATTATCCTCCGCCGTTTTCGATGTGGTGGAATCTTCATCCATAAGGTTTACGGTAAGCACATGGGTGAGTTTCTCACCATAATCACCGTTCATCACCCTTTTGTGTATGCGGCACAGTAGCGAGCGCAACTGTCCGGAATTGGGGAATTTGCGTGCAAACTGCAGGACGTAGAGCAAGTGCTTTTGCAGGTTGTGCTGCTTGTCGTCGATAACGGGCGCATGCTCCAATATGTACAGCTTGTCGGGTTTGATGCTGTTTGTCACCACGTCGTCGGTAATGCGCGTCTTGTCGGTGTTCATGCGCAAACCAAGGCTTTCAAGCACCTGCTGCAAGATGTATGAAATACGTTCGAGCTGATTACTGTTATTGCAGAATATGCGGTAGTCGTCGCGGTAGCGCAGCACCTCATACCCCTGCGTAATGCCCTCGCGCTCCAGTGCCTCGTGCAGCAGCAAGTCGGCGTATGACAGCACAATCTCGGCCAATATGTCAAACAGCGTGCTGCCTTGCGGAATGCCAGCGTTGTGGCCATGCTGTATGCCGTGCAGCAGTTTGATAATGTCGTTGGCGAGCGCATGATTGCTGTCGGTGGCCTTTTGTGTGTTGCGGCGTGACAAGGCCCAATCTATGGTTTGCGGATTGATAGAGCCATAGCAGTTGGTAATGTCGGTTACAAACATATAGCGGTAGTCAACCGCCAATTCGAGGCTGCGTTGCTCCATGTTTCGCCACCAGTTAAATATGATGGTGCTGTTGTGAAACTTCTCCACTTTAGCCGGCACCACAGGCAGTCCGCCCGCCATAATGTGTGGCACTTGGCAAGCGTTTAAGTTCTGTGAAATGCTTTGCCAAGCCTCAGGCGTGCAGAGTGTGCGTACCATAAAATAGTAGAGGTACGGGTTGCACAGCGTGAGGGGGCGTACTGCGTAGTGTCCGTCTTTGTTGAGTAATATGTCGATATTAACCCCATGGCAACGGTTTATGTCAATCGATTGGTGCAGGCACTCTGTGTAGGGACGGTCGCCCACCGTGTTCTGTACGTGATTGAGCACATTGTCAAAGTTGAAGTATTCGGGCAATTCAAAATTGTGGTAGTGCGCCGAAGTCATGAGCAGGGTCTTGGCTTCGTCGGCTGTGAGGTCGAAAAAGAGCTTTGTCGTATCCTTGTCTTTGTTGAGTTCCTTGAAATGCTTGATAAGATCTTCGCGCTTTTGGTCTTCGGGAGTTGTCATAGTTGCTTATGTTTTGTTTGTTTCCGTTGGCAAAGTTAAGCAGCAATGTCTGCGTTATCTTGTATTTTGCAATGTTGAGGCTGTAATGTCCAAAGTTTTCGAATTTGTTGTTGCAACGTTCTAATTGCGCCAAACCAAAATATTTTGCGTTTGCTTGTTAACAATCTTGGTGTTTTTGTCATTAAGAAGTGTAGCCCCAACCGGTGCGGCGGCATGCTGAAAATTACAATTTCGCGAGATGCCATGTTGCGGCAATATGTGCGTGATTTTATAAATATTGTGTTAATGCGTGTGTAATCGGTGGGGCGTAAAATGCTTTTAACTATATTCGCGTTACGGAACGAAAATAATGCCGTAATGCTAATGCTATGAGATTATGACGAAAAACGAGAAAGCGAGTTTGATGCGTGTGGTGGCCGACTTGATAAAGGCTGACGGCATAATAGACTGCAAGGAAATAAGCTATTTAGAAAAAATGCGTGCGCGCTATCACATAGCGCCCGACGACGAGTGTATGGCCGAAAAGCTGACATTTGCCGATGCGTTGCACATATTGTTGCAGTCAGATGCGGCATTGCGCCAACAACTTATAACGGACTTTACTGAGGTGGCCATGTCCGACAATTATTGTGCCCGTGCTGAGGCCCTGCTCATATTGGCCCTGCGTTATTGCTTGGAGAATGAAAATAACGAGTCGGTGAGCATGCTGTCGGTGAACAATGATTATATGCAATTTGATGACACCCAGATACTGTACGTAGAGTGTCAGTATGACGCGCACGTCAACAGCTGCATTGAGGCGCATTACGACGAGTTGGCAAGCAAAATACGCTTGGCGGGGTTTGACTTTGTGTATATCCCCCGCCTGCAATATGACAGCATTCAGCCCGAAGTGTTGTTTCAGACCATCAAATTCCTTTACCCCTCAGTCAGCAACGAGCGTGCGCAAAATGTGCAGCAGCGCTTGTGCCACCTCACTACACCCGAATTCTGCCGCGATTTGCTCTCTGCCAAACTCGGCGTGAAGCAAATGTTGATGATTGCGCCATCGCTGATGGTGAAGGTGGGCGAGTCGGAGGTTGAAGGCAAGAGCTATTCAAACTTCATGCTGCTTGAGTTGGGAAAGGACATTGTAAGTGATATAAACAAGCTGCTTGCCACCTTTGCACAGCATTTCAGTAATATGAGGTTGAACTATTGGCACAATACCCCTGGCCATTTTGTGTACAAGGGGTTTTATCGTCAGTTGTTCGATTTGCTCATGTTGCGCCGCGGCATCAAAAGCACGGTGGTGATTGACACGGTGAACGGGCACATACGCTTTCCTGATGCTGATGCCAAAATAGAGAAAATACACCGTCGCGAAAAGGCCCTCTATGCACTGTTTATGCTCGAGGTCGCCAATGGTGGTATCAACTTTACGCCGCCGACTGGTGGCCAAAAGTCTTTGGACAAGTTTAACTGCCACATGGACCGCTTGATGCAGAAGTATCGCATGATATATGCCAAGTTTGGCGGCACGCTGTCCAAAGCACCCAACATTTGCGATTACAGTACGCGTGGCCCCATGCTGGCGTTACTAAAAAAGCAAATCAAGGCCCTTGGCAATTTGCTATACCACGTAGACAGCTATTGCATTGTGCGTAATGAGGTGTTGGGCAATTATACCATCGACTTGCCTGCAACCATGTTCTATTGCTCGAACGAAGACGGCGAACTTGTGCCACTGCTCCAAGATGAGGAGTGGCAGCACATTGCAGCCATATAGACAGGCTTGTCGTGTGTGCCACGTGACGAGTGGGCTGTGGAAGGCGTGTTGCAATATTGCACCGTGGCTTAATGCGCAAAATTATGGTTTTGCATATAATATTGCAGAATGTGTGTAAACGGCACGCCGCCAGCTTAACTTTGCACTAAGAATAACAAATTGAACTCATTGGATAATCCCACGTTAATAAAGTGATGTATCTGGTAGAGATTTCGATTAACAAGTAAATAGGTCCAACGCTATAAAAACTCCCAATTATGACAAACACACGCATTCCAGGTTTGAGTTTCTCGCTCAAGCGCGCATTGGGCATCACCCGTGCCAAACAACAGTTTGCCCGCACAACGGGCATTCCAACCACACGTGCCGGTGTGGAGCGTAAAATAGGTCGCGCATTGCTCAAGGCACTGTTTGGCAAATAAAGTGTGGCGCGTATGATGGCTTGTATCCGTAGTCATCGCCATGCGCTTTGTGGTTTTCCATCTCAAATTATAGCAGCTTGGTAAACGTAAACATGCGAATGGGATCAAACACCAAACGCTACCTCTAATGGGGGCGACGCGTCCCAAGGCTGCTGAAAAAATATCTTTTATGTTTGAAAATACTTGGGATAAAATTATTGATTGGTTTCACGAATAGTTCTAAAATGCAAAATACTTATGAAAACAAAACTTGCAATAGCAGCTTGTGCGCTGTTTATGTCATGCGCATCGTATGCGCAAACATTTGATGTCCCAGCAGGTACTCCTGGGTATATCGAAAATCCGTCGTGGGACATTAAGGCTGGACTGCCAAAAATCGATCAAATTATCTTTACCCGTGAAAAGACGCAGGTGTTTTTTGAAACTTACTCGAAAGGATATGCTTGGTGTCAGATAGATAAAGGAACCTACATCAAGTGCAAGCCGAGTGGCAAGGTTTTGAAACTGTTGAAGGCAGATGGCATAGCCATTGCGCCAGGTCAAACATACTATCGTGACAGAGAAACGCCTATTTATTTTAACCTCACCTTCCCAGCTTTGCCGCAAGGCACCACATCATTTGATTTGATAGAGTCGGCTACGAGTAGTTGGAAATTCTACAATGTCAGAAATGAATCAATGAATACATTTGCCATTGCCTCTCAGGACTATGTCAATCCTAATGGTATCGGTGGCGCTATTAATATTGATGAGTTGAAGGAAGATAATCTGCGTGCCGGTGGTAAAACATCGTCTCCCAGAAACCCAGAAGTGGTGGATAATGCTCTCGTAGAAGTGCCGGCTACATATCCTGGTGGTGTGGATGCTTTAGTACGGTTCGTAAACCAAAATGTTGTATATCCGGTCAGTGCTTGGGAGAATAACTTGCAAGGTACAGTAATCGCTCGTTTCAAGGTAGATGTGGACGGCAAGGTAAGCAGCGTGAAAATAGAAAAGTCTCTTTCACGCGATTGCGACAAAGCAGTGGTCGATGTTATTCGCAAACTTCCTCGTTTCGTCCCGGCCAAGCAGAAAGGCCATTCCGTGCCGGTATGGTTCCGATTGCCAGTGAGATTCCGTGTTGCCAGTGATGTGCCAGCGTTACCCGATTAAGCTGTAGCATGTGTGTATTTTTGACCTATAGGTCGGTATTTGGCATAAAATAAATTAACCAAAGTTTCCCACCCGCTTTATTGGGGGTGGGAAACTTTGGTTAATTACAAAATAGCCATCGCGATGGCAGCACAAGCTTCGGCGTCGGCCAAAGCGTGATGGTGGTTTGTAATGTCATAACCACATCGTGCGGCAATAATGTCGAGGGTATGATGCCCTTTGGGCCAAACTTTACGCGAGGCGATGCAAGTGCAGTGAAATTCGTAGTCAGGATAATCCATCTGATACACGCGGAATACAGCCTTCAGGCAACTTTCGTCAAAAGCCTTGTTGTGGGCCACGAGAGGAAGCCCCGTTATCTTGGGCTCTATCCGTTTCCACACCTCAGGAAATATTGGTGCATCTTCAGTATCGGCAGCGCAAAGGCCGTGCACCTTACTGCACCAGTAGTTATAATATTCAGGTTCGGGCTTGATGAGCGAGTAAAACTTATCCACTATCTCACCGTCACGCACTACAACGATGCCAACCGAGCAAACCGAACTGCGCTCGTTGTTAGCCGTTTCAAAATCTATTGCGGCAAAGTTCTTCATGTCAGAACTACTTATTGATTTTCTGCATTTGAGTAAGTCCCTCTTTCCTGCCATATTTCTTGGGTGTCGCAAATTTTGCGACTACCGGCTCGCCTTCAAGTTCTTCCCTCAATGCATTATTGATATGCTTTGCTATTGTTTTGTAGTCTCTTTCATAAAGTTGAGCAATTTGCTCTCTGTTGAGCCAAGCAGAATCATTCTCTAATTTTACTTCAAGTTGGGTGTTGCCTCCTTCAGTTGTGTATAGAACTATAGACGAACCGTTATTGGCAATAATTTTATGTTCTGCCATATTCTTTCTTATTGTAAGTTGTTGCCTATTTTTTTTATACACTCAAAATGAATAAAAGCCATGAGTGGGCGACTTTGCCAAATGAATGATATTAGCAGTGGTGTATGATAGGCTACTCTAATCCGATGAAATCACTCAGAGGTCTGATCTTTGAGCGGTAAGTGTTTATTCCTTGTCGTAACTTAGGAGACTTTGAAAAGTTTATTTCCTTTTTGTTGTCGAAATGTAGAACCATATAATATGCTGCGTGTTCAGGGTGGAAGCCATTTTCTTCTAATGTCTCTTTCGTCCATATTTGGAAACAGCCTTTTTTCTTAAGTTTGAACATATGGCAGTTTCCCCCGTTAGTATGGAGCAATACATATCCCATACGTTCAAATCCTGGAGTTACAAGAATAGAACCTTTTGCATTTCCAGCACGCATATAGCATATTCCCTTTTCAATCATAATGTTCAGTAGTTCTGCGTGTGCATGATTTACAAGAACTTGAATTTCTTGGGGATTTTCCGACATGCGTTTGAGCATTTTTGCTGCAACCATTTCGTCTTGGATCTCCAATTTCCTTCTTCTGCCCAATGCTATGAATTTCTCATCTTGCTCAATGCCGATGAACTTTCTACCTAAAAGATTTGCAGCAATGCCCGTAGTACAGCTTCCGGAAAATGGGTCAAGAATCGTTTCTCCCTTTCGTGTAGAAGCAAGTATGATTCTGTACAATAAACGAAGAGGTTTTTGGGTCGGGTGTTTGCCGCAGTTCTTTTCCCAAATACCAGTAGCGGGTAAAGTCCACACATCGGGCATGTGCACGCCATTGTTTAAGGCTTCCATCAATTCATAGTTGAAGTAATGGCGGACATTCTCACACTTCCTTGCCCAAATGATATACTCAGCAGAAAAATTAAATCTTTGGTCAGTTAAGGTTTTTGGTGGGTCAGACTTTTTCCATACTATCATATTCAGAATTTTATATCCCAAATCTTTCATGCAGTTTGCTACTTCGTAGATATTATGATATGTGCCACATACCCAGATCGTTCCAGAATCCTTTAATTTTTCTCTGCAAAGCGAGAGCCATTTGTAGTTAAACTGATAGATTTCTTCTTTTGATCGCACTCTGTCCCAATCCCCTTTGTCAAAGCTGTGGAACCTGTTCCCGATTCTTACAGTCCCATTTCCAGTTGAAAGGAAATATGGAGGGTCTGCAAAAATCATGTCAACTTGACCTGTGATTTGAGAAATATTGGTCATGCAGTCACCTTGTATAAGACAAAAATCTTCCATTTGGTTTTATGTTCGGTAGATAGTACAAACAATTTCTTTTCCAGCTCCGAATTGGTCAATAAATGCATCTTTGTGCATATCACCACCTTTTATAGCATCAGCAAAATAGAGAAGGTTTTCGACGGTCAATACACAGCCTTCCACCCCAGTACTTTGCTTGATGTTGTTAAGCATAAGCTCTATATTTCCCTTGAAGAGTGACGAAATAAACACGAAATTGAAATGGTTAACATTATCGCTAAAGTTGAGCCACCATTGATTGGGGTTACGCTCAGGATTTCTGTCATTGTTTTCTTGAACATATCTTGTCATTTCATCAGCCATCCCTCTTGAAATAGTAAATCCTTTAGAGTATGCTTTGTTGTCGATTATAACTCCATTATTGTTATGGTAGAAAATGCCATCCGGCTTTCTGGTCCCTCCAAGATGAACCCCATTAAAAGCCAACTCATTAACAAGTAAGTCAATTGTATAGACTTCAAAATCAATACATTTGTCTTTGCCAGAGAACGCATAATCAATAAGTGTCAAGTATTTATGATCAATATTGTGGAGTCGAAGGCGTGCCCTGTTTTTTACAGCGACAGTATCTGTAGTATCTTTAGCAATTTGCTCTTGATATGGGGCCAGCTTCTCAATATTATCATTAAGTATGTAGCAACTACCATCATACTCAATATCCATACCGATATTGATAAGTCCGGTCATGTCATCTTTAATGGTTGTCAGATCCTCTTTAATGTTTTTAGAGGTAAGGTATGTTTTAATTTCGTCTAATGTTCTTGGCGTATGATTTTCAAGATACATCAATATAATAGAGCGTCGCATTCTCAGATAATTCGCATCAGAGGCTTTACTTGCAAGCATTTCTCTGTATACGAATTTAGAAATTCTTGGATCTTTTGATTTGCCTAATGCTTTGTTGTAATTGGCAATTCCCAAGTCTGTTATTTCAAAAGCAGAGGTGATGATACAGGTGTAACTTTTAGCCCCTATGTTCTCTTTCACGGTTTTGGGCTTCTTGTTTACCCAACCTATAGCTTCCAACCAGCCACATATCATACGTGCATATTTATCAGACGATCCTTCAGTGTCTGAGCGTAATGTCTTCTTCTCTTTGTCGTCCGAAGCCTCCTCGTATGCTTGAACCCAAATGTTTTGAGGAAATGATGTAAAACCAGCTTCGTCGGTGAATCCAAGTTGGGAGCCTATTTCGAATTTGGTCAGATGTCCTTTCGAAGCCAAGAGTCCCAAAACTCGGCATACAGGAGGGTAGGACAAGTATGCCCGTCCCAAGATAGTATTCTTTTCTTTAGGCGTCTTTGCCATAACAAGCGAAACTCCGGATTCCGTAATACAACAGGTGTCATCTGCATAGTTGTAATCAAGAAATCCTAATGATACAGCCCACCTGAGGAAACCATCAGCAGTCCAGTCGTCCGTATAAGGCTTTTTTATACGAATTTTCTTTCCATCAACAACATATTCCTTAAATTGCTGACCTGTAATTGCAGCTTGCGCAAGACCAGAGCATTTTGCCTTCGAACGACTTTCGCTACCAGCCCCTTGCCCTTTAAGTATATCATACGCGATAGACTTGTTGCGTCTCAGTATTTTTTGAAAATCCATGTATAATCCAGGAGTCTTAAAGAGCCCTGCGCTTGCCAACAATGGTAGTCTCTCGCTAACCATGAAGGTGTGAAAATCCGATCCAGGTACAAATATTCCAAGTATGTTCCTTAACGTGTCGGTTGAAGAAGGGTTTTGAATCCACCCAAAGGTTCTATTTGCCATATTATCAGTAATTTGTTATCAACACTTCAACAGTTTCACTTTTTGTCGCTTGATAATTCGAGTTCGAATAGTCTGCGTTTACATAATGAACATTATAATTGTCTGCCCATTTAATAAGAGTCCCGTTCATTTCTCCTTTATGTTTCGTCACGTTAGATAAGGCAAAGTAGACTCCTCGTTGATTTAGATAGTCGAGTTTCTCAAACAAGGCTAAATCATCATTGCAGTTCCAGCCCTCAAAGCCTCTTTTGCCATCGTTATAGGAGCCGCAAGAAATTAAGTAGGGCGGATCTGCATAGAGTAAATCTCCTGGAGTCATAAATTCCAAGTCGATATGCCTGAAATTGCCAATGTGAAATTCAAAATCTTTAATGGCTTCATGAAATAGTCTCAGGTTCTTTTCGGTGTTTGTGTTATACGAACTCCTATTGTTTCCGAATGGATTGTTGAAATCTCCATTGTTATTAAACCTGAATTGGTGATTAAACCCATAGCAAACGAGTAAAAACAAGAGCAACGAAGAATGTGTTCTATTAAATTCTTCACGAAGGGCATAATATCCAGCTTTATTTTGCTTTGTTAGTTCATATTCGTTGATCACGTTGTGAATATTGTCCAGCAATTCATCTATTGTACAATGTTGGAAATATTCAAAAAGCTCAATGACATAATGGTTTATGTCATTGCATATTACATGGTGAGCCTCTACATTGATAGACACATTAAGGCCTCCTGCAAACAAATCAACAAAAGTATTGATATGTTCGGGAAACAGGGGGAGTATTTGAGGTAATAGCTTATATTTACCTCCTATGTAGTTCAATGGAGATTTTATCATGTTACTTTTCAATAAAATAGAGTTGTTCCTTTAGTCCATCTGTATTGTTGGGTATTTTGTTCTTATACCGTCTGTAACCATATTCAAAAAGCCTAAAAGTGTTGGCCTTGCCAGCATCTCGAACTATTTGTGACATTTCGTCAGTATTCAATAATCCTTCGTTATTATATGATAATAGAACGTATTTGCAATTCAATGTGTTAAGCAGTTGTCTGAATGCTGTCGCCGCACGACCTTTCTTGCAGAAGTCTGACATCTTTCCGGGATCAATACGAACGCCCGTTATGCCTTTTATTTGGGGGGCGTCGTACCTTGCAATCGTTTCAAGAATATGATAGTTTGACAGATATTGTCTTCCATTATATGGTGGGTCTAAATATGCTAAATCACATTCCATTTGATGTGCGAAGCTTAAAGCATCTTGATTATAGCAACTACAAACTACACTGCTTGGTTGAATGTCAATTTCTTCCAGAGTCAATTCCTTATAAGTCCTCTTGTCCCAATATTTTAGATAAGCGCCATAGGTGCCCGTGATATTTGAAACATAGGGAACGGCATTAAGAAGGAGAGATAATAAATAGAAATATTCAGCATCTTCAATCTCTTTTCTCAATCTTTCTATTTCTTGTCTAATTAAGTCTATCTTAAGTGCATTGTTGCGCTGAAAATACATTCTCTCACACGTGTCATGTGGTGAATAATTCTGATATATAAAAGCGGTGTCAGTGTTAAACCAATGACAATTCTCAACAGAAAGATTGTTCAGGTGGGCAACGATTTCACGTAAATGAACGGATATAGGGGCATTCATCTCTAATACGCCTTTGTTAAGTACATAGGAGAAATAGAGAATGTCATTTGATAATACAGAATAGCCATGTTCTTTGTAGCATCGAGAAACAGTACCCGTACCCGCAAATATATCCGTGACAATTCGGACGTTTTGTGTACATTGATTGCTTACGTCCAGTATATTACCAAGCATCAGAGCTTTACTTCCTATATAACGCATTACCTTACGATTTAGGGTGGAATATGATTATAGACTATTTTGAATATCTACTTAATAGGTACTAAGTTAAAAAGTTTTCATGAAAGACGAAAAGGAAAGCTATGAAACTTTACATATAAAGCGATATTCCCGCTCTAATTGTCTCGTATCTGAATGGTCAACCTCTGTCTTATGCGTAAAAACGATGAGAATAGTATGATATTCTATTGCTGTCTGTTCGCATGTTTACGTTTTACAGGACGGCAATATACGAAAGAGGCGACATTTCGCTTATGAGGTTTCGCAAAAAAGGAGAAAATATAAAATATATCCTCTCTTCTGTCGGAAAGAGGCGGCATTTCGCTTATGAGGCTTTGTACAAAAAAAGAGAGAATATAAAATATAACCTCTCTTTTCTGTCGGAAAGAGGCGGCATTTCGCTTATGAGGTTTTGCACAAAAAAAGAGAGAATATAAAATATATCCTCTCTTTTCTGTCGGAAAGAGGCGACTCGAACGCCCGACCCCTACGTCCCGAACGTAGTGCGCTACCAACTGCGCTACTTTCCGATTTTGGTAGTGCAAAGGTAGGAACATTTTGTGAAATATCCAAGCGGTAGCCCAAAAAATTACTTCTTTATGACTTTACGCGCCCGTCCGTCGGAGCCAACTTCGATGTAAACCCCTGCAGGCAACTGATGGAGTGGGGTGGTGGTAGTAACCTTTTGACCGGTCGTATTGTAGATAGCTCTGCTTGTGACAGGGGCGCTGGTGGGGCAATCACCCACCCCCGTGAGCCACCAAGTGTAATAAGCCATCAAGCTGTCTACAGTGGCTACGCGTGTGGCCAGGTGTTGCAGCGTTTCCTCCACCTGGGTGTGCAGACTGTTCTGTACTTGCAAATTGATGTTTTGCTGCGCATTGCAAGTCAGTCGTATGGTTTCGAATGCAGTAGTGTTGCGTTGTTCAAAAGCATGAAGGCGGTTGGCCACCTCGGTGTAAATGCTGTTGTGTACCTCGTTCCATACGTCAACGTAGGCTTGCACAAAATCGGGGCGCGTAAACAACTTGTTGTAGTAAAAGCAAATGGCATAGTGCGGCACGCTCCATTCGTCGTCGGGCGTGGTAAACGAAGAGTCAAAATCCCACGGCGTAGCCATTTTCAGTTTGGACGTTTCGGGGTGCAGCGGGTCAAGGTTTTGGCGGTACATATACATGTTGCTGCCCCAAGCGTCCTTCGTGCCCAGATAGTCGTGTGCCAGCACCCATCGTGCAAAAGAGTGCAAGTCAGCAATACTGTCCAAGGTGCGGTTGTTATAAAGCGAGTCCTCAAAAGCCTCAATACAGTTTGCAATCTCGTCCTTTTGTCCGGCAGTAATCTCGTTCAAGTCGGGGTACTTGAACGTCCAGCCCATAGAGCTCTCTTGGTGTGAGGTTTTGAAATAAGCACCATCGGCATTCCACCAATAGGCGTCGTTCTCGGCTATAAAGCCACTATCGTCCACCTGTATGCGCCCGTCACCACGTGCAATGGCCTCAATAAGATAGTATATGCCACGGTATTTCCCGTTCAAGTATACCTGCACAAAGTTACCCTCGGGCGCCCATTCTTCCCCCGTGGCGCGACTCACTTCAGTGCCAACCAGTGGTAAAATACACGTTTGCTGGTTGGCAAACACCTTCGAATGCCATGTGCCGCGCAGCAGCACCCAATCCTTATGTTTGTATACTTTGCTGCCCCGCATCAGCAGGTCGGCCTTTTTTACCAACTTTATTTTGTAAGGCAGTTGCTCCTTGGCTGAGGCCGCCGATGTGTTGCCGCGCACCTTGATGGACATTCCCGATGTGCCCTCGGCCCATTCGCCGCTATCGTAGAGCGTGTCCGTGCCAGTAGTCATAACCATTCGTCCCATCACTTTGGTACGGTTGCAAATGCCCACACCTGTGCCCCCCTCGGGTGGGTAAACTATTTCGAAGGTCGGTTCTTCGCCATCGATGGTTGTGATGTAAAGAGTTACGGGGCGTGGGTCGCCCGACGTGTTAAGGCTTTTCGCGCTGTTGTCTGCGGTATACGTCATTATAGCGTGGCAGCATACCGCCTGGCATACTGTCACGAAGAACATGATAAATCGTAGCAAAATGTGTCTGTGTTAGTTCAGCTTGTATATATAAAACGTGTAGTGCGTTGTGTCCTCAGCACAGGAGCTGGTGGTTGCTTGCCAGCTTACTTCTTCACCGTCACATCAATCACAATTTTCGGGTGGTCGGGGTCGTTGGTGATAAGCAGCACGCGACGGCGGCCCTTGAAGTATGAGGTGTTGGTGCTGATCGTAATCTTCATTTTCTCGGTGTGGCCTGGGTCGATGCGGCGTTTGTTCAAACTCACGCTGATGCCAGGGTTATACACCTGCAAGGCGCTGATAACCAACGGCGTTTTGCCCGCATTGGTCAGCATTACCTGTCCGGTCACTTTCTTCTTTTTGCCCAACGGACCGAGGGCGAGGTGTGTGCTGTCAAGCTGAGCCACGGGTGCAAGGGCGTGTTGCGTGGGCGTGTCGAAAAAGTCGGGCAGCAGTGTGGCCGACACGTTTATTTCCGTTTCCTTGCTCACGCGGTCGCCCATAAAGCGGCTCAGGTAGATGCTTGTTTGCGTCAGTCCCATGGTGTGCAGTTCGTTGCTGTTGAGTGTGAGCAATATGCGTCCCACACGTCCGGGGCGAATCACAGCCGGGTCGGCCTGTGCCGTCAGGTATTTTGGCAAGTGCATCAGTTCGGGTCGGAACGACTTTTTGCTTGAGTTGAGAATAGACAGCACATAGGTGGGCGAGTCGCCGCGGTTCACGTCGTCAAACTCCACGTCGTCCGTGCTCAAGTAGTATTCGCCCACTTTGTAGGGATATTCGGTGGTAGCCTCGGCGTTAGTCATCGACACCACGCCCATCAGCGACAAGTAGTGCGGTTGTTGGTCAAGATTGGTGTACACGGCCAGCCCCTTGTTAAAGTGGCCCAGCATCTCGGCATTGTAGGTGGCCTTGATGTAGCCCGTGCTGCCAGGCCCTATGGCTGTGGTAGTCCATTCGGCATTGGTGCAGCCGCAGTCGGTGCGCACGTTGGTTATGAGCAAGTCCTGAGTGCCCTTGTTTATCACCTTGAATGTGGCAGTTTGCGGCACATGCCAAAGCAGTGTGCCAAGTTCCTGAGTTGTATGGTCAAATTCTATTTTAGGCTGTGCCATTGCAGCCATTGAGGCCACGAGGGCAAAAGCCAGCAGCAGTATATGTTTCATGATGACAGTTTGCAGAGAATGCGTAATAAAATTGCGTTGCAAATTTAAGAAAAAAAAGTGAGACTGCATTTGGTATCAATATAAGTTGCTATCTTCGCAGAACATAATAGACCCCGTTGACGGATTTCTTTGTTAACCCGTTACCTCGTTAACCAAGATATCCGCCAACCGATTAGAACAAGCAAACACAAGTCAATGAAATTCATATCGTGGAATGTAAACGGCCTGCGTGCCTGCGATGGCAAGGGCTTTAGAGAGAGTTTTGCAGCGCTCGATGCCGACTTTTTTTGTCTGCAAGAGACAAAGATGCAGCCCCATCAGCTCGACATGGCGTTTGAGGGCTATGAGTCGTATTGGAATTCGGCCGAAAAGAAAGGCTATTCGGGCACAGCCATTTTTACGCGTCACAAGCCATTGAGCGTGACTTATGGCCTTGGCATTGAGGAGCACGACCACGAAGGCCGTGTCATCACCCTCGAAATGCCGCAGTTCTACCTTGTCACCGTGTACACCCCCAACTCGCAGGACGGCCTGCGCCGGCTCGACTACCGCATGACGTGGGACGATGCCTTTCGCCAATATTTGTTGTCGCTCGACGCCAAGAAACCCGTGGTGGTGTGTGGCGACTTGAATGTGGCACATGAGGAGATAGATTTGAAAAATCCCAAAACAAATCGCAAGAATGCCGGTTTTACCGACGAGGAGCGTGCCAAATTCACCCAACTGCTGCAGGCCGGCTTTACCGACACCTTCCGCTATTTCAACCCCACGCTTGAGGGCGTGTACTCCTGGTGGTCGTACCGGTTCCGTGCTCGCGAAAAGAATGCCGGGTGGCGCATCGACTACTTTTTGGTGTCAAACCGTTTGCAGCCACAGCTCACCGACGCCAACATTCACAACGAGGTGTTTGGCTCCGACCATTGTCCGGTAGAGGTGGACATTGACTTTTGACAGACACCACGGTGCGGCCGTTCGGCGTCAGTCAAAATCAGCTTGAAAACCGGGGCGTACGTATGCCGCCACCTCCGTAAAAAAGGAAAACGAGGTTTATCTGCCATCTTACACTATTGGGGTGTAACGCGCTGATAATGAAGTGATTGCGCAGTGTAGGATAAGTAAAACCTTGCCTACACACTACTTGCACTTAGCGTGGCGGCCTGCATGACGGGGCGCAAAACCAGTAATAGCAGGCCGTGCAACCGTTCCCTCCGACAGAAATGCCGCCCTCCCGCAACAGAAAATACGCTCCCTCGTCACTGAAATTGGCGCATCGGATTACCGGAAATTTCGCCCCATGCACACCGTGCAGGTTGGTGCAAGTGCATGTGCAATTAGTGCACGTGAGTGTAGGTAGCTTTGAGTATATCCTACACTGCGTAATGTGTTGAAAATCATGCCGTAACGCACAATTAGTGTAAGATGCAAGTAAAAGATGTGGAAACGGTCTGACGCGTGCGCGCGCGAGGGCGGGTGCAAAATAAATCTTACGAAGTGTTGTAGCAAAAGCACGCACCGTTGCGTCAAATTGTGCAGTAACGAACAACAAAACAACCACAAATTATGAAACAATTTCTGAAGTACGTTTTAGCCACCATTGTTGGCATAGCTTGCATTAGCGTGTTCACCTTGGTGCTGAGCTTCATTGTGATGGGCGTTATAGCAGCCAGCAGTGACAGCAAACCCACCGTCAAGGACGGCACCGTGCTGCGCATCAGCCTGAGCGGCAACATCACCGAGCGCTCAAACGACAATCCGTTTGCCAAATATTTGGGCAACGATGCGGCCGACAACCAGGGCCTTGACGACATAATAAAGGCCATCAAGGTGGCCAAAACCGACAAGCGCATCAGCGGCATCTACCTTGAGGGCGGGGTGCTGAGCACCGACTATGCCACATTGCAGGAGCTGCGTCATGCCTTGATGGACTTCAAACAAAGCAAAAAGTTTATTGTAGCCTATGCCGACAGCTACACCCAGGGCAGCTACTATTTGGCATCAACCGCCGACAAACTGTTTGTCAATCCGAGTGGCATGATAGATTGGCATGGCATAGCCTCGCAGCCCATATTTTACACCGACTTGCTCAAAAAGGTGGGCGTAAAGATGCAAGTGTTCAAGGTGGGCACCTACAAGAGTGCCGTTGAGCCGTTTATCCTGACAGGCATGAGCGATGCCAACCGCGAGCAGGTGCAGTCGTTTGTGGGCAGCATCTGGCAACAGGTGTGCAAGGACGTGGCAGCTTCGCGCCGTTTGGCGGTGGATAGCCTCAATGCCTATGCCGACCGCTACACCACTTTTGCCGACCCCAAGCAGTATGTGGTCACCCGCCTGGTAGACTCATTGACCTATGACGACGGTGTGCGCCAGGTGTTGCGTGCTTGCAGCAAGCAGGACAAGGTGAACTTTATCGACCCGGCCCAGTTGGCCAAACTCGATGTGGCGCCCACCTCGGGCGATGGAGCCATAGCCGTGTACTATGCCGAGGGTGACATTGTGGACGAGGCTGCGCGCACCAACTTCTCAGGCGAAATGTCGCAAATTGTGGGCAGCAAAGTGGTGGCCGACCTTGACAAACTGGCCAACGACGACAAGGTGAAGGCTGTGGTGCTGCGCATCAATTCGGGGGGTGGCAGTGCCTATGCTTCGGAACAGATGTGGCGTGCTATCCAGTTGCTCAAACAAAAGAAACCCGTGGTGGTGTCGATGAGCGGCATGGCGGCTTCGGGCGGTTATTACATGTCGTGCGGTGCCGACTACATTGTGGCCGAACCTACCACCCTTACTGGCAGTATAGGCATATTTGGCATGATACCCGACGCCAGCGGCTTGCTGACCGAAAAACTGGGCTTGCACTTCGATGTGGTCAAGACCAACAAGGCATCAGACTTTGGTGCCATGGGGCGTGGCTTTAATGCCGACGAGGCTGCTGCCATGCAGGGCTACGTAAATCGCGGTTACCAACTCTTTTTGAGCCGTGTGGCAGCTGGCCGTCACATGACCCCGACGCAGGTTGACCGCATTGCCCAAGGCCGCGTATGGACTGGTTCACAGGCGCTCGGCATCAAGTTGGTTGACAAACTTGGCACACTCGACGATGCCATTGCCGTGGCTGCCCAGCGTGCCGGCTTGAAGTCGTACTACCTCACCTCTTGTCCGCAAAAGTCGTCGTGGATTGACCAGTTCCTCGACAGCACCGTAAAGCGCGACTACATGGAGGAGAAATTGCAAACTGCCCTTGGCGAGTACTACCAGCCCTTGCGCTTTGTGGGCGGTTTGCGCAGCTTCGATGCAAAGAGCTGCGTACAGGCACGCATGTTCTATGTGCCGAATGTGAAGTAAACCCATTTTGAACACCCCATAAACGCGTAACCTTATCAAACTGTTATACTACATATTGCCCCTTGTTACGGCACCGCTTTCACTCATTTGGGGGGCGGTGGCTGTGACGCGTGCATGGCTTTACGACCATGGGGTGCTTGCATCGCAAGGCTTCGGCGTGCCCGTCATCTGTGTGGGCAATCTGGCCGTGGGCGGTACGGGCAAGACCCCCCATGTGGAGTATTTGCTGCGTTTGCTGCACCACAATGGGTATAGCGTGGCCATGCTCTCGCGCGGTTATGGACGCCACACAAAGGGCTACATACTGGCCGATGCCGCCCGGCACGGGGCAGCCGACATAGGCGACGAGCCCTACCAGATATTGCACAACTGCCCCTTTGCCACTGTGGCTGTATGCGAAAAACGCGTGTATGGCATAGCCCAACTGCTCAAGCTCAGCACGCCGCCCGACGTCATAGTGCTTGACGATGCCTATCAGCACCGCCAGGTCAGGGCCGGGCTTAACATACTGCTGACGTGTGCCAACCGCCTTTACACCCACGACCATTTGCTGCCATGGGGACGCTTGCGCGAACCGGCCCGTGCTGCCCGCCGCGCCCAACTGATAGTGGTGACCAAGTGTGCCGAAAATGAACGTCCGCCATTGGGCGTGGCACAAGGGCAACGCCTGTTTTACAGCCAGGTGCGTTATGGCGTGTTGCAGCGCCTCGATGGTTCAAACGTTGAACCCGAGGATTTGGCCTCTAAACGCGTGCTGCTGGTGGCTGGCATAGCCAATCCGGCACCGCTGAAGCAATATCTGGCACAAATGGGGGCAGAGGTGACTTTGGCCGAATTTCGCGATCATCATACGTTTACGCTGGCCGATGCCAAATGGCTGTCGCGTTTGTGGCACACTAACAACTGCCAGCTGGCGGTGACCACGCAGAAAGATGTGGAGCGCCTGCGGCAAATAGCGCATAGCCTGCCGCAACCATTAGTTGACAGCTTGCTGGTGCAGCCCATTGTGGTGGACATTGAACCGGCACGTACTGACGATAAATTGTTCAACCAAACAATACTTGATTATGTTAGAGCAAATTAAAGAAACTGCTGCGTGGATTAAAGCCCACACGCAAATGCGTCCGCACACTGCCATCATTCTTGGCACGGGGTTGGGACACCTTGCCGAAGAAATCGAGATAGTAGATGAGTTTGCCTATAAGGATATTCCCAATTTCCCAGTAAGCACGGTTGAAGGGCACAGTGGCAAACTGATATTTGGCCGTTTGGGCGACAAAAATGTGATGGCCCTGCAAGGTCGTTTCCACTACTACGAGGGTTACAACATGAAGCAGGTAACCTTCCCTGTGCGTGTGATGTATGAATTGGGCATCAAAACCCTCTTTGTGAGCAATGCAGCCGGTGGCATGAATCCTGACTTCAAGATTGGCGACCTCATGCTCATTACCGACCACATCAACTTTATGCCCGAGCACCCGCTGCATGGGCCAAACTTCCCTACGGGGCCGCGTTTCCCCGACATGCACGAAGTCTACGACCACAAATTGCTCGACATGGCGCGCAGCATTGCCAAGGAAAAGGGCATTCGCACGGTGGAGGGTGTGTACCTTGCCACCCAGGGCCCGACCTATGAAACGCCGGCCGAGTATAAGATGTACCACACCTTTGGTGCCGACGCCGTGGGCATGTCAACTGTGCCCGAGGTGATTGTGGCCCACCACTGTGGCATTCGCACTTTCGGCATCAGCATCATTACCGACTTGGGCATTGAGGGCCAGATTGTGGAGGTGAGCCACGAGGAGGTGCAGCGTGCTGCCAATGCGGTGCAGCCGCTTATGGCTGATATCTTCCGCGAGATGGTACATCGCATTGATTAGGTTGATGGATCTGACGTGGGTAGTATCTCGTTTATATTGTCATATCTTAAATTATTGTTGTACTGTACAACGTAAATATGCGAACGGGGTCAAGCGCCAAATGTTAGCACTGAGCGCTAGCTCTAAACGTTAGCACTAAACGCTACCACCAAACGCTAGCTCTAAGCGCTAGCACTAAACGCTAACTCTAAGCGCTAGCACCAAACGCAAGCTCTAATGGGGGCGACGCGTCCCGCGTCGGGCATTAAGGCAAAGGCTCACAGACAAACGTGTAATTAGCGTTGTCTGCGAGCCTTTATTTAGTGTATGAAATTGTCCCGACGCGAGACGCGTCGCCCCCATTAGAGCTTGCGTTTGGTGCTAGCGTTTAGAGCTAGCGTTTGATGCTAGCGTTTAGAGATAGCGTTTAGTTGTAGCGTTTAGAGCCTGGCCCCGTTCGCATATTTGCGTTTAGCCGGACAGCAATACATTAAAGCACATTTCGCACAATGCCCCATGCTATGAACAGCACAATGTAGAGCGTGATGGCCGTTTTGCCCTCGAATATGCGGCGCAACCGCCATTGGCGTTTGCCCTTGACGGCATATTCGGTGTACAGCACCACCATAAGGTATGGCACAGAATAAACCATGAAGTAGTTGTAGCTCAAGGCTTCGGACAACCGGCCATGCAGCAGGGCGTGAATGGCACGTTGTGCGCCACAGCCCGGGCAGTCGTAACCGGTGATTAGCTTGAATGTGCATTTGGGCACAAAAGTGTGGCCAACGGGGTTGACGCAATAAAGCAGCACGGCGCAGGTGATGAGGGCCAGTGCTGCTAACAGCTTGGTGTGGCGGCGCACAAATTGGGTGAGTTGGTTAACCATGGCTTGTTTACCTTATAGCGCGTCGAGTGGCTGACGTTCGTGATGTACACAGACTTTATAGGCTGTTGGCGTCATGCCCGTGAGTTGCTTGAACTGGCGCGAGAGATGTGCCACACTCGAGAACCCTGTGCGCCAGGCTATCTCCTTAATGCTCAAATCGCCATAGGCTATCAGTTCCTTCACATACTCCATGCGCTGCAGCAGGTGGTACTTTTCGATGGTGCGCCCTTCGGCGGCAGCAAAGGCGCGGCTAAGGGTGGGGTAGTCGGTATGTATGGTTGTGGCCAGCCATTCGGACAATGGCTGGTTTGTACATTTGTCGTGACGGACGTAGGTTAACACCGATTGCTTGATGCGTTGTATCAACAGGTCGGACTTGTTTTCGACCAGGTCAAAGCCTATGGCTATCAAAGCTTGGCGTATCTGCTCTAATTGCGCTTGGTCGGGCGTCTCGGCTATGTGCGCCTCGCCCAACGACACGCTATCGGGCGTGAGGCCGAGTTGTGACAGTGTGCTGGTGACGGCCATGATGCAACGGGCGCAGACCATGTTTTTAATGTGCAGTATCATGAGGCAGGGGGTGCAGGCTGTGCTGCAGTGTCAGTTTGGGGGTGGAGAGAGTCAATAAAGTCTTTAATGTCGGTTTGCACCCGTTTGTATTGCGGGCATTCGGTGTAGGTGGTGTGCTTGCGCAGCATCTCCTCAATGGCCGCTGTGGCATTTTGGTAGGCCGACAGTTCATTTTGCATTTGCACATTGTGCTCGGCCAGACGGCGTATTTCGCGCTCACGCTCGCGTCGCAACTGTTCGCACACCATGTTAAGCAGTGGCACTGCCACTCCGTCGCACAGGTCGTGTCCGCGCATGTACAGATAGGTGGTTTCGGGCGTCAGTCCCAGACGCAGCAGCTCGTTGCGCAGCGGCTTGTAGGTGGAGCGCCCCTGCGGAAACTGGCGTTGCAGCCGTGCTATTTTGGCATTGACAAGGTGGCGCAACTTTTCGAGCGTCTGTTCGGGGTGGTAAAAGTTGAGTTTGCCGAGCTGTACGATGTGGTAGAAATCGAGCATGGAGAATTGCTTGTAGGTGCCGTAGCGGTAGCACCATACGTTCCACACAAAGAGCGGCCAAATGATTTGTGAGTATTGGCGCATAAAGCTCTCGAAGTCGAACAAATGGTGGTCGTTGAGTGTGGCCATGACGCACACCGGCTGCAGGGCAGGTGCATAGCACTGGTAGTTTTCGATGGCATAGACGTAGGTGTGGAACACGTATGGGTTGTTGCACACCTCGGCCGAGGCCAGGGTGGCACCTTGCATCAGATAGTCGTAGTCGGCATCAACACAGGCAATCATACATTTGCCCAAACGCGGGCCAAGCTCGTTGGCCAAGGCTATCTTTTTGCCTTTGCACAACGAGGTGCGCGACGGCAGCATCACCTCAAAGTAATACTTGTCCGTTTCGAGCGGGCGCAGCAGGTTACTCCAAAAAAACACATCGTCGTAGCTCTCAACGTAGGCCACTATGCGCTCGCGGGCATGACGCCCGCCAAGGCGGTTCATGGCCGACACGTATGAGGAGTTGATGTTATCTTTCAAGCGTTTCACGGTGAAGAGCTTTTGGGTTGATAAGGGAGAGAGAACTTAGACGGTAATGTCGCCCACTTCGGTCACGGCGTCCTCCCAACCGTCCATGATGAGGGCTGGCGAGTGGGTGGTGAGCACAATCTGTGCATTGGGGTTGAGCTCGCGCACAAGGCCGATGAGGTGTTTTTGCCACTCAAAGTGCAGACTGGCTTCGGGCTCGTCCATGAACAACACATAGTGCTGCTGGTCCTCGGTGAGCACGGTGAGCAGAATGAGCAGCATTTGCTTTTCGCCGCTCGACAGTAAATAGGGCGGCAACTTTTCGTCGTATTGTATGAACTGCAGTTCGTTGCTTTGACGGTCGATGCGTTTTCCCGTCTCGGCAAACAGTTCGTCCACAATGTCAAGAAAGCGCGTTTTAAGGTTAGCTGCAATGGCCGCTTTGTCGCGTGCCTCGGGGTCGCCGCTTGTGAGCAGGGCAATCATGCGGTTGCCCACATTAACCTGGTAGTCAAGGTAGCGGCGCTGCACCAGGTAGAGTTGCCAGTCGAGCTCGGTGACGATGCGGGCATCGTTAAGTGCACCGATAGGCTCGGACGAGAGCATTTTGCGGTCGAAACTCCGTATGACGTCGTAGTGAATGCCTGTGGCATCGCTCGGGTCGAACTCAATCTTTACCCCAAAGCGTGTGTTGCCCTGTATGTCGCCGGTGGTAGGCACAGAGCGCAGATGCTGTATGAGGCGGTTGAGAATGGTGCTTTTGCCCGCTCCATTGTGTCCGCTCAGCACGTTGACGTCGGGGCGCAAGTCCCACACAATGTGCTTGTGTCCGCTCCACAGGCTCGATATTTCGATGCGCTTGATGTGATTGGCTAATTTTATCATGGTAGTGTGCGTTTCGTTGTTTTATATATGTAAGCGTGTACAACAAAAGTAATGACATTTGTCGTAATGCGCAAGTGTGGGGCGCGCTTTCGTCGACAGAATGAGTGGTTTCGTCGATTTTTAAGGTATTATAATACGATTGTGTTAAACCTTTGTACCAACTTTGCATCTCAATTACGTGTGCCGCTCATTGTGGTGCGCCGATTGTTCGGGCGAATGCCTGCTGCTGACATTGCAAAAAAACAATACAACACACTTATATGAAACACAAGTTATTACTCTTCATGCTATCGTTTGTGATGGCCGCTGGGGCGATGGCACAACGCTATGTTGTGACAGGTACGGCAGTCGAGTCAAGGTCGAAGAATGCTGTCGACTTTGCTACCGCGGTGCTGCTGCGCTTAGACAGTACAGCTGTAACAGCTGCCACCACCGACGAGAACGGCATGTTCCGCTTTGAGCCCAAAGAGGCTGGCAAGTACATCGTAAAATTGTCGTATGTGGGTTTTAAGCCCCTTATGCGTAATGTGGAACTGACGGCTGAGGCCGACTCGGTGGGGCTGGGCACGCTGCTTCTGACATCGAACGACAAGGTGCTGGGCTCGGCTACTGTAACCGCCACCGCGTCACGCGTGGAACAAAAGGGCGACACGACCATGTTCTCGGCCTCGGCCTATCGTGTGCCCGCAGGCTCAACGCTCGAGTCGCTCGTCAAGCAGTTGCCGGGTGTGGAGGTGAGCGACGATGGCACCATAAAGTGGAACGGTAAAACCGTGCAGGAGTTCTTGATAAATGGCAAGGACTTCTTCAAGGGCGATACCAAGACTGCCATGAAGAACCTGCCCACCGAATTGGTGAGCAAAATCAAGGCTTACGACAAGAAGAGTGATTACACCGAACAAACTGGCATAGACGACGGTGAGGAGACAACCGTGTTGGACATCTCTACCAAACGCGAGCTGAACGAGTCGTGGGTGTCGAATTTGGACGTGGCATACGGCAATCATGACCGCTATTCAACCCGTTTCTTTGGTACCCGCTTTACCGACAAGACGCGTGTGTCAACCTTTGCTTCGCTCAACAACACCAACGACATGGGCTTTGGCGGTCCGCGTGGCTTTGGCGGCGGTGGCGGTGGCTTGACGGCTACCAAGCGCGTAGGCGTTGACTTCTCGTGGGAGAATGGCAAACAAAAGCGTGAGGCCGGCCGCTTGGAACTGGGCGGATTTGCCCTTTACAGCCACACGGGCACCGATGCGCTGAGCACAACAAACTCTGAAACGTTCCTTACCTCGGGCAGCAATTCGTCGTTTGGCAACAGCAGCAGTTTCAGCGGTTCGCACAGCACCAGCGTGATGAGTCGTTTACGCTTGGAGTGGAGTCCCGACTCGATGACCAACATCAATTTCCGACCCAGTTACAACTACTCGGAGTCGCGCAACAGCGGCAGTTCGCGCTCTGCCACTTTCAACAGCAACCCTTACGACCTTGACGGCATGGTGAGTCCGCTCGACAGCATCTTTGTCAGCAACTACGCCGAGCGCAATCCCGAACTGGCGGCCATCATGGTCAACACCAACAAGCGCCTGTCGATGGGCGACAGCAAGTCGCACAGCGTCAATGCCGACTTGAACCTTGTGCGCCGCTTGTCGAGCAACGGACGCAACGTGTCGTTGCGTGCCAGTGGCGGCTATACCAAGAGCGAGAGCCATTCGTACGCTATTTCAGACATTGCATACAACCCTACATCAGGCCAGACCAAAAGCTATCTTAACCAGTACAGCACAACCCCTGGACGCAACTACAACGTAAGCGCACGCTTGGGCTATGTGGAGCCGTTGGGCAAGAATTGGTTTGCCGAGGCCCGCTATCAGTTCAGCTACAAATATAACAAGAGCGACCGCTCGCGCTACAACTTGAACGAGTTGAACACAACTGATTTCCCAGGGTTGAGCGACTACGATGCCAGCTTTGGCAGTACCGACGAAAGTGTGCGCCCGTCACTTGGCTCGCTGCCCACTTCGGACGAGATACTGAACATGGTGCGCGACGAAAACAACTCGCAGTATGCTACCTACAAATACACCGACCATACAGCCACCCTCGGCATACGTTACAACTCAAGTGCGGTGCGCTTTAATGCCGGTGTAGACTTTAATCCGGAGCATACCAAGATGGCCTATAACCGTCCGAGCCAGGTTGACACGGTGGTGACCCGCAACGTGTTCAATGTGTCGCCGTCGGTGCGCTTGCGCTACAATTTTTCAAAGACCAACCGCTTGGAAATACGTTACCGTGGCTCGTCATCACAGCCCTCAATGACCGACCTGCTGGCTGTGGTTGACAACTCCAACCCCTTGAGCATATCGATGGGTAACCCGGGTTTGAAACCCTCGTGGAACAACTCGCTGCGCATCAATTACAATGGTTACAATGCCGACCGCCAGCAAGGCATGATGGTGGGCGTTGATGCCACGCAAACAAAGAACTCTATCTCTAACCGTATGGTGTATGATGCCAAGACCGGTGTGAGCTATTTCCGACCCGAAAACATCAGTGGCAACTGGGACGGTCGTGGCATGTTTATGTTCAATTCGGCCATCGGCAAGCAAAAGTTGTTCAACATCAATACCTTTACAAGTGTGAGCTATCAGAATGCGGTGGGTTATGTCAGCACCAAACCGAATGACCTGACTGTGACGGAGCAGACCTATGAGGGATACAGCAAGGTGTTTGAGCAGGCTGCCTCGCAAAAGAACACAACCAAAACGCTTGGCGTGGACGAAAACCTCAACCTCTCATACCGTTCAACCTGGTTTGATGTGGGCTTGCTTGGCAAACTCAACTATCAGCATGCCCGTGCCTCGGTGCAGCAAAATGCCAATATGGACACTTGGAACTTTGCTTATGGTGCCAATGCCAATGTCAACCTCAGCTTTGGACTGAGTTTCTCAACCGACATTCGCATGAGTTCACGCCGTGGCTACTCTGATGCCTCGATGAACACCAACGAACTGCTGTGGAATGCACAAATAGCACAGTCGTTCCTCAAGAACAAGGCTGCCACATTGAGCATTCAGTTCTACGACATATTGCAGAAGCAGAGCAACGTGAGCCGCATGATTAGTGCCACACAGCGCACCGACTCGTGGAACAACGCCATCAACTCATACTTCATGGTGCACTTCATCTACAAGCTGAACATCTTCCCCGGTGGCAGCAGCAAGAAGGGCGATGACAAAACCGACCGTCCGGGCCCGCCCGATATGCGTGGCCCCGGCGGCATGCCCATGCGCCCGATGGGTGGCCCGGGCGGTATGGGCGGACGTCCCTAATAGCATTTTCAAACACCTACTTATGGCGCAACCATTTGCCAGATATGGCAAGTTGGTTGCGCCTTTTGTTTGTGGTAATTATGGTGTGTTGATGAAACATTGCGTAACTTTGCAGAGCATGAAAGTTACATTGACCGCATGGAGGACGAGTGTTGATGAAACATTGCGTAACTTTGCAGCCATAACAATCACATTATTATGAGTAAGAAGACTGACTATAAACTGAAGAACGAGGCTTTCTTGGCAGACAAGAAGCAACAAGAGGGCGTGCACGAACTGCCCAAGGGCGTGCTTTACGAAATACAAAAGAGCGGCAATCCGCAAGGGCGCCGCCCCGACCTGCGCAGCGTGGTGTGCGTGCATTACACCGGCAGGCTGATAAACGGGCGTGTGTTCGACGATTCGCGTCGCGATGGCATTCCCGCCGCCTTCCGCCTGTACGAGGTGATTGATGGTTGGCAAATTGCGCTGAGCCAGATGCGCCCCGGCGACCGCTGGACCATATACATACCCTCGCAACTGGCTTATGGCAGCCGCACCGATGGTGACATACCGGGCAATTCGACATTGATATTCGACGTAGAACTGATAAGCATAGCTTGACGCGATAAGGAAATGAGTGAAAAACGTTTGGCGCGTCAGTCCAACATGGAACTGTTGCGCATAGTGGCCATGCTCATGGTGATGGTGCTGCACACCGGTTATGCCTCGTTTGGCTATCCGCGTACGGTTTGGCTTCAGGCAGAGCCTTTGCGTTGGCTCGGGCTGACCATGACCGAGGTGTACACCGTGGCGTGTGTCAACATATTTGTGCTGATAACGGGTTGGTTCGGCACCACATTCCGCACAAAGGGAGCGGTGCGCCTGGCCATACAGCCAGTTTATGTCACCATAGTGCTTGCCCTGTATGTATGGTTGGCCGGCTTGCCGCAGCCGGCTGGCGTGATGGACTATGTGCGTCCTATATGGAACTATTGGTTCGTGTGCAGTTATTTAGTGCTTTACCTCCTTACGCCAATACTCAATGCCTTTGTCGAAAAGAGCGATGAGGCTGCGCTGCGCCGTTTCTTATTGGTGTTCTATGTTATAACGATACCCTGCTCCTTTGTATTTGCCGATTTGCAAAAAGGCTATTCGGCCGTGTCATTCGTCGGCCTCTATCTGTTAGGCCGCTATTTGCGCCTGTATGGTGCGGCGCGGTTGCAGCATTGGTCCCGTTGGCGTTTCGTGGCTCTGTATGTTGTGCTAATGGGCACAATGGGCCTTGTGGGGTGGGGCGCCGGTATGATGAGCCAAACGTTTATGAACTCGTTTGTACCCTTTGTGGTAGCCTACACCAATCCCATCACCATTGTTGCCGCAGTTGCCGTGTTGCTATTCTTCTCACGTGTCAGATTGCAGAGCCGCCTCGTCAACTGGTTGGCAAGCGGTAGTTTCGCAGCCTATTTGGTGCATCAAAACATATTGGTGCGTAAGGAATACTATGCCTATATTCGCCATTTGGCCGACGTCATACCCTCTACGCCCTTGTTCATGTTGGCAGTGTTGGCTTCAATCGTGGCAATATATGTGGTAAGCACATTGGCAATACAAGTAGTCGTCAGAATGGTCAAATAACAGCAAACTGCTGACATTGAAGCAGAGGCCCTCACACTGACAATATAAATTGTGCAGTGTGAGGGCCTCTGGTGTCAATAAATATAATCAGCCAATGCTATTTGTCGCAGCAGCTCTTAGCCTTGTCGCAGCCCTTAGCCTTGTCGCATTTGCTCGCCTTGCCGCATTTGCTCGCCTTGCCGCATTTGCTTTTGTAGCACCGCTTGTCCTTGTTGCAGGTAGGCCGTTTGTTACATTTCACGTTGTATTTGCAGCGCACATCATCGTCCGATGCAGCCACAACTCGCACGTAGTAGCCAATCTTCTCAAGCGCCTTGATGAGTTTGGCCACGGTGGTCTTGTCCTCGTCATATTTGACTGTAACCGTTTGCTGTGGAACATTGGTCACAATATCCTTCACGCCTTTCTCAAAGCGCAAAGCCTTCTTTATCTTAGCCTCGCAGTTGCTGCAGTGCATTTGGGGCTGAGTGGTGAATACCACCGTTTCGATGTCCTTGGCCAGAGCCAGCGAAGTGCTGACAACCAGCATCATGATAAAGGTCAAAAACTTCTTCATTGTCCAGTTGTGTATTAAAGGTTTGTAATCAATTCTTATGCGTCGATTGGGCGTCGACGGGTTTTTAAGTTGCATTAAAGTTTTCCCATACCGCTACGCAGAGAGTTCGCCACCACGCTCACACTGCTCAGGGCCATGGCAGCACCGGCAATCATGGGGTTGAGCATGAAACCGCACACAGGGTATAGCACCCCGGCAGCAATGGGCACGCTTACAACGTTGTAGAAGAAAGCCCAAAACAAATTCTCCTTGATGGTGCGCACCGTGCGGTTCGACAGTCTGATGGCCTGGGGCAGACGCATGAGGTCTGATGTGAGCAGTGTCATCATAGCTGTGTCGATGGCAATGTCGCTGCCTCGTCCCATCGCCACACTCAAGTCGGCCTGTGCCAGGGCAGCACTGTCGTTAATGCCGTCGCCCACCATGGCCACCTGGTGTCCGGCAGCTTGCAAGCCTTTCACAAAGTCAGCCTTGTCGGCAGGCAGCATACGTGCCACATAATGGTCGGCCCCCACTTGGGCGGCCACTGCAGCGGCGGTGGCTTCGTTGTCGCCAGTGAGCATGTATGTGCTTATGCCCAAAGCCTTCAGTTCGCTCACAGCTTTGGCCGATGTGCTTTTAAGCTCATCATTCAGAGCCACCAGCGCCACCACATGCTGTTCATCGGCCATGGCCACAATGGTATAAGCCTTGTGCAGCCAACTGTCAATCACATTGCGTTGTGCGGTGGTAAAGATACGCTTTTTGTCCTGCATCAGTGCTGTGCTGCCTATTAAAAAATGTTGGCCGTCAACCACTCCTTCAATACCGTTGCCCGGCAGAGCCGCAAAGTGGGTCACCTCCAGCGGCTCCGCCCCTTTGAAATGTTGGCAAATGGCTTCGGCCAGAGGGTGTTCAGACTGGTGCTCCAATGCGCATAGCACGGCCGCCAATTTCCCATTGTCTTGTGCAAAATGAGTGTCCACCACCTCGGGGTGCCCTATGGTGAGGGTACCCGTTTTGTCGAGCAGCACGCAGTCGATGCGGCGGGCCGTTTCAAGGCAAGTGGCGTCCTTAATTAAAATGCCATTGTTGGCCCCTCGTCCCATGCCCACAATGATGGCAGTAGGTGTGGCAAGTCCCAACGAGCATGGGCAAGCTATGACCAATACCGACACCATGGCTATCAAACCATGCGTCAGCCCATTGTCGGGCGACAACACCAGCCATGCCGCCAGACTAAGTAGTGCAATGCCAATGATGGCAGGCACAAACACCGCCGCAATGCGGTCCACCAGTGCCTGCACGGGCACCTTGCTGTTTTGAGCATTTTGCACCATGCGCACAATGTGTGCAAGCAATGTGTCGGTGGCAGCCTTCTCGGCGCGGTAGCGCAAAGTGCCATTCTTGTTGATGGTGCCTGCCATGACACGTTCGCCAGGCGCCTTGCCCACAGGTATCGGTTCGCCGCTCAGCATGCTCTCGTCCACAGTCGATGTGCCTTCCGTCACCATGCCGTCCACCGCAATGCGCTCGCCGGGACGTGCCATCAGCACATCGCCGGGCTTCACATCGCCAATGCTTTTGGTGCGCTCAGTGCCGTTGGGCATGATGGTAATAACCTGTTTGGGCTGGAGTCCCATCAGTTTGCGTATGGCATTGGTAGTGCTGTGTTTGGCACGTGCCTCGAGCATACGTCCAAGCAGAATGAAAGCCGTAATAACCCCCACACTGTCAAAGTAGAGGTGGGGCTTCATGCCGTGTGCTGTAAACCATTGTGGAAAAAACAGATTGAAGAAACTGTACACGTACGACACCGTAATGCTCAGCGCCACCAAGGTGTCCATGTTCGATGTGCCATGTTTGAGCAACCGCCATGCCGGGGCATAGAAAGCCCGTCCGAACTTCCAAAGCGAGAAACTTGCAAGGAAAAACAGTGCCACCTCTTGTCCGCTGAACAAACCGGGCATCAAACTCAGCACCAATAGCGGAACAGCCGTCAGCACAGCACCATAGGCCAAACGCTTGGTTTGCTGTAGTTTGTCCATTTCGGCTTCGGCGGCTTTGTCCACAGCCTGCGTGTTTGCCGTCTGACTGCTATTCTCACCGCCAGCGCCCTCGGTTTCGGCCTCCTCCACCACCAGTTCAAACCCCATGCGTTCAACCGCCTGTTGCAGGTCGGTGGGTGTGCATTGCGCATTGTCGTAAGTAACTTTGGCCACATTCATGGCCAGACTGACATTGACCTCGGCCACGCCCGCCACCGAGCGCAGTGCTTTGTCAACGTGTGCCGAGCACGAGGCACAGCTCATGCCCTTTACGGGATATGTTTGAGTGATAACAGACATAATGTATACTTATATATATGCGTTGGTGAAAGTCTTGGTTGACGGGTTAATAATTTATTCTCACACCGGCGTAAGCCATGGCACCATGCACCGGTCCCCACACCTGTGTGGCGTCAAACTTGTCGCTCCACGGGTGTTCGGCGTGCAAAATGGGGTTGCGCTGCTTGTAGTTAGTAAGGTTTTCGCCACCCACATAAATGCTGAAGTGACGGAACCAGCGCGTAATCTGCGCATTCAGACTGGCATAGGCCGGAAAAGAGGTAGGTGCTCCCTCCACACCATTGGCCAACAGTCGGCCGCCGCCATTGAGCTGCGCCGTCACGTCAAACTGCCACAGTTCGAGCGGCGTTTTGTACGACACGGTGAGCAGTCCCTTGTAGCGGTTGGTAAAAGGCTTCTCCTGCACTTGGCCGCCAGTGTACTGGCGCACCAGGTTGTAGCGGTAGGCCGCAGTCAGCGTCAAGTTGCGCAGCAGCGTATAGGTAGCCTCCACTTGCATGGTGTGCGAGTAGCTGCGGTGCCCGTCAAGGTTGTGCAGATAGATGTGCTGCACATCGGTATCGTAGTCTGCCACCACCTGTTCGTCAAAGTGCGTGTAGTAGTACTCGGTGCTGAGGTCGAGAATGTGTCCGCCCACAGGTACCTTCAAGTTGAGGCTCGCACCATAGTTCCATGCCGCCTCTTGCTTCAGATTGCCCACAACCAGCTGGCGGTTGCTTGCCAGCAGATAGTTGAACTCGCCCAAGGCGTGAACGGTGCGGTACCCCTTGCCCGCCGACAACCGCATACTGAGCACGTGGTTGGGGGCGTATTTAATATGAAAACGGGGTGTGACAAAGGTGCCGTACATCGAGCTGTGATCCACACGCATACCGCCCATCACCACCCATTGCTCGTTAGGCGTAAAGGTGTATTGCGCATAGGCGCCCGGTGTCGTCTCATGTTCGTCAAGCCGTTGCGGTGCCAGTTCCGTGTTGTGCGTCAGACGGTAGTGCTGGTTGTAGTAGTCGTGGTTGAGACTCAATCCGGCCGACAACTTGTGCGCCTCGGTAAAGTCTGTTTCAAACAGCAGCGAGGCATAGCCATTCTTTTGCCGCACATCATAGATGCGGTGTCCGTAGGTAGCGTCGGCGTCGTGGTAGCTGCCCGAAAGTATCAGCGCCAAGTTGGTGCCATGCGCCTTATTTATAATAAAGGCATTCTTGGCAAAAGCCGTAAGGCGTGTCGTCTCCATGTCAATGCCATAGCGTTCGCTGCCCTCGTGTGCTGCGTGTTTGGTTTGGCCCCCTTCGCGTTTTTCGTTAAGGCCGCTCACGGCAGCTTGAAAAATGTAGCGGTCGCCCACCCATGCCCAACGGTTCATCAAGTTGCCTTGACGCACATTCGGCTTGTCAAGAATGCCGTCGTGGTTCTCGTCATGGTGGCCAAAGTTATTCTCATAGTGCGCCAGCACGCCCGTGCTGAGTTTCTTCTGCTTAAAATGCACATTGCCGTCAAAGTTAGCCTCAATGCGGCTCTTGGTGTCGCCATACAGGTTAACCTCCATCGATGGGTCAGATTGCGGCTTTTTATATTCCACGTTAATCTGTCCCGTAATGCTCTCATAGCCGTTCTTTACCGAGGCACTGCCCTTCGACACCTGTATGCTCTGCATCCAAGGTCCCGGCACGTAGCCCAAAGCGTAAGGCGCAGCTGCCCCTCTGAAGTCGGGAATGTTCTCGCTCAGCATTTGCACATAGCTGCCAGCCAGTCCGAGCAACTTTATTTGTTTGGCCCCAGTGGCGGCATCGCTGTAACTCACGTCCACCGAAGGGTTGGTGGTAAAACTCTCGCCCAGATTGCAGCAAGCAGCCTTGAACAGTTCGGTGCGCGACAGCGTAAAGCCATTTTCGGCACCGCTCATGCGCGACACGCTTTTGCGCTTCCCTGTCACTTGTGCCTGGCTGAGCTCACGTTCGGGGGTGGGGGCTATCGAATCGTTAAGCACATCTTGTGCCTGAACTGCAATACTTGTCGACAGGGCCAGCATCGGCAGTGTATGTCGTATAGTCAGTCTGTACATATTATTAGTGTGTGTTGGTCTATGGTGCAAAGGTAGGCACTATTGTGATGCCTGTCGTTACACAATTCCGCAAAAGTGTTGCATCAAGGCAAGTACGCCCTCAATGTGACATGAGAACCCGAATAAAGGTATTTGATGTAACTATATGCTACAAAATATGTCATATAACATCACAAAACGTAAAGTATTGCGTAAAATATTTATCGTATAGAAATTATTTCGTACATTTGCGCTACCAAATAGTGCATTGCGGCATGCCGGGTGCACATATTCCTATGCAACCAATACATTATATAATAAGAAATGAGTCAGCTCATACACCCAAAAAACTACAAAGCCCTTCTCGATATGCACAAAACCGAGCAAGGCATCAAACTCATAAAGGACTTTTTTCAGCAAAACTTGTCAACCGAATTGCGTTTGCGTCGTGTCACCGCCCCCTTGTTTGTGATGCAGGGCCTTGGCATCAACGACGATTTGAACGGCATTGAGCGCCCGGTGACGTTTCCCATCAAAGACCTTGGCGACCGTAAGGCTGAGGTGGTGCACTCGCTTGCCAAGTGGAAGAGACTTACGCTTGCCGACTATCAAATTCCCACGGGGCACGGCATTTATACCGACATGAACGCCATACGTGCCGATGAGGAACTTGACAATCTGCACTCGCTCTACGTTGACCAATGGGACTGGGAGGCCGTCATCAACAAGGAGGACCGCACCATAGCCTTCTTAAAGGACGTGGTAGAGCGCATCTATGCCGCCATTCGTCGCACCGAATATTTGGTGTGCGAAACTTACGACAGCATCAAACCCTTCCTACCCCAAAAGATACACTTCGTGCACAGCGAGGATTTATTGCAGATGTATCCCGACATGACGCCCAAGGAGCGTGAGGACGCTATTTGCAAAAAGTATGGCGCAGTGTTTGTGATAGGCATTGGTGGCAAACTGTCAGATGGTAAAAAGCACGACGGACGTGCGCCGGACTACGACGACTGGTCTACCGTGTCTGAAGATGGTTATGCCGGACTCAATGGCGACATACTGATATGGTACCCCGTGCTTGAACGTTCATTCGAGCTCTCGTCAATGGGTGTGCGTGTGGACAAGGCTGCCCTGTTGCGCCAACTCGAAATTGAAGGTGAGGAGGAACGCGAAAAGTTGTATTTCCACCAGCGTTTGCTCAACGACGAATTGCCCCTGTCAATAGGTGGTGGTATTGGTCAGAGCCGTTTGTGCATGGTATTGCTGCACAAGGCACACATTGGCGAAATCCAGGCCAGCATCTGGCCCGAAAGTATGCGTAAGGAATGCCGCGAGCTGGGCATGCCGCTGATTTAGTAGGTATTCAAAAAGTTTGTATCAACGGTAATAGAGACGATGATTGGCAGTTTTGCCACCATCGTCTCTATTACCGTTTATTGTTGTCTGTTGTTGCGTGGTAAATCGTAAATATGCGGGCGGAGTTAGGCACCAAGCGCTACAACTAAGCACTACCACGAAACGCTACCACTAATGGGGGCGACGCGTCTCGCGTCGGGGTAGGAAAAAGGAGGGAAATACGAACTCTACTAAATAACTGAAGTTTCGGATTTGTCAAGGGCGGGCTGAAAGCCCAATGGAGCACATAGCCCAGGGCAAGCGAAGCGACACCCT
>ERZ1026776.102-NODE-102-length-64198-cov-53.012706_pt1 | contig 64198 bp, 60 predicted proteins | sample MGYA00380125_ERZ1026776 | MGnify/ENA primary metagenome ERZ1026776 (study PRJEB33269, sample SAMEA4719761) | human gut metagenome | biome: human-associated habitat; feature: organic feature; material: feces | place: Cameroon | collected 2013-10 ...
AGAGGTGGAGCCCTCTTTAAGGGTAAAGAGGGACGGGGTGATTTTCGAAAAAACTACTTTTTTGGCTAAAGATTTTGCAAATGAGCGCAATGAAAGTTTGCTTTCAAATTGCCGAGTGCAGCTAATCTTATTTAAAGAGGAACGTGGCGTTTCGATAACGCATACGTTCCAATCACTCCATAACATACCAACGGTATAAGAAACGCAATCGCCATGCTCCCCGTAGTATCCGCAATATACCCCATGATTACAGGAGCAACCGCTCCCCCCACTATCGTCATGATAAGCAACGAAGAAGCAAGTTTGGTCTTTGTACCCGCATCCCTCAATGCCAATGAGAATATCGTCGGAAACATGATGCTCTCTCCCAGATACAGAGCGAAGAACGCGATGAGAGATAAAGTTCCGCTACATACCACAACAATCAGTGTGGCAACAAAGGTGAGGATGGCACAGGCCAGCAGCACCAGCCTTGGCTGGATATAATTCATGATGACACCACCAGCCAGTCGGCCGATAAAGAACAGACCCATTCCGCCAAAGGCGAGATACAGACTGGCAGTCTGCTTCTCTAAATGAATACTCTCCTCAGCATAGTTGATGAAGAAACTGTTCACACCCGTCTGGGCAGCCACATAAAGAAACAAGGTCAGCATACCGAAACCGAATGCCATCACTCGCATCGGCTTCTCCTCCACCATCTCGTTCGTATCCGCCTCATGCGCTCTCCTTGGATCAGGCAACTTAATCCTTGACAGGACCAGTGCCACAGAAAGCACGAAGATACCCACCAGGGCATAAGGAATGGCGATGTTGACACCCGAGAACAGAAGCTGACCGCCAACCAGCGGTCCTACAATCCATCCGATACCATTGAGCGACTGCGACAGGTTGATTCTGCTCTCCGCCTTGTCAGGATGTCCCAGTACCGTAGTATAAGGATTCGCACTCGTTTCCAGACAGGTCAGTCCGCATCCTATCACAAACAGCGACAGAACGAAGAAGTAGAAACTGTTGATCCTGCTTCCCGGTATGAACATCAGGGCACCGATGCCGAAGAGAACCAGTCCTGTTATCACTCCCCTCCTGTAGCCCCACTTCCGGATAATCCATCCGGCAGGCAGCGCCATCAGAAAGTAGGCACCATAGACAGCTGCCTGCGTCAAGGCCGACATCGCCTTGCTGATATGGAACGACTCCTGGAAATGCGGATTCAGCACCTCCAGGATGCCATGGGCAAAGCCCCACATGAAGAAGAGGCTGCTGATGATGAGGAAGGGCACCAGATAGTTATGCCCTTCGTATCTGAAGATGGATGGCTTCGTCATGATTCTCTGCAAATTTAAGACTGTCCTTTACTACCAGTGCCAGATAACCGCCGCCACCGGCTCCCGGCATCTTCCATGCCAGAACCTCCTCCATGCAGCTGTAGCGGTCAATCATCGGCTGCACACTCGCCTCCGGTTCTATCACTCCGTTGATAGACGGATTCACCATACCCGGAAACATAGCAATCTGGGCTTCGAAAGATGCCCTGTATGCTGCAGCAAAGGCATCGAGGTCGTGCGCCAGAATCGCCTTCCAGCAGGCATCAGCTGCATCAGCCAGCGCCTTCACCTTCTCAGGCGTGATATCCTTACCTTCCACCACACTGCATCCCGGTCTTCTCGGTTCCATCGGAATCATCACCAGATGGTCTTCCAGAAAACGGAGAGTCATCTCATCCTGCGTACTCTCAATCTTCTCCGGCCAGAAGTTGTTGTCATAATAATGACGCACCAGACCGGGAACACAGATACCGATAGAATCCTGGGCACCCGAGATGATACCATCGTGACGCTCCGGATTGTTCTCGAAGCAGAAAACCAGTCGGGCGAGCATCTCCGGATCCATCTTCGGCAACTTCACCGGCCATATCTTCTGAATCATCTTACGGGTAGAGGTAGACAGACCACAACGGTTGCGCACCTCAAAGGTCGGTTCCAGCGAGATGGTAATCGCCCATCCCGGATGATACATGCTTACATAAGGCTGGTCAATCCATGTACCAGCCAGATCCAGACGGGTAGGAATCCCCGCCTCCTGTGCCGAATTATCAGATACGTTCGACAACGCCTTCTTCAAGTCAGAAGAAGACCGTGCCTTCAAACCCGCATGAGGCGTGCGCTGGAGTTCGACATATTCGATGCCCCTTTCCTTACAGATCCTACGTTTCTCATCAGACCCACCTTCAGCGTTCACCACAAACACATCCGGTTTCACCTTATCAAGAGTCGGCAGGAAGTCGATGACTCCGCTTCCCTCATTGATGTACGCATCCTTCACCGCCTTGATATTCTTGACCATGAATAGCCTTTCCTCCTGCGGGAACATAGGCTTGCGATGCTTATACTCCAGATAAGTAGCATCCGATCCGATACCCACATACAGGTCACCATACCGTGATGCCTGCTGGAAAAACTCCACATGACCGGAATGCAGCAGGTCATAACACCCGCTCACAAAAACTTTTTTTGCCATAAACCAATAATAGTTAATGGTTTACAGTTTACAGTTAATATCAACCTGTAAACCATAAACCATAATATATTAATTGAAAATTATTAATTGAAATTCGTAAACTATAAATTGCAACCAGCAACCTATAAACTATAAACTGTAAACTGTTAACTATAAACTCTCTATTTTCCCCCAGCGGTCCCATCCCGCACAACATGGCGAAGACTTTTGATGGAACGGACTTCAACCAGCAAGCTGTAAACTATAAACTATTAACTATAAACTCTCTTTCTTTCTCCCGGCGGTCCCATCCCGCACAATCTGGCGAAGACCTTTGATGGTCCGCCAACCTTAGAGCGCAGCGGTTCCGAGCACCGAGTAGGGCGGTTTCCTCCCTCGCTCCTGAGGAGAGAGGGTCGGGGTGAGAGGTGGAGCCCTCTTTAATGGTAAAGAGGGACGGGGTGATTTTAGAAAAAACAGCACCGAGCAGGGCGGTTACATCCTTCCTTCTGAGGTTTCTGTCCCCTACAAGGGGAACCGAAGGGGTCGTAAAGACTATTGAAAAGGCTTGGTTAGAGGTGGAGCTCCCTTTGGCTAAAGGGAGACGGAGGGATTCGAAAAAACTTCTTTAATGGTAAGGAAGGTTTCTGTCCCATGTGAGGGGAACCGAAGGAGGTGTAAAGACTATTGAAGGTAGGTTTTCGAAAAGATACCCCCTATCATCTTCAGGGTGATAGAAGTAGTTATTTTTTATTCTTTACCCTCCAGAAGAAGTGCCATATCCTAAACAAAGGCTCGCATAGAGCCTCAGCAGGAAAATACCTCACGAGCCTTATATCCCGATATACCCTTTGGAGATTATGCCCCAGCTGTGACCTGCCAAACCAATTCCTTTCATCATGCTTTCCGAAGTTCCCGGCCTCCAGCACCTCATTCAGCACAAACTTACCATACTTCTCATTCGGAGGAGCGATAAGGCGAGAGGCAGGCATGCCGAACACCTCCTGCATGATATACATGATACCCCCGGCAAACTTCCATAATCCCAACTCCTTCAACTTCTCCTGCACCCTATCTAAAGAAGCTGTAGAAGGTCGTACTACAGAAGCGCCATCACAATCGGAACTCATTTCCCCAGTTTCATCCTGGCGGTCCCATCCCGCACAATCTGGCGTAGACCTTTGATGGTCCGCCAACCTTAGAGCGTAGCGGTTCCGAGCACCGAGTAGGGCGGTTTCCCTCTTCTTCCCTGAGGGGAGAAGACCGAGATGAGAGGTGGAGCCCTCTTTAAGGGTAAAGAGGGACGGGGTGATTTTCGAAAAATCTCCTTCTTTAAGGGTAAAGAGGGACGGGGTGATTTTCGAAGAATTTTGATAGACTTTATAAAAGTCGCAAATCACAAAGTAATAATCCACCAGTTGCCTCAACCCAATCCCCTCATTCATTAGATGCGAGAAGATATGAGTCAACTGGAAGATGAGGTTGAATTCCGCTGTCGGAATCGCAATCTCCCCTTGCTCCCCCAACATTACCCGATGCGAGAACTGCTCATCCTTCACCTTCTCATAATATTTCTGAAGCTTTCTGTTATGCCAGAAGCACAGCAGAAAGCTAGGGCGATAATGCACTTCAACCTCCACACCCTTATACGATGGGAACTCGATATGGTGATAGCATGCCTTTTCATGAGGCGAGATAGAGCGGACAAAGGAGATAACCCGTTTATCTCCACCTTCCACCCAGATATCAATATCGCCAGGAGTCCGGGAATAAGGATTCGGATACATCAATGCATTTCCTTGCCCTTTCAGAATGCAGGTTCTGAATCCCTTCTTCCGGAACCACTCAGAAACCTGGATGGCAGCATCGTTCAACCGAACATTCGCCTTCTCCAACATCTGGCTTTCCGCCATCCATTGGAGCAGCAACTCCTTCTTCATCCCTACATATTCAGCAGGCAATTTCTTGATACCATCAAAAAGAACACCTACCAGGCATTGCTTCTTGGCAATAGCATATAGCTCCTCCCAATCCGCCTCCTTCAAGGAAGAAGGTATTTCCTTAGTTGAGCCAATACAGAATCTTAGGAAATCAAAGAAAATCTGAAGTTGTTTCTTCACAAGTTACTCTTTCACCATGTTCCAGAGGAACAAAGTATTACCGATGATATATCTTCTCCACATACGCTTAGGCTCCTTGATCAAGCGATAAAGCCATTCCAAGCCATGCTCCTGCCACCAGATAGGGGCACGCTCCACGGTACCAGCGAAGAAATCAAAGACGGCACCGATGGTACCAACATGACAATGGATGTTCAACTCATTCCAATGAGAGTACGTCCACTTCTCCTGCTTAGGAGCCGTCATACCAATCCAAAGCAAATCTAGGTTGGCTGCATTAATGGCATCAATGATAGCCTTGTTGTCCTCATCCGAGAACTCAGGCTTATAAGGAGGCGAATAAGTCACCACCTTCAGGTGAGGATAATCCACGGCAGCACGCTTCACAATCAGGTCGAGCACCTTCTGCGAACTACCCATAAACATCACGGTCTTTGGCAATGTTGAATGTTGAGTGTTAAATGTTAAATTACTATCCTCTAAGTTAACATTTAACATTTCACATTTAGCACTCTCTTCAAGCTTGTTCATCTCGAAGAAAAACAGGTCCCAGCCGGCTATCCTTTCCTTAGGCTGACTCTTAGCCTTAATCAACTTACACGCCTTCACGATACTCACACCATCCGGAATCAGCACATCACCATTCGTCAAAGCCTCAGCAAAAAGCTGATCCTTCTTGGCGGTGTTAAAAGAGTGAGCATTTACTGTGTTAATGAGCAATTTGCCCTCTGGTAATGAGGCTAATTCCGCCTTACTACCCAAAATTGTTAATGTTTTTAGTCGAAACATAACTGTATTTGAAATATTTTTGTTATCTTCGCAGCCATAAACAGTGGGTTCCATCAGAATCCCTTCATTTTATGAACAAGAAACAACGGTTATGACATACGATATTAATACTATATATACGAAGTATAAGCAGCTTACGAAAAAGCAACGTCAGCAACTCCTTGCGGCTCTTCAGTCGCAAGGCATCAACATTGTGAAAATCGAAGCCTACGAATATGCTGATGCCCCAGGCATCAAACATCTGTTTTTCTATTTTGCAGAGGATAGCAGGAAAACTATCCCCTACTTCATGCTTGATAGCGATATTTGGGAACAAATCCAATTTTACATCATACAAGGTGTAAGATAGAATGAAATCTTTGGCTACATGAATTATCATTTACTTCCATCAATATCAATTCCCCAATAAGCACATAAGGATTTTAACCCATCGTCATCTTCATGTTGTCTAGTCAAAGCAGATAACTTATTTGTAAAGTCAGACGTATCATCGGCTTTCTTTATTATCTGTTTTACAACAGTCTTGTTTTCAGATACTAATTTCAGGATTTCAGGGTCATCCAAAAATTCTAAACGTAGAATCTTATTCAAAGACTTTTTAGAGCCTTCCAAATTACCATACAAGAAAAGCCATTTACCAAAGTACCTCAATTTGTCTTTATTGACACAAGAGTTATTAACAAAGATATCCCTCACTTCCTTGAAGACTATAGTACAGTCATATCCCATATCGGTCAAAATCGTGATTGCTTTTTCTGTCAACTCATTCGATATCAAAGTATCAGAATTACCCAGTGCATAACCACGCATAATCTCCTTGAAAGCATCTATAAAGAAAGCAAGTGACTTTGGATGATAAACGTATAACAAATTAAAATTATAGTCATTCGAAACTAGACTATGTTTCCATGCTTCTTGATCAAGAGATTCAAGATACTCCTCAACCAATCCTAAACAATGTTTTGAAATTTGGAGTTCCGAAGACTTCTTCATATCCTCAACAAGACGAGTGGACAAAGAAGGAACATCAGCAATCTTTATCGAAGAAACAAACCTACACCAATCATTCCATCTTCTTAAAATAGCTTGCGAATCTAAATTTAAGCTACCAGATATATTATCATAATTTTCTAATGAATTTTTTATATCCATCTTTGATACACCAAAACTACTTGTCGTCAGTATTCTTGCTATATCTACAACATACGGCACACCTAAGTTCTCTAATTGAAGCAACAAAACACCATAACTGATATAGTATTCTATACAGCTTGCCACTTTCTCTTTTTGTTCTTCAGACAAAGCACCAACACTATTCAGCAAGAAACTACGTATATTACTATTATTTGAATATCGAGAAATAGCCATAGCCAAAACATCCGGATACAATTCGTCATCTTTCGACAATGCATTGAGCATATTGTAAATTTCATTGTCATTAATATAGTCAGAGATATCAATCGGTTTATCATCCACAGCTATCTCTTTCAATCTACAAAGAAGTTTAGTTTCAATTTGAATATTCGAGGTGTTCTCAGCAACTAGCTGCTTAATTTGTTCTTTATATCTTGGAAGTTCTACCCCATTTTTCAATAAAGGATAGAGTTTCATATCTGCGAGTTTATTTACATCTAAATTCACAAGGAAATCATCCATTTTTTCATCTTCTACCACAAGACCATACTCCTCGAAATTATCTTTTCTACTTTCTACTAATTGCAAGTATTGTTTTGGTGAAATAATTGTCTTACGGTCCGATATTTTTCTATCTCCTTCTGAAATAAGCTCATGTAATTTATCAATACCATTGATGTAATTTTGCAAATCAAAGCCATCATAGATATTAGCATGATAAACTGTTAGCAAGTGCGCATAATATTCTTTTTTCTCCGATATATGCTTTAGTAAAATACGATGATATTCCTCGTATTGTTTATCTCGCGTTGCGCTTCCAGGTTTACTCCTCATATACAAAGCATCCCATATTAAAGACGCTTCATGAGAACTATTATCTCCGAAATGCTTCTCCAATGCCAAGGCTGCATTCTCTATGTTAGATACCTCAGTTATTGAATGATTCAAGATTTCCCAATAATTTGCATTTCCTCTCAATTGATCAAGAACTTTCACATTGTTATCATCCAGCTCTGCAGTCACTTCTCTTGTAAAAACCACATCCATAGCTTTATCCAAAGAGAGTTGATAATACAAAGAAGATATATTGCTTGCCATGTTTTCATCATCAGATTACTATTATTTGAATATCGAGAAATAGCCATAGCCAAAACATCCGGATACAATTCGTCATCTTTCGACAATGCATTGAGCATATTGTAAATTTCATTGTCATTAATATAGTCAGAGATATCAATCGGTTTATCATCCACAGCTATCTCTTTCAATCTACAAAGAAGTTTAGTTTCAATTTGAATATTCGAGGTGTTCTCAGCAACTAGCTGCTTAATTTGTTCTTTATATCTTGGAAGTTCTACCCCATTTTTCAATAAAGGATAGAGTTTCATATCTGCGAGTTTATTTACATCTAAATTCACAAGGAAATCATCCATTTTTTCATCTTCTACCACAAGACCATACTCCTCGAAATTATCTTTTCTACTTTCTACTAATTGCAAGTATTGTTTTGGTGAAATAATTGTCTTACGGTCCGATATTTTTCTATCTCCTTCTGAAATAAGCTCATGTAATTTATCAATACCATTGATGTAATTTTGCAAATCAAAGCCATCATAGATATTAGCATGATAAACTGTTAGCAAGTGCGCATAATATTCTTTTTTCTCCGATATATGCTTTAGTAAAATACGATGATATTCCTCGTATTGTTTATCTCGCGTTGCGCTTCCAGGTTTACTCCTCATATACAAAGCATCCCATATTAAAGACGCTTCATGAGAACTATTATCTCCGAAATGCTTCTCCAATGCCAAGGCTGCATTCTCTATGTTAGATACCTCAGTTATTGAATGATTCAAGATTTCCCAATAATTTGCATTTCCTCTCAATTGATCAAGAACTTTCACATTGTTATCATCCAGCTCTGCAGTCACTTCTCTTGTAAAAACCACATCCATAGCTTTATCCAAAGAGAGTTGATAATACAAAGAAGATATATTGCTTGCCATGTTTTCATCATCAGAATACAGAAAATTCAATCCTTGCAAATACGAAGGATTCAAAATCTCTTCAAGAGGATTCTCTATGATTTTACTTCTTCCAAAGATATACAATGCGATATATTTATCTTCAATTCTCTCATCACATAAATTACGAATAGTGACAAACTGATTGATAAAAGCAATTATTTTGCGAGGACTTTGCTCTTTGGTCAACATATCATACACTTGCAAAACACTATAATCCACAATAGCACTATTGCCAAAAGCCTCTTTCCATCTATCTTTGAAATAATGCATCCAACCAGACAATATTGGAGGTGGAACAGTATAGACTATGTAGAACGTTTTGTTAATAAAATCATCCCCATATACAGTTATAGCATTATCCTTACCATCACACTGTCTAACCAGATTCTCAGATTGAAAGGCATTACGTATATGCAATCTATCGAATGGAACTATGATTCTTATATTTGTATATTTCTCCTCTGAAAAACAAGAATGAATTGCAGCCCAAAGTTCTTGTACTTTCTGCTTGGGCAATCGATCCATGTTGTCAATAACCAAAACTAAAACGATGCCATTATTTTGTTTCAGCCCATCATCTATTTCATGTATCCATTCTTTGAATTGTCTGCTAGAAGGTTCCTTTTCAGAAATTGTTTCAAACTTAGTCTCTTCTTTAATATCGTCTTTATAAATCAAGAAAAACTCAGAAAGGCATTTTTCCCATGTAAAATCTTGCTTGTATTTATCTTTCATCTTTCCATAATGACGATACCCGAAAAAGCCATAAGCTGCGACATAAGGTATAACTAGAACAGCTTGCTTTAACCATTCTACAGAAACCAAAGAAGCAAGATGAGTAACAAAAGGAGTCAGTAAGATAGTGAACAAGCTCACGATAGTACCTATTCCTATTGCAGGAATTGTTTTTGTACTCGTATGTTTCTTCTTTGCTAAAAGATTCTCAAGACTATCTTTCCAACTATTTTCATTCAAGATAGGAGTTTGCCCTTTCACTAATTCAGAAGTAAGTTCTTCAAGAATCGTTCTTCTTTGAAGATCGGTTTGATGCCCCCATGCATCATAGGTAAAGAAATGATACTTGCCACCATCCATTCCCACAGACAGTTCTTTTTGTATCATTCCAACAAGATTGGATTTACCAGAGCCCCATCCTCCATCAATACCTATAATGGTGCAATTATCATCATTGCGTATCTCATCGGAAATTTCTATAGCCAGCTTTCGATGAGCTCCACCTTCAAACAAGTCATCATTACAAGGAACCTTACTTAAAAGTTTACCTTTTCCCATAGCATCCACTTATAAAATGTTCAAATATTATACTTTTACTATCTTCTCATACCACCCTACCATGGTCTTAGCCTTTTCATCCCAAGATGATTCAATCTGTCTCTGCTTGCAGTTCTCCGACATTTGTTTCAACAAATCTCTGTTACCCTCCAATTCATTCAAGTTTCCAGAGAAGTCCTGAACAGATTTTGAAGGTTTTGTTAATGGTATTTTCCTACCTACCTTGTCATCAATGACAGCAGCCATGCCGCAGGCATCAAAGCAAAGAACAGGTAAGCGATTACTTACCGCCTCCAGTACAACAGTAGAAGTATCCTCACTCACACTGGTGAAGAAGAAAAGCTGAGCCTTTCGCATGGCATTCATCACAACATCATTCGATTGATTACCATGCCATACCACTTTGTCAGTAATACCCAAAGAGTCGGCAAATGATTTGGCAGCAGCTACCTGATTATCAGCACCACCACCATATACGTCCAATACAATATGAGGATAACCAGTCATGGCAATAGTCTGCAAAGCAAGAGGCAACTGCTTTCTAAAGTCAAACTTGCCAACCCACATCACATGAAACTTCTGATGGTCAAATCGCTCTGTAGAAATATCCTCAGATAAGAAACAGCCAGTCTCAGGAATGATAACAGACTCCAAACCCTTATACTTCTTGATGGCACGATAAGAGTCAGGGATGGAACTAACCAGAACCTTAGCTGTCTTGAAAGCCTCACCTACCCTTTTATCATGCTTCAGTTGCCAGATATTCAGGAAATTCTTCAATCGGTTGAATACTTTCATTTTCAAGCCGGCTCCCTGCAGGTAAGCCGTAGGAAACTGTTTCAAACCACCGATAGGCCCCCAAACAAACGGTACACCATTCTCTTGCGACAGTTTCCACAGATACCCTGGCTCACGGAATCCAATCATGTTGAGCTGATGCAGTAAATCCATCTTCTCCACCTTACAGATATCCTTTGCCATGAGGTACGTCTTCTACTGTCACTCACGATAGTATTTATAGAAGCGCCAGTCCCCCTGGTTCCAGCACATCTTCCGAATCTCCTTCGATACCGGATTATAATAGAAGTGCATGTTCTTCCCCTATTCCAAGGTAGGACACGACAATCTGACATTTAGAACTGACAAAAATGTCGTTAAGAATATATAAAGAAAGAGGAAATATATTGGCACAACATTTGTGTAAGTCTATTTGGTGTTATATGCACCTGCTTGCAGAAAACTTATTAGATGCAGCGTTTCTACTAATCTTCCGATATAAGATAGTGGAGCTTCAACTCCATTATAAAAGGGTAATTTACATTATTAATTCCAAAAAAGATATTTTATGGCAATAAAACCTGGTCCTAAAAGAATCGCTGTCTCTACAGGCAAACCTGACCGTCGCCAAAGAGACAACAAGCAGACTCCAGGGAACACTCCTTCCTTGAAGCCACATTTGCATAAAAAGGGCGACTAATGATAATAAACGGATGCCTTTAAAAAGACATCCGCAGAGTTTGTTCAATTGTTAATAAACATCCTCACATCGTGCAGCAACACGATAAAGAGTCTTATCAAAGCAATTGTCATCTAACACCATGACGATTGCTTTTTTATTACTCTTGCTTATTTATATCTGCAAGAATTAATGTCCGGATTTAAGAGTTTTCAACAAAGCACCCAATTCTCCAATAAAACTATTCAAGCTATCAATTGGCATGTTTTCTCTTGTTGAGAGTTTATTTTCTTCTTTTTCCACATAATCCAAGAACCACTTTGCTTTTATACTGACACTTGGTGAAGTAAACAAAGCCACACATCTACAAATATTCAAACGGAAATTGGTAAAAATCAAGCATAGTATCATACTATCATCTTCCTTACAAAGATTCTTATCTTTATCTACTTCATTTTCTTTTTGCTTTAAAGTGCGATATTGAATTAAGAGTTCTTGCGCTTTAGCCAAATATTCAATAATTCTCTGTTTCCTTTCATCATCACGTGGCAACATCAAAGGATCATGTAGAGCAGCCATTGTACGCAGTAAATTAAAGAGGGTTGTTTCTATTCGTAACTTATCCTTTAAAGCTGTTCGTTCTTCCTCAACCGCAGTCTTCAAGTCATCAATATCTTTTATTTTAGAATTATAATCATCTGATAGCTTCTTCCAATCATCATCATGTTTCTTCACTTGCATATATTGCCCAACACCTGCCATCAACAATACTACGGCAAGAATCGCCAGCCAAAACCCTACCCAACTATTCAATCTATCAATACCAATATTGATGTCCGTTTGATATTGGTCACGAATCATTCCCAACTCATTCTCCATAGAATCCAAGCGTCGAGTATAGCTGGCAAACTTTACTGAATCTTGCTGGCTTATTTCCGTAGAAGGCTTTACTTCGCTATGAATCCATTTTACATTTTGCTCTACTGGTGTTATTGAGCTCTTGAAAAAGACACAAGCAGCAACTGACAATAAGAGTAAGAGTAAGATGACTGTTCCTTGCAAATAACAACCAGTTTTTTCTTTTTCCTTACACATTCTGATATATACTTTTATAAGTGTTTTCCCTTTTCAACATTTCTGCTTTCTCCGAATCTTTATAGATTTCATCTATCTCCTCCAATCTATACAACCTCCCTGTAACCAATGGGAATTGGTCTATTTTCATCGTTCCAATATCGGCATAGTTCAAACCAGTGTACCCACGCTTAAAAGATTGAAGCACCAAATCATCATGAGTCATCATAATCAATTGAAGAGACCTATCAAAACCTTTCAGTAAGACATGTTCATAATATGCCTTTTTCATAAAATAGGCAAATTGTTCCAACTTGATGCTGTTTTCAAAATCGTTGGCATTAAAAACATCATCTATAACAATGGGAGCAGAAATTCGATGTTGCAACATCCAATAAAAAGAGATTGCCATTTTCATAGCCACGCAATACAACTTAAAACGAAATTCATTGAAATACTCATGAGGCGTGGTTACATATTCTGATTTTAAATTAGCATGAATCTCTAATTTAATATGTTCAATATCATCTACTGAATTAAATGTATATTTTTCATCATGATTAGAAAAGTAAGACATAATATGAGAGACAATATCACCATATTCTAGAATAAATTGTTTGACCAACTGTATTCGTAATTCATTCAATACTTGTTCTACATCTTCTAACAACTTTATATTTGTAGCAATAGAATCCTTATCTACATTTTTCAATCCTATAGCTTGCAAATTATTCATCTCTTTCTGATTGTCAAATAGCTGGTTAAGTTCATTTAACTTTTGCCCAGTATTGGTCATATCCTTTACAATGTTATAAAGTGCGCAATAAAGTCCAACGAGCTTTTGCCGTTTCTCCTCTAATCTGTTTTTTGATTTCTCATTTATATCATCCTCCGTTACACCTGGTATTATAACATTTTCTTCTGTCTCTGTTTTAGATGGAATATCGGTCAATTCGCTCCAACGTTTCTCAAATAAGCGATGATATGATGAAACCTCGGTTAATTTTTGTCTGTTATCTTCTACCTCTTTACTATCTTTATTCTTATCATATAGTAAAAGAGCCTCTTGTAAGTCTTTGCATTCTGATTCTGAAAACACAACTCCTTGATTGACCTTTTCTAACTTCTCTTTCAATTGAATTATCAATTCACCTATTAATTGATAGCTCTCATTTAGCCTTCCATATCCCATTTGTTTTAATATCCAAAAAAATAAGACTCCATCATTTTTCATTTCATGAATATCCACATCCGAACAAAAAAACGCAGGAACTGCCAAAGGGCTACATTCTGGAGTGTCTTGATTTATCTGTTTCTTTAGTTCTTCTCCCTCCAAACTATACGATAATTGCCAGATACCATTTCCTCCATTTGTCCCCTTCTTGAATCCAAACGAGAGATAAGAGTCTGGATCAGACGACAACAGTTTAGAATAACTTGAATATCCCATATAAATTTTCTCCAAAGCTGTATAAAGAGTACTCTTACCACTTCCATTCTGACCAACTAACAACAAAGAAGATATCTTACTTTGAGAATCAAGAAACGATAAGCCATAATTGACATCTCCATCTGGATAAGTACGAAAATTATCGAAAACAAGAAGGGCTATACGACATTTTACAGGAGCCTTATCGGTAAAGGATTTACAAGTTTTCTTCAAATCTGGAATACGCAGATTGGTTGAGGAAGTTACACAAAGGTTTCGGATGACCTTTTGTACTTCTTCATCCTTATCCTTTATATATTCCTCAACCCTCATCAAACACGAAGGATGCATCATTTCATTCTAAAAATTAAAATTGAGTATAACATTATTGATATACCCTTGAATTTTGAATTTGAAAATTTTATCATGCCACAAATCCTTATTCGCATTTTCTTGTGACATCAAAAAAGCAAACAAATCATCTGCTACTAAATATTTTTTTAAAGTATCAGATAAGTCATTTATATATGTAATAACATATTCTCTACCTCTATAGAATAGTGATACTAGAATATTCAGAACATTCACCATTTGCCAAACTTTCCACATATAAGGGCGCAATTCTTCACGAACCATAGAGGTTTCATCCAACAGCACAGAACTATTCATCTCATAGCGAGACAAAACTTCTCGATATTTATCTAAAAGATCTCTTAGCTTCCTATCAATCTTTTCTCTTTCTACGCCACGGTCAAAGAGCGTAGGTAGAGCTTGATAAATGGTATCGGAAACATTTTGCAGTTTCTCACAAACATCACGTACGTCCATGATATCTGACATAAAATAGTTAATGGTATTGGAATAGATAAAACTAACCTGTGGTTTATTCCCCATCTTAGCCATTATATCTTTGATATATCCATCCATGGCTGTTTCCACCTCACTACTTAACGTCGTATTTTTCACAAACTCTTTGTCCTGTACCTGAGAAGCAACACAAACAAACTTATCGTCTTGCATTGTGAGCACATTCTTTGATGCAAGAAAATCCACAAGATTTTCTGAGATATTTTTCTTTGCGACACAATCCTCTAACAGAATGTTCAGACTCCACTCTTTAGAATCCAACTCTATAGGCAACACAAATTCTTCCTGCTCCAAGTCTTTTCTGAAACGATGAAAAACAGCAGCAAGAACACCATTCAAGTTTTTCTTAATCACCTTATCAGATGATTCGTTGACATCTCCTAAGAGCATTTGTCCAATAACATGAACGACAAATCGACCAATATGGCTTAGCAAAACGTCTTCATTTTCCCCTGGACGAAAAACTCTAATCCACTTGAAATTACCAGTACCGAGAATGTACTGTGGTACAATGCTTCCATTGTCAATTTGGATATCAACCCATTGGTGCATCTCTTTAGCAGAAATACCTTTTGTTTCTATATTATTGGCATTGTCCCAAATAAAATTCCACAGATATTGAAAGGTATAACCAAAACGAAGACGTTCTTGTCTGTTAACACTGATATAACGAGAACCACGTTCTATCATCATTGTCTGATTGAAGAACATGGCAGAAAGCGCTTCTTTCATCGTCTTGCTATCAAAGACCATCTTTAGATTAGTCGCCTTTAATAAATTCGCCTCCATACTTGAAAGCCGAGAAGACTCAAAGACGATATTATCATATATGTTCTCTATATCATCAGAAATTGGTAATATATAATATTGCTCGCTGTCAAGTGCTTCATTCCAAGCACTAACTATTTCATCTGCAATTGTCTCGCTTCCTAACAAGTAAACCAAATTAGAAGAGTCAACATTTCTATGAACAATCTCACCATCAGTTTTGCGAATAGCATATTCCACACTTCGTCTATAATAACAAAATGTATCAATAGAAGAGAAATAATTAAACAACACCACCGCTGTTCTTATGAGATTACGGACGTCCATCTTTTGACTCCGCAATTTTCCTGATATACCCTCCAATTGTTTTGCCATTTCACGCCATAGAGCATTCACTTGGACAATATTTCCAAAAGATATAAATCTAAACAATCCAAGATTACTCTGCATTAGTTCCGGTGCGATCGAAACAATAGAGATTTTGCAGCCATCCACAAATATTCTCAATTTGCGGAAAGTAGAATTCATTACATCTGACAACAACACAGAAATGCTTTTGATTCCAATAGGACTATCTATCATATAGACCTTTTCCGAGCCAAAAACGCCCTCTAAAGAAGTCAGAAGCTTATATATATCTACAGGACATTTTGTCTCATAGCATATCTCAGGGAACTCCACCTCCAGCGACTTGCCCAAACTACGCAAGTTCTTCATCAATTCCTTCACAAAGAAGTGACCATATCCAAAGCGAGTATCCTTTATCGCTTTAACCTCAACATCTCCAAAATCCAAAGATTCCTTGTCTTTAATACAAGAATAGATTCCCTCGATATGTACTCTTTCCTTTAAACCATAAACAGTGATATATGATTCTATTTCATCTTTCAATGCAGAAATCGTAGAACCATAATATATAGCATCATCGACAATAAATATACGATATTCCTGATCCGATTTGGCCAATATTCTGTCAAACAAAAACGGCAAAGCATGTTCTGTCATAACATTCAATTCCTTCAAGCCCATATTCTTTCTCAAATATTCGAGAAGCCTTGGACCTTTTCGGGACAATGCTATGACTATATCCGAATCTGAAGAGATAATGGAAGAATTCAAATTCTTCACTATACCTTGCAGACTTTTTATATATGTTTCTTTATCCGTCATTGACGCTGAGGTTCTTTAATTGGATAACGAATTTTCAATATAAATATTGTAAAAAAAATCCTTTCAGACATTCCTTAGGTTCCTCAAATCTCAGTTTTACTCCTGTGATTCAAGTACTTAGAGAATTTCACGTTACAATATTTCATATTTTTTATCCTCATCTCTAACAAAAGAGTGAGATTCATGATGCAAAAATAGATATAATTTATGGATTTCGCAAGTTTTTCACATCTTTTAATAGTAAAATGAACTTCAATTCTACTTTACTTTCACAAACTTACACTCCACGCTGCATGCCATTGCTATCAAGCCTTCTATCAACACTATGAAGCGCTTGTCCTTCGCCCCCTTCACTCGCTGGTAATAACCAGAGATGCCAGCAAGTGGGCCATCACCGATGACCACCCTTGCATTCTTCCGAAGCTGCCCCATCGTCTGGGGAGTGAGAAACTCGGGCTCGTCATAACCGTCCGACTCGTAAAGACGGATGAAGTCATCCATCTGTCTCTGTGGCACAACTATCGGAGACAAGGGATTTAGAATGAACTGCAGGATGTCCAGCCCCTTCTTCACCTTCATAATGCCATTGTAGCTGTCATGCACGAAGACGAAGTTGTGGATAGCCGGCTCCTCCCACGTCACGATTTTACCATCCCGAATCTCCTGCCTTTTCTTCATCGGGATAAAATTCTCTATATGGTGAGCATCCAAGAGAGCCTTAGCCTTCATCTCCCTACGAAAAGGAGAACTCATGGCATACCACAAGATTTCATTTGGATCGCGAGATAACTTCATGCCGTCTTTTGTTTGTTTTCTAACAGCTTACTTCTCTTTAATAGCAGAGAGTAAAGTAAGGTCTTTATTTTCCTGGCCAACCTATCGTTATTTATTTTGATGAAAGTAGCAAAGGCAGTATTCACACCCTCATACAGCGGTTGGAAATGAGAATTGGTGATGAAGATAGCAGCCATACACTTCATCATATCCAATGAATATAAACGCTTCTTACTTAAATCGTTCATAGATATCATCCATTTTTTTATTTATACAATCAATATTAAAGGTAGTATGAGCCAACTCTAATGAAGCTTGAACTATTTTTTCACGGAGAAAGTCATCACTAATCATTTTCTTTAATTGGCTTGACAACATATCTACATCACCCACAGGGAACACCAATGCATTCTCACCATCAATTACAATGTCTGGCAATCCACCTACAGGAGTAACCACACAAGGTATGCCATAGGCCCAGGCGTCAAGTACACCCATTGGGAAGCCCTCACCATCGCTGGCAAGACATCAGCTCCTCTATGCCATATTCTTTTGCAATAGCTTTCGCCTTTTCTATTTCACCATTTCCTGCAAATACAACTTTCCATTCAGGATAAAAAGCAGCTATTTTAGCAAAGCCACGAATCAAGTCAGCATATCCTTTCCGAGGTATCACAGTTCCTGCAAACAATATTTCTTTTTGCTTTAACTCTGGCTTAGGTTCTATCATTGGACAAGGATTATACAAGACTTCGATATGCTCTGTCAATCCCAATGCATCCTTTATCCATCTGCGCCATTGCTCAGACAAAACCAACACAAGATCATCTTTCTCCTTGCAGACTGAGTCGTAGCTACAGTATATGCACTATATCATACCATGGCAGCAACACCAGATATTCAATGCATGATGAACGTAGATAAACATGCTTATCGCATTTCTTCATAGCACCTTTATAAAAGAATGCCAGAAATTTATCATAAGCCCAAGGAATTAAAAGACTTATTTTTGCCCCTTAGAATAGAATTTATTCATGTTCATAATAAACTTAAAATTGAAATCATAATTCGTTTTTTACAAATATAGCAACTCAATTTTTCACAACATTACTACATTATTTTTCAAAAAAATACTGCGATACTTTTTCTGAGGCATAGCAAAGATGCATAAGTTCTAAAAAATGAATTGTCAAAGCATGAATTGGCTCCATATAATCATGACTTTACTAAATCTTTAATCTCTGACATCAACTTTAGATAAGTTTTTTCCTGTTCCGTTTCGCTCATATCAGATAATGTTTTTTGTGTATCATTTACAGCCTGAAACTCTGCCAAGTCAGAATCCAAGAACATACTTGGTTTAATCAATATACTCATTATTTTCGTATTAGCTGACGCAGCCTTATGTAATATTGGTGGTAATTCGTTATTTTGGATGAAATCAGAGGCAAGAAAATCTGTAGAAACTAAAAGAATAGCAATATCTGCCTCTCTTAAAGCTCTCTCTATTTCTTCTTTCCATCGCTGACCAGTTTTTATTCTTTGGTCAGACCAAACATCAATCCCACCTACATAGTTTTTCAACACTTTCAAATGAATCATCAATCTGTCGCAATACACCTTGTCAGTATGTGCATAACTAATAAATATTTTATGTTTTTTCATTTCCATCTTCTTCTCTTCTATTTCCTTTTCCATAAAATTTATATTTAAGTTTGCCAATGGAGCGTCATGTAATACTTCCGCTTTTTCATCTATTTTCACTTCTGCTACATTTTGAGTTATAGGATTATCAGTAAGATCAACTCTTTTAAACTTTGCCATTAAATTATCATCCACATTCACGATATTGTTCTTACTCAATATAAGAGTTTCAATTTGTGATGTTGCAATTTGTTTAGGCAATTTTTTGATTTGATTACCATGAAGATTTAAAATTCTAAGCTTAGGCAATTGAAATACTGCACTTTGCAAATTCTTGATTTGATTAAATGCCAAGTCCAGGGTTCTAAGCTTACGTAATTTTAATATTTCTTTCGGAATTATCTCTATTCTATTCTTACTCAAATCCAACTTTTCTAAATTAGTATATTGATACACATTATCTGGTATAAACTTAAGATTTTTACCTGATAAGTTTAATTTGCGTACCTGTTTTATCGTTTTTCCTTTTATTTCTATTGGATATTCCATTTTTTTTTGTAATTTTGCAGCCATAGTCGGACTATGGGGGTAGCGACTTAAAAAAAGTGATGTTCAGTTTGAATCCCTGCGGGGAGGCAAACTGATTAATACCTTAAGGGGAGGCAAAACGAATGGGAAGAACCCGCAAGAATCTGGGAAGAGGTACTTCCTATGTTCTTGTTATGTTTTGAATCCGCTTTAATTCATCACAGCTTCGGCATCCCATGATTTATTCACTAGTGAACCTGTGCCCTGCAAATATAAGGACACGTGAACATTTAAAGGTCGCTTCGTGCGACCTTTTCTTGTTATTGATAAGCTCAGACTCACGCATTTCCTTCGCCTCATTGTCACCGATTACAACCTCGGCGAACTTTGGCTTACTGTTTAATTGTTTCTTGCCTTGTACCATAATTTGAATAATTTAAAATAACGGTGCAGAGGTACAAAACTTTATCTAGGCGCACAATACGGCTTTCACCGAATACTTACTTTTCTATTGAAACTGGTGGAAGATATTTTTCCCAATCCATCATATTAGAAATTAGCCTCATTCTTTCATCAATCGTAGGTAGTTCTATTCGCTTGTTTGGCAAATATCTTGCATGTTCCAGAGAATCACCTAAAGCCCATAAACGATTTGACAAATATGATGGATTATCACTATGGCGTTCAATATCGTCTTTCGTGAGAAAAACATTGTGTTCAAATTCTTCACGCGATTTTGGCGTAGGCATGCCATATTTACTACTTGGCTTCATATATTTTATCGAAATGATCAGACACTAAGATATGGAAAACAGAACGAATGGATTCATCTATCGTATATAAATCCAGCCTGCCATTTGGAAGTTTTTTTGCTCTCTTCAAGGAATCCACTAAATGATTCACCATACCTTGCGCAAACGAAATATGCTTATTTTCCATACACTCTTTTAAGAGATTTGAACCTCTCTCAAAATCCTCCCTATCTGAATATAAAGTTCCTAATTGCTTAGTCATACATATTAACTATTAATTACATTATACACATCACTAGCTCTCCTAATATCTACTTTACCATAGAGTACATTATTAAGTATATCTTCCATAGTTCTAGCACATCTACCCTTAAATATTTGTCCCAAATAGAAACTCCTATGGACATACCTATCAGATTGGAATAATCTATCTAATGTACCATCTCCTTGCAGTCGATGCACTGCATCCAAATATGGTTTCGCGAACTCTTTTCCCCCAGTAACTTGCCAATAATTAAGTGCATCAATTTTAGTACTGACAAACATTTTATCGTCATTCTCAAAGAGAACATCGCTTCTATCCGGCAAACTTTCTGGGATAACATGTTGCAGTTCTTCCAACATACAACAATATCCACATTTGTCTGACAATAACAATGCTATTTCATAAAGATTCCACGATACCGAGAAATTACAAACACTTAACAATTTCTTCTTAATATCAATATCCTGAAAACTCTCTAGGACCAAAGAGGGAGCCATCATTGCAATATTTAATAAAACGCTAGAAGCCTCTGTATTTAATCCCACTTCACATGGATATAGAATTTCCTCTATCAAGCATTTAATTACTCTTGTATCATAAGTACTTAGCCATTTCAATACCCCACTTGCTCTTTTGGAAACACTATTATCTGGATGTACAAGAAACCAGATGAGAAAATGAATCATTTGCTCATCTTGATTGATTTCTTTATGAAAACCTTTCATCCAACTAAATTTACTATCTTGTTGTCTTGAAGGTTGAACATTGATGTTATAATGGCTAGAAATCACATCATATAGCTTACATCTATCAAAATCCGGCATATTGATAAGTGGAGTAATAAATTCACTGAGCGAGAACCAATAAGTACCAACTGGTGAAATTATGCTCTTTCTCATATTGTCTAAAAGCACCTTGCTTGAAGGAAGTAAGCCAAGCCTCTCTTGTAGACTTTCTCGCTTTTCCGATGTTTTTTCTTCCGACTCAGTTCGCTCCCATTTATAATTATGCTTTCTCAAATTTTGTTTCAAAGCATCAAAGAACTCTTTAGAAGTTGTTGTTTCTTCGAAATCTTTTAGATACTCACCTTTTTTATTATCATAGTCAGAGACTATATACTCAGCCATTCTTGGAGCTAGTATTTCTATAGACTTTTCCATCCCCAACTCTACTATAATTTCAGAGTGAAGGCTAGCGTATTGATTATCATTGTGTAGCTTATCCCAGTTTTCCCAAAACAGTTCACTAATGGCATATCTTATGTAAGGTGATATCGCTTTACATTCTCTCAATAACTGGCATATAGCACTAGCCTCTATTAAATGATTGGCACCAAGATCATACCCATCACCTAATTTAGGCATGTCAACCTTCCATTCCTCAGCATTACAGATAATACTTTCTGGTGAAGGCAAAGTTTCAAACATATAATAACCAATTGCATCTGATAAAGAAGAAGTCTTGGCGATTGTTGCCACAAACTCGTTTTTTTCTTGCTGAACATATCGCTGAAACGTCATTTCACCAGACGCTTCTTCAAAAATCGCAGCCATATGAGCAACTTGAACAGCATCTAACGGTATGTCAGATTTGCGAAATTCATTAATTAAGTCCAGTTGGGCCTCTTTATACCAATCTGGTCCCATAGAACTTTTCAACACTTCCGCATAAGTAGTTTGAACTTTCAATGTTTCCCCCCACCTAGCATATTCGCAACATAACTGAAGCAAATAGTTACAACGTTCCCATCTGTTCATAACTGCATAAAGAATGAACTTGACAGCTTCATCTGCAAAGAAAAGAGCTTGCATCCGCATATTCTTTTCTCCCAAGATTTTAGCCATTCCAATAAGAGTATCACAATAGCCTTCTCTATACAAACACAATTGATTAGACATTCTGCTCTTGACATGTTCCATTAGATCATCTATCCTATCAGCAAAAAAATCACCATATATTTCCGCCAATTTTGTATACAAGAACGGTATTAACTTCTCAGGCAAAAGATAACTTCGTTTCCAATTGATTCTTTCCTCAAAAGAAAAATCAAGACAATCAAGGATATCTTTAAATTTTACATAGATTGAGGAAAGGTCATCACCATCCGTACGCATTCTTAGCAAACCATGAATGTAAGCAGTACGAGCAACCAACATCTCTATATACTTTTCCCAAGACCCATCATCTTTATAATTTCTATTCAATTCCGGGAGTGAAAAATCGTCATCTTCATATGCCTTATAAAAGCTTTGTATGTAGTATTCAAATACAGAATTTACTTCAACATCAACTCCATTAGCATTCCTAAAAGAAAATGGCAAGAGTTCTGGTTTATATTTTTCCAATAATTTCTTTATCACACATGCTTGTATAGGTTTACCGATAAGTACTGCTAATATTTTTTTGATATCCTCATTTGAAAATACGAAATCATGCTGTAATAAAACATCTTCTAACTTCTTTAAGCAAAAATTAAAAGACTCATTATACCCTATTTTATGAAGTTCAGAATCTTTCACTTCATATAAGTGTATCACGTTTATTAAAAGCATAACAATTCTTTCATCCCAATTAGTATCTAACCTCTTAAGATGTTTATCAAAGTCCACAATTTTGCCAGACCTTACGTGATTAGAGAGTTGATAAGCTATAATTTCGCTTCTAATTGAGCTAATCATCTCATTAGTTTGTTCTTCTGTATCCGCCTTCAAATAATTAAGAGTATGAGTCAAATAGCCAACCAAATCTTTTTGATTCTCAACACCCGCCAAAACACCTTCAACTATCAAAAAGCCTTTAGCTACAAATACATATGTATCTATATACTTTTGGGATTTATCCTCAAGAATCTGACGAATTTTTGCTTCAATTGATTCTGCTAAATCAAGAGCCTGCTCTTTATAATTCAATTCAAACATAATACGAAGGTAGGACATAGCTCTTGGAAGATCTACCAAAAGTCTATTATCTCTTACAATATATTTCATTGCCACATCAGGTTTTCCTCGTAATAAACTCAAATCAATAAAAGCATCCACATGGTCCACCATTATAGAATCACAACGATTCTCGATGCGTTGAGCTAGCAACATCAACCTAATTACCTCTATTGGCAGCCCATTATCTACAGCAAGAGCCAAACATTCCTTAATATCATGCATTATCAAATCTGGAGAAACATCATGCATAGCACATAAGTCTGCCCATTCTTGATTACACATTTCCAATCCTTTCATCACATCGCTACCATTTACCAAATGATGGAGAGTGTTTTCTATTGAATAAGGCAAATCTTTATGTGCCAAACAATATTTTCCAATCTGATCATTTGTAAAGCCTATTATCGAACCCAATTTATGAGTAACAAAAAGCCTGAATGAACTATGATAAATCTCATATCGCTCTGCATCCTTTTCTTTCAACAAATGTCTGAACTCTCTAATAGATTGCTTAAAATCATATGGGTTTGGGGACACCATCATGTTAAGTAGTTGTGATTCCAATACAGAGCCACGAATTTGAGACAATAAAGCCAACACTTCAAAAGCGCATCCTTTTGGATTTGCTTTTTTCCAAATTGATTCATAATAAGCGGTAATATCTCCACCTATGGTAGGTAAACTATCCAACCATTCCTCCAATTCAACTTCTTTCGTCTTTTCATCAAAAGATTCCGCCATATAGCGGCATAGATAATTCATATACAGAGGATGACCTTGTGTCTTATGAGCTACGGCTTGAATAAATGGAAATGTTTTCTCCCATTCACCGCTATTCGCCTTTATATAGGATTCACATGCTTGCATATTTAGGGGAGTTACCTCAATTTTAAATTCATCATGCAACTTTCCTATAATAGTGGCAGGAAGTATATCTTCACTAATACATGACAAAACTACTTTTATATTGCTTGGCAAACTCTCTGGCAGCAAGGATAGAATGTCATCTATACGATTATCCCTATCAGTTACCAATTCATCTAAGCCATCAATAATGATAACGCCAGATTTATCGTCAACAGAAAGGATATTGCTCATGTATCTAAACCAGTCTGAGACACTTTTTCTTTTTTCTTCTGGTGTCATTTTTTTTACATCTACACAAGATGTAGCAACAAACACAGTCTCTATCCAATCTACGAAGTATCCTTCCGAGCATCTGATAGCCCGACTCATGTCATCATTAGGCACCTTAAAAAAGAATCTGCCAAGAATTTTTACCCTATCAGTTCTTGATTCGAAACCACCTGCAACAGTTGTCTTGCCACATCCTGGTGAACCATAAAGCAAAATCCAATGAGACTTGTCATTAGAAAGAACAGTATCAAGTGACTCAAACACAGAATAATTAGGTTGAGATTTTTCTACATCTTTTCCTATAGAAGCAGGTATAGAATTAATACTTTCTTCCTTCTCTATTTTTATTTCTGTCAAAACAGAACTAATTATTTCTACACTGACAAAAGACAAATGGTTTCCTGTTTGTTCAATAACGATTCCTACTACCTTGTCTCTTATTAGAATAGGAGCACCTGACATTCCTTGATAATCATATAGATCACTAATGTCTTTCGGACAGAGCTGGTAATTAGCAGGTTTACCATAAACCTTTTGGTTTATTTTTCCATAAAGCCTTAACCCACCATCACTATTTTTATCAGGATATCCAAACGACTCTACATCTTCATCAATTCTTAGATGGTGTGCTTGTAAGCCATAAAAGTCTTTTTCTGAACGTGCCGATACTTTTAATATTGAAATATCAAATTCTTCAATATTCCGTATAACTTCAAAATGCAGGTCACCATCAGTTGAATCCTTTACTATATTTTCGGCATCATCAGAATAGCATGCCACTGTATGATATGCAGTTAATAGAAGGTCAGGAGCTACATAGAATGCAGTTCCAACTTCCTTTCCACAAACAATCCGAACAATTAATCTTCCTTCCATATTTTCAAATAGTTATCGTTATACCTTGTTCTCCTACTGGAGTAATAATCTCAAATTCAAAATCATCATGATAGCTTTGAGCAGTCAATTCTATAGATAATTCTATATTATAGTTAAAATACAACCTTGGTTCATGATTATTACCATTGGCAATAATATGAGCCAATGTTGGCAAATCTGGATGATTATATTTATCTCCATTAGTAGAGATCAACCAATTTTTACACCTAACCAACTTCAACAATTCTGGAGAATTATTATTATAGCTACCATGATGTGATAACTTAACTGCATCAAACCAGAAAGGCGCATTTCCTTTGCCATACAATTCCATCAATGAATCTACTATTGTTTCTGCATGAGCATCTCCTAAAAACAATACTCTTTTTTCATCTACCTCCAATACAAAAGCAATAGAACTTCCATTTGTAGCAGAATCGTCCGGTTCATATATTTCCTCCATCATCTTAATCAAGTCATAACTCTTAGATACATTTCTTTCATGATAATGAAAACCAGGTTTATCTTTGCTCAAAGAATACTCAAATGCATCATCCCAAAATTCTTCACTATGAGCTTTTGAAAGTAAACCATCTATGATTAGCTTTTTCTTCCAAAAAGATTCCACATTACTAATATCGTCACTGTTTGGAGATAGAATATGAATTGTAGCCTTTCCAAAAGAAAAAGAATATAATCCTTTTATTGTTGCACCGCTCAAAGGAACGTTCCAAGGAATTCCTTTTCTTGCTATTAATGTTGACAACGTACATCCCTGCCTAGCACTAATTTTCTTAGATTCTGCCAATTGTACCGCCTTGCAAATATTGTCATGCACAAAATGTTCCCCGTTGGCAGAAACCTTAACAACAGACTGAATATGCCGATATCCATTGTACCAAATTTCTCCTATTGATATAGGAAGAGCCTCTTCTTCAAGTAACTTGATAATACCAGAAATATGATCAGCATCAATATGTGTAACTACTATAACATCAATTGCACCACCATTTTCAGAAATTTCTTTTAGTTTTGGCAACAAATAGTCCTTATATGTATCAACATACCCACCATCTATTAAAAAGTAGTGGGATGGAACATACTCTACAAGAACACTATCACCATTCAAGGCAGGTAACAAGTCAATTTTCATATACAAAATTACAACGTAACATTCATTCTCTGCAAGAATTCATGAGGAGGCATGACTGAAATGTCAGAGAAAGGGAAATCCTTAACGTTCCTCGTCACAAAAGCCATCACGGTGCATCCAGAAGTCAAGAGCCACATTTGTATCAAGAAATACCTTCATCATTTATACTTCTCCAACAAATAGTCTAACTTCTCGTCGTTTTCATCTTCTATTCCAGCAAGGCATCCACCTAATTTCTCCAAATGAGCAGGAAGTGTCAATGAAGGCAGCTTACGAGAGGTTGGCACCTGAAACCTTAGCAGATACTTTTCCACCATCTGTCCAATGCTAACATTATGCAACTTTGCATAAAGCTCAGCTCCACGATATATATTGCTATCTACACTAATCGTATTCATAATTGCATCTCCTATAATTAAGTTACACTTTTCCTGCTGCAAATTTACACTTTTATTTCGTAACCGCCAAACAAAAGGACTAAATCTTTGATTTTTTAGCAGAGATGAACTCATTTGTAGACCTCTACCACCTCCACAACCTATACTTTCTCCAAATCCAATGCGCCACTCTAGCCATGGGTTCACATGTCACCTCCTCGGGATAAGAAGTGAGGAAACGGAGATTTCTCTTGAATCTACGCTGGGTTTTCCTCAGCTGATAGGACAACTTGCCCTTCTTTACCTCCAACTGTACCATTCTCTCATCATAATGGCCGAAATTGCCAGCTAGCATCATTTCGCTTAGCAGGAACTTACCATGCTTCTCGGAGGCAGGGCATATCAAGTATTCTTCCTTCATGGCGAAGATTTCTTGCAGCACATACATCAGGGCAGAGGCAAAACGAGACATACCGTAGGCTCTTATCTTCTGCATTAACTCAGCTTTAGACATCAATACATTTCCCTGAGAGGCAGCAGCCTGGCGATGATAATCCTTCAGCAGAACATAGAAATCCAATACTTGACGCAATCCTACCCCCTCATCCAAGAGATGGCGATAGATGTGATTCAATTGGAAGATGAGGTCATAATCCACCCTCATTTTTTGGATTTCTCCACAACCATCTATATTCGCCTTTACAAATTGAGCCTTTCGGAATATCTTTTGGAAAGCCCTATCTCTCCATGGTGCATTCAAGAAAGAAGGACGGAAGTGGATTTCTATCGGTACTCCATCTATCGGCTTTACCTCAACATGTAGATGGCATAAGGAAACCAAGATATGCTTTTCTTGGCAAAATCAATGATGCTTTTCACAGGATGCTTCGTAGGTTTCTTCGGCCAAATCCAAGCATCTATATCGCCACAGGTTCTTAGCAAGCCTAGGGATGGATTGTCTGTCAAGCCAGCATAATAGGTATGATTGCCCTGCCCTTTCAAGATGCAGGCATCAAAGCCATTCTTCTCCAGTTCCTTCGTCAATCGAAGGCAAACATCCGTGGTCAGCATATTTCTGCGCTTGATATTCTCAGCTGCCAGCGTCCATTTGAAGACAAATGGTTTCGGTGGCCATTGCTCTTTAGGCAACTTATTGATGCCCTCAAACAAGATACCTACCAAGGCTTGTTTATGAGCCATATCCATGATTTCTCCCCATTCCTCAGAAGATAAAGAATGAGAAAACTGCTTTCTGATGTCTAAGGCTACTTCTAGTAATTGAAAAAAGTTATTCCGCATCATATTGTCAAAGTTTCTATTTTGCCAAGTATCATTTCTTCAACCTTTGATACACTCCTCCTACTTCATCAGCAATCTGATTCCAATCATACTTGCTCATGTCGTAATCCACATGCTGCAATGGAGCCTCGATGATCTTTCCGAGCTTCTTTGAAAGTTCATCCACGTTACCACAATGGAAGTAATCATCCTTTGGCAAGCCAACCTCCAGATTCGCAGGAATATCACTCACGACCACCTTTACACCATAGCTCATCGCCTCCAACAGGGCAATCGGTAAACCTTCGTGCGAAGATGGAAGACAATAGCAGCGGCAATTCGTCAACAGCGAATGAAGCTTTCTGCCTTTGATAAAGCCAGTAAGCACCACACCATTTTCCTTTGCCATCTGCTTCAATCCCAACGAATACTCATCCTCAAAATCCGTATCACCAGCCAGCACCAGCTTGTAGCCCTGCTCTATTAACTTTTTATTCTTAACTATCAACTGTCTATACGCTTCCACCAGATGATGCAGGTTCTTCTCAGGTACAAATCTGCACATACCCAGGATATACTTACCCTTTTCTATCCCCAATTCCTTGAAATATTCAGGATAGTCGCAGATTTCAGGTTCAGAGACTCCATTATATATAAGGTGAACATTCTTCGTCCTCCCATATTTACGGGCAATGAGGTTCTTGATGACATTCGAGATGACGATGACATCATCGGCAAACATGCAGCCCATACGCTCACCCATCTTCAGGATAGTCTTGGCAGCAAATCCCCACTTGTCCCTGTCATAATCAGGACCATGATGCGTAAACACCACCTTCATGCCCAGCAATTTGGCGTATGGCACCAGCAAGGCAGGACCTATGGCATGGATATGCAATACATCTGCGCCCAACTTCTTTGCCTCATTGATGGCACGGAAAGTATGGATGATGGCCTCGAAACTCTTCTTCTTAGGCGAAGGAATCGTTACCAGTTTCACTCCTTTCCATTCATGCAAGTCATCCTTCACATAGTTCGAGCGACGGATCAGCGCTACGTCATACCCACGCTCCACCATTCTAGGGAACAATTCCTCACAATGCGTCTCCACGCCACCCATGATATTCGGGATACCACGAGTACCTGTTACAACTATTTTCATAAAAACTAGAGATTTTCAAAATAAAAGTATTACCTTTGCAGGCATGAATAAGATTTCAAACTATATTAAAGAAGCCATACAGTACTTCGGCATCATCTTGATGTCGATGCTCTCCGCACTGTGGCTTCTTATCAATCATAAGAGAATCAAGTGATTACTTGATTTCGATATTTCTATCAGTTTCCTTCTTGGTAGCCTCATAACCCTGGCTAGCCACGTCAGCGTTCACGATGTCCTCGCCACGCTTGCCCTTCAAAGCCTCCTTTGAATCGGCAGAAAGACCATTGTTTACCACGGCATTCATATCGCAGGTAGAAAGCTTGTCAAGCTGCTCCTTGGTCACCTTACCATCACGATACTCGCAGCAGATAGGATTCTCATACATAGAGTACTTCATACCGAGCAGGCTCTTCAGCTTGTGCTTAGCCACCCACAGGGCAGGAGTCTTGATGTACTTGTGCATGGCAGGAGAAACAGAACCGATCATCCAGCAGTTTCTGTCGCAATGTCTTACCTTCTTACGAACCTGCTCTGCCTCTGGAGAACTCCAAAGCTCATCCCAAGTCTGGCGGTTCAGGTTACCCATCACCTCCTTGTCCTTGGTACCATTACATGGCATCACATCACCGTATGGGTCGATGAAGAAGGTATCGAAACTCATATCGCAAGGCAAGAGACGCTTCTGACCATAGATATAGTTGATGAGTCCATGGTTGAAGTAAGCACGGAACCACTTCTTTGGAGAGTTAGACTTCAACAGCTCGTTCACCAGGTTCTCGAAGTTCTTAGCCACCATCGGACGGTCGTGGATGATGTTCTTAGCCTCAACGAAGTAGAAAGAGTTATGGAGCGATGCGGTAGCAAACTCCATACCCATCTTGTTGCTCAGTTCATAGAGAGGCACGAGGTCTGGAGCGTTCTTGTCCTGAACGGTCATACCGAAGCCCACATCCTTCAATCCCATCTCGCAGAGCTTCTTCAGGGTAGTATAGCCACGGTTGAAACCATTGTTCAGACCACGGATTTCATTGTTGGTCTGCTCCAAACCCTCGATAGAGATACGGATACCAATCTGAGGGAACTCCTTCGCCAGGTCGATGATACGATCGGTGAAGAAGCCATTGGTAGAGATTACGATACGGTCGCTCTTCTTATAAAGTTCACGTACGATATCCTTCAAGTCCGTACGGATGAAAGGCTCACCACCCGTGATGTTGGTAAAATACATCTTAGGTAGTTTCTTGATAGTCTCAATAGAGATTTCCTCCTCAGGCTTAGAAGGAGCCTTGTAACGATTACACATTGAACAACGCGCATTGCAACGATAAGTTACAATGACAGTACCATTTAATTTCTTTTCTGACATAATATATTTTTATATTTTAAACATTCTTGCGTTGTGCCACTTCAACACCCTTGTCGAAGCCGACAACAACATCATTAAACCCTGATTCTTCTTTGTTGAATTTCGGAGGATTTATATCTGGATTTTTTATAGACAAAGCTCCAGCCACATAGTTTGCATAATGCTGCAAATCAGATAAAGCATCAGTTTCCAACCCATAGTTATCACAGTCTCGGTGAATACGGTTTAAAAAATCTTTGGTATGTTGTTGGAAATCGTTGTCCTCATAATCCCTTATAATTAAATTTGCGAAGAGTATCAGTAACTCTTTATAAGCAGAGCTATCCGCCAATGCAAAATTCTCAAAGATATATCTTAGTATTCCATTAACATCCCCTCCTTTATCTTTCAAGACTAAGAAAGCCTTCACTCCTTCAACCTGTAAATCTTCTTTTTTACTGAACAAGGCACTTTGGATATTGCCAACAATGTCATTATCAAGGTTTTGTTGATTTCCCATTTGCATCTTTACCTTCATTGGCAGACATCTGTATTCCTTTGCCCTCAGCCAATCTATTTGTTCGCTGATTTTTACGGATTCTTCATCTGTCCAACCATCCAAAGACGCATCGATGAAAAGACTCTGATAAGTTCTGATGATTTGTCTGGTGAATTGTCTCAAACCTCCAAAGAACTCTTTGCTGTCGTTCCTTTCAAAACTTGCCTTATTCAATTCTATCATGTCGCAGCAATGCAACAGGACATCCTTTTTCTGTTCTTCCGAGATATACTTGCGAAGTATATTGATTTGGTCAAGTGCTTTGTTCCATAGACTGAAAGGTTCAGAGGTATGGTTGAATTGATATGTCGTTTCGCAGAAAGTCTTTACCTCTTCATTCAATTTGTTTAGAACAGATTCTTGTTCCTCATCATTCATTTCGATGTATGAATAGGTATGTATGGCTTCTGAAATGACATTCACTCCATTTCTCATCTTTCTTACTGCGTTGACAATTTCGGTTCTGTCCGCTTCTGTCAGTTCTTCTCTTTCCCATATCACTTCCATGAAGAATATAGCTTGCAAGATTTCTTCTTTCTTTTCACTCTTCAGTCCTGCAATAATCCGTTTCTTGATAGCGTCTGTGATGACGAAATGGAGCATATATCGGTCAGGGAAAGGATACCCTGCTCTTTGATAATCTGTCGCCACATTCTTTTCCGACATCATCAGCGACCATATTACTGCCAAGTTTGAATTATCCAAACAATCGTAGGCATATTTCAATACTTTATCCACAAAATGCGGAGACCACTTCAAGGCTGCTTTTACAAACCTCAGCACTCGGTCTTGGCTTACCTTTGTGCATAGCCTTCCCAATATTGTAGGCAATAGATTCAGCACCTTATAGTTAACCCAACTATTCTCTTGAATATCGGCATTTTCAAACAAGGTAATGTAAGCATCAAAGTATTCGTTAGCTTTTTCTTCAGCCAATGACGAAAGCTGTTTTCTACCCAATACTTCTTCCACAGTCTTACTGTTTGCGGAAAGCATCATCATATTCCAAGCCATACTCCACGAGTACTCAAACATATTTCTAATGCAGTACTTTGTGAAATTCTGACTTATTGAAAACATGGGCATTCCCAATCTTTCTTTAAGCATCCACCATTTGCAAGGATAGAGATAGCCATGTACGAACCCTGCTGATCCCATTTTCCAACTGTTGGTGTAACTGCCTATTTCAAATAGGTGTTCCCTTACAAAGCCCTGAGTTGGTTCGTTCTCGTATGCTTTTCCGCTCAATCTCTCCGTCAGCTCGTCAAAGTTTTCTCCTTCAGCAAACTTGGATATATTGTCCGTCTCTATCTCATCGGTGTTATTCCTTTTGGAGTCCTTGTCACACCAACTCATTGTCTTTAAAATATACGTCAGACAAGACTTTGCATATAAATCTTCCTTGTTCTGCAACAGGGATTTGCAAATTGCATTCTTACATTTGTCCAATAATTGGTAGGCATCTAATGCTTCTCCAACGAAATACAGGATATTGGCTTTTTGAAGACAATTCTGGTAATCACTTATATCCACTTGCCATTTTGACAAATATTCCTTCACCTTGTTTTTATTATACTTGGCAAGCCAAAACAATGTTAGTTGATAGTAAAGATGCCTTGAAGGGATTATCTGTTTGTCATCTTTCAATAGTTTATCACATAGCTGCAAGAACTTTTCGTTCTCACCATCATAGCGCCACATCTCCAACAATGACATTATCAAGGGCTGCATCATTTTCTTGTTCTCATTTGGCATGTCATCCAAATGTTCCACATACGCAGAGATGGTATCTACAAACCACCCAAGCTTCTTGGGCGTCGCAGAAATCGTCAACCGCCAGTTTAGCTCATAAAGGAACTGAAGTTTTGTCTTTTCATCTGTAATGCGTTTGAAATCGCTTTCCATAAAGGCAATGTCTTCATTTAGACGTTCAAAATCCTTTTCATGCGCTCTTGGAAGCAAAAGCCAACCTGGATAAGTTTCTCGGATAGCTCGCATCTTCTGTATTTTCTCTGCTATATGCGCTTTAACCTGCTCTTCATTCAAGTCCTTTGCCCTAAGATGATCAAAATACACAGAACCATTCCATTTTGTGGGCGTTTCTTTCAGATAATTCAAGAAGAACTCGTATGCCGAATAATACCCATCCACTCCTTCTACATCCGCAAGGTTAATGATATCTATCCCTAATTTCGACAGTAAGGCTTTTTCGGCATCATGGAAGCACTTTCTGTAAGTGATGAGATAAGTAGGGCATATCCGTTGTTGCCCGATAACATCTTTCAGCCATCCTATCCAAGCTCTGAAATTCGGGTCTTCTCCAGAGAATCCAATCAGGCAAACCAAACTTTCCAAGAAACATTGCTTGGCAGTGTTCACCATCTCAGGGCGTTCTGTCGGATAACGCCTGTAGTCTTCCTGCGTCATGATATAAGGACGGATGTTTGGGAAGCTACCATGCAGTTTGATGATGCGAGGTGATGGCTGATAGAGTAGTGTTTCCTTATTCGTCACCAGTTTGAATCCATTGATGACTTGCCCGGCTGCACGCTCTATCAATGTGTCGTAGTTCGTGGTCAAGATGTCCTTCCAAGGCAACTGCACCAACAAACGATGCAATCTGCCTGGTTGGATAAGTTGGTCTGGTAAGGCTTCTTCCAAGATATTGTCCAGTTCGTTATGCCCAAACTGCGCATCTACCAAGGAAGACAACCTCACAACATCATTGGCATCATTCTTCTTGTCTTCCTCGTTGTTGGGATACAACTTGTCTAAGAACACCTCCCGAAGCTGTGCCCATGTCTTCATGCTCACATTGTTGGGGATTTCTGCATTCATGCTGAATCCAGCACCAACAAAGGCTGTCACACTATGCGTACCCATATAGAGCTTTATTTGCTCCAACTTGGATGCAATAGAGGATGGTATTTGATATTGCTTATCCATAATTTTGAAATTTAAATGTTCAATTATGAATAGTGTTTATTGCTTATAGATATTGATGAGCTTGTCATAATAGGTTTCGGCATCATAGCGATGTTGGGCATCCGATGCTATTTGTTGATAATCAAGCTTCGAGTTCCACATCTTCTCAATCTTCAATCTTAGGTCAGCGATATTGCCACTACTGAAAGTATAATCCGTGAGTTCGGGTATGCCACCGATATTGGCTCCCAATACAGGCGTTCCCAAGCATTGGGCCTCGATAACTGACAAAGGATTGTTCTCATACCATTCCGAAGGAATCACCGAGAAGCGAGCCTTACCCACAAGTTGTTTGATGTCATCCCACAGCTTGAAACCGACGAACTTGATATTGGTGTGGGCAACTGATTTCAGTTCTTCCATCAGAGGACCGCCACCGATTATCACCAATTTATAAGGTAATTGGTTGGCAGCCTCTATCAATGTCTTTGCACCTTTCTCATGGCTCAATCGCCCAATAAAGCAATAGTAATCCTCCTTTTTCGGAAGAAGCTCAACATCATCTGTGTAATCTGTGCCATCTGTGGAAGAAAATTTGCATTTCTCCACATCAATAAAGTTGCAAAGTGTCTGCATCTTCGATTTCGAGAATCCCCCTTGCACCATCTTGTCTGCCATAAACTGGCTTGGACAGATAAATACATCCGTGCAAACCTCCAGCCGTTCACGATTCCAAACGACCGCCTCCTTATAACCAATGAACGAAGCCAACTTCGAACCTTTCATGCACTTGTTGTCCAAGCAAGCCTTCTTGTCACCATTGAAACAAGTTTCGCAGATGGTATTGCCATTCTTCAGACAGTCATATCTAGGACAGAGCAACTTATAGTCATGCAGTGTCCACACTACCTTGATGCCCCGCTGATGCGCCAACTCTGCCATCACCGGTGACAGCTGCGTATGCACATTGTTGAGATGCACCACATCTGGCTTGAAGTCATCAAGCAGTTTTTTAAACGTGCTTTTTACCTCATGCGCCCCAAACGGACGGGTAAAAGCCATCAATTTGCTCATATTCTTTGGAAAGTATTTCTTCCAAGGCGTATCCAGATTCTCCGGATAGTCCATGGCGAATACCGCCACCTCATGCCCATGGGCCTTCAGCAGCTTTTCCAAATTGAGCATATAAATACAATCACCGCCACGGCGGTAATAAAACTTATTCGCTAATAAAATCTTCATCATTCTTAAATCAAAAATTCTTTTTAAATATTACACAGGCTCACATCCTGTCAGTCCCCAATGTCTCCAAAAGAAAGCATATGGGCACAACTTTGTCTCCCCTACCTTTTTCCAAGGTGCAGTATTACAAAGTTCATTCGGAGTCGATTCTAGAGAATCATTACACCAAGTTAACAGACCACAAGGTTTGTTTCCCTCAAGAAACAGTTTATAAATCTCTTTTAAAGCTGCATACATCTCGACAGACTCACCTTCCAGCATTCCATCATATGGCAACTTAAAGTAATGATTATTAGCATTAACCATCAAAGGACTACCTATTCTTGCCACAGCATATCCCCAGCAATCATTTTTCTTCAAATCATTTTTTCTTGCCATTTTCAGCAAAAAATATCTATCGTTATTGCGCCAATCTCTAGAAAAATCCACCAAGTGATTAATCCATTCATGATAAGATTTTAGACTATCTATTCCCTTTATATAATCCTGTAAACAAGTATCTACTTGATCCAGCAATTTATTATAAGAGTCCTGCCAAGAGGTTACTCTACCATATACACTTTTCACTCTTCGATTATAAAAGTAATCGTAAATACTTTCAGGTGTATCAAATAGCAGTTTTCCCTCTCCCACCAGTTTCATGATATTGACAAAACATAATCCTGGATTAGAATTTTGCAAAGACATATCACAAAGAGCTAAAACTCTCAATAAATCATTTCCGAATTTTGCATCATAATAAATAGCTACTAGTTCTGCTGCTCGATAAGGATAATCTGGAGATGATACATATGCATTAGGCGAGCACAATCGCTCCAAGATATATGCCATACTTTCCATAATAGCAATAGCACCAAATGACCTCATATTATCATTTTGGTTCAGTACAATGTTTTTTATTTCACTAATTGGAGGATTAGAAATAAAATCATCAGCCAAATCATCTGACCATTCATCTACAGAATGTACTAAATAAAAAGAAGATTCTTCAGAATCCCCATTAGTAAGTCTGCATATTTTCTGATTTAGCAAAACGTTGTCTTTATTATCTCTTATCATATAAGGTACTTGGAATTGCAAATTTCCTTTTACCCTATTTACGACACTATGAAGGTACTCGCTTTGAACATATAAGTTATTCAATCCATAAAATGTAGTTATATCTTGAAGAAAATGTATATATTCATGAAACAATACGGTTGCATCGCCATCAGACATTTGATTGATAATCATATTATCATCATGGGTAGCAACATGCATTTCAAAAAATGTAGGTATATAATACCCTAAAGTAGTTTTCAATATTGCCATTGTACATTCGAATTAGTCATTTAAAACATCTTTTCTACTAACATGCCATTTCATTCTCAATCACCATATCTCATATAGTCATAAACCACAAGGAGTTTGTTGCATTCCGTATTTTTCTCCTCATTTTTATATTCTCTTAGATATTTCTCTAGTTCGTCAAGTTCAATGCTTTTCTTGATTAACACAGAATAAATGATAGCACTCGTTTTATAACTTGGTTTTATATTTTCATCTTCAAGGATACCGAGAACTGTATTATGCTCACTTTCTAATCGCTTATTTGTTTCTACACTCTTTCTTAAACTCTCTATTTTATTTTCTTGTATTTTCTTTAAAGCAGCTTCATGCTGTATCTTCTTATTGATTCTGCAAAATCCGAAAATAGGGAAATATTGAGCATTATTTATTTTATATTTGTCTATGAGTGACAAACGTTGCTCATCTGCTTCTTCGATAACAGAAAAATAATTCACCATCAGCTCCCTTGCCGTTTGATACTGGTACCTAATTGTTTTATTGGATCCAATGGCTAACACTTTGTCACTATTACCTAGTTTCTCCAAATCTTCCGTAATCTCTACTTTGATTCCATTAGTACCTCTGTATATATCTCCCACAATATCTTGTACTTTTCTAATATCCATAGCAGATATAGGCAAACGTAATCCAGACAAAGCTTGATATATGGCAGTAAAATTATCAGTCTTAATTTTGTTAACTTTGATATTCTTACTATCTACGACAATGTCATATTCTGAAACTTCAGTACTATCATTACCTTCATCCCGATCTACAACCAAAAAGTTGTTTCTTATCTTTTCAGCCTCATCAGAACTCGAATCAACATAAGAGAATATAGTATGAAGCAAATTTTTAATGTTATTATCTGTCAAACTATACCCCATGAATATTATAGGATTATGCATAAACAGAGATAACAACTGAGCACGTATAAGTTCGTACTTAGTATCAAACTTCTTATAATCGTCCTCCGTTATTATAATAGTAGAAGGATCTTCTGTGCTACCATGAATTTTATAAACAGCACCATATGGATTACTCAACAAGATTTTATTACCCACAAGAGGAGAAAACTGAAATAGTTGCTCTACAAGATCATCATAATTGGTAGTAATTATCGAACTAATATTTTTTCTTATAGTCTTTAAAGCCTTGATTTCATCAATCATATCAGGTTTCAACTGATTATTGGCAAGCAATTGAGAAATATAGATTTTAAAACGACTATTATCTCTTCCATCTCTTTTCTCTTGAAAGAAAAAGTCATTGACACTCTTAAATTTACCATTTCTATCTTCTTCCAATTTTTGATTGAACATCTTTTCTATTTCACATGCCATCATAGGGCAATTGCCATTACAATGAGAGTCAATATTCAAGAAATCTTCATCATTTCCCGTCAAATCAACTACAATTCGTTCCAAGAGTCCACGCCAAGAATAAGATTTCTGAAGATATCTCATAGACATACCTGTCCCTATAAACAAAACAGGATGAGTATGATACTTAGAAACAAAATCTTTTATATCCATTTTACTCCAATGCTTTTTTAATATCTACGTCAGAATCCTCACTTATGTTATTCCAACTCAAATCTACAGATGTACCCTTGACATTTGCTATCTTTACATTGCTCTTTAGCCCATACTGCAACAACTTTACACCAAGAGGTGAGAGTATGTATGTATCACCATCTTCAGAGAGCAGAACTGGTCTTAGTACACCTGTAGAATTTAGTAATTCCGTATCGCCATCCTCATCATAATATGGAGTTTGATATGAAGGCAACTTTGCCAAATCAATATACGGAATACTTTCTAATACAGAAGCCAAGCGAAAAAAGTTTTCTATAGATATTTTATCATCAATTCTAGCCATAGTAAGATTGGCAAGTATTACTTCCTTGTTGATATTATCAAGTCTATCAACCATTCCTGCAATTACATTACCTGCAGCGTCATTTGCCTTTTTTGATATCTCTTCAGCAAATTTCTCACGTTCTTTCTCTGTTGTATCCACTACCCCTAAGATGAACGCAGTATACTTACGAAAGAATTCACTTTCCTTGAAATTTTGCATGACTTGAATTTCCTGCGCTAAAGCACCGCCAAAGACAGGAACCAAATTAACCAAAGCCTTCACTTGTTCCACCCATCCTTTTATTGATGTTAGAGGCTTTAGTTTAGTAGATTCTACTTTAGTGAAAGTTACATCTACAAAATTATTAATATTATCCGTATTCATAGTTGTACTAAATACTACTTATTATATATTATATAAAAGAAAAGGCTTTTCATTAGTGCCTCTTAAAATATTTATTCCCGATACTTGTAAACACATAATATTTGATAACATGCGAAAAGCAGATCGCACCAATCAATGTAGTAATACAAGTTGCTACATAGAGCATATCATTATTATGGATGAATCTTTCTAAATGAAGCATACTTGCTACCCTAAAAAACATCATGTGATAGAGATAAATCTCCATACTAATACCACTCAGATATTTAGCCACCCTATTGTTCAACACAATATCCTTTGAACCTATGGCGTAAATCAGCCAAGCTGCAAATACAATGAGGTCTGGCAAGATAAACAAACCTTTGATATCAACAACGAATCTTAATATGGTAAGTACAAGACATGGTGCCAAGATATCATTCAATACTTCTCAGGCCTAAGGGATAAAAGTAATTTATCGTTCATTTTCCTTTTTTCCCAATTATTGAAAGTTTATTTATTGTCGTTTCCATTACATCAAGCACCTCTGTGAGTAGTTTTGGCAGAAGTAAATTTAACCTATTTGATTGACTATAAAAGTTTTTTCTGTTTTTTGATGTAACAAATAAACCATTCTCCATGTCAGGAAACAATATTGCCTCCTCAGAATGTCCATTCGGTCCATCATAACAGTCATAAACCATTTGAATAAAATCAAAAGAGCCATTATGCACGAGTCTATCCCTAATGCTTGATATAGTTTTAACACATAATGGTTTTTCAAATAAAGTACCAGCTATATCAGAGTTGGTCTTTCCTATACTTCCCAGTAGAACTTTCCGTGAAATCATATTAGGATATTTGGAGAAGTCCAATTTTTCATGATCACGAAATTCAACGTAAATCTTAGACAGTATATCAAATGAAGAAGCAAGGTAAAGGATTATGCTATTAACGCTTGCAAAACATATCGTATCCTGAGGACTAACAGCAACAGTTGCATGTTTAAAGTCTTCCATTTTGCAGGGAGACTCGCTAGGAAAATGGTTGTAAAATACCCTCAACATAGATGCAATCATCTTAAAGCGGTCACATAGAGCACAGATCAGCATATCGCAATCATAATAATACAACCATCTATGCACTATCTCGTCATCTTTATAATAATTCATCACGTATGTTTCAAACTCCTCCTTTGTCTATCCGCATTCTGCTGTATTTCCAGCATCTCTAACCCAACAGGGAACCTCTCTATAATCTCTGTCAAACTGGTTACATCCTCGAAATATTATATCTTTAAAGACATAAGACAGGTTATAACCTTTATCTATAAGAGAATCGAGTTTATCATATATAGGTCGAAGAGTTTTATTATTAGAATCAAAATCCATAGCTTAATCTTTCTGTTTACTTTTGCCAATTTCATTTAATCAAAAACGTAGCCCTTTATCACCTTGACAGGATTACCATCCAAAACAAAGTAGCTAGGTACCAGTCTTTTATAAACTTGTTGGCGGAATTAAAAACCGCCTGGAAATTAGTATATTTTTATGGAGAATAAGTTGTGCATCTCGTTGATTTTTAGTAACTTTGTAGTGTCCAATTATAAAGTTATATATTTCACGCTATGCACAACTTGTATGCAAATTTTGTAAAAATTCTTGAGATATGCAAGGATTTCTCCAAAAATTTAGTTAATGAGCTAGGAAATATTCCTCGCCCAGGAGTCGTACCACGTTTTTCAGACCTCGAAGTAGTTGCTTTGAGCTTGACAGCCGAGCATCTTAGCATCGACAGTGAAAACAACTTGTTCGATAGGCTGAAGGAGTATAAGGCAGATATGCCAAATCTGATTTCTCGACGCCAGTTCAATGACAGGCGAAAGTTCACTGCGGAACTATGTGAGAAGATTCGTAAGCGCATAGCGTCAAAGATGGATGGTGCAGAAGAATATTTCTGCATAGATTCCAAACCAATATAGGTGTGTCGCTTGTCCAGAGGCTTGCGTTGCAAGATGAAAGGAACAGACGTAACAAACTCTCCTGCATTTGGCTATTGCGCTACTCAGAAGATATACTACTTTGGGTATAAGCTCCACGCTGTCTGTGGGTTAAGTGGAGTTATCCACTCGTATGACCTGAGTCCAGCTAATGTTCATGACATTCATTTTCTTAAAGATGTAAAGTTTCAATTCCATGACTGTTGCATCCTTGGCGATCGTGCTTACCTCAGTGCGGAACTACAGCAAGACTTGTTTTCTTCTGTAGGCATCAAGTTGGAAGTTCCATATCGCTTGAACATGAAGAATTGGCGACCAACATTTAAGCCTTATGCTAAGGCGAGGAAGAGAATCGAGACAAATTTCTCTCAACTTTGTGATCACTTCATGCTCTTCCGAAACTATGCTAAGCAAACACCAGGACTGTTTACCCGAATCATCGGGAAAATTAGCGCATTTACAGTCTTGCAATATATTAATTATGTAAACAACAGACCGATTGGCAGGGTTAAGTATGCGCTAAATTAATTCCACCAACGGGTAATATTTAATTTTTAGTAGGCAATGTGGAGAAGTAAATGGCTACATATCATCAGTGGTAGAATCGCCTTCAAAGCTGTTGTCTTTGATTTATAAAAGTATTCATAACATTTAGCTTGATTTATGATTCTTAAAAGGGCTACTAAGCTCCATTCCAAAAAGTAGCTCATAAAATGAAGAGGGAGCCGTTCGCCCTATAATTTTAAATTGCCTCAAAAGCCTTCAAATGCATCTCTATACTTCTCTCTATCGAATACAATCCTGATACAGACTTCAAATAAGCAGAATAATCACTTTTTTCTGAATTCAAACATTGTTTTATACATTCAAAGATAGAATCTGCATCCCCAGGATGTGCCAAATAGTAAGGATACTTATCTGCTAGAAATTCCACAGCTGCACCACTTCCCCAAGTCGAGACGATAGGGGTACCAAAAGAAGCCGCTTCATTCACTACAAGCCCCCAGCATTCCTGTCGGGTAGGTAATAACAGCAATGCACATTTCTGATATTCCACCTCCAAGTCTGCTTTCTGCAAGAATGGAATAATCTCAATATTCTCTGGACATCTGACCATATCTTGCATGAACAGTTTAGTTCTCTTGCCCATACCTACAAACTTATAATGAACAGATGAATCCATACGAGCCACCTTGAAGGCTACATCCATACCCTTATAATCAAAATACTGCCCCACTACAAGGACAAATTTTTCTCTGTTACATGGCAAACAAGCATGTCGAGCAAGTTCTTCATCTGTAAGCGAACTAAAATAATAAGGAATGATATGTTTATCATCTCCCATAGCCATTCTTATAGATTCACCAGCTTTAACACCAGCGGTCAAATAAGCACAGGCTCCTTTCAGCATTTGCTTTTTCAAGAAAGCTTTCAAGCCAGTTCCTATAAAAGGCTCACCATCCAAATTGATAAAAAAAGGAATATGACGAAGCCTCATATACGCCATTGCCAGCATCTGCACCTTGCTGTTATAGCATCCTATAACTACCACATCCCAGTTTCGCTTAATTAAACTGATGATTTTAAAGGAGAAACCATATTCATCTCCTATATCTTTTCCATCAAGATAGTCCACTGTATATAGTTTTTTTTCACCCTCAGACCACTTGGCATCTCGATTTCTCGACTTTCGCCGCTCATACATCACGGTCAATTCACATTTTTTTGCCAGTTCATTAAAGAAGCGCACTCGATATGGCACCTCGATATTTGTCAAATACAATACTTTTTTCATCTTGTTGTCATTGTCCAACGGCTTAGCGTACAACGACTACAAGCATTCTATCTGCTATATTTCTTGTAAAGACTAATCAGTTTTCCTGCTGCATATTCGCAACTCAGTTTCTGGCGATAGCCAATGCAATGTCGTGTATACGTTTCCGAGTGGAGGATTATTTCGATAAGATCCTCATCCGTCCATCCGTCCTTGACAGTACCAAGCCCATTCTCAGCTATAAGATAACTATTTGTAGGAACAGTATTGGTAACAACAGGAGTTCCACAAGCTATCGTTTCAGGAATAGACACCATATTATTATCTTGTTTGGTATCCACGAGCATAGCCCTCGCCTTGCCGACATATTCCGCCATACGCTCATGCGACATAAATCCCGTAAAAACTACATTTTCAGAACAGCCCAAATCTGCTGCCAAATTCTTCAAATCCTGTTCCAACGGACCACGTCCTATGATGTATAGCTTATAGTTCTGATACTCCTTTCTGCTAATTAATGCCTTAAACTTACGGATGATGGATGAGATGTTTTTTCGTTCTATTAGTTGTGATATCACTACAAACGAATCATCCTTCTCTTCCACTGCTCTGAAACGATCCACATTGATGCCATGCTCCACACATTCATCTGCCGTAAAGTGATGATACTTGCGTACAAAATCACGAGCATAGATGCTTCTTCCTACTACCAATGGCTTGGATTGCATCCACTTGGCTACACCCCCATACCATATCTTCGATGGTAACTGATGAAACTTATGTTGATGTAAAGCCAACTCATGCCATACCAACGTTTTTTCGGGACACAATAGCGAAGCAAACAGAGACGGAAAAGAAAATAATTCGCTTGTTATTACTAAATCAAATCTGTTTCTGTTATGCTTCAGATAGTTCCACAATTCTGCTGAAAACGGGATGGGGGGGTAGAATCGACTTGTAGGAAGATTTATTCCAAACAATGTCAAAATCATACTCATCCCTCTCCGTTGGCATGAATTCCGATGCTGCACAAAGTGTCACGCGATGCCCCAAGGCAAGGAACCCTCTACACATATTATATATCATTGTATCCTTAATACTCTTCACCTTCGGAATTTTCCATCCCTCGCAAGTGTAAAGTATAGGATTGATTACTAAAATATTCATTATTTATACCCTTTTATTATTATAAAATCAGCCTTTCATGAATTTAGAAACTTTTTCTTCAAGCAAGTTTCTATAAAACAAATATCGTTTAGGATTTTCTAATTCATGTTCTATCTTACCATGCACATCAAAATTAAAAGACACTTTTTTTCCTTTAACAGTAATAGTATTAAACAAGTCTTTCAATCCTTCTAATCTTGACGGATTCAAATCACAATCAATAAACAACACAGGTGTTCCCATCGCCAAACAAGGAAGAGCACAATGGATTCTTGATGTAATGACGAATTTCGCATTACAAAGTCTCTGAAGATACTCTCTCGTTATCCCCAAATAATCGTCATCTTTTGTATGAACATGCAATTGCGTTATAAACTTAGCGTCAGACAAAAGTTTATCTGAAAAAAATCTTTTCAATAACTTTTGCTTTTTAGACGTATTTGACAAGAGATTTCTGAAAAATCCCTTTTCTCTGACGCATCTACTTATTAACTCCTTTGGCGAGAAATACAATTCTTTCAAAATCTCTTTTACAGATTTATATTCATACATCACATCGACCATCAATATTTCACCAGATTCTTTTGTCTTATGAAACGAGTCTCCCAACGTCAATGTAAGACAACCAGAGAAATAAGCTTCTATCCCATATTTCTCGAAGATTTTTACTGTATAAGCATCTCGGCAACCGATTGGCTGATATTTTTTGAAATACTCAAGGCTTTCTTTGCGTTTTAATGCCTCTTCCAAACTTCTTTCAGTATAATGGGATGATATAAACAAAGGAATAATATCCTTGGAATATGGAAAATGATTAGGTTCTGACATAAACCAACTGGCCATTATCATTTTTACCTTATCTCCTTTGTACTCATCAAGGCGTTCTCGATTTATGGCTATAGCATCATTGGACAAAAACTGTTTTGCCGCTATAGTCTGAACATAATCACCAAGATTTTTACCCTTATGAGGTACAGAATCAAACTGATCAATATAAGCGTATTTCATTATATATTATTTTTTGAAATATTGAATAAATGTCTGCTTAGCAGATTTGTTATTAAACATACATTGTATATTATGCCATTTAGCTCTTGCTTTCACTTTATAAAATAGCGGATTTCCCTTATCTCTTCTCATTGAATAATAAAGCCAATAGAGAATGCTCGAAAGTATAATTGATAGTTTTACAACAATTTTCTTTAAGGTATTGCCGTTAGAGTAAAATGACAATGCTCCTTTCATTGCCGCAGGTTCCGTAGCATCCATTATTTTAGACCATGTAGTCCCTCCACCATAATGAATGATTTTGATATTAGAATCTACAAAACATTTATACCCCATCCTATTTAATACCGTGGACACTGCAATATCTTCTGGACAATAGAAGAAAACTTCATCAAAAAAGCCAATCCGTTCAAACAATGACGTTTTTATCAAAAATGCAGCACCCAATATATTATAAGTTAGGAACACACCTTGCTTATTGGTATACTTTTTATGTTCTTCCACATTAATGTGGAATTGAGAAAGGCAAAATGACACAAAATTGCGCTTTGGTCTGCCACAACATTGTGGACTTCCATCTGGAAAAACTATATTAGGACTCAATATTGCTACATTTTCAGGAAGCGACTCAATACTTTCCACTAATCTATCCACTACAGGCATCTTCATCTCCGTATCGTCATTCAATACAAAGCAATATTTACCCTTAGCTTGTCTCAAAGCCAAGTTATTGTTCTCTGAGAACCCTCGAATCTCATTACTTTCAATGAACTTAACCCAAGGAAAATCTCGTTTCACCTTATCCAAATTTTCCTTGCTAAAAAGGTAAGCCACCACGAAACATTCATACGAAACTGTAGTATATTTCTTGATGCTCTCCAAACAAGGATACAAATTCTTTAGATTGTTCATGCAAACAATCACTATTGAAACTTCTAGCATACTATCTATAATTATTATTTTTAACAAAGTTCACAGCATCCTCAATCTCCTTCTTGACGAACAACCTGTCCTCACATTCTGTAGTACAAAACCCACGACAAACGGAAAATTCTCCATAAATAGCTTTTCGTGATAAAGTACAATGAGCCATTGCTCGAATAAACTCATTAACTGCCCCTTCAATAAAATGTCCTTGAAAAATTTTAAATCTTGGTTTACTCAAAGATGCGAGTTTTGCCTCTGCATTTTCAAAATCATCTGAGGAATAAGTCTGATTTGCTTCATTAACTATTTTGTCAACTTCCGTTTGCCTCAATTTGCCTTTTCCATCTGAATATCGTGGAAATCCTGAAGTCAAGCATTTACAACTTTGTCCATCAGGTTTTTGATCATTAAGAATATCTATCAGTAAAAGTCTATAAGCATCATTCTCTATAACAGAAACCCAATGTTCAACCTCTTCTTGATAATCTGCTGTAGATGTAGAGAGACGAGCAATATAATCAGCAAGCATCGGCTTGCAAAACATACTATTCTCTATAGAATGTCCATAAGTTGTAACTATCAAAGGATGAGAAGCAGTTGTATTACTAGAAATACAAGAATAATCAGAATCACAAGCAACCATTACGTTATGTAAGGTGTCATCCTTTATGCCTTCTTTATATTGCTCCAGTCCTTTCTTACCATGCGTCTGCTCTATCTCACAAAAGTTCTTTGGGGCATATTTCTTGAACAAATGCTTCCAAAATGGGATATCATCATCACCTTCTACATAAAGCATGACGCTTGTCTCATTAAATTGATTGAGAACACTTATACCCTCAAAGGAATGTTCCAAACTATTTGCTCCAATATCACTCATTGTAACTTGAAATATTTGCCATATTTATAATTTTATCAGGATAATGCCCAGCCACCTCTGGAGAATGAGTTGCCACTATCACTTGTGCATTCGGATTTATTTTCAACATTTCAGGCAAAATCATCTTCTGCCACTTGATATGAAGCGACAATTCTGGCTCATCTGCGATAAACAAATAATTTCTCTCACGTTGCAACAAAGCCTCTGTAAGCAATATAAAAAGTTGTTTTTCACCAGAAGACAAAGCTGACAATGAAATAGGAACCTCTTTTAAAGAGTCTTCCTGTAATGTCACAGACAATTCTCCCTTTTCTTTATCATATTCAAACTTTTTGCTTGGCATAAAACGCTTTAAGCATTTCCAAAAGTTATTAATAGGCGCAAACAAAATCTTGGTTTGTTCCTCATGCTTCTGAGATATTTCAATGATAGAAAATGTTCTTCTAACTAAAGCCAGCACAAAAGCATCATTTAAATCCAAATTCAAATTGGCTATTTTTTCTATCACATTACCTATCTTTTGAACATGCAAATCAATTGCCTCTTTACTGTCTTTGGCAATGCCAAGAGTACTAAAAGCCTTGTACAATTGAATTTTAAGTTCTTTCGTATCAACAAGTCTAAATCTTTGAAGTAGTTCACCGCTATAGTAATCTTCTTTTTCATCATAGAGCATCATAGACATTACCTCTTTTTTGAAATCATTAGAAATCGCATTAGCCTCTGATTCCAATTGCAGTTGGTACATACCAAGAGACTTAACAAGTTCTTCTATCTTTATATCAACCATATTTTTAAGCCTCTCGACGATTTCTCTTGAATCAAGATACTGCAAATCTACATTGTCACGATTAACGGAAAGCCAAGATATATTGACAAGCGATTTAAGCTCACTTCTTAACATATAAATGTCAGAATTGACAGATCTACCTATTCGTCTAAGGCGATAAGAATCCATATCTATTCTGTAAACAGAATGTTGCACATCACCTTGAAAATCATACCTAATAACAGTTTGGCTATCTTTAGATTCTTTTTCAATCCGTATATGACCTACTTCTGCATCAATAAATATCTCAATTTGAGAGAAGTCTATGCTTGCCAACGTTTTCACGTCTGCCGTCAAGGCTGCATCCAGCAAATTCAAAAAAACCGTTTTGTTTGTACCATTTTGCCCAATAAAGATATTAACATTCGGGGCAAAGGATGTTTCAATATCCTTTACTCCCCATAATCCATGAATATGGATATGCTTAATTTTACCTGTGTACATATTACATCAGTATTTAATCATACAACTCCAAACGTTTTTTCCCTAGAGATTCTATAGAATAATTAAGTTTATAAGCCTCATGCACATTCACACTTAACGCGTTATAAAGTTGAGAGTTCTCTGCCAAAAGTAAGACTTCTTCTGCCATTTCTGCTGCAGTTTTAGCTATATAACAATCGTACTCACTCTTGAAAGCAAGCCCTTCCGCACCAACAACTGTAGAAACAAAAGGAACAGAAAAGTTTGCAGCTTCCAATATCTTCATTCTCATGCCACTACCTATGTTTATGGGCACAACCATAATAGAATCTTTCAAGCCATCTCCCAATTCATCAACAAATCCTAAGAAATTAACATGGTCATTAATTGACAACACATCGTTCTTTGCATCGTCCGACCAGCTGCCGATAACATCTAATTCAATATTAGGATGTTTATGTGAGATTAAAGGCATAACCTCTAACACAAACCATTTGAGACCTTCATAATTAGGGAAATGTGCACTTCCACCTATAAAAGTGAGACGATTATTAAACTGATAGTTACGTTGCTCTAATGTATGATTTGATATTGCCAAAGTTGAAACTTTTAATTGCGTTTTGACACCTGCCTCATATAATTTTTCTTTATCTACATCTGTCAAAGCAGCCACAACATCAAATTTGTTTAGCACACTTATCTCTTGACATTTCTTCATCTCCTTATAAAACGTACTATAAACATCTTTTCCATAAGTCAATTCGTCTCTTACCCACCCAAGTTCATGATGAATAAATATTTTTTTTACGTGATTAGGTAAAGCAAACACCAAAGGATGCAGCCCTAAAAATTCGATTTGGACAATGTTTATTTTATTTCTTTCAATCTCCCTATTTACATACTCAACAAGTCCAGGAGTGATAGAATCCAAGACATTTAGAGAGTCCATAGAACATAAAGACTCGCCAAATTTAACCTTCATTCCAATATGTCTAAACAGTTTTCTTACATATTCATACTTTTTATATACAGTATTTCTGTAGTCATACATAAGGAAATGAACATTAGGAAGTCTCTTTTTAAGAGCCTCCAACTGATCATAATTATTTGCTCGCTTATTGTAAATGGTTACAAAATACACATTTTCATATTTTGCTACATATTCAAGCATGTAAAACACTCCTGTATTTCCTCCCGAATTCAATGGCCAAGGGAGAAATGGCGATATTATCATTATGTTATTCATATCAAATTCTGTTTTAGAAACTCTATTGATTCTTTCCTTAGTAAAGTCAATCTTTCATTCACATATTTCCAGTCGATATTAATATCAAGATTAAATTCATCAATACACTTCGCTCCATCATATAAAAGCCGATTTTCTAAGCCAAACATATAAAGTAAATCCAACATTCGGCTATTTCCCCTTTTCTCATTGCCAATTACATAGAATGGCCGATTAAACAAGATACAAAAAACAGTTCCGTGAAAGGAATCTGTCACCACAAAATCAGACGAGTATATACCTTTCAACCATGTTTCTATAGAATATAATGGTGCTAACTTGTCTATCTTCATAATATCAAATTCCATATAAGAACAATAAGAGGATATTTTGTGCACGATATTTTCTTTCCATTGCGTTCTATCCAGAATATAAGCAAAAACATATTTATCCTTTTGCAAAGGTTGAATTCCCATTACTTCCTGATAATATTCTACATTAAGTAACATCGTAGGATCAAGTACTACTTTGGATTGTACTCTGCCCATATATTCACTCAATATCTTTTGGCCAGAACTTTCCCTTGTTGATACGGCATAGAAAGAATCAAGCAACAAAGAACATTCTTTCAAGTCACGCTCATTATATTCCAACTTATCACTTCCAAATGAAGCTGCATATGCTATCCGCCTAACATTTGGAGGAAAGAATTTCAGAAAATATTCTTTAATATTTGGTACGTATTGCGGTCTCCATACCTGATCACTCCCAACTATTACAGCATCTAATTTTAAATAATCCAAATCTCTATAATTTGAACTATTATATAATGGTAAAGTCATTGGAGTAAGATACTTTTTCACAAATGGATACATATTTATACCTTTCATGGCATAATAAGTTTCCATTGTTTTTACATTATACATACGACTTTTATCACCAAGCAACTTGTTTGCAATAAATGCTTTAATTCTATTAACCACCTGTAGTTCTATATTCTGCCTACGGTTAATAACCACTGGCTCATGGCCTAAATTACGCAATGTTTTCATCAAAGCATAACATTGCAGATAGCCTCCATAATTATTATTAAAAGGCACTGTTAAAATTCCTATTTTCATTGTCCTATCATTGGATAACAATTTCCTGGTATGTACTCTCTTCCATTTGCATCCCAAAGGAAGAGCATATATTTATCGTAATTTCTTCTAAAAAGAACAGAAAAAGAAGGGAGAACAGAAGCTAAAAAACATACAAGACAAACTATATACATTATTGTTGTTCCCACTTGACGTTTTAAAACTTTACCAAACAGCACTCCATTCACAACACATGACAAACAAATAAACAAACTATTTAATCGGTCTAAAATCTCCACTTTTTGGAATAAAGGCATTGTAATTGCACCTATTACAAAAATATTATATATAAATAGTCCTCCTTTATAGTTTTCCATCACCTTTCTCCCCCATAATATTCCTGGAAGATAAGCTATTAGCTGTCGGATGGTTGTTATTATATTCGATTGGACGCTTCTTCCTGCATTATAACCAAATTCTCCGTTCACAACAGAATCAGCCATATCAGCATAATCAGAAATTTTAGAGCTTCCCAAGAAATTCAACAAATATGCATAATCTGAAATAAATTGCAATAATCCCAAATTACCTAAGAATAAAACCACGAAATAAATGCCTCCAGACAAATACGGAGAAGCTATTGGCTTATTTAGAAAATTATACCCTAACACAAATGGCATCACCAAATAATAACCGTTATGAATTTGTGTTGCACATATAATTAAGATGAAAGAGAGTTTTCTTCTATCATGTATACCATAATAGATTGCAAATGCAAAAAATGGGAAAGCCCAATAATATCTAATTAAATTATCATATTGACCTAAATCCCAGAACATTAAAAGAACAATAAATGGCAAATAAGATCTATAATCTTTGAACAGACATAAGCAAGAACTAATCAACAAAGAACTTCCTGCAAGAATAAAAGTCCAATATGGAAGCCTAAAGAAACCGAACAATCTACATATATAATAAAATAAGAACTCATAGTCGTCAGGATTTCGACCGCCCGCCATTGCTACAAATCTTGGATAATACGAATTATAATCTTGATCTCTACCGAAACGAAGGCCATCTACAAAAGACCATATAAAGATTAGTACGATAGCCCTTTTCCAATATATTTTATCTGTTTTAGATTTTGCAACCCAAAACGAGATTAAAAACATCCCCAATATTTGGCATATTTTTAATATAATAAAAGTTGTTTTAATATCACTCATATTTCTTAGAATCTTATAATTATTGCTCCATTAAAATGTATATCACCTTTACAGCGTCCCCACTATTTATCAGCGGGTTAGCCGTACCAGTATTTTTGAAAAAAGTTTCGAGTTTTTATTCTTTAACTTTAGGCAGCATGCTGAGGGAGCTCAGCGTCCTTGCCATCTTCATAACGACGAACATAGTCGCATGGTAAGAATGTATCATCTACTTCCTCGCCAAACTATATGCGAGTAAGTACATCCTCAATATACTCACAAAAATTTACTTTGTTCAATTTACAACTTTCCAACAACCCAAACATAAATGATATGTTCTGGGCTGAAAAATGACTTCCCGTCTGTTGCCAATTACCTCTTCCCATAGCGATATGCCGGAAACATCTCTCTATGGATTTATCACAACTTTTGGATAACTACATTGAAAGCATCCTGATGTTGCTCGACCTGTTTCTTATCCTTCAGAGGATAGTTCTTCTTATACTCGATGATCCAATTGTAATCTATCGCCTCATCCTTACCATACAAGCGCAAGATACGACCATTACGGTTTTGATTGTAGTCTTGCATCACTTTTTAAAAATATTCCTTGCTTTCCATTTTTTATGATTTTAAAAACGGAGGCAAAGGTAATATTTATATTTCAGCCTACCTTACGCAGTATTTGTGGTTTACTAGTCTATCCTAGGTTCTCCATTCGCCCTTCTGACAGATTTATCCAGTCCCTCTACCAATTCCTCATACGACCATTTTTCTATCGAGACTTTCGATTTAGCTTCTTCTTTCACCAAATCTCTCAGTTCCACCAATACGTCATGGTCTGGACTGTATCTATCAGCAAAGTCACAATTCACATGGAATTCGTAATGGTATGCAAGAAATTGGCTGAAAGAATTACGCCCTCTATTGCTCATCCTACATAGTGATTCAAAGAGCTGATGAGGATTCTCCTTAGCAAAGATAGGACGCATTCTAAAACAAGAAGAGTGGTCTGGATAAGTACCAGAATCTATATAAGCTAAATTATCTACATTCTCATCAGATAGTTGACGCAGTGCCAATTGCATATCATCGGGCAACTCCTTTTTTTTTGCTCAAAGAGTTCTGTTACAGAGTTGATGATACGTTTTGTCTTCATCTTGTCTTGTTCATATCCTCTTACAAAATTGTACCCCTGGATAAATTGGTAGTGACATTTAGCCAAATCCTTCAAACTGGTACAAGATTGATAGGTATCCAACAATCTGTTTTTTATATCAGAGATGGCTTCCTCTGTTAATTCACGAAAATGCATGGCATCGAAAAAACCGAGATAGCCAATAGATTTACCAATATTAACAGGCTCAGATATGGTACCACCCTTCAATTCCTTCACCAATGAGTCAAACAGTTCATCGAATTCTTCATTCGTCTTGTCCCAATATGAATCCAATCTCTCCAAAGCTGTAAGCTTCCTTGATTTCTGAGATAGAATCTTTTCAAACAAGTTAACCAATATTTTTTCAACTGTAACTTCTCTCTGTGATATGGTTCATTTATCACCCAAACCTCATGCCCCATTCTTTCCAATACTGTTTTCAGAGCATAGGCTTGTAAAATCCCTCCATAATTTATATGTAGAGGCATTGTTAATATTCCTATTTTCATTCTTCGTCTCCTCCTTTCTACCCACGATTATCATTAAGCCAAGTCCACAAACTTTTATTCATGAATCCCCAATAAGAGCCAATGGTAGCATCCAAATCAGCAATTAAGACATTATTGACATTTTCGTTGGGAAAAAGCTGACTAAACAAATCTTTGGAACTTCCATTAAAGTTTACTAATAATAACCCATCTTTTATTACATATAAAGAAAGGCAAAGATGACTTAATTGACTTTCCAAAGTTGCTGAATCTAAAGCAACCGAATCAAAATATATAATTTTTATATTTTTCATAACTTAATCTCCTTTAACTCAGATGATACTTCATTTTCCATTTCGTTAATTCTACTACACCACTTACCAGTCCAAGACAATGTTATTTGGAACGTTTTTATTATTTTATGTGGTGTTTGAAGACTATACTTTACGACCCACTTACCTTTCTGGTTATACTTTGTATCCAAATTGATACCTGTAATAGAAAATCTTAAGGGAGATTTACTTGAATTGTCAGGAGTACCTTCAGATGCCTCAGGAAGAATACGTGCAACTATAATTTCACGACTTTCTGTTTCTCGAAGATTTATTTTCTTTACCTCTGGATTCCCCCAAAATATAGTATTCTCGAACTTATTGATTTTCTTGTATTTTCCATTATCATTTACATAATGTACTTCTTTTACAACAAGTGCCAAATCCGTTAATTCTTTACTACCTGAATTTTTCAAGGCTAATGTACATTTATACATTTGTGCAGAAGGAGATGCAGAAGAGGTCGTTTGCCCTAAATCTTCCTCAAAGCCATCACCAGAAATGAACACCTTACATTTGGGGGAGAAAAACATATTTTTTATTTCCGTCCCAAAGATTGCTACTAACAAAGCTAAAAAAGTACCCAAGACACTTATCGGCTGTGACAAGTAATAAATAATCTCAGGCATACCATATTTCTTATCGAAATCAATACTGCCTGATGATGTCACAAAGGTACAATAGCAACCACAAAGTAACAGTCCAAATATCAGACCTGCTACGAATGATACTATAACTTTCTTCATTATTATTTTTATTAATGCTGTCCGATAAAAATCGGGATTTTACTATTTCTCTTGACTAACTGCCTGTAAATAGGCATTTGTCGCGCAATTCTCCAAATTAGGTCCCTTTTCTTTGGGAATGAGCTCCAACTGTAAGTACTCAATTTAGGGCATAGTATTTGAATTATTTAAAAATCAATGTATTTGTTAAATATCGCATACATTTTCTTTGACAATTTTAATTCAAACTTTTATTGTTCTCACTTATGGAATATGTTCCAATTCTTTACAGCTGTACATAAATCAAATGTTTTAAAATTCAGCAGCAATGGTAAAGAGACTGATTTTAAGCCCTAATCTGAGTGCTTACGGAATTTAACACCATGTATGTGTTTTACCAGTTCAGTTTCATGTAATTTCATCTCTTCCTTTCCCCGACCATTACTCCAAGAAAGCTTGGAAGATACGTTTGTAGGAACCAATAGATGGCAATGCAAAGGAGAATGCAGGCAAGGGGAGAAGCCAGATAATTGAATGTCATCATATACCAGCTATCACTCATTGGGAATACCTTATCACCGATGATAGAAAGCTTATGGAATGACGATATCACATAACCTAATATAAACGGATGAAGGGCGTAGATGAAGAAGGATGTCCTTGCCAACTTCTTGTTGATGCCATAAAGCTTCGGATACTTGCATAATGCTGATGCCCATAGGATGAGGGCAAAACTCTGGAAAATGACCAACTATGGTTTACCATGTAATAGGATTCCACCGACCATGAACATCGTTGTCCAAAGAATAAACAGAACTATCCATGAAAAATATGGTATTACCAAACTATGCCATCGTTTCCGTAATTTAGAGATGTAAACAGTCTTATTATATTCTTCTACCTTCAGGAACAGGAGATAGCCTGATATGATAAAGAAGATGGGCACTGCACTTCTCGCTATTACTACTGAAAAGAACAGTCGGATATAGTCATAGACGGCTAATCCTGTTAAACCACTGGCATGAAGCTCTGAAACATCAATATCTGCTCCAAAACCATGCACGAATACAACGAGTATGGCGAGAGGGAATTGCAACATATTGATACTCTCCGAGTACCCATCTAATCACGATATTTGACATTTTATACTACTCCGATATCTTTTAATGCAATTTTCGTAAATTTCTTAGCACCTACTTTACTCATAAACAACGAATTCGAAAAATCTCCATCCGAATTAAAACGTTCATCAAACATATAATTCTTAAAGAATACATCTTTGCCATTACCTTTTTTCAAGAAATCATTAATATAATGATTCACAAAACTATCCGTAAAATATTTACGAAGTTCAGGATGTATAGGAGGAATCAACAATACAGGATGCAAATCTCTATCTATACAAAATGTAATCATTTCATCAAGAAGCTCAGCACGCAGATTTTGTTCACATAAATGTTTCTCAGATAAACATGCATTAAAATCAGATATACTAAATTGCTTTTTCCAACAAGATACAAAGATAGATGCATCCTTTTTATAATCACATGAATGTATACTATTCAAAAAACTTCTTTTATAACACCTTAAGAAACCCTTTAGTGTTTTGAGAGGTGCAGCCTTAAGAACATTCTGCTTTTTTAAAGTTAAAGCTTTAATATGTTCACTTTCATCAAAGTTCTGAATGGTTGCCGGATGTAAAAAAGTATAATATTTTAAATTATGCTGTTTATCATATGATGAAACTAAGCATGAAAATGGGCAAAGCGGAATTATTACAGTTGCACCATTTCTCAAATAGCTAAAATAATTTTTCAATATGTTAAAGTCATGCACTAAAGACTGCGGTCCTAATGCCCAATTCATTCCCTTTAAATTCAAACCTGAATAATCAAAAGCATAAACTCCACTATTTGAACCCAGATTTATAACATCAAGATTAAAATTGTTTATATACCAAAACTTATTTGCTCCTCCCCACAAAGATTTAAAATACACAGAAGGGAAAACTATATGATTATTGACAAAACTAGACGTTTTTTTTACAAACTTTTTTATTATCATATTCCTATATTTTTAAAGTCCTGGACATCTCATAGATTCAGCCATATACTGATAATCCATATTAAATGCAAGTAAATCTTTCATTTCTTGATCAGAAATTTCAAACTCAAAAATATTAAAGTTCTTTTTCAAACGACTCGCATGGGTTGACTTTGGAATAGGTATTGTACCTCTTTGAACATGAAATTTGAGAACTATTTGCTCTCTTGATTTATTATATTTCTTTGCCAAATTCTCTACATATGCATCATATTTCTCACATACATGAAAAGATAAATTCTTCAAAGGGGAATAGACCATACATTTCACATTATTAGCATTGCAATACTCTAAAAGAGAACTTTTTGCATTCAGAGGAGAAGTTTCAATTTGATTAACATGAGGAAACACTGAACAGTTTCTCTTTAGGGTTTCAAAGTGTCTTTCCCTACTATTGCATAATCCTATGGCTCTAACCTTTCCCTCCTTATATAGTTGTTCCATTTCATACCATATCTCTTCAAAATAATCAGGATATGGCCAATGCATTAACCACAAGTCCAAATAATCAGTATGAAGTGCTGACAAGCTTTCATTAATTCTTTGGCTAATTATTTTCTTCACTGCCTGATTTTCCTGCATATAAGAAGAAGACTTCCAGAAATATTTTCCCATATTATTTCCTGCATCAATAGTTCCTTGTGGATATAAATCATCACTAATTTTTGAAACAAGAAACATATCTTTGCGTGAAGCAGAAGAATGACTATATAAATAGTCTAAGCTCTCACCTAAATCTTTTTCATTATAATAATTATCAGCAGTATCAATAAGTCGATAACCTATATTAAATGCTTCACTTACTGTTTTGGTTAAAACATCACCAAATAACGGAAATGTTCCTAAGCCAATACTAGGCATTTCCACTCCATTACTTAATATTATACTATTCATCATATCATCTAAATTTACTCAACAAAAAGGACTTTAACTTTCCTTTTGTCATTTTATCCATACCTATAAAATACACTACAGATGCAATTGATAATGTAGTGACCAAACAAGTTACCAAAAGTCTGACAAATGAAGGTTCCATCAAATCTTTATATATTAAGAAAGGTACAATAGCAGAAACTAATGTAACAAGTAAACATCTACCATGCACTTGTAGCAGATAAGAACTAATAGAATAATCTATATATTTTTTCAAAATAAGAACACTAGCGAACTCAGATAATAACATGGTTATATTGGCTGCCCAAAATACAGCATTAGGAGACATTCCTAGTTTTAAAAACAAATATGCCAATGGGAAAGCAGCGCAAAGAATAATTCCTACAACCATATTAGTTAGTTTTATATGTCCAGTGGCGTGAAATATGGTTGTTCTAGGTGTTTTCAATGTTTGAATCAAACATAACACCAAAACCAAATTAAGAAAACTTACAGTATAATCAGGATCGTTACCCAACCATAATTTCAGTATGTAATCTGCTTCCAGCATAATAGGAAAAGTTATTATCCACATTAGGTAATATGAAAAACAACTACTATTTACAACCAGCGTAAACATTCCCTTCAGATCCCCTTCTGCATACGACTTGATAATTTGAGGTCTTACAGCGGTCATAAAATTGTTCGAAAACTGAGTTACTGCACCCTGAACCTGATAAGCAATTCCTCTGGCTGCGTTTACCGTTGGACCAAAGAAAACATTCAATAACAAGTTTAATCCCTGACCTTGTGCTAAAACAGAAATATTGCCTATTAAATCTGAGCTTGCGTAATTAAACATCTCTTTAAATAAGCTTTTTTCCTTATAGAATTTCAGAGAACTTTCCTCATATTGCTTTGAACAATATAATCGATAAAAAAACATTATCGAAATTTGTATAACACAAAGAAGGGCAGCGTAGAATATCAATTTATCAATTGGTGAAACCAAAAGTAAATAAATCACTATTAATTTGCATATTACTTCAACAATACCGACCCATGCATATATTCTCATATTTTCATGAGCTATAATTGTTGCATTATACGGCACCTGAGTCAAAGAGAAGAAGCAAGTAAGAATAGATATCTGATATACCCAGAATGCAGCAAACATTCTATCTTCAGGTATCGTCATCTTTTCATAAAAGAACCAAAGCCCTACCGTCTCAGCCAACAATATGACAAGAAAACCTATAAAGATATGTATCAAGAACGCAACATTAAAAACCTGATTTAATCGTTCATAATTCTTCTTGCCCAATTCAAATGTTATATATCTAGACGTTGCAGAACCCAATGAACCATTTAAGAATGTAAACATCGTTACAATTCCGCCAACCACATTATAAATACCAAAATCTTCAATTCCTAAGGTTTTCAGAACAATACGAGACGTATAGAGTGACACGCCCATAATCAACATCATTCTAAAATACAGGAACATGGTATTCTTTGCTATTCGCTTATTATTTGCCATTAATTATATTATAAATTATTGTCTCCAATATACATTTTCTGCAATCACCTTGGCTGGATTGCCAGAGGCTATGCAATGGGCAGGTATATTGGTTGTTACTACACTATTAGCAGAAATGATTGCGCCCTCGCCAATCGTAACACCCTTGGTGATACTAACGTTAGAACAAATCCAAACATGATCACCTATTATAACTGGTGCCTTATCTTTATAACCTTTAATAATCACATGATGACCACCATTGTTATCGCGAATCCAGACATCACGACCAATATGCACGTCATCACCCAACACAATTTTCTCAGAACATACAATTTTTAAGCCGATATTGGTTGCACAACTGCCTATTAGCATCTGGGCTCCCTTAAAGATTTGTACATCACTATCGTATTTAAAATATGAATGTCCTTTGCCAAAACTAAGTTTTGCGCCATCTTCTACCAACAGTCGGAACTCACCCTTGCTACCACGGGTGCGTTTTATGTTAAGGCTTACTTGTCCACCAACTTCAATATCAGCAGTCTTGGCAACATCTATAGCACAATGAGATAGAACATTAAAAATCTTACCTTCCAACAGGTTAGAATGAATATTCTTTCGACAGAAATTCCAATAGAAGATACGAAGCAGTTGCATCGGATTCTTCTTGTTACGATAAATCAAGCCAAGGATATTTTTTAACTTGCGCTTGGCAGAAATCTTATCATCTGCATGATAAGGGAAGAACTTGGCTGCACATTCATCAAATGGCATCTCATCAAGCGCCTTAAAGAACTCATCACGGTTAATATTAGCAGGATAAGGCAATTTGCCACCCATAATAGCCGTACTATTGCCAGGAACAATATCCTTCAGCGAGAACTCCTTAACAACTAACTTATCCTTAATTTTATCAAAGTATTCCAAACCTTTCTTGGAATTAATCATGATAAGAGAGGTTCCCAAGTTCTGTTCCAAAGAAGAATCTACCTGTCCAATTCCCCAGAAATCACCAAGAGTGATATCACTCATACGTGGAATACCCTTGAACTTACATTCATAACAAGAAGGGCGCTCAAAAACATTGTCGTGGTATCCACGGCGATAATCATCCTCATGACCTTCGCCATAATATACCTGACCATTCTCGAATGTTATCTTTCTGGCAAGACTATGCCAACCGTGATCCTTGTTCTTGTCCTTAATAGATACAATCTTAGAACCATATCTAGTTTCCAAAGACTCCTTATACTTCTCAAAGACCTTTGGAGAGTTCGTTGCACGACAAAGGAAATCTACAATGATAAGATTATCGTAATCCTTACGAAGGAAGCTTCGCAGAGCTGCCATCTGACAAGGTGAACCACAGGCTAAAACCTTTTCGCCAGCTATCAGCAACTGTTTGATCTGCTTATACAAACCTTCAGCATTACTCTGTACATACTTGGAACTACGAAGACGTTTCAAATCTTTCTTGTCATTAGAAATGAAGTTGAATACCTTCAAGTCATCCGTATAGATGGCACCGCTAACATATCCCTTCTGCTTATACATGGCTTGTGCAAGAAGAGTAAAGATACCACCAGATGTACTATCAAAGCGAATAACAATATCCTTGTTATAACCACCAAAAACCTTTGGCTCAGACAAATCATTATGCTTCAACTTGTCGATGTTGATTATCGGACAAATTTTCTCGCAAAGATGACAATCAGTACACTTTTCTTTATCAACCTCAGGATACCAAAATCCTTCATGGTCTGTACGGAAAGTAATCGCCTGCGCATGGCACACGTCACCACAAGCATGGCAACCACAACAATCTTTTTTATTCTTTATATCAATCATTTTAATAAACCTCGTTGAATTTTTCCATTCTGAGTCTTTGGTATTTCATCTATCCATTCATAGTGAACAGGAAGTTTATAAGACTCAAGTTTACCATTCAGTTGGTTTTTAACATCATCAAAAGTAATGTCACTATCTTGGTCTTTCACGATGAATGCCTTAACAACCTCGCCAAGAACACCTTCCTCATCTGGCACACCAATACAAGCACAATCTGCTATACCAGAAATCTTGAATAACTGCTCTTCTACTTCTATAGGACTTACCTTCTTACCACCGACATTTATCAGTTCTTTCTTTCTGCTTATTAAATAAATATATCCTTCTTCTGTCTTATATCCCCAATCACCTGTACGGAAATAATCACCAAAGAAAGATTCCTCTATTGGCAAGTCAAGATATCCATGAGTTACATGGTCACCTTTTACACAAATTTCACCTTCTTGATTTACACCACATTCTATTCCATTTTCATCCAGCACCTTAATATCAGTATTTGGTGAAGCCTTTCCTACAGAATCCAAATGTGCCTTATCCTGATGAAATTCCATGAAAGCAGAACGAGAAGCTTCCGTCAAACCATAGTGCATACATACTCGGGCATGAGGAAGCAGATCGGCAAGTTCCTGCTTCTCATCCTTAGAGAAGAAAGCACTGCCCATTTCTATATATCGAAGCTGATCATTGAATTCACCCAGTTTATCGCCTGTAAGTTTTTTGAGATATCGCCAACTGGCAGGAACCATTGTGAAACCGGTAACATGTTCCTCCTCCATCGTGCGATATATCTTCTTTACATTGGCAAAGCTACCGAGCAGAATCAACGTCGCTCCCTTAGAAAGACAACATCTTACTCTACCCAAGCCAAAGGAATGGCTGACAGGAAGAGCTAAAAGTTCGACATCTTCCTGTGAATTACCAATAAACTCGTTGATATTTCTTGCTGCAGCAGCCTCATTGTCATAAGTCAAAGGCACCCCCTTAGGTTTACCTGTTGTACCTGTTGTAAAAAGGATGTCTGCTATTTCATTTCCACCAGAAAACAAAGGTGTAGAGAAATCAGCAGATAACTCTGCAAAGTCTTTCAATTTAGCCTTAGCAACCTCCTGCTCGCTCTCATCAAAACCAACCAGAAGATTAGCATGCGTTTGCTTCACAATATAATCCAATCTAGTAGGATTCGTAGCAGCATCAATAGGAACTACCTTTAATCCAGCTAAGTGTGCACCAAAATATGCATACACAAACTCTATCTGCTTACCGGCTGCAAGGATAATAACATTTCCTTCGTTTTGTGATAATTGAGATTTGAAATAATCTCTTACTCCCAATATGCGTTGACATAACTGAAGATATGTTGCAGATTTCTTTCCACTCTTTACAGCTACCTTATCGGGCTGCACGGCCGCCCACTGCCATATTTGTTTTTCGATACTTTCTAACATATAAATTATTCTTTGTGTTATATATTTCTATTGTATCGTCTCTCTTATGTTCTTTGAACTCTAAGATATATTATTCTGTCAAATCCTCAATGAGACTAACAATATCAGATACATCCTCCAAGTCCATAATCATATCAGATGTAATCTTCACATTAAATTCCTTCTCCAATTGAGAGATGATCTCTACATTATGAAGAGAATCCCACTCATCTGGCTCACCAATTTCGGTATCCATATCGATTTCTGTTGTTGGTACATTAAGTACACGAGCAATCAATTCTATTACTTTTTCTTCCATTGTTTTATTTTTTATCTATTATAAAATGTTTTTGTATTTATATTTTAATAGTCCTTATCCCCATCTTTCATGCGAGTACAACATCTACTCGATTTACTAAATGAAATATCAACGACATGCATTTCTTATTTTAGCGAATTGCTCTTCAGCTCTTTACTGATTACCTTACCCATTGATTTCTCAATATCAAAGAAGGTCATGGGGTCATTATAGTCAATCTCCGAAATGGTATTATCCATATCATTAACGGCATAGCCTATCCATTCAATGGATTCTTCCAAGTCTTTCATATTGATTCGAGAATAGGTTTCCTCGAAACGGTCGAGAAAGAAGGATACCACATTAGGATGCTTCTTTAAGTATTGGTGAAAGGTCTTGCAGACCTGGGCCTGACCTTTGTAGTTGAGCTTACGAATGTCTTCAAACATCGGCATAGCACAGGAATAGGACTTTACTGAAGAAACCTTCTTTCCCATCTTCTTACGAATCTCCTTTGCCTCTGGTATCGTATCGTCGTAAATATCTTGAAACTCCTCTGGGAGCATCGAGAGCATTCGCTCTAAAAATTCTTTATCTGCCCTAAGACCCTATTTGTATAAATCTACGTTGATATCGAATGGAGAATCGAAGTCCTTCAGCATCGCATGCTTCGTATCTTTCTCTGAGAGATTGGCATGTTCTGTTGGAATCTTCCAATCTATACCGAGAGTGTCATCGAGGATGCTGATTCCTCCATCTGCCTCAGGATGATAGAACTCATCGCACTTATATTGGAAGACGGCTGTTTCTGAGAGTACGGCGAAACCATGGGCAAAGCCTTTTGGGATGAAGAACTGGACATGATTGTCTTCTGTCAGCTCTACTGCCACATGCTTGCCATAAGTTGGCGAACCCTTGCGGATATCTACTGCTACATCGAGTACTCTACCTTTTACGCAGCGTACCAGCTTGCTTTGGGTATATGGTGGGCGCTGGAAGTGCAGGCCTCGCATCACGCCATAGCTGCTCATAGACTCGTTATCTTGGCAGAAGTGAACACTGTGTCCCAGGATTGGGGCAACCTTTTCTTCAAACTCTCGCTCGCTGAAGCTCTCGAAGAAGTAGCCACGAGCGTCACGGAAGAGGCGTGGCTCTATAATGAGGGCGCCTTCTATTTCTGTTTTTACTATATTCATCGTATTAATTTTTGTTCTTATAATAAGATTTTCTAAAATCATCCCGTCCTTCTTTACCATTAAAGGAGGCTTTTTTCTACCTCTCCGTCTCTCCTGCAAGGAGAGCTCCACTTTCTCCCCAAGCCCCTCTTCCCTCAGGGACGAGGGAGAAAACCGCCCTACAGTGCTATATCTGCCCCACCTGTCCCTCCCCTGCGGGAGGGTCCTTACCCTATACCCAAGCCCTAAATCCCTACCATAGGGATTAGGGATGTAACCGCCCTCCGGTGCTCGGAACCGCTACGCTATAAAGTTGGCGGGGCATCAAAGCCCTCGCCAGATTGTGCGGGATGGGACCGCATGGGGACAGCTTGCTGATTGGGAACGCTAGGCTAATGTTCGGGCTTCAACATAAACATATTGACAGTATTGTTGAATTCTGAAACGTAATCTACAAAATGCGGATTATCCTTTCTTAGAATCATTGCTGCATAATTATCTACTCCTTCTAAGTCTTGGATATTAGCAACCATAATGACATATTGTTCTTTGTCATTAGCATAAGCAAACCAAGAATCAAACAGGCGATTTCGCATAG